>Ga0134126_10002810_pt1 | contig 21880 bp, 20 predicted proteins | sample KB31752_FD_96881 | JGI IMG/M metagenome (GOLD analysis project Ga0134126, IMG submission 96881) | Terrestrial soil microbial communities with excess Nitrogen fertilizer from Kellogg Biological Station, Michigan, USA - KB3-175-2 | ecosystem: Environmental > Terrestrial > Soil > Unclassified ... | reverse complement strand
GCCCGATGCGCCACTGGAGCGTTATCGGCTCGACTGTGACTGCCGCAAGCCGAAGGCCGGCATGTTGAAGCGGGCCGTCCGGGCGCTCGATATCGCGCCAGATGAGTCCCTCCTGGTGGGGGACCGGCTGTCGGACCTCGAGGCTGGCCGGGCGGCGGGAATCGGGCGGTGCTTCCTGGTAAGGACGGGGTGCCCTCTGTCCAATGAGGCCGTTCTGCGAGCGGATGCCGTGTACGAGGACCTGTTCGCCTGCGCGAGATCGGTTCTCACATGACCCATGACGCCGGCGCCACAGTCGTGGCAAGCTTTCGCTCAGGCCCTTCAGAGGATTCAAGAGCTTGAAAGGTATCGTTCTGGCCGGCGGCGCGGGCACTCGCCTGCATCCGGTGACCCTCAGCATCAGCAAGCAGCTCTTGCCGATCTATGACAAGCCGATGGTCTACTACCCGCTTGCAGCGCTGATGCTGGCGGGAATTCGCGACATTCTGCTGATTTCCACACCCGAGGACCTGCCGCTGTTCCGGCGGCTGCTGGGCGATGGCGGCAAGTGGGGGATCTCACTATCTTATGCGGAGCAGCCCAGGCCCGAGGGACTCGCGCAGGCGTTCATCATCGGACGGCAGTTCGTGGGTAGCGAGCGCGTTGCGCTCGTTCTCGGGGACAACATCTTTTATGGGCACGGTCTGCCGGAGCAGCTCGAGGCTGCCGCCCAGCGCGGCGACGGAGCGACCGTGTTCGCCTACCGCGTGCGGGATCCGGAGCGGTATGGCGTCGTGCAGTTCGACGGGGCGGGGCGGGCGCTCGACATCGAGGAGAAGCCTGCGAAACCCAAGTCCTACTTCGCGGTGACCGGCCTCTACTTCTACGACAACCGGGTGCTCGACATCGCCGCGGAGCTCACGCCTTCGGCGCGCGGAGAGCTCGAGATCACCGATGTCAACCGCAGGTATCTCGAGCTCGGCGCGCTGCGGGTGGAACAGCTCGGTCGCGGGGTTGCCTGGCTCGATACGGGCACCCACGAGTCGCTGCTCCAGGCCTCCATGTTCATCGAGGCGATCGAGACGCGGCAGGGGCTGAAGGTCTGCTGCCCGGAGGAGATCGCCTATCGCAAGCACTACATTTCCGCCGACCAGCTGGAGTCGCTGGCGCGGCCGCTCGCCAAGACGGGTTATGGCACCTATCTCCTCGAGATCCTCAAGGGGCGGGCCTGACATGGAATTCACGCCAACCGAGCTCCCGGAGGTCGTGCTGATCCGGCCCAAGGTCTTCGGCGACGCGCGCGGCTACTTCATGGAATCCTGGGAGGCGCGCAAGTTCGCCGCTGCCGGACTCGACCTGCAGTTCGTGCAGGACAACCACAGTCACTCCGCCAGGCACATCCTGCGAGGCCTGCACTACCAGATACGGCAGCCTCAGGGAAAGCTGGTGCGCGTCGTGACGGGCACGGTCTACGATGTGGCCGTAGATATCCGCCGCAGCTCGCGTACTTTCGGCAAGTGGGTGGGCGTGGTGCTCTCGGCCGAAAATCATCACATGCTCTGGGTTCCTCCCGGTTTCGCGCACGGTTATCTGGTGCTGAGCGAGTACGCCGACTTTCTCTATAAGGTCAACAATGGCTGGGCGCCGGCATATGAGCGGGCGATCAGGTGGGACGATCCTGACATCGGTGTGCAATGGCCGCTGCCGACGGGTACCGCGCCCGTCCTCTCGGACAAAGACTCCGCAGCGGTCGCTTTGCGCGACGCGGAGGTCTATCCTTGACCGCGGCACCGTCGGCAACGAGGGTCCTGATCACGGGGGCGGGCGGGCAGGTTGGACGGATGCTGCTCGAGATGCAGCCCGACAACATCCAGGCGATTGCCTGTGCGCATGCAGATCTCGATATCGGTGCGCGAGAAGCCGTACGCGACTGTGTCAGCCGGCATCGGCCGGCCGTGATCATCAATGCGGCGGCGTACACTGCAGTCGACAAGGCTGAATCGGAGCCGGCTGCTGCACATCGGATCAACACCGAGGGTCCTGCATACCTGGCTGATGCGGCCCGGGAATGGGGTGCGCGACTGATCCACCTCTCAACGGATTTTGTGTTCGACGGCAGCGCCTCCGTGCCCTACCAGCCAGATTCCGCGACGCGGCCTCTCAGCGTCTATGGGAGGACGAAGCGGGATGGCGAGCGAGCCGTTCTCGAGACGCTCCCGCAGAGCTCCACGATCGTACGAACATCATGGGTCTACGCGGCAATCGGCGGCAATTTCGTACGCACGATGTTGCGCGTCATGCGGGCGAACGGGTCCGTCCGAGTGGTCGCCGACCAAGTGGGGACCCCGACGGCGGCGCGCTCGCTCGCGGAAACCCTCTGGCAGATCGTCGGAAAGCCCGAGATTCGAGGTGTCCATCACTGGACCGACGCGGGCGTTGCGAGCTGGTACGACTTTGCGGTGGCCATTGCTGAGGAGAGCGCGCACCTCGGACTTTTGCCGGCCGGGGTCGGCGTGACCCCGATTGCTACCGCTGACTACCCGACGCCCGCGCGTCGGCCGCCGTACAGCGTGCTCGATAAGAGCTCCTTGGCCGGGTTCGGCCTGACTCCCATGCACTGGCGCAAGCGCCTGCGTGGTGTGCTCGGGGAGATCCCTCCCGATGTCTAGCACTGACAAATCCGCGCTCGCGCGGCCTGACGAACTCACCGGCACGTTCCCGAGGAAATCGCGGCTGCTCGTCACCGGCGGCGCCGGTTTCATCGGGGCCAATTTCGTGCACTACTGGCTGGAGACGCATCCGGGGGAACGCCTCGTCGTGCTCGACGCGCTGACCTACGCGGGCAATCTGGCCAACCTGGAGCCTGTCAAGGGCCATCCGGATCTCGAGTTCATGCGCGGGAATATCTGCGATACGCCGCGTGTCGAGCAACTGCTGCGGGACGAAGGCATCGACACGATCGTGCACTTCGCTGCGGAGTCGCACGTCGACCGCTCGATTCATGGCCCGGATGCCTTCCTCGAAACGAACGTCAACGGCACCCACTCCATGCTCAAGGCCGCGCGCAAGGTCTGGCTCGGGGAACGGACGGTTCAGCGGCATCGCTTCCATCACGTCTCGACCGACGAGGTGTTTGGATCTTTGGGACCCGAGGATCCCGCGTTTCATGAGCGCACTGCCTACGCCCCGAACTCGCCCTATTCAGCCAGCAAGGCGGCCTCGGATCACCTCGTGCGGGCTTACCACCATACGTACGGACTCGAGGTCACCACCAGCAATTGCTCCAATAATTACGGCCCGTACCATTTCCCGGAGAAGCTGATCCCGCTGATGATCGTCAACCTGCTGCACGGCCGACCGCTGCCCATTTATGGTGATGGGCGCAACGTAAGAGACTGGCTGCACGTGACCGATCATTGCCGCGGCATCGACCTCATCCTTCAGAAAGGCCGACCCGGCGAGGTCTACAACATCGGGGGCGGGGCGGAGAGCGAGAACCTGAAGCTCGTCGGGACGCTATGCTCGGTGGCGGACGAGGCCTTCCGGACGGAACGGGATCTCGGGTCGCGGTTTCCCGGCTGCCCGGCTGCGCGTGGCGGCACGAGCGCGAGCCTCATTCAGTTCGTGAAGGACCGCCCGGGACACGATCGTCGTTACGCGATCGATTGCGGCAAAATCGAGCATGAGCTCGGGTACCGGGCGCAGGTGACTCTCGAGGCGGGCCTGCGCCACACTTTTCAGTGGTACCTCGAGAACGAATGGTGGTGGCGTGCCGTCATGGACGGGAGCTATCAGCGCTGGATCGAGACGCATTATCGGTCTTGAGTGCCCTGCGATAGGACTCCAAAGCAGTGCGGCTCCCGCTACAATCGCGCCTTTGCGCTACAGAGCCAAGGCATCCTGGCCGGGATCCCAGGAATGAAGGGCTGGGGGGCTCGAGCGTGCATTGCGTCATGGACTTGGGGTAAAGGTTGGTAATGCGCCTGTTGCGATATCCGTTCGGGCCCGCGGCCCGCTTGCCGCTTGCGCTCTCTAGTCTGTGCTTGAGTCATCTCACCGTCGCGAATACGGCAGCGGCCACATGAGGTCCGGAGCGGACGCAGGTGTCGCTCGTCAGAACCACCTGCTTTCCGGTCGCCTGTTAGCCCGTAACGCTGCCTGGAGCCTGTTTGGCAATGTCGTGCCGCTGCTCGTGGCTCTATGGGCTGTTCCCAGGCTCATCCGAGGCATGGGGACCGATCGCTTCGGACTACTCGCCATGGTGTGGATGGGTATCGGCTACTTCAGTCTGTTCGACCTTGGGACCGGACGCGCGCTAACCAAGCTGGTCGCGGAGCGGCTGGGCGAAGGCCGTGAGGCCGAGTTACCGCCTTTGATCGCCATCGGCCTGAAGCTGATGTTCGCCTTGGGATTGATCGCCGCCCTGGTCGTCGCGGCCGGTACGCCGTGGCTTACCGGTAGCGTGCTCCATATTCCTCCCAAACTCGCTCATGAGGCCGCATGGAGCTTCTGGATCCTGGCCGCGACCCTGCCGTTCGTTGTCTCCACCGCCGGCCTGATCGGCATCCTGCAGGCGCATCAGCGCTTCGCCGGGATCGCCCTGGTGCGAGTCCCCACGGGCATCATGAATTTTCTCGGGCCCGTGCTGGCTCTTGTCGTTACTCCTTCATTGATTGCGACCACCGTCGTTCTGGCGGGCATCCGCCTTGCGGCCTGGATCGCCTACCTCTGGCTTTCCAGGCAACTCCGTCCTCCATCCTCAACCGGCATCGTCGCCACTCGGGCGGCCATACGTGAACTGTTGAGTTTCGGCGGTTGGGTGACGGTCTCAAATATCATCGGTCCACTGATGGTGTATTGCGATCGCTTCGTGATCGGCGCGATGCTGACCATGACCGCAGTGGCGTACTACACCACGCCCTATGACGTCGTTTCGCGGCTTTCAGTCATCTCTGGAGCGTTGGTGAGTGTGCTCTTTCCTGCGTTCACCATGGCACTCACCGGCAATCGGGAGCGGACCCGTCTCATTTTCGCTACGGCGGCCCGCATCGTGTTGGTGGTCATGTTTGTGCCCCTCGCATTGATCATGTTGTTTGCACCCGAAGCATTGAGACTCTGGCTGAACCCGGCTTTCGCTCTCGCCAGCTCGCCCGTTCTGCGATGGTTGGCGGTAGGCGTATTGATCAATAGCCTGGCCCTCCTTCCTTACGCTCTGTTGCAGGGAAAGGGACGCCCCGATATCACCGGCAAGCTGCACATGATCGAGCTGCCATTCTATGCTCTGATACTCTGGAGTCTGGTGAAGGACTTCGGAGTGGTGGGAGCCGCAGCCTCCTGGACCATTCGTGTAGTCATCGACACCGCAGCCTTGTTCGTGTTGGGGGTGATACACGTGCCGGAAGTGCGGCACGCCCAGCTGTACACGGTAGTGCTGACGGTAGGTGTTGCTTCATTCCTTGCCGCCCTGGCTCTGCCTCAGGCTTTGTGGCTCAAAAGCGTGATCGCTTTCGTGATCGTGGCGGGCGGGGCGGGATGGATGCTCAAGGAGCTCTCATCGATGTCCCGCGGCCGACGCATGGGGGGGCCTGCCGTAAACAGCGGAGGGGTCGGATGAACCCCCTCGGTGTAGGGACTCCCTGGCCTGCCGAGGGTCTCGAGCGCGTTGCCGGTTGTCCCGTGTGCGGCAAGTCGTCGCGCACGTTGCTGCACGAGGGGCTGCGCGATCGGATCTTCTTCTGCGCCCCCGGTGAGTGGCGGCTGTATCGCTGCACGAGTTGCGGGTCTGGATATCTGGATCCCCGGCCGACGGCGGAAACCATTGGAATGGCATACAGCCGCTATTTCACGCATCGCCACGAGGCTCGGGCGATGAGCGCTTTCCGGCGCCTACGGCTCGCATTGGCAAACGGCTACTGCAACGCGCGTTTTGGCATCAAGCGGCGGCCTTACATTCGGGGGGGCGCCTGGTTGGCGCATCTGTTCCCGCGCCGGCGCGCGAGCATCGATGCGTACGCCAGGAATCTCGACCGTGCGCAACCGGGGGAGGTGCTTCTGGATGTAGGGTGCGGCGACGGTCTCTTCCTGGCGTTCGCCGCCGAGATGGGTTGGAAGGTCGAGGGCGTTGAGCCGGACCCGCAGGCAGCCGAGGCTGCACGCAAGCAAGGACTGACCATCCACCAGGGGTCCATCGAATGTCTTCGTGACCGCGGGGAAGTCTTCGATGTGATCACGCTCAGCCATGTCATTGAGCACGTGCACGATCCGCACGATCTGATGGCAGCGTGCTTTCGACTCCTCAAGCCGGGTGGGCGCATTTGGTTGGAGACGCCGAATCTGGAAGCGGCAGGCCACTTGCGCTATGGGCGGGACTGGCGGGGTTTGGAGCCGCCGAGGCACTTGGTGCTGTTCACCTGGGCTTCGCTCCACTCTCTGTTGAGCAAAGCCGGTTTCCTGGCCGCGACACCGCTTCCGGCTCATCCAATGGCCTCATTCACCTTTCCCGCGAGCGACGCAATCAGGAGAGACAAGGATCCGAACGCGCTCGCAAGCATACCGGTTCGCGTTCGTTGGCAGGCCTGGCGGGCAGACTTGAGGCCCGCATTGACGAAGCGCGAATTCATCACGATCGTCGCCCGAAAGCCGAGCGCCTCGGCCGGCGACGCGATTTCACGGGGGCTGCTCAGGGCTGCGCCAACGACCCAGGCTGTACGGGCCGCTTCTCCATGATCTCAACTCAAGCTGTACCCCGGCTGAGACGCGATCAGTGCGGCGTCCGATAGCAGCTGCCCGAGGTTACGCTCCATACGCAGCTTCCCGGCTATTCGGCCGGCTCCATGGTCTTCGCATCTGCGGCCCCGGGACTGCCGAGCTTCATCGGCCCGTGCACGTTTCGCACGCCGTCCCAAAGACCATGAGCTACCGCGACGAGCTTCGCCGATTTTTGCTCTTCGAACAGCAGGATGTAAGCGCAGGACTGAAGGAATTTCTTCATGTCCCACAGCGCCCATCTCGCATCAAATCTCCAGTGTCTCTTCCAGGATATCAATCGGTTGCGCGTTATGTAGTAGCGGCGAGTAGGAGGATGATTGGTGGTCCGTAGGCGTTTCCAGAGAAACCTATGGACTGTCGTCGTCCCGAGGGAATGCCACAAAACCGCAGTGCTTGCTTCCACCACATGGTAGCCATTTCGGCGAAGCCGCAGGCAAAAGTCATTATCGACGTAGTCGATGAAGAATCCAGAATCAAACCCGCCGAGTGAAATTGCGATGTTCACGTTCACCAGGTTGCCGGAGGTCATCGCAATGGCAAGCCGGCGCCAATTGCTTCCCCGCGCCAAGCAGTGCGAACCGGAATAACTGACGCCGAGATGACGGGCCTTGTGTACGGGCGTTATGAGCGCCAGGCGTGCCGTGTCCTCATAACTGCCAAGCAGCTCAACCATTCGTTCCATCATGTCAGGACTTGCGAGGCTGTCCTGATCGAAGGTTGCGATCCATTCGTAACCGTGTTCACGAGCAAACGACAGCGCTGTGTTGAGTGCGGCTGCGATCCCTTCGTTTACCGGATTGCGCCGGACGGTGACTCCCAGCTTCGCCGCGACGGCTGTGATTCGGCAATACGAGGCTTCCGCTGAGGCGTTATCAATCAGCAATATCGCGGACACTTGCGAAGCTAGCGCCTGCAGATTTTCAGGAAAATCCGGTGGCGGAAAGTACGTTACGACGACGGCACAAATATCCGCGCGCCCAATCCCGGGGCGGGTCATGATCTACCCAGTCTGCGAGCAGGTATTTGTATCGATGACAAGTGAGTTCTCCAGATGATGGAGCCTGGGCCATCCGAAATGCCCCATCCATAATACGCTGGCCTTCGAGAGCCGTTCCATGGGAAGCTCGCAGGCAGAGAGACCCGGCTGTGCATCGTGCGCGGCCTGCGAAGATCTCAGTTCTGAAAGCCCAGCGACCATATGCGCGACGCGGCCAGGAATCGGAGCCGGATTGAGCGGATGGCGCGCCGGGCCTCTCTCGCAGATGATGGTCAACCTTCGGCGCGGTAGACCGTTGCTCGTGGAGCCGCTATGTGAGGTGGGGGAGTCGGACTCCCGGACCGGGCGGGGACTCGGGTCGCGGTTTCTCAGCTGCTCGGCTGGGCGTGGCGGCATGAGCGGCGAGCCTCATTGGAGACCGCCCGGGCACGCTCGCCGTTACGCGATCGACCGCGGCAAAATCGAGCGCAGGCTACTCTCGAGTCCGGCGTACGCGACCCTTTCCAGCGGGACCTGGAGAACCAAGGGTGGCGGCGCACCGTCGATGGACTCGATAGGGCTCCAAAGCCGTGCGGCTCCCGCTACAATCGCGCCTTCGCGCAGCTGAGCCAAGGCATCCTGGTCGAGATTCCGGGGGGAAAAGTCTGGGGGCTCGAGGGTGCGTTGCGTCATGGACTTCCGGTAAAGGTTGGTAATGCGTTCATTGCGACGTCCGTTTAGGCCACTTGCCCGGTGGGTCTTTGCGCTCCTCGGCCTCTGCATCGTTGCCGGCTTGGCATACGGCCAAAGTGCTTCTTTATCGGGAGGAGGGGGCGGCGGTGGCTTGCTGCAGCTCTTCCAAGGGCTCACGCCTGATCAGCAGCAGGCGATAATGAACCAGCTCGGGTCCGGCGGAGCTTTGGGGAGCGGAACCACTTCCTCTCCACTGGGCTTCGAACAGCCTGGCAACTCTATTCAGGGGCAGCAGGCTCAGCAACAGATGTTTGTGCAACAGAGGCGGGCCATGCAGGAGCAGGAAGCTCTCATTCCGCTGCTGCAGGGCGGCGACTGGGTCATAGTCGAGATCGGCTTTCGCCTGCCGGCACGGCGCGCGACCCAGCCGAGCACGGCGCTGCAGCAGGCGTTCGCCGCGCAGCAGGGATCAGCTGCCCAGGGTGGATCGCCGATGCAGCAAGGATCATTGACGGATCAGGCACAAGCGCTGTCGCCCCAGACTCTACAAGCCGTGCAGTCGCTTCAGGGAGGCTCGAGCGGTGCCTCGCCCGCGGGTGGCAGCCAGGCGGCGATTCCGGAAATGCCGCAGGCAGACCTGAGCCCGACGGAAAGACGGCAACTGACGGCGCTCATGGGCGCCATCCGCGACCGCAACCCCTACCAGCTTTCCGCCGACGGTGAGCTGATGCTTCCGGGACTGTCGCCGATTCCGCTCCTTGGGTTGACAGAGGATCAGGCGACGCTGCGACTTTCCGTCGTGCCGGCCTTTCAGAGTCTCGAAATCCGCGTTACCCGTCTGCCTTTGAAGAAGACCGGAGAGGAAGCCTTGAAGGGCTTCGGCTATGACATCTTCTCCGAGTCGCCGATGAACTTCGAGCCGCTCAGCAATATCCCCGTGCCGTCCAACTATCTCGTGGGGCCTGGCGATGTGATCAACGTGCTGCTGTACGGCAGCCAGAACCATGCGTATCAAATGGTCGTCGGCAGGGACGGCCGCATCAATTTTCCGGAGCTCGGCCCGATTACAGTCGGCGGGCAGCTCTTCAGCTCGGTTCAGTCAGAGATCGCCTCCAAGGTTCAGCACCAGATGATCGGTGTGCGTGCCAGTACCACCATGGAGCAAACACGCTCGATTCAGGTATTCGTGATGGGTGATGCCTTCTATCCGGGCAGCTATACGATCAGCGGCCTGGGAACGATTACCTCAGCGCTCTATGCCGCCGGTGGCCTGAGCAGCACTGGCTCACTGCGCAAGATCGAATTGAAGCGCAACGGAGTGGTAGTCGACAAGCTCGACCTGTACGACCTGCTCATTCACGGCAGCACGGCCAACGACGACAAGCTGCTGCAGGGCGATGTCGTTTTCGTGCCTCCTGTCGGTCCGACCGTCGCGGTCGACGGAGAGGTCAAGCGGGCCGCCATCTATGAGATCAAGGACGAGGAGACTCCCGCGCAGGCCATCGCGCTGGCGGGCGGCCTGACCCCGGAGGCGGATACGTCCAGGGCTACGGTGACGCGAATCGAGCCGGACGGGCGGAAAGTTGTCCTACCCCTCGACCTCACTGCGGGGGGACGGGCCCAGGGTCTGCAAAGCGGGGATTACGTCTACATCCCGCGGCTGAAGTCGGCGCTGGATTCCGATATCGTGCTGCAGGGCAATCTCTACACGACCGGGGAATATGAGTACCACCCGGGGATACGGCTCACCGACGTAATTCACTCAGTGAGCGAGGTCAAGCCGGGCTCCGATCTCCACTATGTGCTCATCCGCCGGGAGATGCCGCCTAACCGGCGCATCGCGGCACTGTCCGCCAACCTGGTGGCAGCCTGGGCGCATCCGGGAAGCGATTCCGATCCCGTACTCATGCCCCGAGATCAGATCATGGTGTTCGATCTCTCTTCGAGCCGTGACCGTCTCATCCAGCCCATCCTGGACGAGCTGAGTGCCCAGTCGACGGCGCAACAACCCGAACAGGTGGTCAACGTGCTCGGCAGAGTCAACGTGCCGGGACAATATCCGCTGGAGCCCGGAATGACCGTGGCTGACCTGCTGCGTGCCGGCGGCGGCCTCGCCGATGCGGCCTATGCGGGCAAAGCGGAGCTCACACGGTACGTGGTCGATATGAGCGGCACCAGACGGACGAAAATCTACGACATCAGCCTGTCGCAGGACCTTAGCCGTGATCCGGTCGCCAACATGAAGTTGCAGCCCTACGACGTGCTGAGCGTCAAAGAGGTCTCACAGTGGGCAAACCAGGAGAGCGTCAGCCTGATGGGACAGGTGCGATTCCCCGGGAAGTACACCATCCAGCCGGGAGAGACGTTGAAGTCGGTCATCGAGCGGGCAGGCGGGCTCACCCAGTACGCGTTTCCGCAAGGTGCGGTCTTCACCCGCATCGAGCTCAAGGATCGCGAGCAGGAGCAAATGGACCAGCTCGCTCAGCGCATGAAGATCGAGCTCGGCGTGCTTGCCCTGCGCGCAGTAGCTACCTCGCAAGGCAATGGGGTGGGGAACGCCTCGAACGGACTCATCGTCGGGCGATCGCTGCTCGGGGAGCTGCAAAGCGAGAAGGCGGTCGGTCGGCTCGTCATCAACCTGCAGGGGATCGTGCGCCAGCCACCCAACTCCTCAAGCGATGTCATCCTCAGAGACGGAGATGAGCTGGTTGTACCGAAGTTCGAGCAGGAGGTGACGGTGATTGGCGAAGTACAGGACCCGACCTCTCATCTGTTCAACCCCGATCTCTCACGGGATGACTACATCCGTTTGAGCGGTGGATTCACCGCGCAGGCTGACAAGGGCAGAATCTATGTCGTTCACGCGGACGGCAGCGTGGTCGCCAACGAGGGCAGCCGGTGGTTCAACCGCGGCTCGAATACCCAGATCAAGCCGGGAGATACGATCGTGGTGCCTATCAATGCCGAACAGATGCTGCCATTGCCGTTCTGGCAGGCAGTGACAGGCATCATGTACAACGTAGCCATTGCGGCGGCGGCAGTGCATGCGCTGTAACGGTCGTGATGCACTGCGTCGATCCACACTGCAGGGATTTGATAATGAGGACCTCCTCGAGCATTTTGGGTTCGCCATATGGATAGGATTGCCACTGAGCGTCTGGTGAGTCCCTGGTCATCCGAGGCGTCCTCCACGAATACGCCTCTGAACGCAACGCGCTCCAGCATCGAGCATCTGATTGCACTCGTTTGGTCGCGTCGATGGCTATTTTCGATAACCGCAATCCTGTCAACGACCGCATTGGTCTGCTGGGCTTTCCTTGCCCGTCCGGTATACAAAGTTACTGTGACTTTGATTCCCCAACAGAACGACAACGGGGGCGCGATGGCGTCGCTTCTGGGAGACGCCGCTGGAGCCGCCGGCTTGATGGGCCTGGGCATGTTGGGCCAGGGTGGAACGGACCAGGAGGCGATCGCACTGCTGGAGAGCAGATCTTTATTCCAGACGTTCGTGGCCCGTGAGAATGTCCTGCCGGTGCTGTTTTGGCGCGACTGGAGCTCCACCAAACACCAATGGCGGAGCCCGGATCGGATTCCGACCATGGACGATGCCTGGAAGCTGTATGACCGTCATGTGCGCGACGTCGACGAAGACAAACAAACTGGCGTTGTAAAATTCAGCATAAGCTGGATCAATCGGGAACAGGCCGCGTCTTGGGCCAATGAATTGGTGAAGCTGGCGAATAGCGAAATGCGACAACGCGCCCTGAAGGAATCTCAGGATAGCCTGCATCTGCTGCAAACTCAGCTTGAGGCAGCAAGATCGGTAGAGCTGCAGGGCGCCATCTCACGCATCATGGAAATGGAAATCAACAAGGAGGTATCGGCAAGCGCTCGCCAGGATTACGCCTTTGCCGTCATGGATCAGGGAGTTGTCCCGGATGTTGATAAGTTCACGTCGCCCAGGCGAGACCTGATCCTTCTCGTGGCCTTCCCGGTAGGCTGCATACTCGGAATGGTCATTGTTTTCCTCGTAGATGTGTCTGGGGATCTTCGCAGGATTCTGAAACGCGTACGTTCGGCAGATCCTCAGCATCATGATCTTTAGGTTGGGACGCCTCTACTCCCATTGCGGCCTTCATCCGGGATAGTGTCGCAACGGCCTTGTGGATTGTTGGAGGTAGAAGGGGCTAGTCTGTGGCGTACGCCGTTTTCATCGGATGGAGCCTGCTTCTGGCTGCGGTCTCATGGATCAAACCGCGATATTCCATGGTATGTGGCTCCATCCTGCTCATCTCCGGAGTGTTGTTTGCTGGATTGCGCGGCGACAGCTATGACTATGCTCAGTACGTCCTGAGATACAGGGTGATGGCGGCGTCGGCACTGCCATTGCCTGTGCGGCTCTACATAGGAAAGGACCCGTGGTTCGGCGCGCTGATCCTGGCGGTTCAATCGGTCGGTCTTCGCGTGCAGGGACTGTTTCTCGTGTCCGCTGTGCTGGCTCTGGGACTCAAAGCGAAGGCCTTTAGTCGCTTCTTCGGAACATTTGCTACGCCGCTGTTCGTCTCCATTTGCACGACGTATTTCATACACGAGTATACACAGATTCGGGTAGCAGTCGCCGTTGGCTTTGCGTTCATCGGACTGGTGGCATTGTGCGAGGGGCGCAAAGGCCTTTGGATAATCTGCAGCGCGTTGGCCATAGGATTCCACATTTCAGCCCTTGCGGTGGTCATGTGTGAGCTCCCGTTTCTACTGAAATTGGAGCGACCTCAGTGGCTCGTGGCTTGGGGCGGTGGATGCCTGTTGATGATGATCGCGACGACAAGTCTTTTGAGTTTCGTATCGGACTTCGTGGCCCGCGTCGAATTGTACGAGACTGCGACTACCGTCACTAGCCATGCCGTGCTCGTCATAGCCTTCAAGCTGGCTGTTATCAGCCTTCTGGCATATCTGATTCTGTCCAGAGAGCTCGATCCGACGAAGCGCCGGCTGGTGACGGCCTGCTACTTCATGGAGGTAATGGGGGCGGGCATGTTCGGGGTGTTTGCGCATAACGCACCAGGAGTCGGGTTCCGCATTATGGAGCTGATGGACGCATTCAGCGTGTTCGTCATCTCTGGCGCCCTGATGTGGGGAGATGCTCTCTCGTGGGCCGCGGCGTTCAGCTACTGCATATCGATGATAATCCTCGTTGCCACAAGTGATCTGATGGTGCCTTATCGGTTCGCCGCTGGCCCGCTCTGGTAGTATGCGCCGCCCGCTTACGATAATAATCGTGAATTGGAATGCAGGAGCACTCCTTGCTTCGTGTGTTGCCAGCATCGCAGAGCATCATTGCGGCGCAGTTGATGCCGTCATAGTTATAGATAATGCCTCGCGGGACGACTCCCTGGAGCGGTTGAGCCGCCTCGACATGCAGGGACTGACGTTGAGAGTGGTGCGTAACACGAGAAACATCGGTTTTGCCGCTGCATGCAACGAAGGGGGCCGGCTGGCGGGGACGGAATATCTGTTGTTTCTCAATCCGGACACGCGGCTGTTTGCCGGGTCAATTTCGGCGCCGCTGGCATATCTGGGGGCTAGTGAGAACGAGAAGGTCGGTGTCGTTGGCATTCAACTGCTGGACGACTCGGGAGGCGTGGCTCGCTCTTGCGCCCGCTTCCCGAGCGTGGGGATGTGGTTTGCCGCGGCCGTCGGACTAAATCGAGTAGGCAAATTCCGGGCCACCGGTATGGCGATGACGGAGTGGCCGCACGATTCGACACGAACTGTGGACCATGTGATGGGCGCATTCTTTCTGGTGCGGAGCTCCGTATTTGAGCGGCTGGGCGGCTTCGATGAGAGATACTTCGTATATTTCGAGGATGTGGATTTTTCGCTGCGGGTCAAGCGGCTGGGATATGACTCCGTCTACCTCGCAAGTGCGCACGCCTTCCACAAGGGTGGAGGTAGCTCACGGCAGATCATGGCTCATCGGCTGTTCTACTCTTTGCGCAGTAGATTGATTTACGGATCCAAGCATCTGCGGCCTGCCCAGCGTTGGGCTCTTCTCCTGCTGACGTTGGTTATTGAGCCCATCACCCGTACCGGATTTGCAATGCTTCGCGGTAGCAGCGCTGACCTGCGCACTACGTGGAAGGGTTACGGGATGCTCTACCGGAGCGTCCTACAGGTGCTTGTAGCGCGATCGCGCACATGAGGCTACTCGCGCTCTCCCGTTACGGTCGGCTGGGTGCGAGCAGCAGGCTGCGAACGCTGCAATATCTCCCCTGGCTGGAACGGGCGGGCATACACACGGTGCATCATGCACTGCTTAACGACTCGTACGTGCAGGCGCTGTATCGGCACGAGCGAGCGGCGCTTTCGGTGGTCCGCGGGTATCTGCGCCGACTCAAGCTTCTCCTGGACGCCCGGCAGTTCGACGCATTGTTCGTGGAAAAGGAAGCGCTGCCGTGGATTCCGGCTGCCCTGGAGATGTCGCTCCTCCCAAAAAACGTGCCTTTGATCTTCGATCTCGATGACGCCGTGTTCCATCGCTACGACCGGCATTTCAGCTGGATCGTCCGACGCCTGCTCGGCTCGAAGATAGACAAACTGTTGGGGCACTGTTCCGCGGTTACCGTAGGAAATCGCTATCTGGGGGACCGGGCAGTAGCGGCCGGATGTAAACGTGTGGAGGTGATACCTACGGTAGTGGATCTGGAGCGATACGGGAATCGGCTGCGAAAACACCTGGGCGAACAGACCGTAGTGATTGGCTGGATCGGCTCGCCGGCGAGTGCTCACTATTTGGGTGAAGTCGTAGAACCCCTAAGGCGCTTGTGCGCGCGCTATTCCCTCAGCTGTCTGGCCATCGGGGCAAACAGAGAGCAGGTGCGCGACACGCCCTTCGTGTCGGTTCCGTGGGAGGAGGATACCGAGGTGGATGTACTCCATTCCATTGATATCGGCATCATGCCTTTGTGCGATGGCCCGTGGGAGCGCGGCAAGTGCGGTTATAAGTTGATTCAATACATGGCCTGCGGTGTGCCCGTGGTCGCATCCGCGATAGGTGCAAACAGAGATATCGTGAAGGACGGCGACAATGGCTTCCTTGTCGAGACAGACGCCCAATGGTGCGAGGCTCTCGAGCGACTGATAGTCAGCCCTGCTCTGCGCGCGCGCGTGGGCCTCGAGGGGAGGCGCTCCGTGGAGCAGACGTTCTCCCTGCAGGTGCAGGCCGGGCGGCTGGTGGAAGTCCTACGCAGCGTTGCTGGCCGTTGAAGCTCTTGCATCGCATGAGAAGTCGCGCATAATACAGAGTTAACAACGAGCTGGTACCGGCGGCTGACATCGTGATCCAAGCGGCGCTCACGTCAGACGATGTCCGGGCGCGCGTACCCGGAGGTTCGAGTGGCAGAATGCCGCGCTGTCATCCTCATCGCGAGTTATGCCCCCTCGCTTTGGACATTTCGCCGGCACCTCATTCTATCTTTAAAGAACAAGGGATACCGCGTGCTTGCGTGTGCGCCGGCGCATGGCGCAGCACTGGAGAGGCTGGCTGCTCTGGAAGTAGAGTTCATCGCAGTCGGCCCTGCCCGTACTTCGCTGAATCCGCTCCTCGACGCCCATTACTTCTGCAAGCTGGTTCGACTCTGCCGGCGGACCCGGCCTGCCGCAGTGATTAGCTATACCGCAAAGCCCGTTATCTGGGGCAGCTTGGCAGCCCGAGTGGCCGGCGTGAAGAACATTGTGGGGATGGTCACCGGCCTTGGGCTTGCATTCACGCAAGCCGGAGGGTCCCGACCCTGGCTGTCGACTGTGATCGAGGGATTGTATCGGATTGCACTGCGCCGATGCGATTCGGTCATCTTCCAGAATCCAGACGACCGGAAGGTCTTTACCGACCGTCATCTCATCGCTGACAGCGGGAGATCCTTTGTCGTGAACGGATCCGGAGTCGATCTGACGGAGTTCCAGCCGACGAAGCTTCCCGATGCGCCGACGTTTTTGCTGGTTGCGCGGTTACTGCGAGACAAAGGCATCCGTGAATATTGCCAGGCGGCAGCAATCATAAAGCGGCATCGTCCGGACGTGTCGTTTCGGCTCGTCGGATGGTTTGATCCCGGCAATCCCCGCGCGATTTCCCCGGCAGAGCTCGAATCGTGGTGCGCTGGCGGGATCGTCCAGTACCGCGGAGCAGTCGAGGACGTCAGACCTGAGATCGCGCAGTGCCGCGTTTACGTTTTGCCATCGTATCGGGAAGGCACGCCTCGAACGATACTCGAAGCAATGGCGATGGGCAGGCCTATTATCAGCACGGATGTGCCAGGGTGCCGCGAGACAGTGCGCCAGGGTTGGAACGGCTACCTGGTGCCGCCGTGCAACTCCGCCGCGCTTGCTGGTGCGATCGAGGCCCTTCTGGTCGATCGGAATCTGGCTGAGAACATGGGAGTGAACAGTCGTCGGCTGGCGGAGTCGAAGTATGATGGATGGCACGTTGCGGGATCGATCGTGTCAGGGGCGGGACTGTAGATGATGAAACGGATCCTCGATCTGCTCGCGGCCACCATTCTCCTGGCGGTATTTGCGCCGGTCATGGCTGTGATTGCCCTTTGCGTGCGCTTTGCGCTCGGAAGTCCGGTGCTCTTTCGACAATGTCGCCCAGGCCTGAATGGGCGGCCGTTCGTGTTGCTTAAGTTCCGGACGATGCAACATACCTTGGATGCGAGCGGCAAACCTCTTCCTGACGCTGAGCGTCTGACGACCTTTGGAAAGGTGCTTCGCCGGACGAGCCTGGATGAGCTGCCGGAGTTTCTTAACGTGCTCAAGGGTGAAATGAGCCTGGTCGGACCGCGCCCTCTCCTGATGGAGTACCTACCGCTATATACAGCGGAGCAGGCCAGAAGACATGAAGTGAGACCTGGTCTCACCGGATGGGCTCAGGTGAATGGCCGAAACGCAATATCCTGGGAGCAGAAATTCAGGTTGGATGTGTGGTACGTGGATCATGTGAGTCTGTGGCTCGACTTCAGGATTCTTTGGCTTACCCTCGCGAAAGTGCTCCGCGGTGATGGCATCGGGCAGCACGGCGCGGCGACAGCGGAGTCGTTCAAAGGATCAAGGCAGTGAGCCGCAGCCTCCTCATAGTTGGAGCGGGTGGTCATGGCAAGGTCGTGGGCGATGCCGCGCTCGCGACCGGCAAATGGGATACGATCGCGTTCGTGGACGATCAGATTTCACCCAATGTGTCGGTTATCGGCCTTCCCGTGCTGGGTCCCACGAGCACACTTCACGGTCTTTGCGGCACGTTTATCTCGATCGCAGTGGCGATCGGGACCTCCTCAGAGCGCATTCGCATGCTCGAGCATTGCCGGAGCCTGGGGTTCGAGCTGCCGATCATCGTTCACCCGTCGGCGGCCGTCAGTCCCTTCGCTACATTGAAAGATGGTTGCGTGGTCTGTGCACAGGCTGTAGTAAGCCCCGGCGTGCGGCTCGAGATCGGCTGCATCGTGAACAATTCCGCGAGTGTGGACCATGACTGCCAGCTCGGAGCAGGAGTGCATGTGTGCCCGGGCGCCCGTTTGGCGGGCAGCGTCCACGTCGGTAGCGGCAGTTGGATCGGCATCGGCTGTTGCGTACGGCAAGGGATCACTATCGGGAGCAACGTCACGGTAGGTGCAGGAGCAGTAGTTGTCGGCGACGTGGCGTCTGGAGAGACAGTAGTCGGAGCTCCCGCGCGTCCGAGGAGAATGAGATGAAGAGTCAGATGTCTTTACCGCAATACGCGCGCAGGCCAGCCGACAGCGTCACGTTCCCTGGTTGGCCCGAATTCGCTGAGGATCAGGTCGAGGCAGCCGTAGCCGTGCTGCGCTCAGGAAAAGTAAACTACTGGACGGGCGAGGAGGGACGGGAATTCGAGCGGGAATATGCCCAGTTGGTTGGTACCCGACATGCGATCGCATTGGCCAACGGTACCGTGTCGCTCGAGCTCGCTCTTGCCGTGTTGGGTGTCGCGGCGGGCGATGAAGTCGTGACCACGCCGCGCACGTTTATTGCATCTGCAAGCTGTGCTGTCCTGCGGGGGGCGACCCCTGTGTTCGCAGACGTCGATCTGGATAGCCAGAACATCACCGCCGAGAGTATCGAGCGAGTCCTGTCCCCGCGAACGAAGGCGATCGTCCTCGTGCATCTTGCGGGTTGGCCTTGCGAGATGTTGCCCATTCTCGAGCTGGCGGCCGCAAGGGGTATTGCGGTGATCGAGGACTGTGCCCAGGCGCATGGCGCTGAGTATCGAGGCAGGCCAGTCGGCGGATTCGGGATCATCGGATCTTTTTCCTTCTGCCAGGACAAGATCATTACGAGTGGCGGCGAGGGCGGAATGCTCCTGACGGACAGGGAGGATCTCTGGTCACGCGCCTGGTCGTTCAAGGATCACGGAAAGAGTTACGACGCGGTGTATCACGGGCAGCATGGACCGGGCTTCAAATGGCTTCACGAGTCGTTCGGAACGAACTGGCGCATGACGGAGCTGCAGGCTGCGATCGGCAGAATGCAGCTGCGGCGCCTGCCGGAGTGGGTGAACGCAAGGGGCCGGAATGCGGCGGCGCTGCGCGCTGGCTTCGCAGGCCTGGAAGCATTGCGAGTCCCGGCGCCACCGCCGCACGTTCGGCACGCGTACTATAAATTTTATGCGTTCCTGGATGTCACGTGCCTCAAGCATGAATGGACACGCGACAGAGTCGTCTCGGAGATCAGGGCGCGGGGCGTGCCGTGCTTTTCCGGCTCCTGCTCGGAGGTCTATCTGGAGCGGGCTTTTGACGGGAGCAGCAGCAAGCCCAAGGTCCGGCTAGCCAACGCACGCCGCCTCGGCGAGTCGAGCCTGATGTTTCTGGTTCATCCGACGCTCGATGAATCTCACATGGCTCGAGCTGTGGAGGTTGCCCGTCATGTGCTGATGAAGGCGCTTCGATAAGCGAGCAAACAAAAGCACTTCACCGAGTGCCCGTATATTGCATCCGCTTCGCCAGCCGGTCTGCACTTACTGTTTGATACGGGTGCCGCTCTCCAACGCTGATATGGTTCACAATATCGACATTAACTCTGTCGGGTGAACTCTTGAGTGCGGTCCCGACTATCAGAATTCCGCCGCCGTCATTGGCCTGCGTGCGTGCGCGGACTATTCTTATGTTGTCCAGCCAGTCGTGCGCATTATTCGGCTCCAAATCGATGCCGTACGCCGGGGGGGTGCCCCGCGTATTCTCAAACAGAGAGTCAATTACCTGCACATTGCGAGCCGACGCGATGCTGAGCCCTTGTCTGCGGTTCCCGGAGGCAACACAATTGTCGAGCGTGATGTTTTCCGCAGGTCTGTCCGGGGGGCCTCCAATATAGAACCCGTCGCCGCTGTTATCGTCTGACTGAAGGCCATCTATCACTACGTTCGATGCGCCGTAAATGAACACTCCATGGCGTTGTTCGCCGCCGCCGTAAGTCCGACGATCGGAGAGCAGTTTGGCGCCTCGCGCGCGGATGTACACGTTGCCGGCAACGATGTTGATGAGTCGGTCGCTGGGACCGAGCTTTCCGGAGTCTCTGATGATGACTCCGGGGGCGAGTAGCAAGATGGTGTTTTTCGGGATTGTCAGTTTGCCGGTGACGTAGTCGCCCGGCGCGATGCGGATTGTGCGATTCCCCTGACCGAGCAAGCGCTGAAATGCCTGCGTGTTATCGGTCCTACCATCCCCAACGAGTCCGGCGTGAGCGCCGTCGACGTACTGTGGTGCCCTGAACTCGAGCTGGGGAGGCAGCTGGACCTGGTGGCGCGCGCGTTCGGGCCGCTCTTGGGGTGCGGCATGGGACGATTCGCCGAAAAGAGCGAAGAGGGCGACCGTGATGGCGCAAAGAACGGTATATACGCGAGTAGTCATGAGGTTTAGTCCAGTTTGCAGCTGCGACGAGAGCGATAAACTTAAAACTGTGCCGACGACCAGCGAAGCATTATAGTTCACCGCCATGGAACGGGTTGTTGAGTCCGCGAATGAAAGGCCGTCGGCGCATGCGGCGGTTGTTTGGCCTCATTGGCACGATTACCAGCGTCCTCCAAAATCGTGAAATCGGTTCGGACACGGACTCTGCGAGCGTCTTGGTCCCTGGCAAGTCAACGAACCACCCTGCTATGCGTTTACTCATGACCTCGCCAACGGCCGCTCAGTGGAGAGTGACCGCCTTTAAATCCCAGGGGCTTAAGCAGGCCAAGGGTACGCCCGCGTCGAATTATAGCGCGACGCAATATCGGCGACGTAACCGATCGCAACTCATGAGTGCACCTCTAAGTGGCGCTCATGCTCGCGCTGGCGCTGTGAACCACTTAGGCTCTGATCGGCCCGCCGGACAGTTACTAAGGATGAGGCGACAGGTATTCACTTGCGCCACCCTGCCCGTAAAACAGGCATTTGCCTCGCAATCGGTCGCATGACCACATCCCGTCATGCAGTAGGCTTGCCGGGACTAGGTGAGGGTGAGTAGCGGACCGATATCGCCGCCGGACAGCGTCAGCAAGCTCAGCGCGCGCGGCGTGCGTCATCTTGGTGTTTATTGCCCCCCCAAGGTGTTCGGATATTCCAATAGGAGATTCGACCCCGCTGCCTTGAGGCGAGCCTTCGCCAATCAGGTCGCGGCAAAGATCTGGAATCATGACGGCCTCTATCCCCTCTTCAGCAACTATTGGGATGGCAGCAACCGGTGGTACCGTGTGGGATACGAAAACGGCACCGGGGAGTGCCAGGCAGGCACACCGCCATATGATCTTGGATGGTCGATTCCCACGGGCGGATATCTCGAGTGGAGCGATGTCAATCCCACCATCCGTGCGCTCGGTAAGAGATTGTATGAGCAGACCAATGCGCAAGACGCGCGGTCGAGGGCGTTCGTCGGGAAGTTCTATCGGCAATTCGCAGCCAGACCGGAGACAGGAAATACCGCGTCGGATGTCTGGCGGCTCACGATGCTATCGAGCCTGATCGGATGAGACGCGGATAGGACAGCTGGCTGTGCGCCGCGAGAAGGGCGTCCAACCGGATGTGACTTTTGCCGGCGGGGTGCGGTGACGACTTTATCGATCGCCTCGGCGGCGATCGCGATGCGGTGACGTCAACTGGTCCGGGGTACCGATCCGTCGGCCTCACGCCGTCCGGCATGTCGGTAATCAGTCTGCGGGGATGGCGGGCGGTCGAGCGGAACATCGTTGGATCGAGTCCGTCAACCTCGGCGATCTTCTGGCGTTTATGATGCCCTAGAATGGAGAAGTCGGCGTAAGATTTGCCGGGGAATTGGTTGACATCCACAGCCCAGGTTTAGTATAAGCCTGCTCGGGGCGGGTGGGACCGAGTTTTTGGGTGTGGCAAGGCCTTTGCTACTGTTGGGTATTGCGGCGAGATGACGGACGTCCCGGCGGTGTGGCTCTGAGCCGGCTCGGACATCTCG
>Ga0134126_10002809_pt1 | contig 21880 bp, 20 predicted proteins | sample KB31752_FD_96881 | JGI IMG/M metagenome (GOLD analysis project Ga0134126, IMG submission 96881) | Terrestrial soil microbial communities with excess Nitrogen fertilizer from Kellogg Biological Station, Michigan, USA - KB3-175-2 | ecosystem: Environmental > Terrestrial > Soil > Unclassified ... | reverse complement strand
TGTATGCCCATGGCGGGCATGCGTTCGGGCTGAGGCCCACCTCGAATCCGATCACGCGCTGGCCAGCCCTGGCCGAGACATGGATGCGCACCATCGGGATGATTCCCGCCGCGAATCAAAGAGACGGGGGGTAATTGAATTATCTTGACCGCCTCCGTTCCCTTTACCCGTTGTCCTTCGATCCAGCCGGACGTTCCTTCAGAAGCCCGAGCTGCAACAGGCTTTCCGCGGTGGCGACGATGGCTTCCTCGCGCGAACGCGGTGCCCAGCCGAGTACACGTTGCGCCTTCTCGCTGCTGGCGTTCTTCGGCTTGCCGAGTTCGGGAAGGATCTGCTTGACCGCCGGGTCGCGCAGCGCGGCGAGGCGCACCAGCCAGTTCGGCAATTGCCGGATCGGCACCCGTATGGCCGCTGCGCCCATGCGGTTCTTCAATATCAGGGCGATGTCGCGGATCGAGAGGAAATCGCCGGCCACGGCGAGGAAGCGCTCGCCCTTGGCGGCGGGATCGGTCATCGCGCGGATGTGCAGGTCGGCGACGTCACGCACGTCGACGGCACCGAAGTTGAGCTGCGGGCAGCCGGGCATGGCGCCGTCCATCAGCCGCTGCACCAGCAGGATCGAGGTCGAGTAGTCCGGCCCCAGCACCGGGCCGAACACGCCCACCGGATTGACCACGGCAAGTTCGAGGGAGCCGCCTTCGCTGGCGATGAAATCCCAGGCCGCGCGCTCGGCCAGGGTCTTCGATTTCGCGTAGGGCTGCACGTCGGCAGCGGTGGGATCGGTCCAGTCGTTTTCGTCGAACGGCGCCTGCTGCACTTCCTGCCCGTAGCCGATCGCGGCGAAAGAGGAGGTCAACACCACGCGCCTGACGCCAGCGTCGCGCGCGGCGCGCAAGACGCGCAATGCACCTTCGCGCGCCGGCACGATCAACTCGTCCTCGTGCTGGGGCAGGGTGGCGGGAAACGGCGACGCGATGTGCAGCACGTATTCGCAGCCGGCGACGGCTTGCGGCCAGCCGTCGTCACTCTCGAGATCGGCCACCACAAAGGACAGGCGCTCGCAGGACTCGGCGCCACCCTGCTTCAGCATCGCGCGCACGTCGCCTTCGCGTTTCAGGCTGCGTACCGTGGTACGCACCAGGTGGCCGGCCGACAGCAACTGCAGGATCGCCTGGCTGCCGATGAAGCCGGATCCGCCGGTTACCAGAACGGTGCTCATGCTTGTTCCTGTTGTTCAATGTGTGGGAAGCAGCAAAAAAAACGGGCTCAAAAAAACCTGCGGTCAGGTCCTGATTTGCCACACCCGGGTTGTTAGCCTGACCATCGGCTTCACATGGCGTGGCGTTCTTCCATTGCAGCGGCCTAGCCGATGTCGATCTGTTCGCATCGTGCGGACCAGCCGTCCATACGGCCATTGCCATGGTCTCCATGCGATAGCCGGCAACCTCCAGCGCGGACTGGTGGCCAGCGACATGGCCACCCACATTACATCTTGCCATGCTCCAGCGGCCGCTGGCGATGCATCAGCGCCCACTCCGCATGTTCGGCCAGCGCGGCTTCGCCCAGTGCGCGCAGGATCTCGCGTTGTTCGGTCGCATCACGGGTCCGGGCGAGCGCCATCCGCGCCTCGTCGAAGATGCGCTGCATGAAGCGGTATTGCTTGATCAGCTCCTTGTCGGCCTTCTTGAATGCATACGCCTCGCGCACGGCGGCGACGATCGAGAGTATGCCCATGACCACCACCAGCACATTCTTGGTGTCCGCCGACAGCCGGTGGGCCAGTGCCGCCAGCACGATGCTGATGCCGATGCCGGCGAACAGGCTGGCGAAACCGAGCGTCTCGGTGATGTGGTGCTGCCGGGTACGCTGCACGGCCTTGCTGCGGAAATAGTCCACCTGGCCGCCATGCACCGCGTCGCCGACCCACTCGCGGATGACGACGTCCAGCTCCAGCTCCGGATGCGGTGGCGGGTCGAGGGTGTAGCCGAGTCCCGCACTGCGCATCACATTGCGCGTCCAGCCCAGTTCGATGTCCTGCTTCTGCATGAAGCTGTCCTGCGCGAACTCGGGGTCGTCGGTGAGCGAGATGCAGGCGCGTCGCCAGTAGCCCTGCACACGCAGGCCCTCGGCCAGCGCGCGATAGTCCAGGTACTTGCGGTGCCAGCCGCGTCGCCTGGCGAGCGTGCTCAACCATACGCCGCCGGCGAACAGCAGCAGGAATACATAAATGAAATCGTCCTGGTCGGGCAGGTTGTCGTAGATCGTGAAGGCGATACCCATCACGGCCGCCAGTGTGTAGATGACCCGCATCGCCAGCAGCACGCGACGACGAAAATGCACCGCCAGCCAGTCGGCGGCACGGAACAGCGCCGCCTCCGGCCGCGCCAGCGTGGTGTCGTCGCCAGGTGCTGTCTTGTCGGCGGCGCCGTTGCCCGCAATATCGGCGCGGTACTTCATGCAGTCGCCATCGAACTCGGCCATGTGGGCAAAGGTCTGGCGAAAGGCCTCCGGCATCGGCGCGTCGGCCGGCGACAGCTCGGTCTGGGTGCGCCACAGCAACTGACCCGGTTGCAACGGTGACAATGGCGCGCCGTCGGCGCCATCGCGCGAACAGACGATCTGGCAGACCAGGCGCTCGTCGCCGCTGCCGAGCAGATGCCGGCGCCCGCCGCGGCGGCGTTCGATCAGCCCGGGCATGGCTCCGCTGAGAAAATAATGTGCCACCTGGGCGGTGCCGCCGAGCCGAGCCGAAGGCTTGCCGTCCCAGATCGCCAGCAACAGGTGGCAGTGGCGGGCGATGAACACGCCAGCCTGCCCGTACTGGCGATCACGCTCCGGTCCGTGGTTGACTATGTTGTGGTGCGTACTGTCCGGCAGCAGGGGCAGCTCGATCACCCGGGCGCGCGCGCACAGCGCATCGAACGTGGTGTGGGTGGCCGGGTGCTGGAAATCCTCGACATAGAGTTCGCGCGGCAACGGCAGCGGCGCAACCAGTTGCGCGCCGACCGCCAGGGCTTCCTCGGCCACCAGTTGATCGCCGCCTTCGGCCAGCGCCGACAGCACCACCAGCGGCATGATCGGGAAGTCGTGCTGCAATTGCGCGAAGAACTCCCGCACGCGGCGCCGTATCCGCTCGACTTCGTGCGCGGGGATATTCCGATGGCTGGTGACGCCGACCACCAGCGGCACGGCAGCCGGCCTGGCCGCATCTTCGAGCGTCAACACGGTGCGAGGTGCCTTTTGTGATTGGTCATGACCGGCCTCGTGGCTGGGTATTCCTGCTCAGCCGCCGCGAAGAGGGCCGGCGCGATCAAGCCTACAACCTGGATCCGGCTCCCTGGGTTCCCGGGCTCAGGTGCGGGCTATCTGTTGTGGATCATCGGGTCTCCGGCGCTGCCGCCTTGCGTCGGTTTGCGATGGGTTTCGAATCCGCCATCGGCTTGCGTGGCAAGGGTCAACTGCCCGGGCATCTTCTACCCTCTGTCGGTGGCGACTTCGCTTCGGCCGCGTGGCTAAATCAGAGTTGCCCTGGGTCGCGCGCAGTGACCACTCGTCCCGGTCGCGGAAAATCGGCATGTAGTCGGCAACGCCTGCCGTCGCGATCATGGCTCGCTCGATCGAGATCGCTTGCCTCATCTCGGCTTGTTGGAAATGGTCGGGTGACCGTCTTTCGCCGGATCGTGTTTCGGCGGATAGGTGATGTGCTTGCCTTTCCGGGTGATCAGGTGGACGTGGTAGCTGTAGGGGGCATTGGTCTTGCCGGTATTGTTGTTGACGTCCATGCAGGACGCGGTGCCGTCTTCCACCGAGGGTGGTCCCATCGGTGCATGGGGGTCGTCGAAGGTGATGGGGGGATCGTCGAAATCGAATCGCTGACTCTCGTCTTTGGCCTTCCACTTGAGGGTCGATGTGCCGTGGTTCGCCACGAAGTTGGGCGGGTCGATGCTGACGTTCTCGTCGGTCAGTGTGATCTTGATGTGCATGTCATGATCTCCCATGGTTGGCGTGGCGAAAGCGCGTCTTTGGAACGATTGGTCAGAGGGTCAGCGGTTGGCCTTCGGAGTTTCCGTGGCCACCTCGGCATTCGGTCGAGTGGCCGCAGCGTCTGATTGCCGCCATGCCGTGAACGCGGCATCGCGGTAGTGCATGGCATCCAGTCGCGCGATCAGAGGCTGTGCCGCGTCCTGGCGCCCCAGCCGTGTCAGCACCTCGGCCCGCACGCTCAGCCGATCGGGATCCTGCGAGTGGTCGCCGGACGCGCCCATTGCACCCAGTGCCCGTGACCACTGCGCCCTCGCGCTGGCCATGTCGCCGGATGCCGCATCGAGCTTGCCCAGCAGCAGGTGGACGCTGGCGACGCCGAGACTGGCGTCGGTCTGGTAACTCTGCACCTGCAGCAAGGCAGTGAATCTCATCAGCGCCCGGTCTGCGGCGCTGCGTGCGGGTACGGCGCGCCCCGCCTGCTGGTCAAGCCGGGCCTGTTCCAGCTGTGTCGCCGCCAGCCCGTATTTCCCGCGCGGGTCGTTCGGAGCCTGCTTCAGCATGCGGGCATACAGCGAGCTGGCACGTTCAAGCAGCGGTGCGGCGTCGGTGAGGTTGCCGGACAGGCGCAGGTTGCGCGCGAGGCGCCGGCTGTAGGACGCCAGGTTGCCGAGCTTGTCCATGTTGCCGGGGTCGGTGGCCAGCATCTTGTCGCCAATCGCCGTCGCCTGACGCAGGCTGTCGCGCGCCGAGACCGTGTGTCCGAGCGCCTCGGCAACCTGGGCCAGATAGGTCTGTGCAATCGCCAGCTGGTTGGTGGTTTCCGCGTCCCGCGCGTCGTGCGCGACGAGCCGCTCCAGCATGTCGCGCTCGGAGAGGTAATGCTTTTCCGCTCCGTCGAGGTCGCCACGCGTGTAGAGCAGTGCGGCAATATTGTCGTGCGCATGTGCCAGTTCGGTCTGGTAGTCGCGATCGACTGCTTTGCTGGCCGTCAGTCGTCGGTCGACCTCGAGTTCGGCGGTGTATTCATGCAAGGCCCCCTCGGTTGCATTCTGCGCTTCGAGAATGTGGCCGATGTCCGAGTGCATCCAGGCCAGACGCAGCAGCGCCTGCTGGTTGTCCGGGTGTGCGCCGGACAGCGCGAGCACGACCGGCAGCGCCGCCCTGAAATGCGCCAACGCCTGGACGGTGTCGCCCGTTTGCCACGCCGTCTTGCCCAGCCAGGACTGTGCATCGACCACGGCCAGATCCAGGGCCGGCTGGTGCCGTCCCTCGACGGCGAGCGCGTCACTCAGGCGCAGCGATTCGTTGAAGGCGCGCTGCGCATCGTCGGTCTTGCCCTGATCGAGCCGAACCCGCCCCAGCAACAGCAGCGCAGTTGCCCGCTTGGCACGTGAGTCGATGCTGCCGGCATCGGGCTGAGCCTCGAAATAGCGCAAGGCGTGGTCGGCCACGTCATCGAGGATATCCAGTCGGCTCACCGCCTCGAGCTTGTTGCGCAGGTCGCCCAGCATGAACCCCACCAGATCCTCCGCCTGCTGGCGCTGCATGCGGGCCTGGTTGCGTTCATGGATGGCCATGCCGGCGAGCACGATCGCGACGGCCATGCCCAGCACGCTGAAGCCGGTGATCACCGTCAGATGGCGAGTGCGTCGCCGTTGCTCACGTTGCTTGAGCGCGTCGAAACCGACGTCGAGCAGGCCGGCGACCAGCTTCAGTTTGGCGTTGTTCTTGCCGTCCTTGCCGGCGCGCGCGTCCGCCGCGATCGGCTCGGTACGTTCGCTGGTTGGCTGCCCATCGGCGTCGAGCCGGAAACGCAGTGCCGGCGCAAAGCATTCTTCCGCCGTGCGCTCGGACAGATCGCTGGCGTTGGGTTCTCCATCCACGATCAGGCAGAAGATTCGCTCATCCTGGCCGATGCGCTTCCATGCCAGCACTTCCGCGTTGACCCAGTGCGACGCTGCCGAGTGCGGCGAGCAGATCACGATCAGGTTGGCCGATTGCGCCAGCGCCTCGTTGACCTTGCGGCCGAGGTCATGCGCCGTGGCGAGTTCGTCGCGGTCGCGGAAAATCGGCGTGAGGCGCGCGGGTATGACTCCGGCGGCGGTGGCCTGGCCGGCCAGCCGTTTCGGTACCCGATAGGCTTCCAGCGCCCTGTGCAGCCAGTCGGCCCAGGCCTTGTCCCGGTGGCTGTAGCTGATGAAGGCGTAATAGCGGAACGCTGGTGATCCCGTGCCCTGCGTCATGACATCCGGCACTCCCGTGCCTGGCCATGCAGTCCCTTGCGGGTTGTCCCCCGCGTCGAAACGGCCGGCGGCAACTCAGTGACTGCCGTGTCGGTTGTCTGCGCGCCCGGGCAAGATAGCACCAAATTATGTGAGTTGCGTCACGCTTTTCGGCGCGTCACGACGCGCGGTGCAGTGGCGCGGGCCATGCCGCTCATCGGCGCGAATGCGCTGGAACAGCAAGGCCCGGGCGCCCATGAACGCGAAGTCGTGGTCAGCCTGCTTCCGGCTCCAGCGTCAACGTATGCATGGTCTTGCCCGGAAGCAGCGGAGTGGCGCGCCCGTTGACCCAGTCCTCGTGCCCGGCGCCGAAGAATGGCGACAGCGGGTTGTCGCTCTGGCCGCCGGGCATTTCCAGGATGCCTTGCGCCTCGTGGCCCGGCGACACGTCGAACCGCTCGGACGCCCCGAATCCCGGCATCGCGACACGCGGCATGTTGTTGTCGCCCGGCAGCGGCTGGTCGGGCATGTCGATGAAGCGGGCCAGCCACGCGGGCAGGGCGGGAGACAGCGCGTGGTCGATGTCGCTGTGGTTGTGTTCGCCCCAGGTACGCGCAGCCAGGCCGCCGGGTTGCCGGCCGAGGTCACGCGCAACCTTGCGCGCGGCATCGACCAGCAGGGCATGCCAGTCCGTGTATTTCGGATCCAGCAGCCAGGCGGGTTGTTGCCGGATCAGCATCCATACCGCCGCTTCTGCGCTGTTCTGGCCGGGCCAGCTGAAGTCCGGATGTTGCTGCTTCACGCGGGTGGCGAACGGTGCCAGCACCGCCATGCCGACCTGGTCGCGGAACGCCCGCACCAGCCGGTAGTCGACGCTGTCGACGGCGGCGCGCCCGCGCCAGGCGTGGGTGAGCTGGCGCAGCTGTTGCAAGGCCGGATCCTTGCTGCCATCCAGGCTCCGCTGCAGCAGTTCCTGCCAGCGGCCGAGGAATACGGCGTGGTCGTCCAGCTGGATATCGAGCAGGTCGGCGGGAGCGAAACTGGCGCGTGCGTGCAGGTCGTCGCGGATCTGCCGGGCGCGTGCGCCCAGGTCGTGGCCGCCGTTGCCGAGCAGGGCCAGCGCCGCATCGTCGACGGTGCGGTTGTTGGCCGTCCATAGCCGATCGTCGGCGGGATGTTCGATGCGCGGATATTGCGCCGGCGTGGCCCAGCCCTGCCAGCCGCTGCCGGGTTTCGACCAGTCCGAGGGCAGCAGCGGGTCGATGCCGGCGCGCAACGGGATGCTGTTGCCGGCGATCGTCCAGCCGATCCGGCCGGCGCTGTCGGCGACCAGCAGGTTCTGCGGCGGCATACCCAGCTGCGGCGCGAGGTTCAGCGCGGCCGCCACGTCGGGCATCTGCTCGAACTGCATCAGATTGACGTTGTAGGCGCGCGGCAGCTGTGCGATCCATGCCAGCGCCAGCGGCGTGCCGTCAGCGTCCTTGCCCATGATCGGGCCCCAGCGGGTGTCCTCGACCTTGAGCAAGGCGTCCGGCCGGCCCTTGATCCGGATGTGCTCCTCGTGGGTTTCGATCCTTGCCCATCCTTCGGGCACCTTGTAACGGTCGGGGTCGGCCGGATCACGCCGCACGCGCACCCAGTCGGCCCAGTCGCCGTAGCTGTTGGTGAAGCCCCAGGCGATCTGGCCATTGGAACCGACCACCAGGGCCGGGGTGCCGGGCAGACTCACGCCATTCACGTCGCGCTCGCCGTTTGGCGCCGACGGGTCAGGGTAGCGCAGACGCGTGCGGAACCAGATGTTGGGCACGCGCAGGCCCAGGTGCATGTCGTTGGCAAGCAGCGCCGCCTCGTTGCCGGTCAGTGCGCCGGCGACGGCAAAACTGTTGCTGCCCGGACGCGGCGCATCCAGCGCCGGCGCCAGTGCCGCGGCCAGGCTGCTTGAAGGCACTGCAGGCGACCCCTGCCTCAGGTCGAACACATCCGCTGCGGGAACCACCGGCGAACGCGAGAGCCTGCCGCTGAGCGGCGCTTCCCAGTCGGGATCGGGCGCCAGCAGGAAGTCCACCAGCGCGCCGGGCAGCACCGAGCGCATCTGCGACAGGCGCAGTTCGCGTTCGTTGCGGCCGTCGCTGTTGAGATCGAGATACATGGCCGCGATGACCAGGGCGGTGTCTTCCGATCGCCAGGGCTGCGGCTTGCTGCCGAGCAGCAGGTATTCCCACGGCTTTTCGCGCAGGTCGGCCAGGCCCGCATTGACGCCGTCGCGATAGCGATCCAGTGCGTGCTTCTGCGCCGGTGGCATCTGCGCATACGCCGCCTCGACCACGGCGCGCAAACGATGCCGGCGGTGATTGAGGTCCACCTGCAGGGCGGCCGGGCCGACCAGCGCCGACAACTCGCCGGCGCTCATGCGCCGCATCAGATCCATTTCGAAGAAGCGCTCCTGCGCGTGCACATAGCCCAGGGCGTAGCTGATGTCGTCGCGACTCCTGCCCTCGATGGTGACCGTGCCCAGCGCATCGCGGCTGATGCCGACGCTGGCGTCGAGCCCCGGCAGCTTGCGCTGGCCATCCAGCCTGGCGCGACTGCCGGCGAGCAGCCACCATGCGGCGGCGAAGGCGATCAGCAGCAGCGCCAGCAGGCTCAGCAGGACGGCGCGCAGGATGCGCCAGCGGCGTGTGGTCATGGGAAGTGCCCTGGGTTGCCGGACGCGGGTCAGTGCCGGGAGAACACGGCAAAGATACCGGCATAGGGCTTGACCATGAAGGCCGGTGCGCCGGCATAGCCGGCGCCGTCGATGTAGAACTGCGAGATGCTGCCATCCAGGTACAGCGCATCGCGGCAACCCAGCTTGTCGCGGAACAGCCGTCCGAAGGTGTGGAAGTTCACCGGCGCCTCGCTGACCGCGAAGACCACCTCATGGGGCGATCTGGCGCACACGCCGCTGCGCCATTTGAGGCTGGAGGAGTCGTCGATGAACTGCTCGTTGAGCTTGCCGTCGACCAGCAGCATCGGGCCGGACTGGGTAGCGAGTTGCGCTGCCTTGCCCGCAGCCTTGAACGCGGCGCTGGTAAGCACCGCGGCGTGGCCATCCGGATAGATCGCGAACACGCCGTTCGGCAGCAGCGAGAAATTGCCCGAGGTCGGGTTGCCGTGGGCGAGGTTCAGCGGCACCAGCGTTTTGCCGTCCTCCACGTACAGGCCGAGCGGGGAAAAATTGCGGTCGTAGATGCCGGCGTTGGTGGCAAACAGCAGTTGCCGCCCACGCGCCTCACCCCACTGGCGCAGGCTCTCGATGCTGCCGAATGGCCGGCCGTCCTGCGGATTGCGCCAGTACAGGCCGAGCTGCTCCCGCTTCAGGTCGATGTGCACGACGCGATAGTTCTGCCCTTCGAATGCCAGCTCGCCGCTGTCCAGCGCCTGAGCCCGGCTGCCGCAGGCTGCCATGCCGGCCAGCAGCAGGGAGGGCAGCAACCAGCGCAGCAGCAAGCGTCGGGATGGGCGTCGGGAACAACGTGAATTCAGGAAAGCCATGCACCGATGGTCGCCGGCCCGCGGTGTCGACGCAAGCCCGTTATCCCTCCTTCGGGTGGATCAGGCAGCTCCGCACGGCTGCCATTAAACTCGGGCTTTTGCCGCGAGCCAACGATGCCTTACACGCCGATCGTCGCTACCCTTGGCTATGTGTTGTCGCCGGATCACCGCGAGGTGTTGATGATCCATCGCAATGCGCGGCCTGACGACCAGCACCTGGGCAAGTTCAACGGGCTCGGCGGCAAGATGGAGCCGGGCGAAGACATTGCCGCCTGCATGCGCCGCGAGATTCTGGAGGAGGCCGGCATCGCCTGCGAGACGATGCGGCTGCGCGGCACCCTGAACTGGCCCGGCTTCGGCAAGCACGGCGAAGACTGGCTCGGCTTCATCTTCGTGATCGATCGCTACAGCGGCACGCCGCTCGCTTCCAATCCGGAGGGTACGCTGGAATGGGTGGCGCTGGATCGGCTGATGGAACTGCCGATGTGGGAAGGCGATCGGCATTTCCTGCCGCTGGTGTTCGACGCCGACCCGCGACCGTTCCATGGCGTGATGCCGTACAAGGACGGCCGCATGCAATCGTGGTCGTTCAGCCGTTTGTCATAGCGGCGACGCCGGCAGCGGACGGACGCGCTGGCTCAGGGAACGTCGGCCAGCCAGGCCGGGCTGGAAAACCGTTCGCGCGCCAGCGCCTCGGCGCGGGCGAGTTCGTCGGCGCGCAGGACGTCGCTGGTGAGTCCGTGGCGGTGGCGGAAGGTGGCGATCATGCGCTCGATCACCGCTTCGCGCGGCAGCCCGGTCTGGCTGCGCAGCGGGTCGACCCGCTTGGCGGCGCTGGCCGTGCCCTTGTCGGACAGCTTCTCGCGGCCGATGCGCAGCACTTGCAGCATTTTCCGCGCATCGATGTCGTAGGCCATCGTGACGTGGTGCAGCACGGCACCGCCACGGTGCGCCTGGGCGGCGCCGGCGATCTTGCCGCCGTCGGAGGTGATGTCGTTGAGCGGCTGGTACCACGCCTTGATCCCCAGCGTGCGCAGCGCCTCGATCACCCATTCATCCATCAGTGCGTACGCTTGCTGGAACGACAGGCCCTTGATCAGCGACAGCGGCGCATGGATCGAATAGGTGATCGTGTTGCCCGGTTCGATGAACATGGCGCCGCCGCCGGACACCCGCCGCACCACCTCGATGCCGTGCCGCTGCGCGGCTTCCATGTCGACCTCGTTGCGCAGGGACTGGAAGCGGCCGATCACCACGGCCGAACCCGCCCATTCCCAGATGCGCAGGGTGGGCGGCCGGTGTCCGGCGCCGACCTCGTGGGTCAGCACGTCGTCCAGCGCCATGTGCAGCGACGGTGATTGCGGAACGGTGTGGATCAACTGCCAGTCGTGGTCGCGCCAGTCGGTGCGCATCATGCTTCGGGTTCCTCGCGCAGGGCACGCTGCACCGCCACCGCGATCGCGTCGGGTGAAATGCCGTACATCGTCACCTCGGGGCCGAGCGCCGCATGTATGGCGGCGGCAATATCGGCTCGGTCGGCAGCAGCGGATTGCCCGATCAGTGTCCGGTTGATCGTATTCAGCGCGTCATCCGGTTCGAGAAAGAAATCGCCGCTCAACTGGACGCTGGCGAGTCGATCGTCAAGCACGTCAAGGTCGATGACGATCAGCTTCCCTCCGGGCATCTTGTATTCGCCGTGCATGCGCTTGTCCTGCAGGTTGTCCTGACCCCCGCACAGTGTGCCTTGCGCGAGATCGGTGTGACAAAGACATCGACATCATGCCGATCCGGCGGCGACGCCACACGCGATGCCCATCGGGGGTGCGCGGCAGCAGCTTGATCGAGCGACTTGCGGGAAGATGCGAAGGCTGCGGCAGCCCGGTTTGTCAATGACCGCGGCTGTGGAAGTTGCCGGTGCCGCTGCTGACCGAGAAGCTGATGCCGCCGTGCGGGTCGTCACAACTGCCGAACGCCTTGCTGACGCTCACCGAACCCGTCTGGTAATTGCCGCTGACGTGGTTGCCGGCCATCACGCCCATGCCGATGCTGCCGTGCACTTGCGGCTGGTTGTAGGTTGAGTCGTCGCAGTCGCGCCGGGCATCGCTGGTCACCTCGGTATTGCCCATGCGTCCGCTGGTGTCGCCGTAGTACACGCCGGGTGCGCTGCTGGCGGGACTGGCTGCACTGGCCGCGCTGCTGGCGGAAGCGGGTGCATCGCTGACGGGAACCTTCAGGTTCAGCGGTTTGGCAGCCGTCTGCGCCCACGCGGACGTGGTCAGGCAGGCGATCAGAAGTGCGGGGATGAATCTCTGGATGTGCATGCATGCTCCGGGTTGCACGTGTTCAACGCGCGATGCCGCGTTGGCGTGTACATCCCTGTTGGAAAGTCCGGATGCGGACAAGTTCCTGTCGATCCGGATGCGCGCGGCGGCACGACGATGCGTTCGGGTGTACCCGTCGCCCCGTCTCGTCATCCCGGCCTGAGCAGCCCTGCGGCCGCTGAAAATGACCGGGTTGACTCCACCAGGGTGTTTCGGAACGCCCACCACGGTCACCATGGTTGTACCTTGCCTGGTGGCGAGGCGCAATCCATGGCGGAAACTCAGCCAGTGGTCTCGATTCGCTCGACCCGGCGCAGACCGCGCGGCAGCAGGCCGCCGCGGCCGGCGCGCGTGCCGCCGTACTCGACCAGGTCCGACCACTTCAGGGTCAGCTTGCGCGCGCCGGCGTACATGGTGACCTCGCCCTTGCCCTCGCTGACCACCGCCACGCCGGCCACGCGCTCACCTTCCGCGAGATGCTTCTTCGGGATCTCGATCAGCTTGTTGCCCTTGCCCTTGTCCAGCTCGGGCAGCTCGGCCACCGAGAACATCAGCAGGTGGCCTTCGGTGGTCACCACCACGATGCGATCGCGCGCCGGGTCGGCGCTGATCTGCGGCGCCAGCACTTTCGCGCTGTCGCCCAGGCTGATGATCTGCTTGCCCGCCTTCTGTCGACCGGTGAGCGCCTCGAAACGGGTGACGAAGCCGTAGCCGAAGTCGGTGGCGAGGATCAGCCGGGTATCGTTGTCGCCGGCGATCACCGCGTCGAAGCTGGCGCCGCCGGCAGGACTGAAGCGTCCAGTGAGCGGCTCTCCGTTGCCGCGTGCCGAGGGCAGGGTATGCGCAGGCGTGGAGTAGGCGCGGCCGGTGGAGTCGATGAAAGCCACCTGCTGGGTGGTGCGTGCCTTCACCGTGGCCAGCAGGCTGTCGCCTTCGCGGTAGTTCAGCGCCTCGGCGTCGATGTCATGGCCCTTGGCCGCGCGTGCCCAGCCCTTCTGGCTCAGCACCACGGTGACCGGTTCGCTGGTCACCAGCGCGCTCTCGTCCAGCGCCTGCGCGGCCTCGCGCTGGACCAGCGGCGAGCGGCGTGCGTCGCCGAATTTCTCGGCGTCGGCACGCAGCTCGTCCTTGATCAGGCCCTTCAGCTTGGCTGGGGATTTCAGCAGCACGTTGATGCGCGCGCGCTCTTCTTCGAGCTGGTCGCGCTCGGCGTTGATCTTCATTTCCTCGAGGCGGGCCAGCTGGCGCAGGCGGGTCTCCAGGATGTAGTCGGTCTGCTCCTCGCTGAGCTTGAAGCGGGCCATCAGCACCGGCTTGGGTTCGTCCTCGCTGCGCACGATGCGGATGACTTCGTCGAGGTTGAGGTAGGCGGTGTGCAGGCCTTCAAGCAGGTGCAGGCGGCGGTCGACCTTGGCCAGGCGATGTTCCAGGCGCTTGGTCACCGTGCTGGTACGGAACGTCAGCCATTCGGTGAGGATGCGCTTGAGATCCTTCACCTGCGGCCGGCCGTCCAGGCCGATCATGTTGAGGTTGACGCGGAAGCTCTTCTCCATGTCGGTGGTGGCGAACAGGTGCTGCATGGTCTCGTCGGCGTCGACGCGGCTGGAGCGCGGCACGATCACCAGCCTGATCGGGTTCTCGTGGTCGGACTCGTCGCGCAGGTCCTCGATCATCGGCAGCTTCTTCGCGCGCATCTGCGCGGCGATCTGTTCAAGGATCTTCGACGGGCTGACCTGGTGCGGCAACGCGGTGATCACGATGTTGCCTTCCTCGCGCGTGTACACCGCGCGGGCGCGCACCGAACCGCCGCCGCTCTGGTACATCGCCAGCAGGTCGGCGCGCGGCGTGATGATCTCCGCCTCGGTCGGGTAATCCGGGCCCAGCACGTGTTCGCACAGTTGTGCGACCGTGGCGTTCGGCTCGTCCAGCAGACGGATGCAGGCGGTCGCCAGTTCGCGCAGGTTGTGCGGCGGGATGTCGGTGGCCATGCCCACCGCGATGCCCATCGAACCGTTCAGCAGCACGTGCGGCACGCGCGCCGGCAGCCAGCTCGGCTCGTCCATGGTGCCGTCGAAATTCGGCACCCAGTCCACCGTGCCCTGGCCCAGCTCACCCAGCAGCGCCTCGGCGATCGGGCTGAGCTTCGACTCGGTGTAGCGCATCGCCGCGAAGCTCTTCGGGTCGTCCGGCGAACCGAAGTTGCCCTGGCCGTCGACCAGCGGGTAGCGGTACGAGAACGGCTGTGCCATCAGCACCATCGCCTCGTAGCACGACGAATCGCCGTGCGGATGGAACTTGCCGATCACGTCACCAATGGTGCGCGCCGACTTCTTCGGCTTCGCCGTGGCGGCCAGCCCCAACTCGCTCATCGCGTAGATGATCCGCCGCTGCACCGGCTTCAGCCCGTCGCCCACGAAGGGCAGGGCGCGGTCGAGCACCACGTACATCGAATAATCGAGATAGGCCCGCTCGGCGTATTCCTTCAGCGGGATCTGTTCGTAATTGGCTTGCAGGTTCATGGGTTGGATCTTGGAAAGTGGCGCGCAGCGCGCGGATAACCGGTCGATGGTGCCAGAACGGGCCGGCCCGTGACAGCTTGCGGGAGCGCGGCTGTTGTGCCGCAACGGTTGCCAGGGTTCATCGGGTTTTGCCCTTGATCGCGGGTAGCGGCGGCGCGCGCAGCGGGACTGGCGTGGATTGCACGATGGAGGTGGTGGTCTGGCCATAGCGCAGGAAGCGATCGAGGATCAGGTCGAGGTTTTCCAGCGCGTCCAGGTGCACCTTGATGATGAAGCAGTCTTCGCCGGTGACGCGGTGGCACTCGACGACCTGCGGCATCTTCTGTGCGAGTTCGGCGATCTTCGGCAGCTGCCCGGGCACCGGGCGCACGCGCACATACGCCGTGATCGGCCAGCCCAGCGCTTTCGGATCCAGATCGATCGCGTAACCGCGGATGACGCCGGTTTCCTCCAGCCGCGTGAGTCGCTCCTTCACTGCTGGCGCGGACATGCCGATCCGGCCGGCGAGCTTGCTGATCGGCTGGCGCGGATCTTCCTGCAGCGCCTTCAGCAGTTCGATATTGCGCGGATCGGAGACGAGATTGGAAATCTGAGGCATGTCGTTTATCAATCATGCGAAAGTGGAAAAATGAACGAATAAATCCTTTGATCGTGCATGGATCATGCGCCGATTCCCTGGAAAATGGGAATCCATGAACGAGCTTCCATTCACCTGTTCCACGCCACGGCTCGCGCCGCCCCCGCAGCTGTATTTCGTGACCAGCGCGATCTTCCATTACCTCGGCCCGGCCTTCGCCGTGCTGTTGTTTGCCCGCGTCGAGCCGCTCGGCGTGGCGTGGCTGCGGATCGCCAGCGCCGCGCTGATCTTCGCCGCGTGGCGGCGGCCGTGGCGTCATTTCATGCCGCTGACGGTGGCGGCACGATGCAACATCGTGGGGCTGGGCATCGTGCTCGGTTGCATGAATGCCTGCTTTTATCTGGCGATCGACCGCTTGCCGCTGGCGACGGTCGGTGCGATCGAGTTTCTCGGTCCGATCGCATTGGCGCTGGCCGGCCTTCGTACCCGACGCAACACCGTGGCGTTCGCGCTGGTCGTTGCCGGCGTGTGGTTCCTGACCCACCTGCGTTTCGCCGGTATGCCGCTCGGCTTCGTGTTCGCGTTCGCCAACTGTGCGTTGTTCGCCCTGTACATCATGCTCGGGCACCGGGTGGCGAACGATGCAGGCGGCAGGGCCATGGATGGCCTGGGCGCCGCGATGCTGGTGGCGCTGGTAGTGGCCACGCTGATCGGAATCCAGCCGGCGCTGCCGGCGCTGGTCAGTCCGTGGCTGCTTGCCGCCGGCGTTGGCGTGGGCGTGACCTCGTCGGTCGTACCGTACGTGTGCGATCAGCTGGCGATGGCGCGGCTGCCGCGTGCCACCTTCGCCATGCTGCTGGCCTTGCTGCCGGCCACGGCCTGCCTGGTCGGTGCCGCCGTGCTGCACCAGCTGCCCGGCCGGGCGGAGACGATCGGCATAGCGCTGGTCGCCGCCGGTATCGCCATCCATCGCGAGGCACGGCGATGAGGCCGAACGATTTGATGCAACCACAGAGGTGATCCCATGAACTATGCACGACTCGGAAAATCCGGTCTCAAGGTCTCGCGCATCTGCCTGGGGTGCATGAGCTATTCGGTGGCACCCACCGAGGCGAGGCCATGGACGCTCGACGAGGAGCACAGCCGCCCGTTCATCCGGCGCGCGCTCGAACTGGGCATCAACTATTTCGACACGGCGAACATGTACTCGGACGGCGGCAGCGAGCAGGTGCTGGGACGTGCGCTGCGCGATTTCGCCCGGCGCGAGGAAGTCGTCATCGCCACCAAGGTGTTCTATCCGATGCGCGCCGATGCGAATGGCGGCGGCCTGTCGCGCAAATCGATCATGACCGAGATCGACGCCAGCCTGCGCCGGCTGGGTACCGATTACGTCGACCTGTACCAGATCCATCGCTGGGACGAGGCGACCCCGATCGAGGAGACGCTGGAAGCGCTGCACGACGTGGTGAAGGCGGGCAAGGCGCGTTACCTCGGAGCTTCGTCGATGATGGCCTGGCAATTCGCCAAGGCGCTGTACACCGCCGACCTGCACGGATGGACGCGCTTCGTCTCGATGCAGCCGCACTACAACCTGCTGTATCGCGAGGAGGAACGCGAGATGCTGGAACTATGCGCGGACCAGGGCATCGGCGTGGTGCCGTGGAGCCCGTTGGCGCGCGGCCGCCTGGCGCGTACTTGGGAGGACGAGCCCAGCACGGTGCGTGGCGGCTCCGATCCCTGGGGCGACAGCGTGTATGCCGCGAGCAAGGCGGCGGACAAGGTCGTGGTGGGTCGCGTCGGCGAGGTCGCCGCACGGCTCGGTAGCCCGCGTGCGCAGGTGGCGCTGGCGTGGCTGCTGCACACGCCGGTGATCACCGCGCCGATCGTCGGCGCGACCCGGGCGCATCATCTGGAGGAGGCGGTGGCGGCGTTGTCGATCGAATTGCCACAGGCGGAGATCGATGCACTGGAGGCGCCATACCTGCCGCATGCCGTTGCCGGCATCGACTGATCAGGGCAGGCGTTCGACCGGCACGCCCAGCAGCTTCAGTTGCACCTGCACGCTGTCGGGCCCGGCCAGGTGGGCGGCGCCGACGGCGATGAAGATGGTGCCGTGCTGATGGCGCAGCAGGTCGCCGATCTTCGCGGCCCAGGTCTGGTTTCGCTGTACCAGCAGGCGCTGGTAGAGCGCGGGGCTTTGCTGGCGCAGATCTTCGTCTTCGATGCGCGCAATGTGGTCGGTATCGCCGGTCTTCCACGCATCGATCAGTTCGTGGAGTTCGGCCGAGCCTTTGTCGATGTCGCGCAAGGTGGAGCGCAGGAAGTCCAGTTGCATGCCCTGGGGCATGTCGGCCAGCAGCCGGATCTGCCCTTCGGCGGTTTCCAGGCCGAGCACGGGCTTGCCGGCGGCGAGCATCTGCGCCTTGAGCTGCTTGTCGACGCCGTGCTGCGGATCGAGGCCGGCCTTCAGCAGGGGCGCGGTCGCGAGTGTCAATGCCGCCAGCCACGGCTTCATCATGCCGAGCGTCTGCATGCCGCCGGGTACGCCGGCCTGGTCGGCGGCGCTCTTCAGTTGCTGGAGTTCGGCCTGATCGAGCATGTCGCCGAGCGGGTGCGCGGGATCCAGTCCGTATTGCAGCACCAGGGATGCCATGCCCGCCTGGTCGTCGTCGGTGAGTTCGATATACAGCGTCTGGCTGTCCGTCAGCGCCTTGTCCAGCGCGGGATAACGCCAGTCGGTGTCGTTCGGCAGCAGGTGCACGGTGCCGAACAGGTAGATCGTGGTGTCGGCGTCCTTCACCACCCACAGCGCGGGGTGGGCGATGGCGGCCACGGGCAGCAGCAGAAGCAGGCCGATGGCGAGACGGGCGAGCAGTCGTTTCATGCCGGCCAGTGTCGTGGCAAGTGCGTGGCAGTTCAATCCGGCCGACCGGATCGACCCATGAGGGACGGTGCCGGCTTTTCACGCGGAGCGGCGAGGAAGGGTTGCAGCCGGCACGGGTTCATGTCGGCGTTTCGTTGGTCAAGGCGAGCGCGCTGGCGCGCGTCAGGTCGAGCGGTCGCACCTCGCAGACCAGCCCGTAGGCCAGGCACGGGTTCTCCGCCGCGATGCACGCTGCTTCCTCCAGGCTGTTCGCGCGGATGAACCAGTAGCCGCCGACCACTTCCTTGGCCTCGGCAAACGGGCCGTCGGTGGCCGCCTGCCGCGACACCACCCTGCCTTCGCGCGCCAGCCGGTGTCCGGGGCCGATCCTGCCCTCGCCGACCAGTCGGTCGTACCAGGCGTAGAACCGGTCGATGACGCCCTGGATCTCGTCGTGCGAGGCGTGCCTGTCCCATTGCCCGCGGGAAAGGATGAGGTAGTCGGAGTACGGGTTTGGCTGGTTCATGGGTGGCTTCTGTTGACCGGACAGGAAGGAAGGTTTCGTGGATCAAAGGTGGTGGCGATTTGCATGCGGTCGGATTGATTTCCTCCATCCTGAAGCGTGGTGCAAATCGCCGTGTCCACGAGCCTCAGCGTGGCGCCCGATACCCGCCCGCCACGCCTTTCGGGCTCAGCACGATCTGCCACAGCTGGTCGCGGCGGCTGCGGAACACGGCGGCGGAGACCGCGAGGTAATAGCGCCACATGCGCCGGAAGCGTTCGTCGTAGCCGGCCGGCAGGCTCGGCCACGCCGCTTCGATGTTGGCGCGCCAGGCGGTGAGGGTGCGGTCGTAGTCCGCGCCGAAGTTGTGCCAGTCCTCGACCACGAACAGGTCTTCCAGCGCGGCCGTCACCTGGCTGGCGGCGGGGATCATCGAGTTCGGAAAGATGTATTTCTCGATCCACGGATCGGTCTGCGCCGGCGCGCTGTTGCTGCCGATGCAATGCAGCAGCGAGAGGCCGTCGTCCTTCAGGCAACGTCGCACCGTTTCGAAATAGGCGCGGTAGTTCTTGCCGCCGACGTGCTCGAACATGCCGATGGAGAACACCGCGTCGAACTGCTCGTTGATGTCGTGGTAGTCCTGCAGGCGGATCTCGATCGGCAGCCCGGCGCAGAGTTCGCGCGCGTACTCGGCCTGTTCCTGCGAGACGGTGATGCCGACGCCTTCGATGCCGTAGTGCTCGGCCGCGTACTTCAGCGCCTCGCCCCAGCCGCAGCCGATGTCCAGCACGCGCTGGCCGGTCTGCAGCTGCAGCTTGCGGCAGACCAGGTCGAGCTTGGCTGCCTGCGCGTCGTCGAGGTTGTCGGCCCGGGCCCAGTAGCCGCAGGAGTAAACGGTGTAGCGGCCCAGCATGGCACGGAACAGGTCGTTGCCGAGATCGTAATGCGCCTTGCCGATTTCGAACGCGCGCTCGCCGCGCTGCAGGTTGATGAAACGGGCCTTGAGGTGGGCGAGCAAGGTGTCGAGCGTCTTCAATTCCTGGTCCAGCCCGGCAGTGAGCAGGCGAGTGCACAGGCCGGCCAGATCGTCGGCGTCCCACCAGCCGTCCATATAGGCTTCGCCGAGGCCGAGCGAGCCGTGCGCGAACACGCGCGCGTACAGGCGCTCGTCGTGCACGCGCAGGTCGATCGGCGCGCCGCCGTCGATGTGGATGTCCGCCTGCGCCAGCAGTTGGCTGGCGCGATTTTTCAGGTCGTCCTGGCTCATTGCCTTGCCTCGTCGCGAAGTGCTGTCGGTGCCGATCAGGGGGCGCCGAGCACGGCGAAGCTTGCGGGATAGCGTGCATATGTGGCGTCTACGTTGGCTTCGCGTACCAGTTGCAGCAGCATCTCGGCCTGTTCCTCGCGCAGCAGGAACTCGATCTTGATCGGCAGATCGTCGGCCAGCTCGAAGAACTGCTCTTCATGCAGCACGCCGTGCCGGCCGAAGCCGGCGATGGCACGGAATACCGAGCCGCCGCCGAGGCCGTGCCTTTTCGCCCGCTCCAGCAGCCATTCGGACAGCAGCATGCCGTCGTGCCTGGCGCGCAAGTGGCAATAGAACGTCAGGTGCACGCCTTGTTGCAGGGTTTCCTGGTTCATGCGGACTCCGGCTTCAATGGCGCAGCAGGCTGCGGGTGAGGGTGAGTCCCAGCACGGTCATGCCCAGCGAACCGGCCAGATGCAGCAGGACATGCCCGCCGAACCAGAGATACTGCTGGCGCAGCAGCAAATTGGTGGCTTCGGCTGAGAAGGTGGAGAAGGTGGTCAGCCCGCCGAGGAATCCGGTCATCACGAACAACTGCAATTCCGGTGAGACCGCCTGGATGTTCCGGAACAGGCCCAGGGCGACGCCCATCAGCAATCCACCGGTGAGGTTGGCTGCCAGCGTGCCCAGCGGCACGGTGGGAAACAGCGGGTTGAACAGAACGCCCAGCCCATAGCGGCACCAGCAACCGATGGCACCGCCCACGCCGATCGCAACAAATCCACTGACACCCACGAGCGCTTCTCCATTGAATGAAAAGTGTCCGGTTGCGGCGGCGGCAGGCAGGCCTGCGCCGCCGGAAACCGGCGATGCAGGCATCATCAACCTCGACGTGGATCGCACGGGAGGTGGTTTGTCCCGGGACAGTCGGCTCCGGAACGGGAGGCATGCCATCTCCCACGTGGGCATCGTAGTCGATCGGCCGGCCTTCGCGTCAAGCGCGGCCATATACTGCCTCCCTCGATGCCGTTACTGCCGCCATGAACCCAGTCCCGCGCCCCGTACGACGCAGCCTGCCATGGCTGCTCGCCGCGCTGTCGATGATCGGGCCGTTCTCGATCGACGCGGTGTTTCCGTCGTTCCCGTCGATCGGCTTGCGCTTCGGGGTGGACGACGCGGCATTGCAGCAGATGATCAGCGTGTACCTGATCACGTATGCCGTGATGAGCCTGTTCCACGGCGCGATCTCCGATGCGATCGGGCGCAAGCCGGTGATGATCGCCGGCATGCTGCTGTATGCGCTCGCTTCGGTGGGCGCCGCGCAGTCGACATCGTTCGCGATGCTGCTGGCCTGTCGCGGTCTGCAGGGCGTGTGCGCCGGCGCCGGCCTGGTGGTGGGGCGTGCACTGATCCGCGACAGCCTGGAGGGCGCCGCGGCCCAGCGGCTGATGGCGCAGGTGATGATGATTTTCGGCGTGGCGCCGGTGATCGCGCCGATGATCGGCGCGCTGCTGCTGCCGCTCGGTGGCTGGCATGGCATCTTCTGGCTGCTCGCCGGGTTTACTGCCGCGTTGTCGCTGGCCTTGTGGCTGTTGCTGGAAGAAACGCATCCGCGCGCGCGTCGCACGCCGTTCGCGCTGCGCCACCTGCTCGCCGGCTACGCGTCGTTCGGGCGGGATCGGGCATTCTGGCCGTTGCTGGTGTCCAGCTCGGTCAACTTCGCCGGCCTGTTCCTGTACATCGCTTCGGCGCCGCGCATCGTGCGCCAGCTGCTGCATTTGTCGGCGCAGGGATTTCCCTGGTTGTTCATCCCGGTGGTGACCGGTCTGGTCGGCGGGGCGTGGCTGTCGGGCCGGATGGCCGAGCGTGCCAGTGTACGGTTCACCGTGAACCTGGGTTATGCGGTGATGGTGCTGGCCTGTGCGCTGCACATCGCTTTGGCAGTGGCGTTTCCCGCAGCACGGCTGCCGTGGTCGATGCTGCCGCTGCTCCTGCACGGCATCGGCGTGCAACTGGCGTTCCCGACGCTGACCCTGTTGCTGCTGGATCGATTCCCGCAGCGGCGGGGCGGCATCTCCTCGATACAGGCGTTCGCCAGCCTGTTGCTGTGCA
>Ga0134126_10002807_pt1 | contig 21889 bp, 14 predicted proteins | sample KB31752_FD_96881 | JGI IMG/M metagenome (GOLD analysis project Ga0134126, IMG submission 96881) | Terrestrial soil microbial communities with excess Nitrogen fertilizer from Kellogg Biological Station, Michigan, USA - KB3-175-2 | ecosystem: Environmental > Terrestrial > Soil > Unclassified ... | reverse complement strand
GGCCGCAGGATCTTTTTTCTGCAGACGATGACGGCTGAGGTAGTGCTTCACGATTGGCTCACTGATCGGCGTCGCGAAATCCATGTATTGAATGCCGAAGTAGCCGGCCCGGGGATCGTTCTCCCGCGGCGTGTATCCGGGCGGCGGCAATTCAACGAATGAAACGTGTTCGCGGACGGTCACGGCCTGCGGATTCGGGGTCACCGACCGCACCAGTGGGCCTGACTCGCCGTCCGTCGTGAATGTAAGTGTGGTTTCGACTTCAGTATTTTTTGGAAAGTTCTTTGTGTTTGGCAGATAAAACGCAGAACGCGAGGCATCCAGACGAAACTGGCCTTGCTGGTTGCGTTGCAGCGCGCCCGGAATGCTGTGCACATCCCGCAGATAGAAGGCGGTCGCATCGACCAGCACACGATTGCCTTCTTCCGCTCCGACTTCGAACCCCCAGAGCGTCGATTCGGCGAATGCGTCCTTGACCGCTCGCCGCTCATCCGCGTTGTTGCTATCGGCGCGATATCCCTGGTTGGCCGCAATCATCAGAACCTTCGGCCCAATGCGCTCAAACCGCACGATATAACTTTGTCCCAGCTCGCCGCGATCCAAACCGAGGTCATTTGATCCGACGCCCGCAGCGAGAGATTCGACGTAAAGAAATTCAGAATCCCACTTGTCGACCTCCAGCCAAATCTTTCCAGTCTTCGCTTCCCAATAAAATGGAAAGTAGCCGGTGAACTTCTGCATGCCGGCGGTCTTCTCGCTGATCGTGGCAGTTCTGGCGGCATCACTTCCGCGTCCCTGCGCCCAGAGAGTCGAAGTGATTAAGGCGCACAGGGAACTCGCGACGACGAAACGCGCCGTGATTTGTTGACTCTTTTTCATTAAGAACCTCGCGCTAGCAACCTTTGTTACATTTTTGTTGACCGTCATTGCGGCCTTCTACTATCATTCGCGCACGTAGCAAGTCAAAACAAAAATTTTCAACGGCTGGTCTCCAGAGCCTGCGGCTAATCCCGTTCCTCTCGCTCCAGCTCAAAGCCGGTCAATCATAAGTACTGGATGGCGGCTAACTAATACACCTCGCGCAGCCCGCCACGCCCGGCTGTTTCGTTCAGCGCCAGGTTCACACGCATGGAATATCAAAACTTCGACCTCCAGGTCGAAGGTAAGCCAGGCGAATCCTACCGAGTACGAGTCCAGTCAGAAGGCATGGACGACATCGAAGGTCTGCTCGATCTGTCGCCGGAATGTAGGCAGATTGTCGACAGACTGCAGCAGGTAGAAACTCTGGAAGAAGGCAGCAGCCTGCCGATGGATCTTGGTTCGCTGCTCTACCGATGTCTGTTTCACGACGACGTGCGTGACCGGATGCTCTTGAGCTTTGGAGGTGTGTTTCGCGAAGCCGAAAAAGGCATGCGCATCCGGCTAATGCTTTCGCCGCCGGAGTTGGCGGCGTTGCCGTGGGAGTTTCTCTGCGATCCGAACACGAAATCGTACTTCGCGACCTCCGGAAAGACCCCTCTCATTCGTTACATCGCGTCGCGCGAGCCGATCAACTTGCTGCGTGTCGAATCGCCGGTGCGGATGCTCGTTTTGATTCCCTCAGGCTCAGGACTGGATACCGCGAAGGAAGAAGAGATTATCACCCAGGCGGTAAGAGCATCCGCGCGCATTGAACTGAAAATTATGAGGGAGAATGTAACGTATGATGAGATTGGTAAGGCACTGATTAAGAAGCGATATCACATTGTTCATTTTGTCGGTCATGGACAATTCAAGTCAGACCAAGGCTACCTGGAAATTGATAAGGACGAAAAACATGACGGCCTGATTTCGGCCGATGATTTTGCCGCGCTCTTCAAAGACTATCCGTCGCTGAAACTGGCGGTGCTTAATTGCTGCCAGGGAGGGCAACTCTCGCCGAAAGAGAAATATGCCGGCATAGCAGCGCAGTTGGTCGCGCTCGGCGTGCCTGCCGTGGTTGCCATGCAGTATCGCGTCTCTGACGATGCGGCGCTCGTGTTCGCGCGCGAATTCTATTTGAAACTATGCGACGGATGGGCACGCGGCCAGGTCGACACCGCCGTCTCATACGCGCGCCACCAAATTCTCAGGCAAGTCAAAGATGAGCCCATTGCGTTCGCGACGCCGGTGCTCTTTCTGCGATCGGACAACAGCATCATTTTTGATCTCGCAGAGGAGTCAGACGACCACCAGCCGATTCTAAAGCGATTTATGAGCCTCTTGCGCTCAGAGCCGGCAAAACACCGGGACCGGCTTGAGCAGGTCAAGGAGGCCCGCAAAAAGAACATCGAAGCGTGGCAAGAAAAAACCAAAGACAGCAACAAAGAGACGCGACTGCAGGCTATCGAAGCAATTGCAGAAGAACGAGCCGAGCTCACGGAACTCGATCAGCGGATCGTTCGTTGGAACCGGGCGATTCCGGCATCACTACTGGCGACATTTTTGATGTTTCTGGCAGGTTACGCCGGCTTGTTCAATGTCGTCCATGCCGACGATTGGCTTGAGGCAACGGTGATCCCTTATATGGACGAATTCGTGGCTCCGAGGTTTAGTCCGGATGTTCGCGTGATTCTTGCTGACCAGGGAAACAACGGTGGAATGGGCGAACCCGATGCGAGTTGGCGACAATACCATTCATCCTTGATCAAGGGTCTGACGGAAGCGGGCGCGAAAGTAATCGTTTTCGATATCAATCTGGATGGAGACACGGGGTATGACAAGTCATTCGCCGAAGCCATCACTGTCGCCGAGAGCAGGGGGACACGAGTAATCCTCGGGAAGGGCGTTGATGCAAGTGGCAAAATTGTGGCCGATCTTCCGAGTGAGTTGAACAAAAGGATTGCGGATAACTGGGGCAACTTCGACGTCGGCGGAGCACGGCACGGCGGAGTAGTGCGCATTTACCAACTAGGGCAATCATTGGGCACAGGCTCGACGGACCAATATGCAAATGAAAAGCGCGTGACACCTTCATTAGCACTGCAAACCGCTTCGACTTTTTTGACCGTTAAGCCTTTTTACAATGAAGAAAAAGACGAGATTGAACTTCGTTCTGCCGAGGCGATCGTAAGGCGCATACCGATCGAGAAAAATCAGCAATCGTTATTAGATTTCCGGTTCTGTCTGGCTGATGGCGGCAAGCTGAATGAAGTGACGAGCGCCTACGACGATGTCTATCGCCAACTGGACAATATCTCCTATCTCAAAGAGCGGTTTCAGGGGACAATCGTCTTAGTCGGTTTTAAAACCCCTGACGATCTCTTTAGCGTGCTCCAAGCCAAGCATCGCTATGGAACCGAAATCCACGCCAACGTTATTTCCAATATTCTGGGTGATGTCTATGTGCGCCTGCCCTCGACCTATTACAACATTCTAATCCTGGCCATCATGACCGGCATTGGGGCCCTGGTCAGGGCTCGCTTCTCTCATAATTTTGCTTTTCGATTCGCAGTCCCGTTCACCGACCCAAAGAAAAGATTGGATGTGCCCGGGCTCTTAGTTGGGGCAGACGTGGTTTATCTGCTAATCGCATTCCTGCTCTACAAGAACGGACTGATCTACATTCTTCAGACGTATCACCTGGTGGCGCCGTTCGTCGCATATTGGTTGACCGGCAAGCTGCGACGCAAAGCCATGTTCCGGCCATTAAAGGGGACGGGCTGATGCTTGACTCATACGGTAATACAATCGCACGCACGGTTGCGGCGGCCTTCGGAACAGCGCTCTTCTTCGGCGCCGCGAGCGTCAGCATGGTGCGCGCCCAGGCGCCATTACCTTTACCGTCCGGGACTCCAGCCGCCATCGCCAAGAGCATCGTGATTGACAACCGCGAGGTGCAGGAAACCAATGAACTCCAGCCGCAAGCAACGCTGACGCGCGGCGCGCGCACGGTTCGCCTTGTGCTGCCGGCTTTTCTCTACAAAGGCGACGTGATTCAGACCAAGCCGAACACCCAGGTAACGGTCACAGTGCAATTTCTCGATGAGCCAATGCCCGGTCGGGATAACGAGATCATTATTTACTCCAACTCGATTGTAGAAATCGGCTCGAGCGACAGTTGGTGGGGCCGCATGTGGGCCAAAGTTAAGGACCAGTTCAGCTCGCAAACGAGGTATGCGCGCTTGAGCGCGCGCGGCACTGAGTACGACCTTGAGATCATTGACGCACACCGCGCGCGTCTGACCGTTATCGAAGGTGTGGTAGAAGTTGCCGAGGGCAAGAGCGACATGCCTAACCAGCCCCCGATTCCCACACCAACCACCGAAGAACAAGCGGAGCTGACAGCGTTGTCGTTCTTCCGGCCGGCAGTTTTCTTCTACATGCCCGCGCAAGATCAATTCGCGCGCGAGCTAAAGTTTCCTACCGGGCGAGTTTCGATCCAGCCTTTGACCTATAACATTCACTCTGAATGTCTCCAGACCCACCGTTACGAGTTTCGCACGTCCGACAGTGCACCATGGTTCTCCTTAGACGGCGAAAAATATTTCGACGTGATCGGGCCCAAAGGCTCCGCGAAGGAAGACAGAAATATTCAAATTGACGCGACCGGGCTGCAACCCGGCGTCTATCAAGCGCATGTGTATGCGATCTGCCTCGATTGTCGCACTGAAACTAAGTGCAGCCAGGCGCAACTAGACTGGCTGTACCGGATCACGATCGAGGGCCCTGTAACGGGGCCGACACAGCCCGCGACCAGGACTCCTTCGCCGGCGCAGTCAGATCAAACTTTTAATGTCATCGCGGGGCAGCAATCTCCGATTACGCAAAACGTGGATGTCCCGGTGATGGCGCCCTCGGATGTGAACGACGCAGTCGTTCGTGCGAGCCAGGTGTTACTGACCACTCAGCCTACCTATTCAGCACAAAATCTGGTTTCGCACTTTGCAACCGTGGCAGAACGCAGTCAAAACTTCACGAATGCACGAACGAGTGCCTTGATTTCGCACACGCCCGGCGGCCAGCAATTGCTCGGTAATGTATACAACGACTGGAGCCAGCCGGCCTGGGCCCTGTACGCGTATAGCAAAGAGATATTTCCCAACGCGCGCGCGGATCTCGCGATCGATCGCGGTGAAGCTTTACGGATGACTGGTGACTTGAATGCGGCATCATCGATCACGCTGTCGGCCGATGACGCTAAACTACCGAAGGCGCAGAATTTTCTCGGCAACATGGCCTTGGATCGCGCACGCATCGCGCTCGACGGCGGCAATCTGCAGGAGGTTGAACAGCGTGCTGGTGAGGCAAAAAGTTTTTACGATGCGGCCAGGTCTGCGGCTAACATTCCGCCAACCCTCAACGTTACCGCGCCGATCGACGCTACCTTGCGCGGGAATCTCGCCGAGGCCAACATCCTCGCCGGGGACGCTGCTTTGCAAAGAAACTCCGCGGATGCAAGTGCGATGTTCGCTGAGGCCGTCCGGGTACTGGGACCGAATCCGCAGGCGACGTCAATCTATCCGTTCACGACCACGGATTTAGGTGTCGCTTTCCGCGGCGCCGGTGATGCGGCTGTCTTGACGGGTGATTTGCAGAAGGCCAACGAGTCATACGCGAGTGCCAAGCGTCAGCACCAACTGGCGATAGCCGCGCATTCGGATTTTGCCGAAGCCTATTTCAATCTCGGTGATCTCTACGATGATTTGGGTGATCGCGAGAATGCAAAGCTGAATTATCGCCGCGCCATACAGGCCCGGCCCGAACAACCCGCGGCCTATCTGCCATTAGCGATGCTACTAAAGGATGAAGACCCCGCGCTGGCCGCGGCCTTTGCGGCAACTTATCTCAGGCTCGAACGCGGCGTTCTCTTACAGGGAACCAAAGCCGCCGCCGCGCGAGCAATTGCCAACCGCGTTGGTCGGGTTGAGCGCCCCCCGCGTATCGGCGAGCGACTTGGGGGTGTTCCGAACGTCACCGGGGATTCGCAAGCTGCGGCGGAAAGCAAACTCGCCGCGGCCGGTTTTTCCGTAGGGAAGATCCAAGGACGCGCCGACGCGGGTATGCCAGGCGTTGTGCTTCAACAAATTCCTCCTGCCGGCGCGCCTGCGCCGCGCGGTACGAAGATCGAACTAGTGATTAGTACTCCACCCGGTGTCACACTCGAAGTGAGCGTACCCGATGTGATCGGCAAACCAATTTCCGAAGCACGCGTCATGCTGGAAACGAAAGGATTGGAGGTTGCGGAAGAAACCAAGAGCGACAAGAAATATCCGAAGGACTATGTCGTCGCCCAGAATCCCAAAGCGCCCAAAGTGGTCAAGCCGGGTTCAACTGTGAAGCTTACGGTCAGCGCTGGGGAACTGGTCGAGATTCCCAAGGTGAAAGGGAAAAAACTGGACGACGCGACAAAAGAAATCACAAAGGATAACCGACTAACTGTCGGCACGATCGACTATCGGCCGGACTGTGACGTCGAGCGCGTGGTGGAACAAAACCCGCTTCCCTCGGGAAGAAAAGATACGCCCCGCGGCACCGCCGTCAATCTCGTCGTGGGGTCGCTTGGTGATGATCCAATCACGATCCCCACCTTTTCCGACCGCTATGCGGCCGAAGCGTTCGTCAATAGCAACGGATTGACCTTAAAGAAAGTCGATCAAGTTGAGTCCGACGATCCGCCGGGATCCGTCCTTTGGCAAAAGCCACAGGCCGGCAGCCGATACCCGAGACACTTAGGATGTCCGGTGAATGTCGAGTTAAGGGTCGCCATTCCGGTGGTCCTGGTGGATATCGAAAACTATATCGGCCAGCAAATCGACGCAGTGCAAGACAAGTTGCGCGCCCTGCAACTTTACGCTTCGCCGCTCTATCAGGAGGATGAGAATAATGCTGCCGGCACTGTGATCCAGCAGTCGCCGTTGCCGCCTGAACGAGTACGTCACGGAACTGAAATCCACTTGGTAGTGGCCAAGCCGCCCAAAGTTGTGATGGTGCCGGTGCCGAACGTGTGCGGGCTCTCAAAAGAAAATGCGCGCGCCAAGCTGTTCAACGACGCAGGTCTTTTCAATACCGACCAGGACATCCTGCTCGATGTTCCGCCGAATCAGCAAGCAATGTGTGGCGCTGACGTTGGTCACGTTATCTGGCAGAGTCCAGCCGCCGGCACCATGGTGCCGAAAGGATCAAAGGTGCTGTTGGTGTTCGCTAAGGTCGGAGATAATTGAGCGCGCAGAAGGCCATGGGGCTGTTATTCTACTGAAATCTTTTTCACCTCGCCCATTTGACTGAGTTTGTCGAGCAGGTGATCGATTTGGTCGGGCGGAGTATTGGCCGGCACTTCGAGCTTTTGACCGCCGCCGGTTTCCACCACAAATTTTTTCGCGGCTACTTGTTGGCCGATTTGGAAGAGACCGGTAATGAGCGCTCCCAATCCGGTGCCCGCGGCGCCGACAATCGCCACCAGGAGCGTCGGATCTATCGCCCGCCACTTTTTCCTGGACTCACAGATTTCCAGTTGCGCGTCGCTGCCGGCAAAACCCGGCTGTGATTGCAGGGCTTTGCGAAACGCTTGCAGATCGCCGCCTGAAGCTAACGTGATTTCAATTTCCATAATCGTTTGCTCTCGAAAAGACCCAGTTGCGCAAGCATCGCATTCGCGAGTCTACTTCTCATCCAGTTTTCGTCCCGCGTTCAGGTTATCGAAATTCAGCATCACGTTCCAGACCAGCGAATAACTTCCCGAAGTCTGTCCGCGCCAGAATGGATTGTTCGAGAACAGAATCACGTGTCCGCGATCGAGCGGCGAGTCGACCACCGACGCGTGTTGCGCGATTTCGTCGCCGCCATCGAGCAAGCCTGACACCAGCAACTCCGAAGCGTTGCCCCAACGCATGATCACCCGCGGCCGCTGTTCGGGCGGAATCAAACCGACCAGGTTGCGGCGCTGCTCTTCAGGAATTGGGGCAGCTTCCCAGGTCTCGACCTGGGGCGGTGCCTCAGGCATCTCTGCCGGCGGACGGCCCTGCACCACATCAGGATCGTCAACGGTTCCGCGGCCAGTGGCGCGCTGACCGGCGCCCCCTCTGCGTCCGCCACCACCACCGGCCACGTTGCTGACGTTGAAGATTGGTCCATTGAAGCAATAGACCGACAATGTGTCGCCGTAGCCATAGGCAATCGGACTGGCGGCATCGACCATGCGTGTTTTCAAGAGGTCACCAATCGCCTTCAAACGCGCTGAGCTTTGCACCGAAACTCCTGGTGTGAAACCCGTCGAGACGGCAAAGTTGGCAGCGTCATCTGCACCGATGAATACTCCACCGCGCCTCACAAAATTTTGCAGGTTCATCAGACCGGCCCAGCCGAGTCCCGGACGAATGTCGTCGGTTGAATCAATTTTTCCGATGTTGGGTGTCAGCGGCGTCGTTTTCCATGGAAGCGGATTGCCATACATCGGCCGTCCTTGAATGACCGCGTTCGGATTGCCGTTGCCGGGACCAAACACGATGACGTCGTACTTCTTGTTCAGGTCCGGATCTTTCGCGACGTCCTGGGTGCTGATGTAGTCGAATGGCACACCCATTTGATCGAAAGCCAGTCGCCACCAACCTTCGTCCTGAGTGTTGAGCCAGGTGTGCATAATCGCGATGCGCGCGACTTTAACAGCATGAGTTTTCACTGTGGGCGCCGTTCCCACCGCCACAGCGGCAATACCAAGTTCCGAGACTGCCCTATTCACTTCCTCGGTAGAGGCGTTGCGGATAATGAACGAGCCGCGATTGAACTTTCTGCCCGCCACTTCGAATGCATCTTCAGCAGCCTCGAACGTGGCTCGGCGCAAACGGTAGCGCAATGAGATCAAATTGTTATCGGCGTTCGCGTTCACCAGATATGTCGAGCCCTCACCAGTCACGCCGCCTGCCGAGCGCACTTCTCCACTCACCCGTTCCATCGCTGCGTCCAAAACCTTCACATCCGTGACGCGGACCACTTGCACGTTGGCGGATTCACCAAACGTCCAGCCGGTGTCGTCATAAACACTTTGCTGCGGATCACGCGGGCTCCAGTATTGATAGTCGAGCAAGGCATCGGCGATGCGGCTGTAAGGTTGATCCATGCGCACGAGATAGCTGCCCGCAGGAAATGTCCTGGCTTCGGTTTCGTCCTTTTTCGCCGGTGACGCGGAAGGACTAGGTGTCGGAGACGCCGTCCCGCGAGCGCGCGGCGTCGCTTTCTTTTTCGTCTGTACGGTGAACGGCGCAGTGGCCCGATGGACTTCGCAGCCTTGCGCCTGCATCAGACGCAGGAGTGCCGCTTGATTTCCCGGACGTGGATCGTCGCCGGGAAAAACGTAAGCCGCGGGGCCTTCGTTCTTCGGCTTCTCGACCGACCGCTTCGACTTCAGATAAAAGTTTTTCAGGAACAGCTTGCCGTTCTTGTTGAAGTAGTCGAGCGAAATGAGGATCGCCGTCTCTTCGTAGTTATTGTTGTTGCGCTGCGACCACTTCGCGCGCGGCAGCGGCGGGTTCTGTTTGTACCAGGTGCGTTGGTACTCATCGGGAGAAAGCGTGCGCACCAGCGTGTCCGCGCCACCGTTGCCGAACGTCTCGTACAAACGGCTGATACCGTTGTGTGTCGCCGCGATAAACATCAGATAGCCGGGCGACCAGGTGTCGAAGGTGCCGTGAGCGAACACGCCGGGCATTCCGAATTTCGTCATTTCGGAAACGTTCTTCCAACCGATCAGCTGCCATTCGTCAGTCAAAATCGGATCAACCCAGGCGTTGTACGGGCCATCGCCAATCGTATTGTCGTAAAGGTAAGGGACTGATTCGTGCAGGTCGTGGAGCACCTGCGGCTTCCAACTGAGATAGGTGTTCAGCACGTTGCGCGTGAGCTTCAGCGACAAGCCCATCGCATCGCGATTGTTGTCGTGCGCCACATAGTGTCCCCAATAGAGCAACGGCGGCCAGTTCTCGCCCGGATGCGCCAGATGCCAGTTGTAAATATCGACCATACGATCGCGGCCATCGACTTCAACTATCGGCGTGATCAGCGTGACCATGCCGTCGCGAATCGATTTGATGTACGGGCTATCATCGACCGCGAGCCGATATGCCAGCTCCATCATTGCGGTCGGCGCGCCAGTCTCGGTCGAGTGAATCGTGCCGGTGATGTAATAGATAGGAAACGACTCATCGACGAGCTTGTCAGCTTCGGCGTCGTTCATATTAATCATGCGCGGATCGGCAAGCTTCGTCAGGCGCGCCCGGTTCTCGTCGAGCTTCGCCAACAAACTCTCCGAAGCAACCGCCACCGCGATCATTTCGCGGCCTTCTTCGGTCGTGCCGATGGAAAACACTTTCACGCGGGGCGAAGCCTTTTCCAGCATCCGCATGTACTTGTAGACATCCGCAGCGTAAGGCAGCTTGCCGGGCGCGCCCGCGACATCGCCCAACACCGCTTTCGGAGTGGGAACATTCGGCGACGCCGGTAAGTAATCGGTGAGCGGCGAGTTGAAGAATTTCTCCGTCGTGTATTCGGCAATCTTCTTCGTATAGTCGTCATCGACGGCTTGATTTGGATCTCGCGCGTACCCATTCTGCGCGTGGACGCTGAAGGCCGCGGTGACGATCAAGAAGAGAGTGGCACAGAACAGACTGCTGATCTTTTTCAGATACATTTGGGCTCCTTGGAGAATGGCGACATGAAGCTGCGTTGCGAGTCGGATTGACAACCGACGAGAGAAGAAGCTTTTAAGCGAAACGCGGGAGTAAGTCAATTAGTCCGCGTAGCGGACATTTGATAGCAGCCCAGCACTTCAGTGCTGGGTACGGGATAGCTCTTCGTCTTCTGAGCCGCTTTAGCGGCTACCGAAGCTTACGCGCGATCTCTTTCTGTCGCCTGTTTCACGGGCTTCGAGGTATTCTTTGAAGTGCTGGGCTACTGTCAAAACGTCCGCTACGCGGACCGAACTCTTTTGCAAAACTGGTTTTTGATTTCTAGAATCTGATCGCGTCAAACTTATTAGCAGTGGCTGAATCCAAACCAGAAATTGACCGGGCATTGCCCGGGCCCCCCGATCAACCGATCCCAGGCGCCCAACCTCCGCTTGAATCCACGGCGCCTGAGCTGAAACCCATGAGCAAAGCTGCGGGCGGCATGGCGTCCGCACTGACGGCTGTGCGATTTGCCTGGGGCGAGATGGGTCTGGTGCGCGGAACGCGCACGCTGCTGCAACTGAATCAAAAGCGGGGTATCGATTGTCCTGGTTGCGCCTGGCCTGAGCCTGATGGCGAGCGCTCTCATTTCGAATTCTGCGAAGAAGGCGCAAAGCATGTCGCCGACGAAGCCACCACAAAGCGGATCACCGCGGAGTTCTTTGCGAAGTGGAGCGTCCCAGAATTAGCCGCGCAGTCCGACCTTTGGCTTAATCAACAAGGACGGCTGACGCAGCCGATGATTTTGCGTGAGGGTGCGCAGCATTACGAGCCGATCCAATGGCCGGAGGCGTTCGCCCTGATTGCGCGCGAACTCAACTCGCTCGCTTCGCCTGATGAAGCAATCTTCTACACGTCCGGCCGCACCAGCAACGAAGCCGCCTTTCTCTATCAACTCTTCGTGCGGCAATTCGGCACGAATAATCTGCCGGACTGTTCGAACATGTGTCACGAATCGAGCGGCACCGGGATGAAAGAAGCGCTCGGATTCGGTAAGGGCACCGTGACGCTCGAGGATTTCGATCTGTGCGATGCGATTTTCGTTATTGGCCAGAATCCCGGCACGAACCATCCGCGCATGCTGTCGACGTTACTGGCTGCGAAACGTCGTGGCTGCAAGATTGTGCATATCAATCCCCTCCCCGAAGTCGGCACGACGCGCTTCAAACATCCCCAGGAATTCTGGAAATGGCCGGGTGGTGGCACTCAGCTCGCCGATCTATTCCTGCAGGTGCGCATTAATGGCGACGTCGCTCTTCTCCAAGGCCTGAGCAAGGAAGTTCTGGATGCAGAAGATGGCGCTCCCGGCACTGTGCTCGATCACCAATTCATCAACGACTATGCGATTGGATTTTCTGAGTTCAAAGAGAATTTGAATACCGTGGCGTGGTCCGAGATTGTCGAACAATCGGGACTAACCAAAGAGCAGATTGCTGAGGCCGCGCGCATCTTCATCGATTCCGAACGAGTGATTTTTTGCTGGGCGATGGGTTTGACGCAGCACAAAAATGCGGTCGGGAATGTTCAGGAAATCGTTAATCTGATGATGCTGCGCGGACAGATGGGCAAACCCGGCGCGGGTCTCTGTCCGGTACGCGGCCATAGTAATGTGCAAGGCGATCGCACGATGGGTATCTGGGAACAGCCAACCCCGCAGTTCCTCGACAGCCTGGAAAAGGAATTCAATTTTAGACCGCCGCGACGACATGGTTACGACACGGTGAACGCGATCAAGGCGATGCATGACGGCCAGGCGAAAGTGTTCTTCGCGCTGGGTGGCAACTTTCTTTCGGCCACACCCGACACGGAATACACAGCGGAAGCGCTGCGGCGCTGTAGCTTAACCGCGCACGTTTCTACAAAGTTGAATCGCGCGCATCTAATCACCGGTAAGCAGGCGCTAATTCTTCCTTGCCTCGGGCGAACGGAGATCGATCAGCAGACGAGTGGTCCGCAATTCGTGACTACGGAAAACTCAATGGCCGTCGTCGAGCAATGGAGCGGAACCCTGGACCCGGCGTCAGAGTATCTGTTAAGCGAACCGGCGATGGTTGCCGGCTTAGCGAAGGCGACGCTTGGCGCTCGCAGTACGGTGAATTGGGACGGATTGGTCGCCGACTACGATCGCATCCGCGAACATATCGAGCATGTCGTGCCGGATTTTGAGAACTACAACCAACGAGTGCGCGAGCCGGGCGGGTTTTATCTGCCGAATCCCATTCGCCGGCGCGACTTCAAGACCAGGGACGGGAAAGCCCACTTCACGATCCACCCATTGCCGCAGATCAATTTGCAGGACGGCGAATTCCTGATGATGACGATGCGCAGCCACGATCAATTCAACACTACGATCTACGGCTTGGACGATCGCTATCGTGGGATTCGGAATGGCCGGCGTGTCGTGTTTCTGAATGCCGACGACATGCGTCTGGCAAACCTGCGAGAAGCGCAACTGGTTGATCTGATTAGCCGGCACGACGGAACGGAACGCATCGCGCGCGGTTTTCGAGTGGTGCCCTACAGCATTCCGCGCCGCTGCGCCGCGACTTATTTCCCGGAAGCAAACGTGTTGGTACCGATCGACTATTTCGCTGACAAGAGTCATACGCCGGCCTCGAAGTCGGTGGTGATTAGTATTCAAGCAGCGACAGACATTAACCACGACGACACGAAGACACAAAGATTTTCTTAATCGGCTTTGTGCCTTTGTGTCTTTGTGGTTGACGAGAAGTATGGAATCCAAGAAAGACCTTTATGATCAACTTGCGGCGCAACTTTCGAGTCTGCTCGCCGGCGAGCGCGATCTGGTCGCGAATGCGGCGAACTTCTCGGCGCTGATCTTTCATTCGCTGCCAGATTTGAATTGGGCCGGCTTCTACTTTGCGAAAGACGACGAGCTCGTGCTCGGTCCCTTTCAAGGACAGCCGGCGTGCGTGCGCATCCGCGTCGGCCAGGGCGTCTGTGGTGCGGGCGCGGCCAAGGGCGAAACGGTAATCGTGCCCAACGTGCATGAGTTTCCCGGCCACATCGCTTGTGACAGCGCATCTAATTCAGAGATCGTGGTGCCGCTGATGAAAAATTCGCGCCTGATCGGCGTGCTCGATCTGGACAGTCCGAAAATCGCGCGCTTCGATGCGGAAGATGCCGCCGGGCTCGAACAACTCGCCCGCATTTTGCTCTCTTCGGTCAATTGATGAACACGCGTCCAATCGTTCTAGCCGTCAGCGGCTTGTCGTCGAACACGGGCAAGACGACGCTCGCGTGCGAACTGCTCAAGCGATTGCCAGGTTGGGAGGCGATTAAGCTCACGCGCGGTCACTACCGTTCCTGCGGCAAAGATCCGAGCGGCTGTTGCGTCAGCGATTTGTTGCGCGACCAGCCTTTGATTCGTTCCGGCCGCGAAGCGAATTATGAATTCGGCAAAGATACCGGACGTTTCTGGGACGCGGGCGCGGTGAATGTCCATTGGGTTATCGTCGGCGAAGACCAGGTCGAAGCCGGTATTAATGAAGCGTTGTCACGCGTGCAGAGTTCTGGCGTAATTGTCGAGGGCAACAGCTTTCTGGAATATATCGAAGCCGATTACTCGATCACGTGTGCGCGCGCCGGTGAGAACAAGATGAAGACTTCCGCGCGCCGAACTCTAGCGAAAACCAACGCGTTGTATCTTTCGACGATTGATGAGGCGGAGCGCGAGACAGCGATTGAGCAATTCGAGAAATGGCGAAGCAGCCTGTCGGTTGGCCTTAACATTGAGGCGATTCCCATTTATACACGTGACGATCTGCCGAAACTGATGGAGACGATTCGCGAATCACTTTGCATTTCCTCTGTGCCCGCTGTGGTTAATTTGTGATGCTATGATTACCATTCGCAAATCAGAAGAACGCGGCCATCTGAACCACGGCTGGCTCGACACGTATCACACCTTCTCTTTCGATCAGTACTACGATCCGGCGCACATGCACTTTCGCAGTCTGCGGGTCATCAACGAAGACCGCGTGGCGTCCGGTAAAGGTTTTCCCACGCACTCGCACCGCGATATGGAAATCATCACGTACATTCTTTCGGGTGCGCTCGAGCATCGCGACAGTATGGGTAATGGTTCAGTCATTCGCCCGGGGGACGTGCAACGCATGAGCGCAGGCACCGGCGTCGCACACAGCGAATTCAATCCATCGGATTCCGAAGGCGTGCACCTTTTGCAAATTTGGATTGTGCCGCGGGCGCGCAATCTCGCGCCCAGCTACGAACAGAAAGCTTTTTCCGAGGATGAGCGGCGGAATCGCTTGCGTCTGGTGGCGTCCAGCGACGGCCGCGACGGCTCAGTCACGATTCAACAAGACGCCGAGCTGTACGCCGCAATACTCGAGGCCAATGCCTCGCTCGAACACCCGATAACTCAGAACCGGTACGCATGGATTCAGGTGACGCGCGGCAACCTTGACGTGAATGGACACGCGTTGAACCAGGGAGACGGCGCGGCTGTGAGCCACGAACCGGCGCTCAAAATCATTGCTGCTGACGAAGCAGAGTTACTTCTTTTCGATCTCGCCTAGGACGTCGGAATTAAGTTTTGTTTCCGGCCGGCGGAGGCGTCTGGATCACTCTTAGTTCCGCCACAATCTCCTGAATTCTCTTTGCCTGCGCTTCGATTGTCTCCGCGCGCCGGCGGGCCTTGTCACTCAATTCTTCGCGCAGGAGCAATTGCGCCTGCCCAAGTAAAGCCGCCAGTGGATTGTTGATTTCATGCCGAACGCGCGCCACTAAGTCCGCCGCGGCGGCGAGCTTTTTTTCATAATCGTCGATCGCAGCTTGCAAACGCGCCGCGTCGTCGGGTCGGGGCGATTCTGTATCGTTCATTGATTCTTACTTTCATTTTTTCGAACTGCGTGGGTGATCGTCGAACGTGAAGGCCGCGGCTGAACCCGCAAGAATGCCGCGCGCGAATATTCTGCTGATCGCAAATGATTAGTGCAAGAACTTTTTCACCGCAGGAGTTATTGCTAAGCGACCAGAGTATTACGGCCTTGACGTGTCAATGATATGAAAAGGTGACGTTTGACTTTCGCGCAACGAGTCTCGTAAATTCGATTTCGCTGCTGGGAGGTCGTCCAATGGTAGGACTCCAGACTCTGGATCTGGCTATCGGGGTTCGAGTCCCTGCCTCCCAGCCAAAAAAAAGTCTGCTTCTCCCACGAAATACTACAGTTCGAAACTTGTCAATCAGGCCAATGCAGTTACGGAACCGCGACGAGTAGCGAGCGGGTTAAGGACTCAAGTTTGGCTTTGAGGAATGGAGTCTGCCGGCAAGTAACAAGCCCAAAGAGCATCCTGATCCCGCTCGCCACTACTGCTCGCGGTTCTGTAACAGTCAGTCTTACGGCTGTTTGTAGACCATCCCGCCCTTCATCACGAATTGCACGCGGCGCAGAGCTGAAATATCTCGAGTCGGATCGCCCTCGACCGCGATCAAATCCGCGAACAACCCAGTCTTCACGCGACCAATCTTGTCTTCCATGTGCAGCACGCGGGCATCGATCGAGGTAGCGGAACGCAGAGCATCGACAATTGGCATTCCCCACGCCACCATCGTTTCGATCTCGCGCGCGTTATCGCCGTGGGCGAAGACTCCGACGTCGCTGCCGCTGGCGATGGTCACGCCGGAGTCCAGCGCTTCTTTGAAGACTCGTTTCTTGTTTTCCATGGTCGCGGCGCTGGCCACTGCCAGAGTCGGACAGAGTGCGATCCCTCGTTCCTTCATCAGGCGCAGCAGTTCTGGCGTTAATCCATCGCCGTGCTCGATCGTGTCCACGCCCGCGAGAATTGCGCGGCGCGCGCCTTCAGTGGAAGTTGAGTGCGCGGCAACCGGGATCCCAGCGCTCCTGGCGATCTCTACAGCCAGCTTCAACTCCTCGAGCGTGAACGTCGCGTGCGCGGCGCCGCCGGCTCCCCAACGATAATCCGCGTAGACCTTAACCCAATCGGCGCCTTTGCCAATCTGTTCGCGCACCACGCGCGTGAGTTCTTCCGGGCCGCTGGCTTCTTCCGCGCCCTGCGGTACATTCCATTCAGGAGCATAGCCCTTGGGCCCGTAGCTGCCGGTCGCCACAATCGCGCGAGTCGCGACAAACAAACGAGGCCCGGGGACGATTCCCTGATTGACCGCCTGCTTCAATCCGACATCAGCGTAGCCCGCGCCTTCGGTTCCCAAATCGCGCAGCGATGTGAAGCCAGCCATCAAGGTGCTGCGGAGGTGATTTGTCGCGCGCGCCACGCGCAGGCTTAAGGCTTCACGCGCAACTTGATCGTTCCAAACCGTTTCGCTGTACGGATGCAAAAGGATGTGCGAGTGCGCATCGATCAATCCCGGCATGAGTGTTAGGCCCGGCAACTCGATCGTCTTTGCGCCTGCCGGTGGCTTGATCTCGCTGGCCGGACCGACTGCTTCGATCTTTTCACCGCGCACCAGCACGACCCAGTTGTCGTGCAACTGCGCAGACTCGCCATCGAAGATGTGAGCGGGCTTGAGGAGATAAACCGTCTCGGGTGGTTTGGGAGCAGGCGTTTGCATTTGCGCGGATGAAATCATCGGAAGGAACGAGTAAGCAAGAATCAGGCAGACAAGAAAGAGGGTTGCAGGGCGCATGTCATTGAGCCTTTCAGAATCTAAAGAACCTCTTTGAAGATGAGGCGGTGCCGCACCGTCTAGGCAGCGCGCTTCTTGTCGCTGACCTTGTTCTTCCGCTTCGTGCTCACCTTGGCGTCAGAACGAGTGGATCGAATCAAGCCACGAAGCGCAGTGTTGACGGCCTTATCATTGGGAAAAGCCTTCGCTACCTGCGGATCAAGAACCACAACGTTCGTTGATTCGCGAATGCGCTTGGCATATTTGCCGCGAACGAATTTACCAAGGTCAGAGCGCTTGTATTCGCGTTTACCCCAATCATTGAGTTCTGACGAATTACCCTTCTTCATAAAGCTTTCTCTCGCGTTTTGTAGATGCTCGGGCGGTAATGATTCTAATCGATTCAGTTCGCTCGGTGTGTGAAATAGTTAATAGCCGACCTTTTGACGATACTCCAAAAGTCACGAAGCGGTATTCAGCCGTCGAATGTGTCAAATCCGGGGCTGTGACTGACAACGGATCGCGGAAGGCAGTAGTTGCCTCTTCGAAAGATACTCCATGCTTGAGTAAGTTTCGTTTGGCCTTCTGAGGATTCCATTCGAACTTCATTGGGAGATTCGTTGGGAATGCTCCTACAACTGCGCTGCGCCGACTGCCTCACGAACTTTTCCGTTGCCACCAGCAAGATCGGCGGCGCGATCATTCGCCTCGAGGGCCGCGTGCGCTGCGGCCAGGCGCGCGACCGGTACGCGATAAGGCGAGCAGCTTACATAGTTCAATCCAATCTCGTTACAGAAAGAGATTGACTGGGCATCGCCACCGTGTTCGCCGCAAATGCCCACTTTCAGGTTCGGCTTAACGCTGCGGCCCCGCTCCGCGCCCAGACGTACGAGTTCGCCCACCCCTTCGCTATCCAGCACCTGGAACGGATCGTCAGTAAGAATTTTTCGATCAACGTAGGCCGGCAGGAAACGACCGGAATCATCGCGGCTCAGTCCGAACGTGGTCTGCGTTAAATCGTTGGTGCCGAAAGAAAAGAATGCAGCGTGCTCGGCAATCTTGTGGGCCGTGAGGGCGGCCCGCGGCAATTCGATCATCGTGCCGACTTCGTACTCGATGTTCATGCCATGCTCGCCGACGACTTGTCGGGCGACTTCGTCGATCAAAGCTTTCTGTTGCGCCAGCTCCTCGCTGATAGAGACGAGCGGCACCATGATTTCGAGCATTACCTGTTTGCGTTCGCCTTTGACCTGGCACGCGGCTTCAAAGATGGCGCGACACTGCATGCGCGTGACTTCCGGAAACAGCAGGCCCAGACGACAACCGCGGAAACCTAACATCGGATTGGCCTCGCGAATCTTGTTTACATGATGCAGTAGCTGTCGCTTTTCATCGATGTTATCGAGCAGTTGATCCATATCGGCGAGCGTCCTCGCCTGTCGTAGCGCCATCTTCAATTCAGACAATTCGCCGAGCAACTCATCCACGTTGGGCAGGAACTCGTGCAGCGGCGGATCCAGCAAGCGAATCGTGACCGGGAAACCAGCCATTTCGCGGAAGATGCCCACGAAATCGCCGCGTTGCAAGGGCAAAAGTTTTTCCAGCGCTTTCTCGCGCGCGCCCACGCCGTCCGCCAGAATCATTTCGCGCATCGCCGCCAATCGCTGATCGCCAAAGAACATGTGCTCAGTGCGACACAGCCCGATGCCTTCCGCGCCAAACCCGCGGGCGGTCCGCGCATCGAGCGGCGTGTCCGCATTCGCGCGCACTCCGAGCCTGCGAAACTTGTCGGCCCACTTCATCAACTCATGAAAGTCCTGGCCCAGTTGCGGTTGAATCGTCGGCACCTTGCCGAGAAACACGCGTCCCGCTGAGCCGTCGACGGTGATCCATTCGCCTTTCGTCACTACCTCGCCATTCACGCTGAATTGATGTTGGCCGTAATCGATGTCCAGCGCCGAAGCACCGCTGACGCAAGTCTTGCCCATGCCACGCGCGACGACGGCCGCGTGACTGGTCATGCCACCACGCGCGGTGACGATTGCCTGGGCCGCGACCATGCCGTGGAAATCGTCGGGACTGGTCTCGACGCGCACCAGCACAACCTGCTCGCCTTCGCGCGCCATCTCTTCGGCTTCGTCAGGACTGAAGACGACTTTGCCCTGCGCGGCGCCGGGGCTGGCCGGCAGACCAGTTGCCAAAACATGCTTTTCGGCTTTCGGATCGACAGTCGGATGCAGCAACTGATCGAGCTGCTCAGGCGTCACGCGTCGCACCGCCGTGGCCCGATCGATCAACTTCTCACCGGCCATGTCGACTGCAATACGCACCGCCGCCGCGCCCGTGCGTTTGCCCGTGCGCGTTTGCAACATCCAAAGCTTGCCGCGCTCGATGGTGAATTCGCAGTCCTGCATGTCGTGGTAGTGCTTCTCCAGCAACTGGGTGATCTCTGAGAACTCCTGGTAAACCTTCGGCAGTTCCTTCTTGAGCTGGCTGATCGGATTTGGCGTGCGCGTCCCGGCGACGACATCTTCGCCTTGGGCGTTGAGCAAATACTCGCCATACAACTCTTTCTTTCCGGTGGAAGGATTGCGCGTAAAAGCGACGCCGGTACCGCTGTCCTTACCCATGTTGCCGAAGACCATCGCCTGAACGTTCACGGCGGTGCCAAGGCCGTCCGGAATACGATTGACGCGACGATAGTCAACGGCGCGGCGTCCCATCCACGAATTGAAGACGGCGCCGATCGCCACTCGAAGTTGTTCATAAGGATCGTCAGGAATCGCACTCTGCTCCGCCAGAATGATCTGCTTTTCGGCGGCGATGATCTCGCGCAGCTCTTTCGGTTTAAGATCCGTGTCTTTGCCGCCTTTGGTCTGGGCCTTGAAGCGATCCATCACCCGCTCGAACTTTGAATGGGCCACATCCAGCACGATCTCTCCGAACAACGAAGCGAAGCGTCGATACGCATCGAGCGCGAATCTTAGATCGCCGGTCTGCTCTGCCAAGCCCTGCACAGTCTCTTCGTTCAGACCGAGATTCAACACAGTGTCCATCATGCCCGGCATCGAAAAGGCTGCGCCCGAACGCACCGAGACGAGCAGAGGGTTCTCCGGATCACCAAACTTCTTGCCGACTTTCGTCTCGATTTCGTGGAGCGCTTGCACGACCTGTTCCCACATGCCTTCAGGAAACTGTTTGTTGTTGGCGTAGTACGCGTTGCAGGCTTCAGTGGTAACGATGAGTCCCGGCGGGACGGGCAATCCGGCGCGCGTCATCTCGCAAAGGCCGGCGCCTTTGCCGCCGAACAACGACTTATTTTCGCCGTTGCCCTCTTCGAAAAGATAAGCCCATTTCTGGTCTGTTTCGGCTGGCGCTTCCGCGGTTTCGGTGATTTCGAGGGTTGCTTCAGGCAATGTGTTCTACCTCTCAGGGGATGTTTCGGAGACCAATCATACACCGAGAACTCTGCTGATGCAGCAGCGGACCTGACCGACCGCAACGCAAAGTGATCGGCGTCACGAGGCGTCATTGCAGGGAAGGTTGCGAAGCACGACTTGGAAGTTTGAACGGCGTCGTGCCAAATTCGTAGCAGTATGATGAGTGTCAAGCAGTTGGAAAAGTACGTGCCTTCGTGGTTAGCGAAGTTCCTGAGTCTGCAGTGGCTGCCGGACATCCGCTGGCTGCGGCGCGTGATCGTCGCCGTCATTGGCTTCACCGTGCTGCTGATCGGCATCGCCATGGTGGTGCTGCCTGGACCGGCAATTGTAGTCATTCCCCTGGGTCTGGCGATTCTGGGGACGGAATTCGTATGGGCGCGGCGAGTAATGAAGAAAGCGAAAAGCTATTTTGACAAGGGCAAGAAGACGCTCAAGAAGGCGAAAAAGGAGATCACAGATTAATATTTCGGCACGCTGGGATCGACTTCATTCGACCACGCCGTAATCCCGCCCTTTAAGTTCACCAACCGTCCGGTGAAACCTGAACGTTGTAAGGCTTCGATGGCGCGCGCGCTGCGTCCGCCCATCTTGCAGTGGACTACCGTCTCACGATTCGGATCGATTTCATCCTGGCGGTTCAGCACCTGGCCCAGCGGAATCAAAGTCGAGTTCGGAATGCGTGCAATCTCGAATTCGTTCGGCTCGCGCACGTCGATGATTTGCAGATCGTCCCCTTGATCGAGGCGCTGTTTCAATTCGGTGGCAGTGATTTCTTCCATGGTCTTCGCTTTTCCTCAAACTGTATCTACGATCCCGTCGCTGCCGCTCCGGGTACTGACACCGCAGCTGAGATCGAAATCGCACTCAAAGCCTGTTCGATGTCGGCGATGATGTCGTTGATATTCTCGATACCGACTGAAATTCGAATCAGGCCTTCGGTAATGCCCAGCTCGGAACGTCTTTCAATCGGCAAATCCCGGTGCGATGCGCTGGCGGGATGCAGCACGCTCGTGAATACGTCGCCGAGACTCGTCGAACGAATGCACAGGTTCAGCGCATCCATAAAACGAAATGCCGAGTTCCGCGTGTTGTCGGCTAACTCAATCGAAACCAGCGCTCCACAGAAGCCGGCGCGCAAGATTCGC
>Ga0134126_10002806_pt1 | contig 21890 bp, 13 predicted proteins | sample KB31752_FD_96881 | JGI IMG/M metagenome (GOLD analysis project Ga0134126, IMG submission 96881) | Terrestrial soil microbial communities with excess Nitrogen fertilizer from Kellogg Biological Station, Michigan, USA - KB3-175-2 | ecosystem: Environmental > Terrestrial > Soil > Unclassified ... | reverse complement strand
TGCAGCTTTGAGAAAGGATCGGCGGCTAATCTTCATCGTCTCACTCCGTTCGGGCTGCAGTTGGCGTCACCTCAGGGTTCGGACGCGAGCGCCCACTAAGACAGGTACGCTACGCCCGTAAGTTGCTTTGGCGTGTAACGCTTCGATCAAAATGCGACGATCCGGCCGGCGGTCGTCGCCGGCCTTCCACTTCGTTTGGTCCATGACTGGACGGAACTAGCTGAGCGGGCTGAGACTTCCAGGGCCACCCGTTTCGGACGGGAGAGCATTGCTGTCCGGATCCTGAGATGACGCCTAGCCAACCTTCCGACTGTCGCAGACGGGTGATTGTCGATAACGATTCTGAATAACAGTAAGGAGGAGCGCAAGCCAAAGATTTGTGACCAAGCGGCCAGACTTTGGGGTGAAACGGCGTCGATTCTTCGCTAACGCTGGCCTTCAGCTGCGGCGCCCGAACAGCATGCAAGCTGAGAAAAGAAGTTACTTGGGAAAGATGCTAGCGCGCCGTCAGCGGCAAGGCTTTGTTAGCCTGCTGCGAGATGACTCAACGCTTCATGAATCTGCCGGTCTTTAATCTTGACGAGCCCGAGTGTCGGGTGGTAACGAAGGCCGGTGTGCTGCTTCGCTGCAGCCTCCAATGCATTTCGAGCGTGCTTGGCCGCGTGCTCCCGGTCGCCGAGAATATCGAGAATCAGGGCTCGGGCACCTTCTGCCTGGTACGATGCGGCAGGAAACACGATTCCGTCGTCGCGCCTAAATTCATCCAGCACGCTGAGAGCTTCGTCAAACAGCTCTCGCTTCTTCGATACCGCAACCCACCACGCAAAGTCTAAGTGCGCGTTGGTCATGTAACTCGGCACCCGTCTTTGTTCAACGAAGACTTCACGGTAGGCAGCCAGGGCGCCAACAGGGTCGCCGAGATCGAGAAGACACTCCGCTCTCTGGTGATAAACAGCAGCAAGTTCAGCATCGGTCTTCCATCTCTCAAGAACCAGATCCAGGAGTTCGAGAGCCGCGCGTGCATACTCTTTTCCGCCACCCTTGTGTAACTCGTAGGCTTGGATGCGTGCATACTGTGCCTTGTGAAACTTGCCACGGCTCTTCGCCAATCTTGCAAAGAACTCCGCTTGGTCCGAATCAGACCAACTGTGGTGCCGGTACCAATCATCGCGACTCATGACATTTAACTCAGCAGGCTAACTATATATTATCCCGCTCATGCTCGATAACGCGCGCGTTCGAGAGTATTATGCCGCTCGTGCTGGATAACAACGCTCTGGTGGGATTATCGGGTCACTAGTCGAGCCAGTCTAGCTCCCCGTTAACCAGAGAATCTTATCGATAAAATTTCCCTCGCCTGACATGACTTGAGTTTTTCTCGCGCACCTGGCATTCACTCCACTTCACACATTCGCCTTAGAACAATCACTGGCTCTCTTGGTTGGAAGTAGAAGAAATGTGAGCGAGCCGCCCGCGATTCCAGTTTCACGTGACCACAGCGTTACAAATGAAAAACCCGCTGCTAATCAGATCGCTGTAAGTGGTTGATAGGATTGGTAGCGGGGGGCAGGATCGAACTGCCGACCTTGGGGTTATGAATCCCACGCTCTAACCATCTGAGCTACCCCGCCACGTTTTGGGCAGTTCATTATAAAGTTCAACTCGAAGAGGTCAACCCGCGAGACAGAAATAGCCAAACAGTAAACAGCAGACGTAAATATTCAAGGCAAACAGCTGGAAGATCCCGCACGTTTAGAGCGGGATTTTTCGTTTTGGAGAAGTCCGACGATTTTTGAGTCCCAACTTCCGGCCGCACTGCCGTAGTTCGGTTGGCCCACTTAGCGTGGTGGGCGCGGGAAGGCCCAACAGTACCGTCCACAGCCTGACTGTGGTTACTACCTTCCATACACGTGGGCGCTGACGTTATCCCACTCCCCACTACGCCCTAGCATCAGCTCCGATGAAAAGAGGGACTTTCCCCTCTCTCAAACCGAACGGAGCTGATACGGATGAACGCGCGCGTTTTCCCAGTCAACCTATTACGAATTTTCCTGCTGCTGATTACGACAGCCTTTGCTTTTTCACCCGCCCTTGCCCAAACACAGGACGACAAAACCCTGGCGCCTTATTTCGTGGTGCAGGGAGACCCCAAGATAGATCAGTTACCCCTGAAGGACACGCGCGTAAACATCGCTGTCTCCGGGGTGATTGCAGATGTGCAAGTGTTACAGACTTACCGCAATGAGGGCTCGCGGCCAATCAATGCGTCTTATGTTTTTCCAGCCTCCTCGCGTGCTGCCGTTTACGCGATGCGTATGAAGATCGGCGACCAAGTCATAGTTGCCAAAATCAAAGAGAAACAAGCTGCCCGGCAAGAGTTTGATGAAGCTAAGAAACAGGGGAAAAGTGCTTCGCTGCTCGAGCAGGAGCGACCTAATGTTTTTTCCATGAGTCTCGCCAATGTCATGCCCGGTGATCAGATTGAGATCGAGTTGCGCTACACCGAGCTGCTGATTCCTACTGACGGCACATACGAAGTTGTGTTTCCCACCGTAGTCGGACCACGTTATTCATCGCCGCAGGATTCAGCGGCAAAAACCGGCGGCGTAGTGCAGACGCCGTATCTGCATCAAGGCGAAAAACCTACCAGCACACTCCACATTTCCGCGCGGATCGCTGCCGGCGTGCCGATCTACGACCTAAGTTCACCATCGCACCAGGTTCTTCCCCAGTGGCAAGGCCTGAGCACTGCGCAAGTGACGCTGGAAGAAGCGGACGCATTTCAGGGAAATCGCGACTTTGTCTTGCACTACCGCCTGGCGGGCGATCAAATCCACTCCGGCCTACTGCTGTTTCAGGGACAGGACGAAAACTTCTTCCTTTACATGGCCCAACCGCCCACGCGCGTAACGCTTGAAGACATGCCCGCGCGAGAATACATTTTTGTAGTAGACGTTTCCGGTTCGATGGAAGGTTTTCCACTAAACACTTCTAAGAACCTGCTGAGAGATCTGATCGGGCAATTGAAACCATCAGACTTATTTAATGTCGTCCTATTTGCGGGCGACTCAACCGTGCTGTCTCCCACTTCCCTTCCGGCAAACTCAGACAACATCTCCAAAGCCATTCATTTATTGGAGCAACAGCGCGGCAGTGGCGGCACCGAACTCCTGCCGGCGATCAAACAGGCCATGGGCCTTGGCCGCTCCGCAGATGTATCGCGAAGCATCGTGCTGGTAACAGACGGATATGTTTCAGGTGAGCAAGGGGTCTTCGATTACATCCGCGAGAATCTAAACGACTGCAATATGTTTGCGTTCGGCATAGGCACCTCAGTAAATCGTTACCTCATTGAGGGTGTGGCCCACGCCGGCATGGGCGAGCCTTTCATCGTCACCAAAGAGTCGGAAGCTCAAGCGACGGCAGCGAAGTTTCGCGAATACATTGAGGCCCCCGTCTTGACGGACATTCAGGTGAACGCCGTCGGTTTCGATACCTACGATGTGCACCCGGCTCACTTGCCCGATCTGTTTGCGCAGCGCCTAGTGATTGTTTTTGGCAAATGGCGCGGGGCGGTGGGCGGAGCTTTTGAACTCCAGGGAAAGACAGGGCGTGGCGAGTTTGTAACTCGTTTTGACGTAGCCACAGTTCAACCCGATAGCGCCAACAGCGCGCTCGGTTATTTGTGGGCGCGTTCGCGCATCGCCGAACTCTCGGACTACGGATCGCGAAACCCTGATGAGGGGCGTATCAAGGAAATCACTTCGCTCGGTTTGAAGTACAGCTTGTTGACGCAGTATACCTCGTTCATCGCGGTCCGCGAAGTAGTAACAAATCCTGATGGTTCAGCGAAGGATGTGAATCAACCGTTGCCGCTGCCGCTGGGCGTGAGCGATTTGGCTGTGGGCGATGACACTGAGAGCGGCGATGAACCGGAAATGGTTTGGCTGGTGGCGATATCTTTCATGATTGCCATCACCATGATCGTCCGCCGGCGCCGGCGTTTTGTATGAATCACAGAGTGAACTGGAATCGCGTAGCGCAAGTGGTTGTTGTGCTGCTGCTGGCGCTGGGGTTGAAGCAATATTATTCAACCGCCAGCGCCAACCAGCTCCGCTGGATTCTTGCGCCGACGACAATGTTAGTGAGTTTAGTCAGCGGCGAATCATTTCAGTTTGAATCCTACGCCGGCTACATCACGAGCGATCACACTTTCGTAGTCGCGGCGGCGTGTGCCGGCGTAAATTTTCTAATCACGGCGTTCCTGTTGCTCTCGCTAAGAAAGCTCTGGGTAGATCAATCGGCGCAGGTGTCCTGGAGATTTATCCCAACCGCGGCGTTCGTGGCTTATCTGGCAACGCTGATAGCTAATGCAGTCCGTATCACCATTGCGCTGCAGCTGCAGCGGACGCCGCCACAGATCTCAGGCTTGAGTCGTGGCGAACTTCATCGCTTCGAGGGCATCCTGGTCTACTTTGGATTTCTGCTGTTGCTGTTTGTGATCAGTGAGAGAGGACGCACCAGAAATACTTCGAGGGCGCTCAGCCTTTCTGTCTTTCCTCTACTGATTTATTACCTGACGACCTTAGGGATTCCGTTGGCCAACAGCGCTTACCGGCAAAGATTTGTTGAAGGCGATTTCCGGGAGCATTTCGTTTTTGTGTTACTCACTCCGCTGATTTTCGTTGTGCCGGTCGCTGCTTTCCGTTATTGCAGGAGTCGTTACCACCTGGTTACGCCCGTGCAAAATCGATGAAGCCGCGCTTGGGGTCAACTGAGATCAACTTCACCTGCACTTTTTCACCGACCCGCAGACCATGCTCGCCACGCATCACACGCCCATCCACTGGTGGAGCAAGTGTACGCGCGAAGGTTCCCTTCTCACTGACGCCGGTAACGATCGCTTTGAACTCATCGCCAACCTTATCGCGCAGCAACACCGCAGCCGCGACCTTGCGCATTTTCCGTTCAACCTTGTGCGCCGCGGCATCACGTTCGGTGCAATGTTCGGCAATTGTTTTTAGCTCGTCGATTGAATAAGGAACAGGTTTACCTTCCAGCGCGGCCTTAACCAGACGCTGCGTAACCAGATCCGCAAAACGACGATTCGGAGCAGTTGAATGAGTGTAGTCCTGGACCGCCAGACCGAAATGACCTTCGCCTTCTTCACCCGGCAATTGCACCGCGTATTCACCGGGACCTAACGACTTCACTACGGCCAATGAAAGATCGGGAAAATGAACCGGGTCAGCTTTCTTGCGCTTCGCAAGGAATTCGGCGAGCGCGCGCGAGTCCGGAGTTTCAGGCAATTTCTCATCAAGCTCCGCCGCAATCTCCACGATGCGCGACCAATACCTGGGCGTGCGTACGACGCGCCGCAGGATGGGACCGCCTTTCGCCTCCAGGAACTGGGCCATAGCGACATTGGCAGCGATCATGAAGTTAGCGATCAGATCTCTAGCACCGTTTTCCTCAACCACTTCGAGCTCGAGCACCTTGCCGTGATCGTCTACTACAGGCGAAGCCTGAATCGTGCCCAATTCTAATGCCCCATGCTGCTTCCTTATCTCCTCGAGATCTTTCGCGCTCTCAAACTGCAGACGAACCTGCGCTTCAAGCCCAGGCACCGCCGTAACGCTCTCCGGTATGGCCGTCTTGCCATCAAGCCAATTACCGACGGGTTCATAGGAAAGCTTCGCCTGGTTTTTGACCAGTGCCCGATAGATGTCCACGCCCTTCATGGTTCCGTCAGAGGCGAGGACCATCTCGGTAACTACTGCCAGTCGATCCTTGCCGGCGTTGAGAGACGTTAAGTCAGTCGATAGTTCGAGCGGCAGCATCGGATAAGTTTTTACACCCGTGTAGACAGAGGTGCAGTTAGCAGCAGCTTGACGATCGATGGCCGAACCCTGCGAAACCAGCGCATCAACGTCGGCGATGCCGATCAACAACCGCGTGTCGCCACCAGGAAGCGCTTCAGCATATTCCACCTGATCGAGATCGCGAGAGCTGCTGTTGTCGATCGACGACCATAAAAGTTTGCGAAGATCTTTAACGGAGTCAGCCGCAGGGATTGCAGAGTTTGCGACGATGGCCCGCACTTCCGTGTCCACGGCACTCGGAGAGTCGGGCGAGAAGCCCGCCTCGATCATTGAATCGTGGGCGATCGCGAACAGATCGACCGCGTGCGAATGAGAAGCCTGTTCTGACATAAGTGGCAAAGAAGTATAGCCGAAACTTTCGTCAAACGCCGCTTTGGGACAGGCTACGATTTTGGAACAAGTTTGCACTACTATGAACTCAGTGAAGATTGAAGTGATTGTAAATAGCAGTTCCGGCTCCGGCCACGAGGAAGGAATTGAGAAAACCCTGGCGGAAGCTTTCAAAGCCGCGGGCGTCAACGCGCGAATATCGATGGCCCGGAACGGTTCTGAAGTAATCACGCTGGCTCAACAAGCCGCCCGGGGTGACGCTGACGTGATCGTTGCAGGTGGCGGGGACGGAACGGTCAGTTCAGTGGCGGCGGCGGTCATTGACACGAACAAGAGCCTGGGCGTTTTGCCGTTTGGCACCATGAACCATTTTGCCAAAGACTTGCGCATCCCGCTGGATCTCGCTGGAGCAGTAGAAACAATTGCCGCCGGTCATCAGACGGAAGTGGACGTTGGCGAAGTCAACGGGCACGTCTTCATCAACAATTCCAGTTTGGGTCTCTATCCGATCATCATTCATAAGCGCCAGAAGCAACAGCGACTCGGATGGGGCAAGTGGCCCGCTTACATTTGGGCAGCATTCGCCGTGCTGAGAAGGTATCCGTTTCTCAGTGTGCGCGTGGCGGTTGACAGCGCGGAACTAAACAGTCACACACCTTTTGTCTTCATCGGTAACAACAAATACGAAATGGAAACGCTGAACATCGGCGGGCGAGCTCATCTCGATAAGGGCGAGTTGAGTCTCTACATGACCAATCGCACCGGGAGGCTGGGACTGGTTCGACTGGCGCTGCGGGCTTTGTTGCGCGGACTGCACCAGGAGAAAGATTTTGTGGCCTTGTGCACCAAAGAAATTTGGATCGAAACCAGGCATAAGCACGTGCGAGTCGCACTGGATGGCGAAGTGACCAGGATCGTGCCGCCGTTAAATTACCGCGCGCATCCGAAAGCGTTACGGGTGCTAACTCCGGCAAACGGTTCCGAGTAGTGTGAGTTTGCGAGAGTTAGAAAGGCATTGCACGAACAGGTAGGGTGGAGTCTCTCAGTGAGTCGACAAATGCAGAACCGGGAACGGTAGCGACCGGATCATGGACTCAACTAAAACTCCTGAGCGAGGTAAAAGTGCAGCTAGACCAAGCCCGGCTAAGTGTTCGGCCAGGTCGCTAACGCTTCCGGTTCTGCATTTGTCGACTCACGACTGACCACTGTCGCGTCCCCTGGGTTGGCGCGGAACACGACTGCACTCTGAACTATGCGAACGATAGTCCATCTCTCGGACATACATTTTGGTCGCGTCAACGCACACGTCATCGATCCCTTGATCGATGCGATCACAAAGATCAATCCGCACCTGGTGGCTGTTTCGGGAGATTTAACGCAGCGTGCCCGTTCGCATCAATTTGCGGAAGCGCGTGCTTTTCTCGATCGTTTGCCTGAACCGCAGATCGTCGTGCCCGGAAACCACGATGTCCCGTTGCACAACGTGTTCGCGCGGTTTGCGCAGCCTCTGACGAAATACCGGCACTATATCACCAGCGACTTACGACCGTTTTATCACGACAAGGAAATTGCCGTGCTTGGGGTCAACACTGCGCGGTCGCTCACTATCAAGGGTGGACGCATTAACAAGGGGCAGGTCGCCTGGATGCGTGAGAAATTTTCCGAGCTTGCACCTGAGGTAGTACGAATCGTCGTCACTCATCATCCCTTCGACCTTCCAGAGGGACATGACGAACGTCATCTAGTAGGACGTGCGCGCATGGCGATGGAAGCGCTGGCTGTCTGCGGCGCCGATTTATTTCTTGCCGGGCATCTTCATGTGAGCCATACAACACACACTGCGACGCGCTACAAAATCAAAGGACACTCGGCACTGGTAGTGCAGGCGGGCACCGCTGCTTCTAACCGTGGCCGGGGTGAGGAAAACTCCTTCAACGTTGTTAGGGTCGACCGGCCCGGAATTGTTGTCGAGCGCTTCGCGTGGTTGCCGGAGAGTGGCGCATTTGGTCTAGCTGCTAAAGAAGAATTTCGGCACACAGCAGATGGCTGGATCAGAACGTAGGACAGACAGGGCCTGTCTTATTTATGGCGGCTACGTGTGAAGCGAAGAAATTTTCCATTTGTCATAGGTGGTTTCAAGTTTGAAGTGCAACTGATGCAGAACCGCGAGCGGTAGCGAGCGGATGCAAGCACCCAAGGTTGAATCCGCCCTAACGCTCTTATTTCATTGTTGACCATAGCATCCGCTCGCTACCGCTCGCGGTTCTGTATTGAGCGCGCTCCTGATTGATCGCATCAGGCCACGACCATTGTCGGACTTAAATGTCGAATGACAAATGGAAAATTTCTGTGTAGCGATCGCTAATAGGCGCACCCTTATGAAGAAACCGTCTTACCAAAAAGGCTTCCTCGGACTGCACCTCGTAGCCGGCTCTATTATTTTCGCCGCGATGACCTTCACACTCTGGGAGATCTCCGAAGACATCAACAAACGTAAACCATTAACGCTTGCTGACGCCCAGTTAAGCACCTGGCTGCATTTGCATGGGCAACCCCGGCTCACGAGTGCGATGTTTGTACTTACGTATTTGGGATCTTCAGTGGCCGTGAGTTGTGCTGCAGCGGTCTTTGGACTTTATTTGATTTGGCGGCGCCGATTCTACTGGCTCGCAGCGTTTCTGTTTTCAGTCTACGGCGGAATGCTGCTCAACAAAATTCTGAAATACGCGTTTCAGCGGCCGCGGCCGCATTTTGACGATCCGCTGGTTTCGCTCTCGAGTTATAGCTTTCCCAGTGGACACACGATGACCGCCACTGTTCTTTACGGCGTCCTCGCCGCCTACTTCTTTACCAACACTCAGGATTGGCGCCGTCGAGTGGCGATTATTCTCGTGGCAGGTTTTCTTATTTTGCTAGTCGCCTTCAGCCGCGTCTATCTCGGTGCGCATTACCTGAGTGACGTGCTGGGCGCGATGGCAGAGGGAATGGCCTGGTTAGCGCTTTGTTTGACGGTGGTTTATTCGCTGTGGCGCCGACGCCTTTGAGGATCGCAACAATCAATTCGCGGAGTCTATTCAAGTTCACAGTTTCTTATTCTGTGTGATGTACTGCTCGAGCTTTTTCCGATCAGGATAGCCGGGCTTTTTCTTTAGAAACTCTTCGTATTCCGCCGCCGCTTTATCTTTAATTCCGGCTGCGTTGTAAAGAGTGGCGAGGCGAAGGTGGGCTTCGGCTTTGCCAATGGGATCGAGTCTAAGGGCCTCGTAAAGATAAACTACCGCCTTCGAGCCTTTCTTGATCTGCAGATACGTTTCGCCGAGCAAGTAGTTGGCTTCCGGAGACTCCGGCTTGATCTTGAGCGCCTGACTTAAGGGTTCAACGGCGGGTTCGAATTTCTTTAACGCCATACGCAGCTTGCCGAGATTGAGGAATGCCAGGAAGAACGCCGGATTTGTTTCAGTGGCACGCAGGTAAGCAGTCTCAGACTCGCTGAAATCTTTTTGCATTAGGTACGCAGTTCCCAACTCACTCCAGGACTCATAGTCCTTAGCATCTTCGTCGAGAATTTGGCGCAGGACCACAATTGCTTGCGCATAATTCTTCTGGTCCATCGCATCCTCGGCTTTGGCAAAGCGCTTCTTATTTGTAGATGGACGCTCGTAGGATTCCGCGACGACAACCGTTTGATTGACTCTTTTAGACTTGAGGTTATCTCGCCATTCCAACTCGATGTCCTTCCGAATGTCAGTTCGAAAGGGTTCGTTAATCAGGAAGTGAAGACGGGCTACTTCGGTGTTTTCCACTTCCACTACGATGTCGTAGTCCCCATTGCTTACGTCCATAAACCGATAACGGGAATTGTTAGCGACTGTTTGTCTGGAGACGAGCCGGCCCCCGCCTGAGGCGTACAGAATGATGTCAAAGTTCAGAGGCTTGATACCGGTAGCTTTACTTTCGTCAACTTTGAAATCCCCGTAAAGCATGTGTCCGCCCCCGTCCTGGGCAACGGCTGACGCGGTCCACCCTACCGCCAACAATGCCAGCGTCAACAGCATGCCGTCTTTGATCAACAGACCGACAGCACATATCCCTAAGCGGCTCAGTTTACAAATCATGATCTTGTTTTATAGGCCGGCACTCTTCGCGAATTCTCAGAACAACCCATTCTGGCCTCTGCTTCAAGGAAACAGGGCCGGAACATGAATTAGTTCCGGCCCTGAACCCGCGTGGAAAAAACTTCAGAACGAGTAACGGAAGCCGAACTGCATTACTCTCGGTGTTCCCTGAATACCCGTGAAATTCGACCAATTCGACGGCGGCGTTGCCGTGCTCGGATCCAGCGTGACGCCAGTGCCGGTGCGGCTAATATCCATCTTGCCGAAGTGTTGAGTGTTCGTCACATTAAACACCTCCCAGCGAATCTGGAACCTTTGATTCTCGCCCCAGGGCACGTGGAAGCTCTTGCTCAAACCCATATCCAGGCTGACGTAGCCTGGCAGTCTGAAGACGTTGCGATCTCCCGACTCGCCGGGGAATGCGTTTCTAAAACTCTGATAGGCGCCGGTTGGATCGCAGCCAAATAGTTTAGGCGCGTCAGCCCCGCCTCGATCCGGGCAGGCCGAGAGCGGGCGCGTTCTGACCACATTGCTTTGCGCGTTCCAATTTGTGGCCCAGCGGGCATCGTCGAAGAAATTCGGAGCTGGCAGACCGGAGTTCCAGCGATAGATACCAGCCAGTTGCCAACCTCCGAGTATGCCGTTTACCACTTTGTTTGCATTAGGCATAAGCCATTGGCCTTTCCCGATTGGCAACTGCCAAATGCCATTGATGTTGATGACGTGGCGCACATCAAAGTCGGAGTTAGAGTAAAAATCGTGCTGTCTGATCGGATTCAAGATGAACCCGTTACCGAAAGTTGCGCTTGGCAAACCGCTGGTTTGCAAACCGGAAGCATCATCCATGGAATGAGAAAGCGTGTAGTTGAAATCAAGTGTCAGCTTCTCTCCCAGGCGTTCCCGCAGCGAGATGGTGCCCGCATTGTACGAGGAGTGGCCGATGCTGCTGAACGCGGCCAGCGCTCCGTACTGTGGATGGAAGAACAGGTTATGCGAACCTCCACCAACTGCGGTGTCGATGACATCCTGAGTATCGGTCCAGTCGTTACCGTAAAAACCTTGTGCTACGGCATAGACGGCCTGGGTTTGGTTTAGAGTCTCGTCAATGCAGAACGAGTCGGGATCAGCACACCCTGGATTTCCAAAGTAAAAATCATTGGCGAGAGCGGCGAAATTCGATGGCAGCAGATTTGCGAACCAGGGAATCTGCTGTACGGATGAGATTGAAGTACCTTGAGCACGGAGGCGTTCAAGAATGCCCGCCGCAGTGTACCAATCCATGCCTGAACTCCTGTCTACCAGGTTGTTAAGAGCCATGATATCGCGTTGGGCCAGCAGGTTACGTCCCAACCTACCTATATAGGACACCTGTAGCGCGAAACCTTTTGGCAATTGTCGTTCAAAAGTGGCATTCCAACTGTAATTTATTGGAGCCACCAACGCTTCGTCCAAGGTCGATTCTATACGACGAGAATCATTTGACGGCTTTTGCTGCGGGAAGGTCAGTGTGCCCGGAGGGCTTATTCCCGGCAAAGTGCGGACCTCTTGTCCAAAGCCGGTGAACAACGGCGCCGGACGACTTGAAATATTGTAGGTGTTAGCTGAAATCGTGGTTTGCGAACTAAATCCCAATTGATTATTGAGATCGAAGTTCACTGCCAGCTGGTTGCCATAATAGTCATTGGTGATGCCAAAGCCACCGCGGAGGACCGACTCATGATTCGCGCCAAACAGCTTGGCCAAAAAGCCCGACTTAAAACCAGGCGACCAGGCTACCGCTACGCGAGGCTGAAAATTGTTCTTGTCCCAACGATAGAGCGGAGAGCGGTTGTTTGCCGGTCCGGATAGATCTACCGTGATTGGGTCAACGAACGAAACGCCCTGCGCCGCACTTGCAATTCTCTGGTTGAAGTAATCCGTGAGCGGAATGTTTGGCTTAACTTCAAAGCCTTTGGTTTCATACACCGGGCGGCTAAGACTGTAACGCAGGCCGTAGGTGAGAGTAAGATTTGGAGTCACTTTCCAGACGTCCTGACCATAGACATCATACTCTTGCGTGGCGAAGGTTCGATCGGTAGGCGTTCCCAGTGTCTGAGACGCGCCATCATGGTTAAAGGTGAATCGAGCAGTGTACTGAGAATAGCGCCCAATCAATGCCGTCGTCGCGTTCTGCACCGCCGATTCAAATCCATCGGCGATCGGAGAGAAATCATTAACCATATCCGAGAGGATAGTGCCCGCACCTCCAGCATAAAACGAAGGATTCGTAACGGCAGAGTCATACGCATTGCCAAAACTGATTCGATTATTCTTGATGAAGCGAATGTTCCCGCCAAATTGGAGGGTGTGCCCCCCACGAACCCATGAGATATCGTCGGTGAAATTTTTGACTGGCGTCTTTCGACTGACGGTCCGCGCGAAGAGCAATGGAGAATAGACAAAGCGGAAGGTGACGGCGTTCGCCGCCGAGTCGCCGCCTTGAGTGAATGCTTCTCGCGTCAATCCGAATCTAAAGTTGTTGACCAGATTGTTCGTCAGCGTCCAGGTGTGTCCCACTGCCAGGCCTATAGGGTGCGACCAAATTTGCGGCGCCGGAGTATCCGGAAATTGTCCCGGCAACCCGATCAGGTCGTAGATTACGTTTGCGCGAACAAAGACCGACTGCCTATCGGTTAGATTCAGATCAAATCGGGCGCTGTGTGAATTCAATTTAACGGGCGTCGGAGCATTGAAGCGAAAACCTGCCGTATTTAAGCGGGTATCCACCGTGCTATCACCTTGCGTGAAATCGTTTGCCGGATACTTTGCCGCTGCTGCCGCCAGTGCTGAAATAGCCAGCGGATTCATTCCGACCTGGTTAAAGATGCCATTCAACTGTGCTGTGTTTAAAGTAATTATTTTTCGATTAGCTGCGTGATCGTTGTCGCACGGAACACCAGGATCACATCCGATGTAGCGTAAGAGCCCTTGTCCCATGCTGGCGAGCGGAACCACTCGCACCACGCTTTGTTCAGCGGCATCGCGCCTTGCCTCAAAACTATAGAAGAAGAAAGCGCGATCTCTTTTTATTGGCCCACCGATCGCCCCACCAAAAGTATTGCGAATCAACTTTGGCCTGGGATTTCTTTCATCGCCGACATTGTTGATGCCGAGGATGACGTTTGCGTCAGTGTCCACGTATCGGCCATTCCGATTATTAAAGAAATCGTTGGCAGTGAATATCGTGTTCCGATGCGCTTCAAAAAGCGCGCCGTGGAAATCGTTTGTGCCAGTCTTTGTTACCAGCGAAATTTGCGCGCCAGATGACCTGCCCTGGCTGGCGTTAGCGTTTGCGGTAGTTACTCGAAACTCCTCAATTGCTTCGGCGTTCAGGCGAATAACCGTGCCGGCGTCGGGCGAATTTGCGGAACCTGAGGCGGTGACGGTATCAGATTCAGTCGCGTCGCTGCTGGCCGTGCCAGACGCGGCCCCGAGTTGGTTAGTTTGCGACTCATTGATGTCTACGCCGTCAAGCGTCACATTGGACTGATCGCTGCGGGCGCCAGCCACATAACCGTCTCTGGTAACTCCCGGCTGCAGCGTCAAGAGTCCTACAACATTGCGGGATTCCAGAGGCAATTGCGTGATCTGTTTGTTGATAAAATTGTTCCCCAGAGTTGCGTCGTCGCGATTGATCAACGCTTCGCCGCCGCCGCCTCCGACCGTCACTGTCTCTGAGACGTTGCCGATTTCGAGCTGAACGTCAACCGGCGTCGCTTTTGACACCAGGGCATGGACATCAGGAACCACCGCTTTCTTGAAGCCTTTCGCTTCAACTTCCAGGCGATAGTCACCAACTTGTATGAAATCGAAAGAGTAAGCGCCACTCTCACTGCTGGTTGTAGTGCGCGAAACACTCGTTCCCAGGTTCGTCAACGTTACCGATGCACCCGCTATCACATTGTCTTGCTGATCTTTCACGATGCCGCGCACGGCCCCGGTACCTTGTTGGGAAACAGCGGTGATCGAACACACCAAGAGAAGGAGAAGCGTGCTCAGCATGAAGGTTGAGCCGCTTCCCAGAAGACTGTGTCGTTTCATGGGTACTCCTCCGAGGAAAGATGTTAGGTTGTGTTTTTGGTAACTTAGTAAGATTCAGATGCAATTGAACTGCAACGAAGTCACCCAAAACCCACTCGTTTGATTTCAGATTTCAGCTCTGCCTAAACGAGGCTAGGCTGAGAGAAACGTTCCGAACCATAGCGTCCGACTGATGGGTTACAAAAGCGATTCTATTCGAGATCGCGCCACGCAGTTATCGTTCCTGACGGGACGCTCAAATGCGAGTTGGAAAACCGCCTTAGATTTCAGCCATCGATGCTTGTCTTGTAATCGTGGGGGTTGAGTATATCCAAAAATGTTAATAATTGGATATAGAAATTTGGATAAAGAGGGCCCAGCCAGACGCAGACCTGCGCTCAGAACCAGTCGCAGAATGATGGGTCCCGGGAGAAACAAGAACCCGTTCATCTCAGCTCGCGGTCCACCCGAATCATTCAGCGTCAGGTGCGTTAACTAGTCTCTTGAGATTTGCGGTGAGACATAGCGAACGAATTTCAGCTCCGCCAGGGCTTCGAGTTTTTCAATCGGCAATCTCCCGATCACCAGTTTCGCACTCTTCGGATCGAGTACAACTTCAAAGCCAAGTCCTTTGAGCGCCGCGAGAGATTCTGCTGACTTGTCGTTTAGCCAAACTTGCAGCTCGGCTTTTCCGCCGCGAATGAACTTTGCTTCCTCAGTTCCCGCGGTCCCCGTTTTACTCTTCAAACGATCAACTACCGCGAGAATTGATGGATGCAGCCTGGCCTGCAACTGCGCGCGTTTCTTTTCTGCCGGGGAAAGCAGTTTCTCATCCTCTGCCCCGTCTGAGTCGAGTTCATCCAAGGCAATTACTTTTGGTGCCGCACTGGGTGAAGGAGCATTACCGAAACTTCCCCCGCCGCCTCCTCCTGATGCAGATCCACTACCAACACCACTGCTGCCGGCGCGTCGAGACTTTGCTTTGTAAACATTAGTCCCGGAATAGGTGACCGCATTTACGGTTTGCGCCATTGGTTGCGTATTCATGATGAAGCCCAAATTCGCGCTATTGCCTCCGCGGCGCCCGTCAACGGCTTCACGATTCACACCCTCGGGCACTTCCACCGGCACATCAACGCGTCGCGGCTGGCCGCCGTCAGTTACGATCATCTCTTCAACTGCAACAAAAGAAGTGAACTGCGTCATCAGGCGATACTCGAGGCCCAGGTTGGTAATCGTCTCCTTCAACTCCGGCTTCATCTCGCCTTGCTGTGCGCCGCTATAGTCCCGCCCCATCAAATCGTCAATACGCCGCCGCGCCCAGAGCGATGAGAGCACGTTGTGCTGAGCTTCGGCCTCGGGAAAATCTACCGCGATCTCGCGAACAAACTCCCGGCCCGCCATCTTTCCTTTCAGGCGAATGACGCCGCGTGCCGCTCCCGTATAGCGGCCGGTAAGAATCACAGGCTTGGCGCCGAAGAGATCCGGAATGCGTTGCGGGTAAACGTCAGATACGGGCAGGCCATTCCAATCAACCGAGATGTCCGTTAACAACGGATTGCGCACGCGCTCATGAAAACGTCGCGCCGCCGCCGAGCCGTCGTCCTTGAGTGCGACATACTCCACTTCCCCGCGGCCGTATTCGGACATTTTGTCCAACAGAAATCTGTTTACTGAACCACCGATGCCGAAGCCAAAAACGCGCGCGTTCGGATGCTTCTGCACTTCCGAAATAATTTCCATCTCGTTGCCGACGTAGCCATCGGTCATGAAACAGACGATGCGCACATGGTCCTGCGAATCCGTCGGCTCGAGTGAAGCCTGGATTGCTTTCATCATCTCGGTGCCGCCTGAACCAGACCTTTCTGCAAGAAACGCCTGGGCCTTCTTCAGGTTCGCCGGAGTGGCCGCCACTGGTTGCGGAAACAAAATACTCGTATCACCTGCGAAAGTTATTAAGTTAAAAGTGTCGCCCGGATAAAGACCATCGAGTGCCAGCTTCATTGTCTCTTTGGCTTTTTCGATCGGGAAGCCGCTCATCGAACCCGAAGTGTCGAGCACAAAAACCAACTCCTTGGGCGTCACGTCTTCCGCGACGACGCGATCTGGCGGCTGCAGGATGAGCGTGAAATAGCCACCTTTGTCCGAACGGTGTGCCAGTAGAGCGTCCTGAATACTTTTTCCGGCAACGTCATAACTGAGAACAAAATCCTTGTTAGGAATCATTGCGCCCGTCTTCAGACGCACGTGTGCACTGTGTGCGTTGAGTCGCTCAAGTTCTACTTCGTGTGATTTTCCTTTGATGTCATCGATAGGCAATCCGGCATCCAGCATGATGTCCAGCGAAATATCGTGACCGGCTCGCATCCCCTCTGGCGCGAGTTTCGGTGAAATGCGGGAAGCGTCGGGAACCTGCGTCGTATCCGGGGCTGTCCCACTTCCCTTCTGGCCCGTGGCTGCGCCTGGCATATAACGCGGACCAACTACCATAGGAAAGGTAAACTCATACGAGCCTGCTTCATACTTCAACGTCTCGACGTAGCTGATGGTAATTGTGACCTTCTCACCCGGTAGTATGTTGGCCACGGATTGAGTGAAGATGTTCGGACGTTCCTGGTTCAGCAAGCTGGCGACCTGCCCGCCTGATTTCGCCGCGTCGTAAACTGCTTGCGCCTCTTCGCGACGTAAAACTCTTCCGCGCACGGTACGCTCGCCGACCACCATCGTCATATCGTCAACGGCAGCATCTGCCGGCAAAGGAAATACATAGACGGCCTCAATTTTTTCTTTGAGAGGGTTTTCAAATTGCTGCGTGACGTTTACTCGCGAGAGAAAGCCGCTGATCTCAACTTTAACGTCAGTGTGCTTGAGCGGACAGATCGCTTTAGGTTTGCCGTCGCCATCTACCACCTGAAGAGTGCCTTGAGTCTCTCCCTGGGCTTCAGTTGCCCAGGCAATGCCGCTTGGTGAGAACGGCCTAAACGCGGCAATCGCGAGGATAACTGCGACTGAGGTTGCCAACCCTGCGATCAATCTGAAAAAGAACTTCCGATTCATAGTCTTCTCCTTACACTCTTCGAAGATGCTGTCGAGCTCCCGAGCGGCTCCACCCGAAAAGCTTGAAAATCAAAATGATCCCAGGGTTCGTTCCTGACCTCTAATCGTTTGCTCCTGAATAGAACGCGAAAAGAGGATGAGCTTGCAGTTGACTAACCGAATTGATGCGCCTCGGGTAGCTTTGGATGGCCACGACTAGTCTTTCAGTAGTGGGTCAGTTTGAAAAGTCTCCTCCGGTTCTCGAACTTTGCCGAAGCGGATAGCGAACCGCTAAGACGAAATCAGAACTGGGAGCGCAGCGACCAGCCCTACATTCAAGCATCCAAACAGCTAAAGAAAAGTGCGGTTTCAAATGAAGACTATCAACGTTGTGTCTTTGGCTGGTCGCTGCGCTCCCAGTTCTGATTTTGTCGCTAATCGTTGGCTGGCAATCCAAACTGACCCTCGACTAGTCTTTCAGTAAAGATTGAAGTTGTATTCCAACTGCATGTAGACGTTGACTGGACGTCCATCCCTCGTCGCCGGACGAAACCGAATCAAACGGGCCGCGGCGATCGCTCTCTCAGTTAAGCCAAATGGCAGCGCCTGAACCGCGCGGATGTTTGTAACTTCGCCGCGGCGCGAAAACACGACGCGCAAAACCACACTGCCGGACACAGCATTCCGGCGCGCTTCTTCCGTGTACTGTGGCTCGGGTTTGGCGATTACCCGAGCACGCTCGGTTACCTGCGGTGCTGGGTAGACGTGATCCGGATCGTCACTGTTGTTTGCCTCACCTCCTCCCGATCCGCAACAACCCTCTCCCATGTGACCGTCGCCAGTATTGCCGTCGGTACCGGGGCCAAATCCTGGGCCGGAGCCCTCGCCAATCCCTGTGCCGGCGGCGGTACCCATGCCGCCGCCCACGCCTGGCCCGTTGGACGGCACGGAAGATTTCGATCGCGGATCACCATAGACTGACATCGGCAGGTTCTTCCATAACGCCGGGTCAATATCGATGCCGGCAACAGGTAAAAGTGGCTTTTGAGCCGGAGGAAGTTTTGGAATGGGGGCGGGAATGTCTGCCGGAGGCGGCAACTTGCCCACTTGCGACGGGGATTTATCACCCATTCCACCTGACCCTCCGCCAGTCGAACTCTTTGGCCTTGGCCCTGATCCTTCGCCTTTGCCGCTTTGAAATCCAACTCGTCCCTTCGCGCCAGCCCCAACGCCCTTACCTTCTTTTGGAACAGTCGGGGTTTGCGAGATATCGACGAGCAGTGCTGTTTGTTTAGGGTCATCTCGGACAAAAGAGTTCCCCTGGGAACGATTGTCCAACCAAACCAGTGCCAGACCGGCCGAGAGAATAACCAACATGGCAGTTGCCAACGAGGCTATTGCCCTCGGCGCGGCGGCTCGCCGCAACTGCAGCCAACCTTCCAACAAAGTGCTGCGGCTAAAACCGACGGGATCGCGTTTCCAGGCAGCCCAGCCCACGCGCAGTTGATAGATTAGAAAGCGCAGCTCTCTCGTCAGCCGCTCAAATAGACTCGCATCATCGATCATCGTGACGCGAAACAGGCGTTGGTTATTCATTGAGGTCTCCTTGTTGTAGGGTCTAAAGCGGGGAGACGCCTGCCAAACCGAGACTCGCGAGTGAATGAAAAGGGCGACCGAAGAGACTTACAACTAGTTATTACCGGGAGGGATTGAAAAGTTACGCTGGTTCTTTTTGGAGTGCGCCGACCTGTCGGGGCTTTGCTCGCTGGCGACCTGTCGCCAACAGCGTCGCGACAGGTCGCTACGGACGAAAGCGGTGACAGGTCACCGCACTCCATATTGACTAGCAGCTTAAGGATCGACTAGCTTCTGCGTTCACTATGAAGTCAAAAATCTTCTGCAGCTTTATTCCGTTGGTGCTTGCCGCCGTAACGGTGCAAACAAGCTTCGCGCAAACTCAATCCGAATCCCTTAGCTCCCAGTTGAAAACTGCGACCGCAGAAACGACCAAGCCGGCGCTTATCTCCACTCTCGAGCAGGCCACCATCGACGAGATCAACCTGGCCAGGGCCAACCCCGCCGCGTACATCAAGTTTCTCGAGGAGTTCAAAAAATACTACCGTGGCCGGGAAATTCACTATCCGGACGGACTCGTGCTCGTTAGTAATGAAGGCGTGGCTCCGCTCGATGAAGCAATCGCCTTCGTGCGATCGCTCAAACCATTGCCACCTTTGAAACTGAGTACGGGAATGGTGCTGGGAGCAAAGGACCACCTGAACGATCTGGTCAAAACAAAAACGTCAGGTCACAGAGGCTCGGACGGAAGCAGTGCGGGCGATCGCTTGAGCCGCTACGGCGAGTGGGCCGATTCATTGGGAGAAGATATCGTCTACCACAGTCGCAGCGCGCGCGAGGATGTCATCTCATTAATAATCGACGATGGCACAAGCAACCGCGGTCATCGGAAGAACATATTCAAGCCTGACTTTCATGTAATCGGGATCGCCCTCAGCTCCCTGGGTCCCACGCCAAACTCTGTGCCTATCTGCGTGATTACTTTCGCCGGTGGCTACCAGGACCGACCCGCTACAGATCCCAAAACAAAAACTCCAACCGCTACAAGGTTCTGATCCTGGCGCAGATCTTCCACGAAGACACGCGAAGCTGTTGAACCGAAGACTGCATCACGGCCCAGCAAACGACGCGTTTGACAGTACTGAAAGCCGTAAGTTAACTTAACCACTTGCAATAATCCTTCCGCCGCTCGCTTGTAATGTCCCGTTCGTCTAGTGGCCTAGGACACCGCCCTTTCACGGCGGCGACACGGGTTCGACTCCCGTACGGGACGCCAACATCTTCATCAATCAAACAAAATATTCCGACAGGAGCCCTGGTTAGGTTGAGGTGCGGTCGCAACACGAACCGGGGCACACGGCCCAGGCGTGTGATGAGCGTGTCGCACAGGCCGATTCCCAAATACTCTTCACCCGCCAATGCTCCAAGGTGATTGAAAGCCAGCACAGCAATTGAGAGAGTGCGCGCGACGGGGCGACTCGTCTCCGCGTCCCGTTCGCGCGTCTCGTCCGTGAGCGTCATCAAGGGAAGGCGGTTCGTGTAATCAAGCTCGACGCGCTCTACGGGTACGTCGCGCAACGGCGCGGTGAAGCGATGGCCCTTGTCCCACCGAAGGACTCCCGATACAAAACTTCTTGCATCGAATAGTCTGCAGCGTGTATAAGCCTCGCGTTCTCACAGCTTCTACGGAGGCCTCACCAATGAAGCGTCGCAGCGCTTACCTGCTGTCGTGTTTGTTTCTCTTCGCCGCCACCGCGTTCGGCCAGGCCAACGGCAAACTCCAGATCCATTTCATCGACGTTGGGCAAGGCGATGCGACGCTACTTATTTCTCCCGCGGGAGAGACGGTCCTCTTTGATAACGGCAAGCGGAATAATTGCGATCTCCCCGCATCCTATTTGCGACAACTGGGGGTCACTCACATCGATTACATGATCGCCAGTCACTACCACGATGATCACTTCGGTTGCACGAGCGAAGTCCTCAGCGAGTTTCCCCTTCAAAAGAGGGGATACGATCGCGGCGGCACTTACTCAACTCGCACTTTTCAAAATTACGTGGCAGCGCTCGGAAACAAGCGAACGACGGCGATAGAGGGCACGACGATTCTTCTGGATGCCGGTTCCGATCATTCTGTGATGATCGAAATCGTTGCTCTCAACGGCAATGGGATACCGACCACAAGTGAGAATGACCGCAGTATCGTGGCCGCAATTCGTTTTGGAAATTTTGATGCCGTGATCGCCGGCGACCTCAGCGGCTATAAGACCCGCTCGTATGAAGACATTGAAACGTCGGTCGGTCCAAAGGTAGGCCAGGTTGAAGTCTACAAAGTCAACCATCACGGCAGCAGTTACAGTTCCAACGAAAGCTGGCTGGCGACAATCCAGCCGAAGATTGGGGTTATTTCCACGGGAGCCGGCAACCCCTACAACCATCCGACGCAGGACTGTCTCGAGCGGCTCCACGCCGCCGACGTGAGGACTTACTGGACTGAGATCGGCAACGGAGTCGCGCCTGATCCGGCGTTTGATGTCATTGGGAAAAATATAATCGTGCAAGCGACGCCGGGGAGTTGGAAATTCACCGTTACTTACGGCAACAACCAGCGGCATACGTACCCGGACTGGGGCGCGCCGGCAGATGCTCCAACCGGGTTGCCAATTCCAAGGTACCGAGTCACTGAAGTGACGCACTTCAGTTCTGCGGCGGACCTTGGCGAAAACGGAGCAATCCCGGGCTTCATAGATCATGACGTTGACGAGCTCATACGCTCGACCACAGCAGCAATCTGGCGAAACGGCGTACTCCAAGAGCTTCCAACTGCGAACGCCTACCAGAGTTGGGCACGCGACATCAACGAATCTAATCAAGTTGTCGGCTTCGCTGAATT
>Ga0134126_10002805_pt1 | contig 21891 bp, 21 predicted proteins | sample KB31752_FD_96881 | JGI IMG/M metagenome (GOLD analysis project Ga0134126, IMG submission 96881) | Terrestrial soil microbial communities with excess Nitrogen fertilizer from Kellogg Biological Station, Michigan, USA - KB3-175-2 | ecosystem: Environmental > Terrestrial > Soil > Unclassified ... | reverse complement strand
TCTTCTTCGGCTTGATCTGTTTTGAGGAGACGAGAAAGTAAGAAGTGATGATCTGATTTTCGTGCGCTGCAGCGTCTTTAACGAAGAACTGCTTCATGGGCCGAGTACCGGAGAAGCGATTTTACTGCAGAGGCGGCAATAGGCAATAGGCGATAGGCGATAAGCAATAGACACGGCACGGGGGAATTTGAGAACTCAAGACGCTAATGGGAACAAACAGCCTCGCCTATTGCTTATTGCCTACTGCCCATCGCCTCTCACAAAATTCCCATTTTCTTTTTCTTCTTCAGCTTCTTGCCTGTATTCGTGTCTGCTGCCGTAGTGAAGACTGGTTTTGTTTGATTCGGACTCGCGCCGGTATCGGTGTATCCAGCTTTGATGTCGATGTAGGCGTCTTCGCGAAGTTTAGTCAGGTAGTTTCGCAGAGCAGGCTGAAGCTTCTCGTAGTAGATTGCCTCCTGAATGCGGTTCTCGACCTGCTTGAGCGGAGCGATCCCCGCCTGCGTATGCTCGTTGACTTTCAAGATTACGAAACCTTGTCTCGTGCGGATGACGTCAGACACAGAACCCGGCTTCATGCCGAACGTCAGATCTTCGAGTTCCTTGGCCAGCATGCCGCGCTTGAACATTCCCAGTTCGCCGCCCTGATCGGCTGTTGGTCCGTCGGAAGATTTTTTCGCAACATCTTCAAACTTCGCTCCGCCCTTGATGCCGGCTAGCAACTGCTTGGCCTTATCTTCCGCTGCAGCTACCTTCGCCGGATCCTCAGCGGGAGGGGGCGCATTCGGATCGACGTTTACGTTCGGTGATCCGGTGGAAACAAGAATTTCTGAGAGGTCCACCGCTTCGGGCTGCTCCAGCTCCGACTTGTGCTGATTGTAATAGTCCTGAACTTCTTTTTCCGTGATCTGGATCTTCGGAGCAACCTCATGCTGGATCACTTGTTGGGTGATGATCTGGTTGCGGATACTCTGCTTGTAGTCCTCGAAGGAGACGCCCTGCTTCTGCGCTTCTTTCTCCAGATCTTCCAGAGTATCAAGCTTCAATTGCTTGCGCAGATCGTCGAGGCGCTTCACCAATTCGGTGTCGCCCGTGATTCCTAGATCCTTCCCCTTCTGCAGCAGTAGCTGGGTGTCGATCAGGTCGCGGAGGGTATCTTTCTCTTTTTCCTTCGCCCGCTGATCGGTAGCCGCGATGTTCTGTTGCTGCAATTCCTGCTGCAGTTCCTCGCGGCTTTTTGCCATATCGGAACGCGTGATGATCGAGTCGTTTACGCGAGCAATGATCTCCTCGATTACGGTATCCGCAGCGAGAGAGACAGAACAGGCAGAAAGACTAAGGACGGCAACAACACTAAGCAGAGTACGGCGGCTCATAGAGGCTCTTGCTTGATTTTACCGCGAGCTGCCCAGCATTTCTGGGCCTGGGCTGTTTTCTTCGATTTTCAGCGGCTTAGTGCCAGCGTGTAGTGAAGTTGGTCTGTACAGTCGCCTTGCCCATCGCGGGCGAGAAATTCGCCACATCTGCATTGGTCACTGGCCCATCCAGGGGCTCGGCTGCAACGGTGTAACGATCTGGAGGAACTCCATCAATTTCATAAGTGCCATCCGGCATACTAAGCGTGCCGATCGGGGTCTTGCGCACCCCACCTGGATAGCCCGGGCTGTTGGTCGCAGAATCGGCAAAGACATGTGCGCCGAAGACTGCCGATCCATCAGTCATCGTTACTTGGCCGGAAATGCTCCCCGTTTCTATGTCGGCGCCCGCTTTTGGATAGAGCATGGAGATTGCGGCCACGTCATCGGACCCAAGAGTTCTCTCCATGGGCGGAGCGTAAGGAAACATCATCGCTTTCACCACCGCTGAATGATCCAGCCCGAGAAAGTGGCCGATTTCGTGAGTTAACACCGTCTGCAGGTCGCTTCCGCTACTGCCATCCATGCTGAAGGTCATCGCAGGATTGAAGAGGATGTCGGCGTCGAGAATCTGGCCGGCGAAGCGGGACTTGCCGCCATGCTTGTCGTCGGCTCCAGCGCCGTTTGCCGTGGTCGTAAACGTGACTGCGAGTGTGCCGTCTGAGCTGAAGTCGGTGGAGCAGGTGAAGCAGACCAAGTTTACCCCGTCGAATGCCGGAGATGAGACTTGCGAATCCGCGCCGCGAGTCAAGGTTAGCGCTGTATTGGGAGCCGTGCTCCACGTGCCAAAGGCTGCCGCCACTGCGTCCTGAAGATTGCCTCCGCTCACATTCGCGGCTGTGGCGGGATTGAGGTTCCACTGCACAGGAAAATCGCTGAAATCCCAGCGAGCCCGCGTGGCGCTGCCCTTTGGTCCGGCATACTGCGAGAGGTACGACTTCGCCGGTCGCGGTAACAACAACATTCCTGCGATGGCGAGTACAAAGGCGAATGGAGCCAAACGAAGACACTTCATAGAATCGAACATCACTCCGTAGCCAGGTGGCTGCGCACACGGTTCTGCAGCTCGCTGAGACTCATGCGATGTCCCAAATAGGGACGGATAGATTTAGTGGATGGATTAAATTCCTGAACGCCTCGATTGGCGCTCACCGAGCCATCTTCCAGTCCGTTATCGGCGACCACCGTTCCCGATGCGCTGCGGCGAATGCGAAAATCTCCTTGTATGAGCCCGGAGACCACCAGTCCATCGCCGCTCTGAGAGGGCCGCAAGAACAGCACCGAGCTCTCGCCCGCGCTCCAAGGCCGCACTCCGGCAACATGCTGCGTGTATCCTTCTGCGCTTCCACCGGGCGTCTTTACCGTGACGGTAGATCCGGCGTTGCCCTTCAGACGGTTATCCACTGCGAACTGTGTGTACGTGACGATGATGGTGTGTTGCGCGTTCCAGACGGACCAGCTCTTAACAGCATGCGCCACGACCACGTCGCTGGAAATATCTGTCAGGCGCTCCACAGACATCGGAAACACAGTCGTTGCATTCATTGAACTGAAGGAAGCTACGACCGAGAGCAGAACGATCATGCGCATCATGGCTGTACCTCCAGGCCACCGGCAAATGCCGTAATGTCGTGGTTGTTAGCTTTCAAGTAAACAGTCCTTGCTCCCGCGGTTGAAGTAGCGCCGACCACGGCATCAAACGCCAAGCCCGAAGTCCCATCTTTCGCTTGAATGCTGCGGATGTTGCTTATCCCGATGTCCTGCGGGCCTGAAACGCTTACGCCCATCGTTCCCGATAAACCTGGCCCGAACAGGACAATGGTCTCGGTGCTTGCCTGATGAACGACCGCTCCAGTATTTGCAGCAAAGCCATCGGCCAAGGTTCCCAGGGCGATGGCATTCTCCGCGCCTGCAGCGGGCGCAACGACGATGTCAACTCCGGAGCTCTTCGCGCCAGCACTCACTCTCACTAAATTGGCTGTGCTCAAGTCGGAAGGCGACGAGCCGCTTGGTGCAGCGGAAGAGGCAGATGGATTGGAAAGTGGGGCAGTCGGAGAGGTCAACGAGCTGCTGGTGAGACCGCGTCCGGCACATCCCTCAAGAATGAGGAACCCAAGGCAAATCAGAGAGCACCACAGCAGCCGCACCAGCTTACCTCCGAATCATGAAAGATGCTGCTGCTCAGCTACTCCGTTGTATAGAAAGTAACCCTAGCCGAATCGGCTCTGCGAACGGTAAAGGCGGTGCTTTGGTCTGGATATTTTGGGGATTCAGAACAGCAGCTTGCTCAGGCGGCTTTTGGCTTGTGGAGCTCTAGCCAGCTTTGATCGCTCGGTTCTTCACGCGTAAGCTGGCCATTGTCCAAGGCCTTGGAAGCCAAGCGAAGGTAACGCCGAATCGTGCCTGTAGGATCCTCGTCCACGTCCCGTCGAATGCTCTGCAAATGGCGGCGCTTTTCTTCGGAGAGTGGTCTATCAGTCTTCCGCCTTCCATACGGTTTGTCGGCACGATAACTCATTAGTAAACAGGGGTACCTTGTTGAGATGGGGGGCGGATGAGGAATGTTGCACTAGTTCTACTGTGTGTGAATCTGCAAGAAGGTGCAGTTAGCCACCGATATGAACCATGCTGCGATAGGGTTTCATGAATCCCGGTTCTCCGATGTGGTGGCGCGCCTCTTTCTTCTGAACTACCGCTTCAATGTACTCAGCCATGTCTCTGTCTGTGCCTCCTCGCTGCATCACCGCATAGAGATCGTGATCGAGAAGGGAGAAGAGGCATGTGCGAAGCTTTCCGTCGGAGGTGATCCGGATGCGGGAGCAATGGCCGCAGAACGGATGCGAAACAGGAGCGATGATGCCGATCTCGCCAATGCCGTCATCGAACGTATAGCGGCGCGCGGTTTCGCTTGCGACATTTGGAACAAGAGCTCGTACGGGCTTCCATGCTGAGATGGTGCGAACAATCTCGTCGAGAGTTACAACAACCTTCGGACTCCAGACGCGATCTTCTTCCAAGGGCATGAATTCGATGAATCTAACAATCACGCCTTCTGAGCGGGAGAATTTCGCGAACTCCAGGATCTGATCTTCGTTGAACCCGCGTAGGAGAACGCAATTGACCTTCACCGGATCAAGTCCGGCAGCGCGCGACGCGCGAATCCCTGCCAGCACACTCTCGTATCCATCCTTCACGCGGGTGATACGCGCAAACTTCTCGGCATCGACTGCGTCCATGCTGACAGTGATTCGGCTCAGACCGGCATCTTTCAGCGGTTGTGCCATTTCGGGAAGCAGATGGCCATTGGTCGTGATAGCAATGTCAAGCTTGTGCCCAGAGATGGAGCGCAGCTCCGCAAGTTGCCGGACAAAATCAACGATCCCGCGCCGCAGCAGCGGCTCTCCACCGGTTATACGAACCTTCTCGATGCCCAGCGAAACCAGCACGCGTACCATGCGTAGATACTCGTCGAGCTTCAGATCGGCGTACTGTGCGCCCTCGTTACCAGTTCGGCAATAGACACAGCGGTAATTGCAGCGATCGGTGATAGAGATACGCAGATCGGTAATGGTTCGCCCGAATTTGTCCTGCAAAGGCACGCGAATACAGATGAAAATCTGTCACAGAGGATTCGATTTCGGAGGGAATAGCGGAACAAACCCCGACAGCGGACCGGCGGAGCGATTTCCTTTCCAAAACGGGAGGCGCAAGCGTTTCCCCTTGCACCCTCGGCTGGAAGGTTGTTGATATCCAGCACCGTCGCGATGACCAGGTATTCCACAGGCCAGCGCGATCGAAAACCTCTGAGAATAGGGTATAGGGAACAGGGGATAGGGTACAGGACGAAATTCAGAGCCAATCTTTTTGGTCTAATGCTGCTGCAAAAGCAAAAGGGAACGGAGAACCGCGAAGTGTTCCCTGTCCCCTGTAGCTTTATCCGTAACCTAAGCTTCAGTTCGAAGCGCCGCTGCTCCCTTTTTTGCTTGCTTTGGAGGCGCCGGCGTGATGGGCAATGATTTGGTCCTTGATGCCATCGTAGGTCGATTGCGGAATGATCTTACGGCGAACCAGATCATTTTTCGCATTGTATGGACGGCCATCAATGATCTTCTGCGACAGAGCATCACCGATGCCCGGCAGCTGACTTAGCTCTTCCTTGCTGGCAGTGTTGATATCGAGCCTCGCGCTCTTGCTAGTCTTGCTTGCAGACGTGCTCTTCTTTGATTTGGAGCTGGCGGTTGAGGTCTTGCTGGTATCACTGGCTGTGCCTGCTGCCTGCGCATAGCCAAAGCTGGCGATCATGAGTAACGCAACGATAAATGTGAGATGTCTGGTAAATTTCATGCGTGTCTCCTCTCCAACGGCGCGCCAGTGTAACAAAATCAGGGCAGCGGGACAAACAGAGGTAGTGCGACGTTGTGGGGGCAATAGGCATGCAGATCGCTGGTACCGGATCCGCCCGCGTATTGCCTATCGCTTATTTGCTGCTAATTACTTGGCTTTGGCCTTTAGCCGGACCTTGCCATCTTCAACTTCTACCGCGAATTCCACTGCGGAGGAGCCGTACTCCTGGCGGAGCTGTTCGGTCTTTTTCTTTACAAATTTCTGGAATGACTCGAAGTTCCCGGCCGGCCCTTTAGATTTCGACGCCTGGCTGGCATGAAGCATTGCGTCGTAGAGAGCCTTGATAGTTGACTTTTCTGCTTCCGCGTCAGCGATCCTGAAAGCTGCCGCATCAGCATCGATGATTTCGTGCTGGTCTCCTTCAGCCTCCCGCACACCTTGTATCGCCAGCAGCGCGTCCTGCGGTCGGCGGTAGCCTTCTTCTTTAATCCTGAGCTTCTGCTGCCAAAGGCTGTTGTAGATAGCGAATTTCTGCTGGATTGTGCTGAATTTAAAGCGCTGGCCATAGCTCATGCGCCGGCCGTCACTGAATTTCTTCAGGGTAGATTGGACGCGCCACTCCAAGTCGGTCGGAGGCTTTTTGGACCCTCCGCCGAAGAAGATGTCGAACTCGATCTTGAGTCGTCGGACGTTGTCATCGAGTTGGGAGAGTTCTTCGTCAACCGTCACAACGGCACCCAGAGAAGCCCCGGAACCGCAGCTTCGACCCCGGACTATAGCATAGGAAAACTCCTCTGAAGCAGGGTGAGCTGCACCTTCGTAATGGCACCCTGAACAGCTCAGAAATCCGCTAATTCGGTCTTCCCACCCACCTTAATCCCTCTGCATCTAAGCGATTACCTATGGCAGACTTTGACGTGCAAAAGATCAGGATCGTAATCGCGGATGACCATGCCATCCTGCGCGAGTCGCTATCGCTACTTCTTTCAACCCAAAAGGACTTCGAAATTGAGGGCTCAGCGACCAATGGCCAAGAGGCCCTGCAAATGGTGCAGCAGCAGCACCCAGATGTCCTCGTCCTCGACCTTTTCATGCCCGATTTCGACGGCTTCGAGGTTCTGCGAACTCTGGACCGTAACGGCACCCGGGTAGCCACTGTGGTGCTAACCGCTTCAGAATCCGAGACCGACTACGCCCAAGTCGTCCGCCTCGGTGCCCGCGGTCTGGTTATGAAAGGTGACGGTCCACAAAGCCTCTTCGAAGCTATTCGTGTCGTCGCCGCCGGAGAGCTGGCCTTCTCTGACGAGCTCGCACGCCAAGTCGTAAGCAGTCTTGCGAATGACACGCGGGACGCCCAGCGCGCCCCCCAAGCTTCGCTGCATCGTCTGTCTGACCGAGAGCGGCAGATCGCCTACTCGGTCGCTCGGGGCATGAAAAACCGCGACATCGCCACCCAGCTCAACATCAGCGAGAACACCGTCAAGCGCCATCTGCAAAGCATATTCGGCAAGACCGGAGCACGCGACCGGCTGGAGCTGGCTGTACTTGCACTGAATGAGGCCGGAAAGGCAGCCTAGTTTCACCGTTCGCTGCGCCGAAAAGCTATTCACGACAAAATCCCTGGGCAGGGAATTTGGTCGGGAAAATTTTCCCACAAGAAAAATTTTGATCGCCAGACCCGCATAAGCACAGGCGATTCGCAATTCACCAGGGAATCTGCAGGGAAAGTGCAGGAAATTTCGCAATAATCGCTTCCGGAACCGCGACTTAGGAGATCTTTCTACAACTCCGCCGAGAAGCCTGCGAAGCCAGCAGGGAAAAAAGCAGAGAATACCGATCTTCACAGTGGACTGCGACTCTTGCTCTGGCAGCCTGCGAGTCAGAACACCTGGCCCGAAGGTCACCGCCCCCACCGAAACCGCTGTTCAATCGAGGAGCTCTACAGAAACAAAGCATCAATAACCGATCCTGCGTCCTCTACCTCGAATTCCACCTTACGCACCCGGTTTTGCTCGCAGAATGTCTATTGCCCTGAATTGCTCTGGCAAGTAATCTGCCCAAAGGACCCTTCCCACTTACCAATGAGCACTCCCAGCCAGACCCGCGCCTCCGACTCTGAACTCGAACGCAGCAACGGAATTCTCCCGGCACAGTCGATTCGCACGTTAGTCGCAAACGGCACGATCGGTGCGCCTGCTAATACGCAAATCACCGACGCGCAAGTTCAGCCGGCAAGCATCGATCTGCGCCTGGGCGATCAGGCATTCCATATTCGCGCCAGCTTTTTGCCGGGCAAATCAGCCACGCTCGAAGGAAAGATCCGAGACGGCCTGCTCATCGACACCCTCGATCTGCGCCAGCCCGCGCTGCTCACGCCGAACTCGGTTTACGTGATCAAGCTCAAGGAGACGCTCAGGCTGACAGGGGACATCAGCGGCATCGCCAATCCTAAGAGCACCACTGGACGCCTCGACATTTTCACGCGCCTCATCACTGAGCATGCCGAGGAATTTGAGCGCGTCCCGCGCGGATACACCGGCGAGCTTTATGTCGAAGTCGTCACCCGCAGCTTCCCCGTTTACGTGCGGGAAGGGCTCAAACTCAACCAGCTCCGCTTCATCCGTGGCAAAGCCGAAGCGCGCGGCGACAGCGCTCTCCGCGAGCTCGCTAAAGACGATCTGCTCGTCCGGTACGAGAGCGAAGATCGGCTCGTGAGCGCGATCAACCGTGGGCTGTCGGTCACGGTGAATCTCGAAGCCACCGATCGCTCCGATATCGTGGCCTACAAGGCCAAGAAATTTGCTACGCCGGTTGACCTCAGCAAGATTCGTCATTACGAAATGTCCGACTTCTGGGAGTTCATCCGCGCTCCGCGCGGCCGCCGTCTCATTTTGGAACCGCACGAGTTCTACCTTCTCGCTTCAAAAGAAAAAGTCCGCGTTCCCCCCGACCACGCGGCAGAGATGGTCGCCTACGATCCCACAATGGGCGAGTTCCACGTCCACTACGCCGGATTCTTCGATCCCGGCTTCGGCTATGGAGCGAAAGGCGAGATCCCCGGAACGAAGGCAGTGCTCGAAGTGCGAGCCCACGACATGCCCATCCTGCTAGAGGATGGCCAGTTCGTCGGCAAGCTGCTCTACTACCGCATGGCAGCTACGCCACAAGTCGTTTATGGACAAGACATCGGCTCCTCCTACCAACGCCAGGAGTTAACGCCCAGCAAGCAATTCAAGCTGCCCGAAGAGCAGCATGAAAGCTCGACCGAGCGCAATGTCTCTGACTGGGGCGCACGCTCCAGGCGAGAGATGGTCATGCTCGAGCAGCATTAGTGGCTGGGCCGCTCCGCCGGAGCCTGTTCGTGGGTAACTTGGTTTCGCGAACATTTGCGGCTACAATGACCGCGTCTGCATCTCAATAGCAGCGCAGGCGCTATCCGCTTTGCGGAAGTGCACTGGAGGACAACATGAGCATCACCGCCTCTCGTCCGGGTGACGATTCCAAGGTCACCATCACCTCCATACAAGAGAAGAAACAGCAAGGCAGGCCGATTACCTGTCTCACTGCATACGATTACGCGACTTCAAGACTGGTCGATCAGGCCGGCATCGACATGATCCTGGTGGGCGACTCGCTCGCCATGGTCGTCCTCGGCTACGAGAACACGCTGCCGATCACCGTCGAAGAAATGCTGCATCACACCCGCGCCGTTCGACGCGGCGTGCGGCGTGCGCTAGTAATCGCCGACATGCCGTTCGCGTCGTATCAGGTTGACGAAAAGCAGGCAGTCAAAAACGCCGCGCGATTCCTGAAAGACGGCGGAGCAGAAGCAGTGAAGATCGAGGGCGGCGAGAAACGCGTGAGCCTCATCCATCGTCTGCTCGACGCCGAAGTTCCCATTATGGGACACATCGGCCTCACCCCTCAGTCCGTCCACATGATGGGCGGCTATCGTGTCCAGGGAAAAACTCTCAACGCAGTCGAGCGACTGGTAAAAGACGCCGTAGCACTCGACCGCGCCGGCGTGTTCTCAATCGTGCTCGAAGGAATTCCCCGCGAAGTAGCTCGCATCATCACCGAAGAAGTCGAGTGCCCGACGATCGGCATCGGCGCCGGACCGGACTGCGACGGCCAGGTGCTCGTCATTCACGACATCCTGAATCTGACCGATCGGCAACCAGCCAAATTCGTTCGCCAGTACGCCGACGCAGCAGCGCTAATTAACAAGGCCGTCTCGGAATTCAAAGCAGACGTAGAGGCGAAGACCTTCCCATCAGACGGCGAGTCCTATCACCTGCCGAAAGAAACGCAAGCAGCCCTCGAAACAATCAGGGCCCGCAAACGAGCAATGGTGCGGTAAAACATCTCCGTGACCTTGCTTCAAAACCTTCGTGACCTCCGTGTTCGCTCCTGGTTTTGGTTTTTGCTGTTAATTCTTCCGAGAGTATCGGCAGGCCAGACGATCACGATCGCGCACCTCTCCGATCTTCATCTAGGCCTCGAGTCCCACCCGGGCACAGAAGAGCGCCTGCAGCAGGCAATCGACCTGATCCGTCCGCGTCACGTCGACGCCGTGATCGTAAGCGGCGATATCGGCGACAAATACGAGCAATCCTGGAACAAAGCCCGTCAGATGCTCGCGACCCTAAAGGCCCCGGTCTACTACGTTCCCGGCAATCACGACGACACTGCATCCACCGCTGAGCGTTACAACAAAGTCTTCGGCAAGGACTACTACACCTTCGATGTAAAAGGCATTCACTTCATCGCGCTCGACTCGCAGCTGCTCGGGAACTTCAGCAACTTGCAATCCACAGTTCCGCTGCAAGTTCCAAAAGAGGACGAGCCCACGGCGGAGAAGATGCTGGCATGGCTGAACGGCTTGCATCTTCACGGTACGGTAATCCCGTTTCAGCACGTCCCGCCGGACCGGCCATCGCCTCAAACGTCTCCGGATGACAAGCCGTACTGGATCCTCCACGATCCCTGGCGCACGCGCGAGCTCGATGCCTTACGCAAACTCGGAGTGAAAGACATACTCGCCGGCCATTGGCATCAAGGCACGATCTACAACGTAGATGGGTTCACGATTCACGTCGCTCCGGCGACAAGCTGGTCGCCCAAGAGCCCGCTCGGCTTTGCCATTCATCGCATTTCGACGGACGGCAAAGTAGATACGGAGTTCGTGTACTTCGAGCACCAGCCGACCTCAGGACAGTCGCCGGCGACCGACCGGTCTCGCTCGCCAGTACCGTCCCGGCACGCCGGGATCGGTTCCTGAAATGAAACTCGTCACGACCGTAAACGACGCGCGCGCTGCCGTTCGCGTCGCAAAAAGGGAAGGCAAGCGCGTCGGCCTCGTGCCCACCATGGGCGCGCTCCACGCCGGACACATATCGCTAGTCCGAGCCGTCAAAGCGCGTTGCGATTTCGTCGTGGCCTCGGTCTTCGTCAACCCGGCGCAATTTGGTCCGAAAGAAGATTACTCGAAATACCCGCGCACCCTAGAAGCCGACCTCGGGAAGCTTGAGGCTGAAGGCGTAGATCTGGTCTTCGCGCCCGCAGTCGAAGAGATATACCCGCCCGGCGCAACTACGTTCGTGAACGTCGATGAAATAAGCGAGCGCCTCGACGGACGTTCGCGCCCTGGACACTTCCGTGGAGTCGCGACAGTTGTAGCAAAACTCTTCCACATCCTCGAGCCCGACCTGGTCTTCTTCGGTCAAAAAGACGCAGCCCAGGTAGCAATCATCCGTCGCATGGTCCGTGACCTGATGTTCCCAGTTGAGATGGTCGTCGCGCCCATCATCCGAGAAGCCGACGGCCTCGCGCTCTCGTCGCGCAACGTGTATCTCTCTCCCGATGAGCGCAGAGAGGCCCTCGTGCTCTCGCGCGCTCTGCGCGAGATCGAAGCACGTTATCGCGCGGGCGAGCGGGATGCGACGAAACTCATCGAAGCAGCGCGGGCGGTTTTCGCGACGGAGCCATCTGTGCGCGTAGATTACATCGCGCTCGTTGATCCCGAGACTCTGGGGGATGTGGCCACAGCCGCCGCAGGCACTCTAGCTGCAGTAGCGGCATTTGTGGGCACGACGAGACTCATTGATAACGCGATACTCGATCAGAACAGGCGGCGGTAGCCGGTGGGGCAGCCGCTGGGGTCGCGGCTGCGCTGTACGAGAATGCCTGCGGAATGGTTGCCCCCGGAGCTGGCCATTCGGCCATCTCCGGCCCACCGGCTACCGCCGCCGGTTCTGTTGTTGTCCCGCAATCATTCCGGCAAAATCACCGCCTTGTTCTTCGGGATCATCTCGTACGCACTCTTATCGATGTTGAGGTGAGCCATGACGAGCTCCGGCGGCGTGTGCGCCAGCCATTCTGAGAGTGAGAGGTCCTGATAGTGACTCGTCCTGAACATCTCGAGAAATTTCAAATCGTTATTGCCGGTGTTCTCGATGTAATGCGGCAAGCTCTGCTGTACGTATCCGACATCGCCGGCTGTGAAGTTCATCGTGCGGGCGCGATGTCCGGGAGCAAGGACGGTCATGCGTCCGGTGCCGCTCATGTAGTACTGCCATTCATCCGCATGCTGGTGCCAGTGCAACTCGCGCAGGCCTCCGGGATGGACGGTCACGATGGCTGCGGCAACCGTGGTCGATGCTGTGAAGGTGCTTGAATCGACGATGAGCACCTCACCGCCTTTGGTCTTCTTGGTCGGCGCTAGATCGCGCGTCCGAAAAGAGAAGTCGTACGAGGAAGGTCCGAGATTTCCTGCAGCGAGCTTCTGATCTTGCGTGACTGAACCAGGTACCGGCGCCTGGAAGATGAACAGTTCGCCTTCGCGCATGTTCTGCGCCGCCTGCCGCGACATGCCGAAATTCTTGAGTAAAACTTCCTTCGGCGTATGGGTCACGATATCTGACAAGAGCACTGTCGCGTATTCAGAGAAATCGCCGTCGTCGAAGACAAGCAAAAATTCGGCCCCGTCGGGAGCAAGGCCTTGGATCGAATGCGGAATGCCAGTAGGGAAATACCAGAGATCGCCCTCGCTGGTATCGCGTACGAAGCTGCGGCCGTCATTGTCGATTGCGGTGATTCTGGCCGATCCGTAGAGCATGATTGCCCACTCGGCGGCGGTGTGCCAGTGGAGTTCGCGGATTCCGCCGGCGGTGAGTCGCATGTTCACTCCCGCCATTGCCTTCGATACCGGCAGCTCGCGTACGGTGACCTCGCGAGACCATCCGCCTTCGAAAGTGCGTCGATTCGAGAGTGAAAACGGATATTTGAAGGTTGGGACGCCGCCAGAATCGGTGAGCGGCGGTACGCTTACATCGGGATTGGCGCTGTCGAGGGATTTGTCTGTTGGGCCGGGATCGGTAATGTGCGTGCTTCGTCCGGTGGAAACTTTTTCCGACGACTGCGCCGAGGCTGGATCCGCGATTGAAAGGATGCCCGCGACGCCCGCCACCGCCGCAGAGCCTAGCTCGAGAAATCCGCGGCGAGAGATTTCTATAGAGTCCTTCTCGTCTTTGATCATTGGTGCCCCATAAGAGCTTGTCTTTGTGCTCGGTGAGTTTAACGCGCTGTAGATGTCAGGCGAAGCTACTCACGAACTTTCATCCCGACGAAAAAACGAGTGTGAGCGCCGGCCGTTTTCAATAAAAAGCGGCAGCCCTCACTTCCCAATATGGGATGACGTAACTTTGCTCCCGACATGAGCTGTTTCTTTCTGCCTCAAGTTCCGCAATCGCGCGCTGATCTTTGCACGAAGCGGGACGGGCAGATCCGCATAGCCGGCTTCGGCTGCGATTTGCTGTCCATCGGAAAACGCCCAATCGAGAAATTCTTCCAGCGCGGCCATGCGCTTAACATCTTCCGCATTTTTGCGGAGGTAGAACCAATCGAAGCTGGTGATGGGAAATGAGTGCTCCCCACGAGCGTTGGTCAGAGAAGCCGAAAAATTATCGAATGCCGGCGCTTCCACCTCGCGACATGCTTCGGTCAGGCTTTCGGCCGAGGCTTTCACGAAATTGCCGGAAGCATTGAGAACGAGACCAAACGGGATTCTCGATTCGATCGCATACTGCGCCTCGACATAGCCAATCGCTCCCATCTCAGACATCACGGTTTCCACCATCTCTGAGCTGCGCGCAGCGGGCTTGCCAACCGGCCACTTCGGAGAGGCGCTCACCCCTACCTGGTTCCGAAACCTGGGGCTTACTTTAGAGAGGTATTCAGTGAAGATGTAGTTCGAACCTTTTCCCGGCGGGCGATTGATGACCTTGATCGCCAAATCAGGGAATTTGACGCGAGGATTGAGCTTTTCCAAAACGGGAGAATTCCAATTCCTGATCTTGCCAAGGAAAATCTCGGCGAGGACCTCCCCGGAGAATCGCAGATCGGCCGGATTGCCGGGCAGGTTATAGATGGGCACGATGCCGATCACGACGGCAGGAATGGAAATGAGTCCGGATTTAACGTGTTGCTGGCTGGTAAGTGGAACCTCGCCCATAGCGAAGTCTCCGCTGCCGTGCGAGATCGCGGTGATACCTTCGTCAGTCCCGCTGGCGACGTATCTTATCTGTACGTTGGCGGTGCGCCGGTTGTAGGCTTCCGTCCATTTCGAAACGAGCGGAGCAGGGACGGTAGATCCTGAGCCCACCAGAACCAAAGCTCCCTGAGCGGCTGCAGTGGGAACCCGATTGCAAAATAGAAGAACTATCCCAGTAACAACCAGCAGACGTCTTCTCATTTGCCAGCAAGCTTACGTTGCCGTAAGCCTGCGTCAAGTATCAAGTAAGCGGCATGTGTTCGGAGGCGCGGATCTAGCGGCATGAACCGCACAACTTACGTTTGCGGGTTCTGTCCTGTTCCCCTACTCTGCGCTCGTGTTGAAATAGACAGTTGAACTACTTCAACTATTTCACCGAGATCGAAGAGCACTTTCAACGGCGACGAGGCACGCTCCTGCTGCTATCGACGCTTGACTGGGCATTGATCGAGAGCTGGAAAGAAGCAGCAGTGCCGCTCGAAGCCGTGCTGCGCGGCATCGACGCTGCATTTGACACGTACGATCGCAAGCCAAGGAAGACGCGCAAGGTAAACAGCCTTGCCTTCTGCTCACAGGAAGTTCTGGCCGCAGCCGAAGACATGAAGGAAGCCGCAGTCGGCTCCCAGCGCGCCACAACCGACCGCGATACCGGCCTTGCCGCCGGTGAGGTTGGCGCTTATCTCACCAAGAATGCTGCTTCATTGCGCGCCGCGAAATTGCAAGGGCTGCCGCAGCAGGTCGTGCGCGAAGCCGCCGATTCTTTGCTCATCATGGCTGACGATTTGAAGCAAAGCACAAACAAGCGGCTGCATTTGGAAGATGTCGAACGACGACTCACGGTCCTCGAGGAGAAAATTCAGGCCGCACTGATGGCCTCAACAAACGAAGACGATCTCATCGCGATTCGCGCCGAAGCCGATCGCCAGATCGCCGCCTACCGCGGCAAGATGAATGCTGCGCAGATCGACCAATTGCAGAAGCAATTCCTGCATAAAAGACTCCTGGAGCGCCACTCGCTCCCTCGCCTTAGCTTGTTTTACATGTGATCGCGCGTGGAACTCACCATTGAAAAGCTGATCTACGGAGGCGATGGGCTTGCCCGTGTCGTCTCGGGAGAGCGCGCAAAAACTGTTTTTGTTCCTTACGTTCTTCCGGGAGAACGCGTCCAGGCGACGATCGTCGACGACAAGCCTGGCTTTTCTCACGCGGCGCTGGATCAGGTGCTCGAGCCTTCAAAGCTCCGCAGCTCGCCGCCGTGTCCATATTTCGGCAAGTGTGGCGGCTGCCATTATCAGCACATCGGCTATGAAGACCAGCTTCGTTTCAAAGCGGAGATTCTGAAAGAAACACTGCGCCGTGTTGCCAAGCTGGAGCTCCCGGTCGAAATCCAGACTCATTCCTCTCCTCCGCTGAACTACCGTAATCGGACTCGCTTCCATGTGCGCGCAACTCCTGGCTTCGCCATCGGCTACTTTCGCCACGGTTCTCATGAGCTTCTCCCGATCCGGGAATGCCCGATCAGTTCTCCTCTTATCAACCATGTCTTAGCCGAGCTCTGGAGGCTTGCAGAGAAGCAGGGCATTCCTTCCCAGATCGAAGAGATTGAGCTATTCGCGAACGATTCTGACGATGCGTGCTTAATTGAGCTCTACATTCGCGAAGTTGCTGAGGAAATGCCGCTCCGGTCATTCGCAGAGGCCGTTTCGAGAACAGTTCCCGAGACGGTCGGAATCATCTCTTTTCGCAATTCGCGCAAGTCCGATGGCAAACGCGATTTGCTCTGCGGCGAGCCAAAGATGAACTATGCCGCCGGTGGGCAAGCCTATCGGGTTTCCGCAGGAGCTTTCTTCCAAACTAACCGTCATCTTATCCAGCAGATGGTGGAACTCGCGGTAAATCAGCGCAAAGGAAAGCTCGCTTTGGATCTTTATTCCGGAGTCGGACTGTTCACGCTTCCGCTGGCGCGACGTTTTGAACGGGTGATTGCTGTCGAGTCGTCGACGATCTCATCCGAAGACCTCCGGGCGAGTGCGCCTGCGAACGTGAAGGTTTCGATTCAAAGCACGGAGAAATACCTGACGAGTACGGCAGGCAAACGTCGGCCAGACCTGGTGATCGTCGATCCTCCGCGCAGTGGGCTCGGGAGCGTCGTCTGCCGAGAGCTTTTGAAGATGCCGGCAAAAGAATTCGTCTATGTTTCCTGCGATCCAGCAACTCTGGCTCGCGACTTAAAGCAGCTCACAGCAGGAGGATTCAAAGTCGCCGAGACGCATGTGATCGACCTATTCCCCCAGACTTTCCACATCGAAACCTGCACGGTCCTAAGGCGCTGAGCTCGCGTAAGCGATTGGCAGTTCAGAAGCTGGAATCCAGCTACTCTGGATTTCACTAGCGCGCAGCTTAGTTCCCCTAGACAATGAGTAATCGGCATGACGCACGGCGCCGACCCATTTCTGCTGCAGCTCCTGGTGATCTTCCTCTGGGCGAAGATCTTCGGCGAGCTTTTTGAGCAGCTCTCGTTGCCCGCGGTGCTCGGAGAGATTCTCTCCGGCGTCGTGCTCGGTCCTTACCTCACCGCGTTCGTCATTCCTACCGACGCCACCACCTCCATCGGCGAATTGGGCGCGATTTTCCTGCTCTTCACCGTAGGACTCGAGACGCGCCCGAAGGAACTCATAAAAATCGGGGCCTCGGCTTTGGGAGTGGCAACAGCCGGCATGGCGCTGCCTTTCCTGATGGGATTCGTTTACCTGCTGGTCCGGCATCACCCGACACACGAAGCAGCGTTCATCGCGGCAGCCATGGTCGCAACCAGCGTCGGGATTACTGCGCGGGTGCTCGAGGACCTCGGCGTCATGCAGACGCGGCCGGCAAAAATCATTCTCGGAGCGGCTGTCTTCGATGACATTCTCGGGATGGTGCTGCTCGCTGTGGTCGTGGGACTGGTGTCTTCAGGCGAGATCGCGTGGATCCAATTGTCGCTGCTGCTGGTGGAGGCCGTAGGGTTTGCGCTGGCGATGATCTTCTTCGCGCCGCGGGTGATTCAGCATATGCGTCCCGGATTGGAACGGATGGAAACGCACAACGCTCCACTTGTTCTCGCGCTGGCGATTTGCCTCGCGCTTTCTGTCGGCGCCGAGAAGATCGGCATGGCAGCCATTATTGGCGCGTTCTTCGCCGGATTAGCATTCGCAGAATACGCTCCGGAATGGAACTTGACGCCCCGCGTCGCCGGCATTAATGAATTTCTCGCTCCGTTTTTCTTTTTCATTATGGGAGCGAAGCTGAACCTGAGCGTGTTCAACGGATCGCTGCTCATCGCTGCCGGCGTGATCTCCGTGCTTGCGATTATTTCCAAGCTGGTCGGGGGTGGCCTGCCTGTCTTGCGCGAAGGATGGGACACGGCGCTAAAAGTAGGGGTGGGCATGACGCCCCGCGGCGAAGTAGGACTCATCGTCGCATTGCTTGGACTACAGATGAAGATGATCTCCGATGCAGCCTATGCGATCGTTGTCTTCATGACCGCCGCGACCACCATCTTTGCGCCGATCACGCTTCGCGTTCTTTATCGGAAGCAGGAACACACAGACAAAGCTCCCGAGTACGATACCGGCGAAACGGTTGAACGTGTTTAGCGCAGAGGTCCGGCGTTACTTTGCCAGTACACCAGAGGGCTGAGGAGATGCAGTTGGAGATTGGTGAAGGTACATTGCCCCGCGAACGCCATGGATGAAGTAGATGATGAAAAGGACGGTAACTACAGAACCCGCGGCTGGTGCTGATCCGCCGCTGCTGACGAATCGCTGCCCGGCCTCAAGCAGGTAAAGCAGCAAACCGAGAACCGCAGCGATGCGAGAGTGTTTGCGGATACGCCATCCAATCAACGCGAATAGGGCGGCGTCGACCAGTGCCGAACCGCCAATGCCCAAAATCGCATGGCCAAGCATGATCGCCAGAACGGCCACCGTTCCCGTGACCGCAACAATGATGAACGAAGCGGATGCCGCGTTCTTCATCGCGGCTTTAGCCGCCTCGGGACTCTCGATTTTCGGCCAAAGCGAGTTCATGGCGGCGTATGTTCCTATTCTGGAACAACACCGTCAAATTACGTTGGTCCTATTTGGGAATGACACTCAGGGTGTGCCGTTCAAAATCGGCAAACCTCGCCTCTAGATTCGACGTGAGTTCCTTCTTAACGGGCGGCTCGGCAAAGCTGTACTTCAGTGAGTCGCGCACGATCTGCTTCAAATCTGTATAGCTCAATCGGTAATTCTCGACCGCGCGCAGGTACTCATGTGTCATGTCGGAGCGGGAGACACCTTCGTCATCGGTCGCGATTACGACCGGAACTCCATATTTTCGGTAGACGGGAAAGGGATGGCGGTCGCCTTTTACTCCTAGAATCAGGTCGTTGCTCGTCAGGCAAATCTCGACAGCGATCTTCTTGCGCGCCATCTCTCGCAGCAACTCGATAGGACGATCCTCACGCATTACGTCCACGCCGTGCCCGATGCGCTCTGCGTCTCCAATTTCGATGGCATCGCGAATGTGCGAACGCAGGCCGGCTGGAGGCACCAGACCGCCGGCAAGTTCACCTGCGTGCTCGGTGAGGTGTACGTCCGGAGACAGTTTGTGAAAGTAGGCGAACATGCGCATGTGCAGGTCGTAGTCGCGCATCGACGTGTAGCCGTCTTCCGGCATCACCGGATTTACTGCTACGTAACGATGATCGGCGTTCGCGAGTGCGAATCCTGACATGATCTCGGCAAATACCTGCTCCTTTGGCGTGCCGCGGTACACCTCATAGATGTAGCGAATCGTGACCTTGCAGCCCGGATCGGCATGAGCAGAGTCGCTACAGGAAAGCAGCCGGTCTTTCTCGGCTTCTGCCTCGTCTAATCTCTTGCGCACGTCGCCGGCGGCTTCGGCGATTCCTGCATCGGTGAGTTTCTGACGCATTTGATCGAAATCTTCGGTCCATCCCACTTGGGAAGCGAGCTGCGCTGAGGTGCGATCGAGGCCCAGCGTGAGTTCCAGGTACGACTCGTTCTGGCGTCCGGCACGCGACGCGACCTCCGCGAGCATTTCGCCTGTATGGGCGCGCGAGACCAGCCCGAAGCGACCGAATGTCGCGAAGAAGTGATCTTCTCCCGATTCGGAAATCCCAGGTTGGGAATATGGATGGAAGTCGCGCATCGACAGCGCATCGATCAGGACGCGATAGAGAAATGGATTCGTGAGCGCAGTGTCCGCTGGTACGCTGTCGCGGGCTGCGTCACATGGCGCGGCGGCAAATGCCAGCGCTTTGCGGTCGATGCACAAGCCGTCGTGAATCGCGAATTGGAGATAGCTTTCGGCGTAAACCGCTCCGCTCAGATGATTGTGGAGATCGCCGCCTTTCGGCATGTCGCGAAGAAAAGCTTCGAGCAATGGGGGACTGTTGCGAATCGACTCGAAGTAGCGCGCGGTTTGCTGCTCGGCATTCTGGGCCGCAGCGAAATATCCAAGCTGGAGAAATAAGAAAGTAAGGAGAACGGTGTGAAGTTTCCGGTGCGCCATTGAGCGCAAAGGATAACAGAGGGAATCGGCATGGAGCAGTCTGCGTTCGGCTCGCTTCTGAGTGTGTGCTCCATCGAGCTCTTCTCAGCATTGAGCTGAATGCCGATTGCAGAATGCTGACTGCCGCAAAAACAAAGCCTCCCAAAATGGGAGGCTCGTTGGTTCCGGAATGGAACGTGCTACTTCGGGTTGCTGGTTGAGCCGCTGGAGTCGCTGGGATTGCTCGTGCTGTCGGTCGAGGTCCCTTTGGCCTTCTTGTGCTTTTTGTGATGCTTCTTGGTGGTTGTGGTGGTTGTGCTGCTGCTCTGATCGCCCGATGTGCTGTTCTGTCCAGAAGTCGCGGTCTGGCTGCTGCTGCTGGATTGATCACCGCTGCTCGATTGCGCAAAACTCATCGAACCCATCAACGCGAGTGCAAATACCATCGTTAGTAGCTTCTTCACTGTGTTCTTCTCCTCTGGGGGTTATAGAGATAAAACCGAGTGACGCATGGAACAGCACAATTGTAGTGAAATTCAGGTACTTGCATTTGCAATGGCGCGGAATGGCATAAGGACGGCAACTGCCGTGCCAAATCGGCGGCTTCGAATGCGCGCAATAAAGCAATGGATTCAGTAGTTTACGGGTTAGAGCTGGGGCTCTCCTGAAAAGTCAGAGCGAAGCCTGCTCATGTACGCCAAAACGCGACACCCAACAATCGCTCGAGAGTGGGGTTTCGCCTGCCGAGAGTGGTCATCGAGCCAAACGAATGGTTGTCCTCCTAGTCATGAAGTACGCTCCAAAACGTAATTTGCCGATTGCCATTATTTGTCAGAAAAAATTGATTTCAAATTCATCGAGAGTGCACTACTTCCGTGCGGCAAACTCTCTGAGGAAAGCGGCATCTCTAAGGAGGCGGCCGGTGGTTTAGGACTGGAACCCCGTAAAATTTAGCTGGAGGACTTTTGCATGAAAGGTTTTCTGATTGGACTCGGAATTGGAGTTGGCTTGGGAGTGCTGTTCGCCCCGATGAGCGGCGAAGAGACTCGTAACAATCTTGTGGATCGCGCCAGCGATCTTTCTGACAGTGCGCGCGAAATGATCGACCAGGGCAAAGAACGTGTACGCTCGGGTATCAGCACCATTCGCAGCCAGGCTGAAAACGTTATGGGACGTGCGCAATCGCAGCAGGCCACGGGCACCGAAGGTAACGTGTAGGGATTCAAATCTCCGAGATAGCAAAAGGCGGCTTGCGGGCCGCCTTTTCTGCTTTCAATGCTTGGCAAGGGCAGAGGATCCAGAGAAAAGCTTCAAGGATCCTTGTTCTTCTCTTATTGCGCTTCAGCCCGTCTGTGTCTCTGCGCTGGGAAAAAATGCAGATCAAATCTTTAAGGTTTTCAGGTATTCCCGAAACTGTGGTCCCAATTCCTGGCGCTTGAGCGCGAACTCGACTGTCGCTTTGAGGAAGCCAAGTTTGTCTCCCGCATCGTGGCGCTTGCCGTCATAACGATAGCCGTAGATCTTCTCCTCCTTCAGCAGCAGGCGCATTCCGTCGGTGAGCTGTAGTTCTCCACCGGTGCCCAGAGGAGTGCGATCGAGCACCTCGAAGATTCTCGGGGTCAGAATATAGCGACCGATGATCGCAAGATTCGATGGCGCCTCCTCGAGCCTCGGCTTCTCGACCATGTTGCGGACTTCATACAGGCGATCATTGCCGGCGACCGCGGTGGTGTCCAGAACGCCATACGCTGAAATGCCTGGTCCATCCACTTGCTGTGTGGCGATGATGCTCGACTGCGTGTTGTCGAACTGATCGATCATCTGCTTCAAGCACGGCGGATTCGCATCGATGACATCGTCGGCAAGGAGGACGGCGAATGGCTCATTGCCGACCAGCTCGCGAGCCATCAGCACGGCGTGCCCAAGTCCCATGGCTTCTTTCTGACGAACGTAGGCAACGTGGATCATGTCAGAGATCTGCCGCACGATGGTGAGAAGCTCTGTTTTTTTACGCTCCTCGAGCATCTTCTCGAGTTCGTAACT
>Ga0134126_10002804_pt1 | contig 21893 bp, 22 predicted proteins | sample KB31752_FD_96881 | JGI IMG/M metagenome (GOLD analysis project Ga0134126, IMG submission 96881) | Terrestrial soil microbial communities with excess Nitrogen fertilizer from Kellogg Biological Station, Michigan, USA - KB3-175-2 | ecosystem: Environmental > Terrestrial > Soil > Unclassified ... | reverse complement strand
GGACGTGAATGCAAATCCCAAACCCGCCAGCGCATTAAGCCGGGCAATCGGCAAACCCAGCGCCGCCAGCGAACCGATCAGCGATGGGACCAGCGCGACATGGTGAACGAGATCGGGCCTGACTTGTCGGTAGATGCGCCGCGTTTCGAGGACGGCTGCGAGCAGACGAAACGGGTTCAAGCTGCCGCGCCGCCAGTGGACCGGGTGCAGCACGAAGCCTTCCTGCTCTATTCGCGCTCCGTATTCATCGACGTTTGTTGCGACATGAACGTCATATCCCGCGTGCTTGGCGGCGCGCGCCATGGGAAGCCGGTGCGAGACGAAATACCAGTCTTCCGAAACCAGATAGAGGATTTTCCGCGGCATCAGGCCGCAAGCTCGCGCGGTGATCTGATTCCAACCGCGCACCAATAAGGCGGTGATTCCGAAAAACGGATTTGCTCGAAGCCCGCACGCATCAGCATCTGTTCGATCTGTACGCGGGTAAACCGCTTTTCCAGCCGCGTGCAAAAACGGTCATAGGCGTCGGTGCGCATGACATAGAAAGACTTGTCGGCGTACCACGATAAAGGCCAGGACCGCGGCAATGCGCCGATGCGCGCAAGCAAGCCTGCCAGCCGGGCAAGCGGCCAGTAGGCAACGACAGCGATCGTCTCGCTGGCGATGATGCGCATGCGATGCGGCAATCGTGAGACGACCATGCGTACAATATTACTCAGCTTCCAGAGCGTTCCGTACCATGCCGGACGGTTAGCGAACGCATAATAGAGATAGATGAGGAATGGCGCGCCACTTTTAAGTTTTCCGGCAATGGCCTCGATGGCTCCCTGGGTATCGGGGACGTGGTGCAGGACGCCCAGCGAAAATGCGAAATCGAGCGAATGTGCGGGCAGGGGAATGTCCCCGACGCTTGCGGCATGAAAAGTCACATTCGATTGACCCTTGAGATTTTCCCGCGCGACCGCCAGCGCGTCGGGGCTGGCATCGATGAGGTGCAGATGCGCCGCGCGCGGCGCGGCCAGCATGGCCCAGCGGCCGGTGCCGCAGCCCACGTCGGCGCCGATACCCCCGCCAGGCGGCAGGCGGTCCCAGGGGAAGATGGCGAAATAGCTGTCGAAGATCGCCTGACGCTGGGCAAGGGTAAGGTGGGTCTCGTCCTGACGGAAGGCCGACCATTCGTCGCCGAAGCCCTGGGCAACCCGGGCATCGACATTTTTTTCGGATGCAGCACCCATATCGCCCCAAATCGCGATTTGCAGCGGCCGGCGGCGAGCGCCGCAAGGCCTTCAGATGCCCCCAAGCCCCGCATAAGCCGAGATCCGGGCGGCAAAATGGACTGGTGGCGCTGGAATGTGTTCTACGGCCCGCGGCCGCTCAACCGGACGGCCGCTACCAGAAGCTAAAGTTCCAGTCCGGATATTGGGAAGCCGGTTTAGCTATAACATGTTGTAATATATTGATATTTTAGACGTCGGAGTGCTCGCCAAACGTGTTCATAGTTTGAACGGAAACCTTGACGTTCACGGGATGAACAGCGTACCAGTGGCCGGCCCGGGGGAAGCCGCCCAAATGCGCCGCATCAGCGAAGACAGTCCGGAAAGCTCGCGGATCATGCTCGGACTGCTCGATGCGGTGGAGCAGGACCGCGCGCAGTCGCAGCGCCTGCTGGCTTCCGAACTCGGCATCGCGCTCGGGCTGGTGAACGCCTACCTCAAGCGCTGCGTCAAGAAAGGCCTGGTCAAGGTCCGCAGCGCGCCGGCGCGGCGGTATGCCTATTACCTCACGCCGCAGGGATTTGCCGAAAAGTCGCGGCTCACCGTCGACTATCTTTCCTATTCGTTCGGCTTTTTCCGCCAGGCAAAGACCGACTGCTCCGAGCTGTTCAGGTCGGCGGCCGACCGCGGCATCGAAAAAATAGTGCTCGTGGGGCAAACCGACCTTGCCGAGATCGCCGCGCTCTGTGCGATGGAGCGCGGCATCAGAATCGTGGGTATCGTCCAGAAGGATGCGGCCAAGCCGGAATTCATCGGGTTGCCGGTCTTCGATGCTTTCGACGCGGTCGCGAATGCTTTCGACGCGGTCCTGATCACCGATCTGCTCAAGCCACGCGAGACCTGCGAGACGGCGGTTGCGCGTTTCGGCATGGAGCGCGTGCTCGTGCCCGATCTTCTGCGCGTGCGCATGCAGCAGAAAGGCGAGGCGCCGAAATGATGCCCGCCCGATCGCGATGGTATGTCGTGCAGACGCAGGCGAACGCGGAGAACAAGGCCGTCGCGCATCTGCGCCGCCAGGGCTTTGCCACCTATCTGCCGCGTTATCTCAAGCGCCGGCGACATGCGCGTCGCGTCGATACCGTTCCCGCTGCGCTGTTTCCTCGCTACGTCTTCGTGGAAATCGATATGGCCGTCCAGCGCTGGCGATCGATTTATTCGACCGTCGGCGTCTCGCGGCTCGTCTGCAATGGTGAATTTCCTGCGGCCGTTCCCGATGACGTAATCGGCGCACTTCGAAGCCGCGAGAACGCATCGGGCTTTGTGCAATTCGACCAGCGCCCGAAATTCAGGATCGGCGACAGGATTCGCGTCATGGAAGGCGCATTTCACGACAGTCTCGGAATTTTTGACGGCATGCCGGACCGCGAGCGAGTCGAGATTCTTCTCGACCTGCTCGGCCGCAAGGTCCGCGTGCTGATCGGGGCCGAGGCCATAGCTGCGGCTTAGCGCGCAGTGTTGATCGGGCCTGCGGCAGTCTGGGTGATTTCACCCGGACTGCGGTAGCAATCCTGCCCGGAATTTCCGCGGAAACATCCGGCACTCTCTCGCAAGCACTAATCATAAGTACAAAAGACACTTACAGCTTAGATGTGTGGAATCGCAGGATTCATTGCAGCCGGCTCCGGTAACAAGGCGCAGGCACTGAGCACGATTGCCGCTGCGATGGGTGCAAGCCTCAGTCATCGCGGGCCGGATGACGAGGGCGCATGGGTCGATCCAGAGGCGGGCGTTGCGCTTGTCCATCGCCGCCTTTCGATCGTCGATCTGTCGAGCGCGGGGCACCAGCCGATGGTCTCGGCCGATGGCCGCTACGTCATGAGCTATAACGGCGAAGTCTACAGCCATGAGGAAATGCGCCCCGCGCTCGCCGCGCGCGGGGTCGCATTTCGCGGCCATTCCGATACCGAAGTCATGCTTGAATCGATTGCCGCCTTCGGCCTCGAGGCGACGTTGCCGCGGCTGATCGGCATGTTCGCGATCGCATTGTGGGATCGCCATGAGCGCACGCTCACCCTTGTTCGCGACCGGCTTGGGATCAAGCCGCTGTACTGGGCAAAATTCGGCGGTCTTTTTCTCTTCGGTTCCGAGCTCAAGGCGCTGCGCGACCATCCCGGGTGGACGCCCCGTATCGATCGCGCCGCCGCCGCCGGCTACATGCGCTACAACTACGTTCCGGCGCCGCATACGATCTATGAGGGTGTTCGCAAGCTTGAGCCGGGAACGGTTCTGACCCTTCCCTGGGGACGCGAGCCGAATATTGAGCGCTTCTGGAATGCGCGGGCAATCGCGCGTGCCGGCTTCTCCAACCCGCTCAAGGCCAGCGATGGCGAGCTGACCGACGAGCTGGAAAACCGCCTCAAGGATGCCATCCGCCGGCGGATGATCGCCGATGTGCCCCTTGGCGCCTTTTTGTCGGGCGGCATTGATTCATCGACGGTCGTTGCGCTCATGAAGGCGGCAAATGCGGGGCCGGTAAAGACTTTCACGATCGGATCCGACGTGCCCGGTTTCGATGAGGCGCCCTATGCGGCAGCCGTTGCCCGTCATCTGGGAACAGAGCACACCGAGTTGACCGTCACCGCGCGGCAGGCATTGGACGTCATTCCCCGGCTGCCGCAATGGTTCGACGAGCCATTTGCGGACGCATCGCAAATCCCGACTTACCTCGTATCGGCGATGACGCGGCAGCACGTAACGGTCGCCTTGTCGGGCGACGGCGGCGATGAGCTCTTTGCCGGATACAATCGCTACGAACTGACGCGCCGCTCGTGGCAATTCCTGTCCCTGATGCCGCGCGCGCTGCGGCGCGGCGTGGCGGCCGCAATCACGAGCGTGTCCCCCGAGCGCTGGTCCAGGTTGCTCGATCGCATGCCGATGCGCCTGCCGGCCCAGATCGGCGACAAGCTGCACAAGGCCGCATCCGTGCTTGGCGCTGCGGACGGCGATGCCGTTTTCAGGCGCTTGATCACCCACTGGGAGCCGGCCGAGGTGATGCTCGACGCCGCGGAGCCGGAAAACATCGCCTGGGACCCCTCGGTTGCTGCTGACATGCCCAGGCTGCTTGACCGCATGCAATTCCTCGATCTCATGACCTATCTGCCCGATGACATTTTGACGAAAGTCGACCGCACCAGCATGGCGGTGGCGCTCGAGGCGCGCGTGCCGCTGATCGATCACCGCGTGGTCGAATTCGCATGGCGTCTTCCCGCCCACGCCAGGATGCGCAACGGCACAAGAAAATGGCTGTTGCGGCAGGTCCTTTACCGGCACGTCCCGCGCGAACTCGTCGAGCGGCCGAAGATGGGATTCAGCATTCCACTCGGCGAATGGCTGCGCGGCCCCTTACGCGACTGGGCGGAATCGCTGCTTGCGGAGAAGCGTCTGCGTGAAGGCAATCTTTTCAACGTGCAGCACGTGCGGCGGCACTGGGCCGAACACCTGAGCGGGCATCGCAACTGGCAGTACCTGCTGTGGAGCGTGCTCATGTTCGAGGCATGGCGCGACCGCTGGGGCCGCGGGTTGGCCTGATGAACCGGGGACGGAGATGAGTTTTATTCGCCGTGGCGCGCGCCGGATCGTCGATGCCTGGCTGCCGGAACTTGGGCACGCCTACCGGCATCTGCGCGACAAGCGTGCTGCTGCGGCGCCACTTGTCGACACGCCATTCGGATTCAAGTTGTCCGGCAACCGCATAATGGCCGACGGAGATTTTGAAAGGGAAGAGATCGACGTTTTCCTTAAATATCTCCGCAATGCATCGGCATGCATCGATATCGGCGCTAATATCGGGTTGTACACTTGCCTGGCGGCCGCACAGCGCAAGAAGGTGATTGCAGTCGAGCCGCTCAATCTCAACCTCGACGTCCTTTACCGGAACCTAGACGGCAATTCCTTCTTCGATGTCGAAGTATTTCCGATGGGCCTGTCGAGCAGCGCGGGCGTCAAGCGCCTGTACGGAAACAATACCGGCGCTTCATTCCTGCCGGGTTGGGCAGGCGCGCCAGACAAATGGTACGAGGTTGTGCCGGTCAATACCCTGGATCTTATCGTCAATACACGCTTCGATGGTCAGCCCCTCTTGATCAAGATCGACGTTGAAGGCGTCGAGTTTGATGTCCTCGAAGGCGCAACACATACCCTCGGGTTGTCGCCGCGACCGGCCTGGCTTGTCGAGGTCAATCAGGGGGAGAATTTCCCCAGCGGGCACAATGACAATTTCCATCGGACATTCGAATTGTTCTGGCAAAGGGGCTACGAGGCCAGGACGGCCAATCGCGAAGAACGTCTGATCCGGCCAAGCGACGTCGAACGGTGGCTCAAGCAAGGTTGTGTCGATTTTGGATCGCACAACTATATTTTCTGTTAGGCGTTTTTGCGCCGGTCATGACGTTCAGACCGATATTGACCGGGTCGGCTGACCGAAAGAAAACAAGATACCGTCAATGATTTATAGAGTTTTGAAGAAAATCGCCCACAGCGATTTCTTCGCGTTCAATCTGCGCAATCGCGATCGCTGGGTTGCGGAGCAGGCTGCGAAAATCCATGGCGGCAAGCGCGTTCTCGATGTCGGGGCCGGATCGGCACCGTATCGCTCTCTGTTTGCTCACTGTACGTACAAGGCGCAGGATTTCGCGGCGTTGCGGCCTGACCAGTTGCGGGGCGGCGGCTATAGCCAGATCGATTACGTCTGCGATGCGAAATCCGTGCCTGTTCCTGATGCGAGTTTTGATGTCGTCCTCTGCACTGAAGTTCTGGAGCATCATCCGGAGCCGATCGCGGTGATCAATGAATTCGCCCGCATTCTATCGCGAGATGGCATTCTGCTGCTGACCGCGCCGCTTGGCTCAGGAATTCACCAGGAGCCAAATCATTTTTATGGCGGTTACACCGCTTATTGGTACGAACGCTTTCTGACCGGCGCTGGATTTGGCGATATTTCCATCGAAACGAACGCAGGGTCGCTACGCCACTACGCGCAGGAGTCCATTCGCTTCGTGCGGATGACGAGTCCGTTCCACTTCCAAATGCCGCTCCCGGCCAGGATTCTTTGGTTGCCGTTCTGGCTGATCCTCGCGCCCATACTTCTTGGATTCATACCCCTTGCATCAAAACTTCTGGATCGGTTTGACAAGGAAAAGCGCTTCACGGTCGGCTATCACGTTCGCGCCGTGAAGCGCGCGGGGCGGGCACCGGCTTGAGAATACTTTGCGTCTTCGGCCGGCATGCCTACGGGGAGCCGTCGCGCGGCGAGGGCTACGAACATGCCAATTTCCTGCCCGCGCTTGCGGCGCTCGGACATGAAGTGGCACTGTTCGATTCCTTCGACCGGCAGGTCTACCGAGATTTTGCCGATCTCAATCTTCAGTTGATCGAAAAAATCGAGACATTCCGGCCCGATATCATCTTCAGCGTGCTCATGCACTACGAAGTGTGGTTCGAGACGCTCGATCTCATTCGCAACAGAAGTCCCGCCGCGATCGTCAACTGGGGAACCGATGATTCCTGGAAATTCCGGCAATTCTCGCGGTTTCTCTGCGGGCACGTCGACCTTCACGTCACGACCGATGCGGGTGCTCTCGCCGCGGCGGCGAAACTGGGGATCACGAACATTATCGGCTCGCAATGGGCCGCTTCTTCGGCACGCCTCGCCGAGCCGCGTTCTTCATCCACGTGTTCATACGATGTGAGTTTCGTCGGCATGGCCTATGGCAACCGTCGCGCCCATGTGGACGCGCTGGCGCGACGGGGAATCGAGGTCGCCTGCTTCGGGCATGGCTGGCCGCGCGGTGCGGTCGATCTTCAGCAAGTCCTGGAGGTGTATCGGGCGTCGAGGATCACGCTTAATTTTGCCGACTCCGGTTTGCAGATGTCGGGCGGCTTGCTCCGGCACAGCCGTCAGATCAAGGCACGAACTTTCGAAGTGCCGGGCGCCGGTGGATTTCTCCTGACCGAGAAAAATCTGGATCTTGGAACATACTTTCGCCTGGGCGATGAGCTGATCGCATACGGCAGCGATGACGACCTGGTTGAGAAGATTCAATTCTACCTTCGCCACCCGGAAGATCGCGATCGCGTTGCCAGGGCAGCACACGACCGGGTCAGGCGCGAGCACCTTTATGAGAAACGGTTTGTTCCCATTATTGACCGGGCGATCGGCCTGGTCGGTGAACGGCGAAACAGGCCGTGGGAGCTTCATGCCGACTTGCTGCGAGGTGCGGTCGCAAAGTACCGCCGCAGCGCTGGGCTGCGCCGGATGCTCGACGGCCTGAAGGACGTATCGGGCAGCCCGGCGAGGCGATTCAGGCGCGGGCTGCGGCGGCTTGCCTATGAGCTGTCCTGGCGCCTATGCGGCGAGCGAACTTTTCGGGCCGCCGGCCTGCCGGGACGTTTATTTTATCGGGAAAGTTAAGCGCTCACGTGACTGAATCGAATCCAGCTCCTGCCGTTTCGGTGATCATGTCGATTCACGACAGTGCCGCGACCGTCGATTCGGCAATACGTTCTGTCATTGCGCAAACCGAGACTGGCTGGGAGCTCATCCTGATTGATGACGGCTCGCGCGATGATGGCGCAGATCGTGTCGCCGCACACAACGACCCGCGCATCCGGATCATTCGCAGTGGCGAACGGAAAGGTCTTGCCTGCCGTTTGAACGAAGCGGTCGGTCTCGCGCGCGGAGCGTTCATTGCCCGCATGGATGCCGACGATATCTGTTACCCGGAACGCCTGAAGACTCAGGTCGCGTTTTTGCAGGCGAATCCGGACATCGATCTCGTTGCCTCGAAAGCAATTGTCTTTCGGCGTGCCGGAGAAATCGTCGGCGTGATGGCACCGCCGGTCGCCCATGACGACATCATTGCCCGCGCTTACAACCGTTTTATTTTTCCGCATCCGACCTGGTGCGGACGGGCGGCCTGGTTTCGGACGCACAGATACGATGAAGCGATGCCGATCACCCAGGATCAGGAGTTACTGCTGCGCGCCGCGCAACACAGCCGCTTCGCGACGATCGACAGGATCCTTCTTGGCTACCGGAAAGAAGGTATCAGCCTGTCCAAAAGCGCCCGTGGCCGTATCTTGTTTTCACGCGCACTATGGCGGCACGCTGGCGAGTCGGGCACGAAGCGCCGCGCCATCGCGCAGATGGCAAAACACATCGCGATATTCGCGGCCGACATGGCGGCGATCGGGCTGAGGGCGGAAGAATGGCTGCTGAGGCAAAAGGTCGGCACGACCCTGACGGACGACGAGGCTGCGCAATGGCGCGCCTTATGGCGCGACGTGGGAGCGGGTGACGAACCTGGCTTGCAAGTTCAAGCCGGAGCGCAATCGGTGCGGGCGCCGAGCTCGCCGAAACGGCCATTGTCATGAAGAAAGATATCCTAGCGAATTACGTCGGCCAGTTCTGGTCGGCGATCATGAACGTCGCCTTTATTCCGATCTATATTGCGCAGATCGGCCTTGAATCGTTCGGCCTTATCGGCGTTCTGGCGACTCTGCAAGCGAGTTTCGCGCTGCTCGATCTGGGTATGACTCCGCTCCTTGGTCGGGAGACGGCGCGATACCTGAGTGGTGCGCACAGCGCAGATTCAATCCGTCGCCTGTTGCGTTCTGTGGAGGTTATCATTGGCCTCCTTGCCGCGTTTATTGCGGTCATGATTTATGCCGTAGCGGGCCGGATCGCCGACCAATGGCTCGGCCCTACCACTTTCACATCGTCGAGTATTGCCGTCCTCCTGACAATGATGGGTGCGATTGTGGGCGTACGCCTTGTCGAAATGTTATATCGCAGCGCGCTTATGGGGCTGCATCAGCAAGTAGGCCTCAATATCGGCGTCGTCCTGACATCGACTCTGCGCGGGCTCGGGTGCGTGGGTGTTCTCGTTTTTATTTCGCCGACGATCTATGGGTATTTGATCTGGCAATTGGTGTGCTCGGTGTTTGCCGCGGCACTGTTCTGTTTCATGACGTATCAGTCTTTGCCGCAATCCAGTCAGTGGACGACTTTCTCCATTGCCGCCATCAAGAATGTGTGGCGATTTGCAGCCGGCATGACAGCGATCAGTGCTGCTGCAGTCCTCATGACCCAGGCGGACAAGATCATCCTGTCCAAGCTGCTTTCGCTGGCCGATTTCGGCACTTACACCCTCGCAACCATAGTCGCCGGAATTCCGCAAATGCTGGCCGCACCGGTGGTGCAGGCATTGCAGCCACGACTGACGAAGCAGCTTGCGGCTGCTGACGAAATTGCGTTTAAAGCTTCATTCCACATCGGCGCTCAAATTGTGAGCGCGCTTGTTGGGTCTGCTTCGATAGTTCTGATCTTTTTCAGCCGGGAAATCCTCGCGATTTGGTTTCAAAATGAGAGCGTCGGCTTAGCCGCCGCCGCTTTGGTTTCAATTCTTGCTGCCGGGAACCTACTGAATGGACTGGTTTTAATGCCATACATTTCACAACTCGCGTACGGCTGGACCAGCCTTAGTGTCCGCTGGAGCCTCATTTCCGTCGCCGTCCAGGTTCCCCTATTGTTATACATTGCTCCGCGCTATGGCGCGATCGGAGCGGCTTGGATTTGGGTCATACTCAACATGGCTTGCGTTCTCACGGTCGCGGTAGTGATGTTCCGCCGTATTCTTCGTACCGAACAACGGTCATGGCTCCTGACCGATCTCGCTCGACCGCTACTTGCGGCGCTGTGTATCGCCGCAATAGCAAAGTGGCTCGCACCTACCGGCGTGAGTTACTACGCGAATTTTGCGTTCCTCATAATGATATCCGCTGCGGTGTTGCTATCGGCTGCGGTGGCGTCACCCACGATATTGGCGATGCTACGCCGGTTTCAATTGCACGAGGGCTTGTTTCGCGATCCTGTAATTTAATTTTGTGGCGGTAGCAAATATACCAAGATGAGCAAGAATGGCCGATGGCCCGCCTTCGGCTACGATTGGAAAGGCTTTCAAGAAATAATTGAGCGGCATGAGATAGCGTCCATTGCTGGGTTTAGCGACGTATTCTCCGAACGTGCCAGCGAAGTATTTCGGTGCGCTTTTGACACAGACAAATCCCGCGGACTGGATTACGGACAAAATAAAAAAGCAATCGTACCAATCGAATACGGCGCTGGGAAACAATGCGAGCACTGTTGACCGGCGATATAGTCCATAAATGAAGCTTGGACACGGGTTGTAAACAAAATTGCGGATATCGCTGGAGCAATTGGCTTGGCCGGACAATACGGGAGCAATCATTTCGGTGTCCGTTGCCGATTTTCGGTCTCGAAGAGCGTAAGTGGAGAATGCACCGCCGGCTTTTCCGATTACGGACAGATAGTATTCAATACAGTCGGGGGCCCGCTCATCATCGGCCGCTGCCCACATGAAGAAATCGCCCCCTGCTTGCTCCAATACGAACCGAAAATTTGCCGACGCCCCCTTATTGGCTGATTGGCGGAAATATCGAATTCGAGAATCCCGAGCCGTATATTCGCGGCAAATCTGCTCAGTGCCGTCTGTGGAAGCGTTGTCTGATATAATAATTTCGAAATCAGAAAACGTCTGAGCAAGCAGACTGTCCAGCGCAAGATGCAGAAAAGCCTCGCAGTTATAGACAGGAACACCAATGGTCACGCGGGGCTGCACGGATCATAACCTTAAGATAAGCGCAATTTTCTGCGGCAATTGCGGTTGTTACCTAATCGGGTCGCGGGTAGCAGTTGCCCACCGGGTCGTCAATGTGTCTCTCGGTATCGCCGGGTCGTTGCTATTCTCGATTCGCGTGGCGAATCGCTCCATAGTGAAAACGCGGCAGATATGGTGACGCGGTGCGAATGATCACCCGTCGCGGAGCTGATTGCAAATTTCGGTGGGCACCATGAAGTGCGTCATTCTTGCCGGCGGACTGGGAACGCGGCTGAGCGAGGAAACGCAGCTCAAGCCGAAGCCGATGATCGAGATCGGCGGCCGGCCCGTCCTCTGGCACATCATGAAGATCTACTCGGCCTTTGGCGTGAACGATTTCATCGTTTGCTGCGGCTACAAGGGCTACATGATCAAGGAATATTTCGCGAACTACGGCTTGCACATGTCGGATGTGACCTTCGACATGTCGAACAACCGTGTTCTCGTCCATCAGCGCCTCGTGGAGCCGTGGAACGTGACGCTCGTCGACACCGGCGAGGACACCAACACAGGTGGCCGGCTTCTGGCTGTGGCGGCTCACGTCAAAGATGAAGAAGCGATCTGCTTCACCTACGGCGACGGCGTTGCCGATATCGATATCGGTGCGCTTCTGAAATTTCACCGGGATCATGGCCGGCTGGCAACCGTTACCGCTGTGCAGCCTCCCGGGCGTTATGGCGGCCTGAGCATTGAAAACGGAGCTGTGTGTGAGTTTGTGGAAAAACCCAAAGGCGACGGCGGCTGGATCAACGGTGGCTTTTTCGTGCTCTCGCCAAAAGTCCTAAATTACATCAAAGGCGCACAGGCGAGCTGGGAATCCGATTCACTGCCACATCTCGCCGCTGAAAATCAATTGATGGCATTCAAGCACGCCGGCTTCTGGCAGCCCATGGATACGTTGCGCGACATGCGGCTCCTGGATGAACTCTGGCGCGATAATGGCGCGCCCTGGAAACTGTGGTGACAGCCGCAAATTCCTGGCGCGGCCGACGCGTTCTGATCACCGGTCATACCGGATTCAAGGGCGCGTGGCTGAGCTTCTGGCTGCGCGGGAAGGGCGCGGAGGTCTTCGGATACTCGCTCGATCCACCGACAGAGCCGAGCCTGTTCCGGATTGCCGGAATTGGAGAACTCATTGCGAGTGATATCCGCGCCGATATCCGCAATCCTTCCGCGCTCAAGGAAGCTTTGGTCCAGGCGCGGCCGGAAATCGTGTTCCATATGGCCGCTCAATCAATCGTACGCTTGTCCTATTCCATTCCTGTCGAGACCTTCAGCGTCAATGTGATGGGTACCGCCCATGTGCTCGACGCAATCCGGCACGTGCCATCGGTTCGCGCGGCGGTCATTGTGACGAGCGACAAGTGCTATGAGAATTTCGGCGGCGCCAGGCCTTATCGCGAAATCGACCCGATGGGGGGCAACGATCCTTACAGCGCGAGCAAGGGATGCGCAGAGCTTGTTGTTGCATCCTTTCGCGCGAGCGCTTCGGCGCTCGATCCGCAAGGCTCTGACATTGCAGTCGCCTCCGTGCGCTCGGGCAATGTGGTGGGCGGCGGCGACTGGTCGCCGGACCGGCTCGTGCCGGACTGTATCCGCTCGTTTATCGAAGGCATTCCGGTGAAGCTTCGCAATCCGCAAGCGGTGCGGCCATGGTTGCACGTGCTCGAGCCTCTGGCCGGCTATATCGAGGTCGCGGAGCGACTTCTCGGCGCCGAGGCGAAGCAATATGCGACTGCGTTCAATTTCGGTCCGGCACCCATTAATGACGCCAATGTGCTGGAGGTCGCGCAGGCCGTCGCTCGACTTTGGGGTAACCGCGCGCGCGTCGAGATCGTGGGCGGCGGCAATCTTCCCGAGGCAGAGATGCTTCGGCTGGATTCGACCAAGGCGCTCCAGCTGCTGGGCTGGAAACCCCGGTGGAAACTCACTGAAACACTCGAGCGGGCTGTCGAATGGTACAAGGCCTGGCAGCGGGGCCATGACATACGCCAGCTCATGACGCGCCAGCTCGAAGCATTCGGCGCCAAATCCACGGCATGAGTGCGCGCCTCACCTTTCATCCAACGCCGCTTGCGGGTCTCGTTGTCGTCGAGCGCAATCCGGTCTCCGACGAGCGCGGATATCTGGAGCGGTTGTTCTGTGCCGACGAACTCGCGAACGAGGGAATCCGGCTGCCGGTCTCCCAGGCGAACCGCACCATGACCCGGCGAAAAGGCACCGTGCGTGGAATGCATTTTCAGTTCCCGCCGCATGCCGAGACCAAGCTTGTGTCGTGCCTTGCCGGAAGCGTGTTCGATGTTGCGATCGACCTGCGTCGGGGCTCGCCGACGTTTCTGAAATGGCACGGCGAGGAACTGTCCGCCGGCAATCACAGGAGCCTGCTGATCCCGGCCGGATTTGCGCACGGGCTTCAGACCCTCGATGACGATTGCGAGCTGCTTTATTTTCACAGCGCCGCCTACGCGGCGGAGGCCGAAGGCGGCATTCACCCGCAGGAGCTCAAGATCGGCATCGCGTGGCCATTGCTGATAGCGGACATGTCGACGCGGGATCGCAACCATCCCGCGCTCGCGGCAGACTTCAAGGGTCTGGCCCCGTGAAGTGCCGTCACTGCGGATCGGAGTTGCGGCTGCCGCTCATCGACCTGGGCATGGCGCCGCCGTCGAACGCCTATCGCACGCGGGAACAGTTGGACCAGCCGGAAAAACGTTATCCGCTGCGGGTTCTGGTCTGTGAAAGCTGCTGGCTGGTGCAGACCGAGGATTGTGTCGGTGCCGGTGACCTGTTCACCGAGGACTACGCCTATTTCAGTTCCGTTTCGCAAACCTGGCTTGAGCATGCGCGGGACTATGTTGCGGCGATATGTGACCGTCTTCATCTCGGGCCGAAAAGCGTCGTGGCGGAAATCGCGGCCAATGACGGCTATCTGCTGCAATATGTGCAGCGACGCGGAATTCCGTGCTACGGCATCGAGCCGACGAAGAACACCGCATCGGCGGCGCGGGAAAAGGGAATCAGGATCGTCGAGGCATTCTTCGGGAAGAAGCTTGCATCGGATCTCGCCGAAAAAGGGCAGCGGGCAGACCTCGTCATCGCCAACAATGTACTTGCCCATGTCCCTGACATCAATGACTTCACCGGAGGAGTGGCAACTCTTCTCAAGCGGGGTGGCGTTGCCACTTTCGAGTTTCCCTACCTCCTGAATCTGGTTCGTGAAAACCAGTTCGATACGATCTATCACGAGCACTATTCATATCTGTCGCTCACGGCGATCGATCGCATATTTCGCGCCAACGGCCTGGTCGCCATTGATGTCGAGCATCTGCCGACGCATGGCGGCAGCATCAGGGTGTTTGCGCGAGGCAGTGAAGCCGCAACGACGCCGGCGGCAGCGGTCAAGACCATGCTGGCAGAGGAACGCCGGGCCGGGGTGAATGGCTCTGCCTTTTATTCAGGATTTCAGGCCCGCGCTGAAACCACGAAAAAAGAGTTCCTTACCTTCCTGCGCGAGCAGAAAAAAACCGGCCGCAAGGTCGGTGCGTATGGGGCGGCCGCGAAGGGCAATACGCTTCTCAACTTCGCGGGTGTCGGGCGCGACCTGTTGCGATATGTGGTCGATCGCAGTCCCGCTAAACAGGGCAAATTTCTACCAGGCAGTCGAATTCCGGTGGTAGATGAATTCCATCTGATGGCCGACAGGCCGGATTGGATCCTGATCTTGCCATGGAATCTTCGCGCCGAGATTGAAGACCAATTGGCTTTCGTGAGGCAATGGGGTGGCGGATTTGTCCGGGCTATACCGAAATTGGAGCTTTCGTGACCGAACGAAAATCGAAAGAGAAGCAGAATCTGACGGACGACCGCCTGGAGTTCGTTGCGCGCGCACGCGGACGGTCGATCGAAATGGGCAAAGATGAAGCAGTCTTTGGACAGGCTCTCGATGCCCTTCTTGCTGTCGATAAATACCTATATGCCTATCTTTGGACGTGGATGGGCGTTCCGATTATTCAATTGCCGGCCGATATTATGGCCACGCAAGAGGTCATATTCGCAACCAAACCAGACGTGATCATTGAAACAGGAGTCGCGCGCGGAGGGTCCGTCATCTTCATGGCGTCGCTGCTTGAGCTCGTTGGAAAAGGAAAAGTTATCGGCGTCGATATTGATATTCGTCCGCATAATAGGGAAACGATCGAGAGCCATCCAATGGCGAAGCGGATAAGTCTCATAGAGGGACCGTCGGCTAATCCTGACACACTCGCCCTCGTTCGCGCGCAAATTCCGCCCAAGGCAACCGTCATGGTCGTGCTTGATTCAGATCATAGTCGAGACCACGTTCTGGCGGAACTGCGCGGATATGGTCCCTTAGTGACAAAAGGTCAGTATCTTGTGGTTGCTGACACGCTTGTTGGTCATCTCGACGAGAGCCGCGCGCCAACAAACCGTTCAAAGAACTGGTCCAAAGGTGACGAGCCTTTGGCGGCGTTGAACATCTATCTTGCGGAATGCCGCCGTTTCGAGATCGATCCCGCCATTAACGGGAAGCTTGTTTTCTCGAGCTCTCCGGGTGGCTATCTTCGGTGCGTTGAGTCGTGAAGGGCAAGCCGCTAATCCGTCTGCGTCCCGTAACGGGCGGTGACTTTGCATTCCTCGCGACGCTTCGGCGCGATCAATCCCTTCAAGAATTACTTTTAAATCATCCGTCACCGGAAACGGTGAAGGACCCGGAAATAGAGAACTGGATTCAACGCCGTAAGTCAGAACCGGGCGGAACCTTTCAGGTCGTAGTTGATGCCGATGAAGCGCGCCTGGGGTTTGTCCAAATCTTCGACGTCCGACTTAGATCTCGTCACGGCAAATTAGGAATGGCTCTCATCTCTGGGGCGCGTGCCCAGGGGGCGGGACGCGAAGCTTTGCAACTACTATGTATGCATGCGCGTGATGTCTTGCAGCTACACAAGCTTCTGCTTGAGGTACGAATTGACAATTTAATTGCTACTCGCCTTTACGAATCTTCTGGTTTTCAGAAAATCGGTATCCTTCGGCAGCACTACTTCGATGGCAACAAATATCATGACGTTCTTCTGATGGAACGTTTCCTAGACGAGGACCGCTCCTCTTGACCACCGTCGTCATATCGCAACCGCAGCTGTTCCCTTGGCAGGGTTTTTTCGAACTGGTTGGCTCCGCGGATATTTACGTGCATCTCGACGACGCACAGTTTTCCAAGGGCAGTTTTACGAATCGAATTCAGATTAAGCACCCGAATGGAATCAAATGGATGACGGTGCCGCTAAAAGGAAAGGGCCAATTCCAGGCGATCAATCAACTTGAACCAGCCGGCATTGAGTGGAAAAGGCAGCATCGTGAACTTGTACACCAATCACTTTCCAGAGCACCGTATCTCAATTTGGCGCTAAGCCTGTTCGACCGCGTGTATGATCGCGAACCGCTCGGTGACTTGCTGATTGCCAGTATCGAAGTGCCGGCCCTCGCATTGAGTCTCAGCAAACCATCGAAGTGGCTAAAGTCGAGTTTGCTTGGCATCGCGGGGTCTTCTTGGGAGAGAGTGCTTGCAATTGTCAAGGCAGTCGGGGGCACGCGCTACGTGACAGCTCATGGCGCCGCAGACTATCTTCAGCATGAAGTCTTTGAGAGTCAGGGGATCGTCGTGGAATATGCAGACTATTCTGAGAGTGTTTATCCCCAACTCTACGGATCGTTTACGCCTTATGTTTCGATCTTAGACCTTATCGCAAATCTGGGACCTCAAGCGCAGGACGCGATCCGCCCAAAGACAATCCCGTGGCGAGAGTTTCTGCTGAGGCGGACCGGTGTCTGTTGAGATTTCCAAAGGAATGCCGACGCAGCTAAATTCGCAGGTTAACCCATGAAAACACAACTTGCAGAGCGTTTTTTCGAGGACGGGTATTACCTCAGCAGAGCGTTTTATGACTATGAATCAGAAATAAAGCCGATTCAGTCGGCAATAAGGGACATCATCGCCCTGGTGGCGGCAAAATATGAAATTGATGCGCCTGCCTCTACCCCCGAAGAAGCGATGACTCGCGGATATTCCGCCATTATTGGGGCCGATCGAAAATTTGGCGGCGAAATATACGACGCAGTAAAACAAATTCCCGAATTCATGCAGCTGGTCGTTGCGCCGAAGAACATAGAGCTTTTCAAAGATTTTCGTCCGCACGCAAAGCCCGGTATTGCTGCTGGCGGTTATGGCATCCGAATTGACAATCCCGGAGAAGAAAAATTTCGTGCTCCCTGGCATCAGGAGTTTCCAGCTCAATTGAGAAGTCTCGACGGTGTTGTATTTTGGGCGCCATTGCTACCGGTACATTCCGACACGGGGCCGGTCGAAATCTGCCCTGGATCTCACAAGGAAGGGCCGATTGCCGTGTACGAAGACGATCAAGGGGTCGGCAAAACGGGCGCGTATGCACTTCGACTCGATCGAGAGGACGAGCTCCTTAAAAAATATGAGCGAATTGCTCCTCTGACGAATCCGGGCGATCTTTTGAATATGGATTTTCTGACCCTGCATGCCTCAGGCCAGAATGTTTCGCGTGCTCCCCGCTGGAGCATGCAATGGCGTGTATTCAATTTCGCCGATCCGGTAGGAGTAAAATTGGGCTGGCGGGGTTCATTCGCCGCAGGGGTCAGATATCAAGATATAGTACCGGAATTGGCCGCGAACAGGCGCGATAAATCAGGTGACAAAGTTGGGTAACTGTCGTGTTTGTGGCTCCGTTTTAGGCCAACCGATCTTTCGTTCATCGCCGCCAAGCATAACTTCGTTGACGACATTGCTCGATGTGCCGACGACGGCATTTCTGTGCGCATCTTGCGGTCATGGACAATCCGCCAATCTGCCGGACGTACACAAGTTTTATGACACTGAATATCGGATCTCTCTCGAGTCTGATGAACACGATCAATTGTATGCAGTGGCCGAAGGCACGCCAGTGTATCGAACCGATCGGCAGGCTGAATTGGTTGTTGAATTTGTCGACATTCCCAAGGGTGCACTTCTGCTTGACTATGGGGCCGCGAAGGCGGCGACCTTGAAGAAGGTACTCGCCATGAGGCCGGACGTTGTCGGGCATGTGTTTGACGTCAGCATGGACTACGTATCGAGTTGGGAATCTTGGCTCTCGGCGGATCGCCGTGCGACGTACAGCTTGCCGGATTCATGGAAGCAGATATTCGATGTTGCCACCGCACACTTTGTGCTTGAGCACGTCGAGTCGCCTGTTGAGGTGCTCCGATCCATTCACTCGGTTTTAAAGCCGAATGGCGTATTGCTTCTCAGCGTTCCTGATGTATTGGCGAATCCCGGCGACCTCCTTGTTGTGGATCACCTCAATCACTTCTCGATTTCATCGGTTGAGCGCGCTCTTGTTGGTGCCGGTTTTGGAGATATCAAGATTGATCGTGCTGCCTTCACCGGCGCACTCGTAGTGACCGCGCGCAAAAATGCTACAGGTACTGCAAGTCTTCAAACATCTGTCGTTCTTGAGCCCATGCTCGAAGTTGCGAAATTCTGGTCCAGAGCCGGCGTTCTTCTCGATCACATTGCGGCGCGTCGCGGAAAGCAGAAATGCGCGATTTACGGGGCCGGGTTTTATGGCTCATTTATCGCGGCTCGCATCGGTTCGGTCGCCAACCTGGTTTGCTTCGTCGACAGAAATGCGCATTTGCAGGGAAAGGCGCAATTTGGCTTTCCCATTGTGCCGCCGAAACGGTTGCCGCATGACGTCACGTTGGTTTATGCGGGCGTCAATCCTTCGAAGGCCCACACGATTCTCAAGCATGTGCCGGAGTGGGAAGGAAGGAAAATAGAACGAATCTTTATGGATGAGCTTGAATAATGACTCGAATCCCCATCGCCGGGCCTTCCATCACGCAGAAGGAAGTCGACTACGTTACCGAAGCGGTGAAGACCGCCTGGTATGACGGCGCCAATATTTTCCACGAGCGGTTCGAGAAGGCCTTTGCGGCACATTGCGGCCGGAAATACGCAATTTCACTGCCGTCCTGCACCTCCGGTTTGCATCTTGCGTTGCTGGCGCTCGGCATCGGGCCGGGCGACGAAGTCATCGTTCCCGATGTCACCTGGATCGCGTCGGTCGCGCCGGTGCGTTACGTGGGCGCCACCCCGGTATTCGCCGACATCGATCCCGATACATGGTGCCTTTCGCCCGACGCCTTCGAGGCGGCGATCACGCCGCGAACAAAGGCCGCGATCGGCGTCGACCTATACGGCGCGATGCCGGACTGGAACCGGATTTCCGACATCGCCGCGCGCCGCGGCATCGTCCTCATCGAAGATGCCGCGGAAGCGGTCGGCTCGCGCTGGCGCGAGCGGCGCGCCGGCTCCTTCGGAACGATGGCGGCTTTTTCGTTTCACGGTTCGAAGACGCTGACGACGGGCGAGGGGGGCATGCTGGTCCTCGACGACGATCATCTGCGCACGCGCGTCATGCAGCTGCGCGATCATGGCCGCGTGCCCGGCGACACCATGTTTTTCAACGAGGAAGTCGGCTGGAAGTACAAGATGTCGTCGATGCAGGCCGCGCTTGGGCTGGCGCAACTTGAACGCCTCGATGAGCTGGTCGCCAAGAAACGCCAGATATTTTCCTGGTACCGGAAGGCGCTGGCCGACTGGAATCTGGGGTCACTCAATCCCGACGTGCCGGGATTGTTCAATTCCTACTGGATGACCACCATCCTGCTCGATGCCGCGCTCGGCATCAAAAAGGAGACGCTGGTGCCGCGGCTGCGCCAGCAGGGCGTCGATGTTCGTCCTTTCTTCTACCCATTGAGCGCCATTCCGGCGTTCCGCGAAACGCCAGAAGCGGCGAAAGCGCAAAGGACGAACAAGGTCGCTTATTCCGTCTCGCCCTATGCCATCAACCTGCCAAGCGCGCTTGCGCTTGATGAGGCGGCCATCGGCAAAGTGAATGTCGTTTTGCGCAAAGAAGTCGGCGCACTCAGACAGTCAGCCTGATCGCCTGCGGCACGTTATCCGTACCGGCATAACGCAGGCTTGCGGAAGGCGAAATCCGTTGCCGCTCGTGCCGCGATCCGGCTAAACAGGCGCGCCCCGGCGCAAGGATATTGGCAAGGATATCGGCAAGGATATCGGATTGGCACACGGCAGAAAAATCGCGGTCATCGGCCTCGGCTATGTGGGGCTTCCGGTTGCAGTTGCGTTTGCGCGCTCCGGCGCAGCCGTGCTCGGCTTCGACATTGATCGCCGGCGTGTCGACGAATTGACTTCCGGACGTGACCGGACGCTTGAAGTCGACCCGGCCGATCTCAGGCAGGCGAGCTTGCGTTTCACGCACGATCCGGCGCGGCTCGCCGAGGCGGATTTTTATATCGTCACCGTGCCCACCCCGATCGATGCGGCCCGACGGCCCGATCTCGCAGCGATCCTGGCGGCGTCCGATACGGTCGGCAAGGTTCTCAAGCGCGGCGATATCGTCGTTTACGAATCGACCGTCTACCCGGGCACGATCGAGGAAGAATGCCTGCCGGTCCTCGCGCGCAATTCGGGGCTTGCCGGGGGCCGCGATTTCACCGTCGGCTACTCGCCCGAGCGGATCAATCCCGGCGACCGGCAGCATCGTTTTGAATCCATTGTGAAGGTGGTCGCGGCGCAGGACGCGCCGACGCTCGACATCGTCGCCAATGTCTACGGATCGGTGGTGACCGCCGGCATTCATCGCGCGCCTTCGATCAAGGTTGCGGAAGCCGCCAAGGTCATCGAGAACACGCAGCGCGATCTCAACATCGCCTTCATGAACGAGCTGTCAGCCATCTTTCACCAACTCGGAATCGACACCGGCGATGTGCTCGCCGCCGCCGCGACCAAATGGAACTTCCTGAATTTCCAGCCCGGGCTCGTCGGCGGGCACTGCATCGGCGTCGACCCGTACTACCTGACATTCCGCGCCGAAAAGGCGGGCTACCATCCGGAAATCATCCTCGCCGGCCGCCGCATCAACGACAGCATGGGCGAACGCATCGCGCGCGAATGCATGCGCGCGCTGCTGCAGCGTGGACGCGCCAATCCGGCGGTCACCATTCTCGGCATGACCTTCAAGGAAAACGTGCCCGACATCCGCAATTCGAAGGTCATCGATATCGCGCGGGAGCTTCAGCGCGTGGGCGTGGCGGTGCAGATGGCCGATCCTCTCGCCTCAAGCGAGGAGACCGCGCAGGAATATGGAATTAAGCTGACGCCTGTCGAGTCGCTGCGGCCGGCTGATGCCGTCATCATGGCTGTCGCCCACAAGGACTATGTGGCGGGCGGTTGGCCGCTGGTGACCCGGTTGCTCAAGGATGGCCAGGGCATCGTGCTGGACGTCAAGGCGAGGCTCGACCGAATGAAGAAGCCGGAAGGGATCGAACTGTGGCGGCCCTAGGGTTTGATACCGCTGAGGTTGGGCGGATTTTTTATCCGTTCGCTTTCGCGGGAATGAGCGGAAGGCGAGACTGCTTCACTCTGAAGGATTCCATCCGGGTGACCAGAATCGCGAGCATAGGCAGCAATGATGACTGACGGGCCAATTCTGGTCACGGGCGCCGCCGGGTTCATCGGCTTTCACGTCGCGCAGCGGCTGCTGCGCGAAGGCCGCGATGTCGTCGGCCTCGACAACATGAACGCCTATTACGACCCCGCGCTGAAGGAGGCGCGCCGCGCGGAGCTCGCCAAGTCGAGACAATTCCACTTCGTCAGGCTCGACCTTGCGGACCGTGACGGAATAGCCGCGCTGTTCAAGGAGCATCGCTTCCCATACGTCATTCACCTGGCCGCGCAGGCCGGCGTTCGCTACTCGCTGATCGATCCCTTCGCCTATGTCGATGCCAACCTGACCGGTTTCGCCACGATACTCGAGGGATGCCGCCACAACGG
>Ga0134126_10002803_pt1 | contig 21902 bp, 28 predicted proteins | sample KB31752_FD_96881 | JGI IMG/M metagenome (GOLD analysis project Ga0134126, IMG submission 96881) | Terrestrial soil microbial communities with excess Nitrogen fertilizer from Kellogg Biological Station, Michigan, USA - KB3-175-2 | ecosystem: Environmental > Terrestrial > Soil > Unclassified ... | reverse complement strand
TTTGTTGATCTCTGACTCATCTCCTTTCGCCATTTTTACAGATTGGCTCGTCGTCTCCGTGGTGAACGCCTGTGATAATCCGGCCATCCCCATTTCGCGGTCCCGGTTTCGCACTGTTGGTGATGATTTTTACCACCACCGCGTTTTCTCTCTCTTCTCTCTGTCTCTCTTTCACTCTCTCTCTCTCACGTTCCTTTCTTCTCGTCACTGTAAATTGACTTCTGTCATTTTCATGGTTTGTTGGTTCGTAGTCATTTCATGTCGTCGTGGCGCAAGTATGTGGATTTGCATCGGAAAGAGGAAGATGAGAAGGAATCCAAGTGCGCACCGGTGTCTGTGCAAATCGCAGCGGCGACGCCGGCACCCAAGTCTGCTCCCACAGCAGCACCGACACTCTCCACACCAACAGCGCCAGCACCAACGGCACCCGCGTCCTCTTCCACAGCATCAGCACCATCCCAACAGCCAGTCAAATGCTCAGTCAAAACCTGCAAACGCCTCGCTCGATCAGGGTTATCAAAGACCACAAAACGACCTCTCAAACTCTGCGCCGTGCACAGCCGACCGCACAAACCCGACATCGAGAAGAAACAATTCCGTGTGTCATCAGACGTCAAAGCCAAACCCGGTGAAAAGGTGTATCGATTGTTTGTTGGAACGTCACATTTCGATTCCACCAATCCCATCGCGCTGTTGGAATCACTCGATCTCGGTCAATCAACCGAACGGCGTGTATCAGTGGTGGATCGACAAACGTATATCGAAGAGATGGCTGAGTGGTTCGAGGATTCCGTGGAAGCATTTGTCGCACGGTTCCAGCAGCGACACGACGAACGGCCGAACTCGATCACCGATGCTCATTACAAACTGTTTAAAGCGGTCACTGGGAAGGACTTTGCGACGATGGTGGAAGGAGGAGAAGGATTTGGCGACGGCGCGAAAACGATCAACGGACCGTTTGCGATGAAGAAAGATGACGATGACGGCAGCAGCAGCAGCGAAGGCAGCGACAGCGATGGCAGCAGTGACGATTCGGATGAACATGACCTTTAACAATTGTGTTGTTGTTGTTGTTGTTGATGTGTTACAATCCGTTCACTCACCACCGTCCGCCACATCTCGTTGATCGACAGATGACAGCAGCAGCAGCGGCTCCTTCCACTCTCCCATCAGACAATCACGGTATCATCGTTAACGGATACCGAGTCGACACCAAATTCCAGATCGATGTGACGGCACTGGGTGCAACATCAGTTCAGTCGGATTGGAAAGCAGCCATTCGTCCATCGATCGACTCACTCAAACGCGTATGGATGAAATCGTTAATGGAAAGTGTGGAGTGGTTTGAATCACAGGCCGGTCTCCCACCACCATCGATCAGTCAGATACGACCGAGTGGTGTGCAGTGTCACGTTTGTCTTCGGTCGTATCCGTCCACGGCATGTGCACCGCCAATGGAAGTATGCACGCGGTTGGGTTGTATCGGACAATTCAAAACGAGTGTGTGTACCGGATGTATCGACCGACGCGGAGTATCACTCATCACATTTCATTCTTTTTGTTCGCATCTCAAAGCGCGAGGTACGTGTTGGGACTGGTCTGTTGTCCTGCGTGGCAGCTTGGATGGTGTTTTGCGGCAGCACTGCCCTGCGCGTCTTTGGTGTGTCATCCTCTCCCCTCCCACCACTTCTCTCTCTCCCACAGTGGCACCCGTCAAATGCGCCGAATCCAAGTGTCGCCTTCCAATCATGAAGCATGACGCGACGACGTGCAGTCAATGCAAACGGTGGTGGTGTCCGTCACACGCTCCCACATTTACCACCAAAGGGCCGTGTACTGATTGCGTGTATATGAACTTGATACCGGCCAGTGACTCGTCGAGTTCTGATGATGATGACGATCACGGCGATGACGACTCCTCCGTCTTTCGCACTCTTTGCTCACTTGCGAATGGAAATTGATGATGATGATGCTGTTGTGATTCACATCTTCTGTGTCACTCGGTGTGTGTGTCAGTGGAGATTGTTGTGGTTGTTACGATCAGTACCACGCGGTCTGTCACATGTCACACCGGCGACACCGATTGCCAAAGAAGTCACTGACAACTCCTGCACGGCATCAGTCGTCACAACAACAACAACCCCGTCGTCGGTACCGTCCCGGCACCAAAGCATTGTGGGAGATCCGAAAGTACCAACGCAGCACTTCTCTGTTATTACGGAAGTTACCATTCCAACGATTCGTCAGAGAACTGTTTCAACAGCACTTTGCTGTACCAGGGCAGCGACTACGATGGCAGGCGTCAGCATTGGAAGCGTTGCAAGTTGCTGCGGAGGACTATCTGGTCCATCTGTTTGAAGACGCGTATGTGTGTGTGGATGTGTTGTGTGTGTGTGTGTGTGGGGGGGGGTGTATTGTTGTTGTGTGTGTTGTTGAGTAAAATGGTGTTGTGCGTGCGTATGTTGTGAGTACATCGCCCTCCTCACCCCTCTCGTCATCTCACTCCCTCCTCCAACCCCTCTCTCCTCAGCAACCTCTGCGCCATTCATGCCAAACGAGTAACTCTGATGCCTCGGGACATTCAACTGGCGCGACGCATTCGTGGCTCGGTCGCCGGAAGTGAAATCAGTTGACGCATGTTCCTCCTCCCGTCCCATGTGTGACCCTCACGTTTGCAAGTATATTATGTTCATTGGTTGCGCACAAATAACACATTGGCGAGTAAACAACATCGAATTGTCTTGCACAACATTCTCTGTACCAAATTGAGAGTTGAGAACAATTCGATGTTGTTTGTTGTTGGACGAGAGCGGAGGGTGACGGATGTCGTTGGTAACAGGTCTACAGATCAAGGCCGATACAGCGGCACACACAACTCGATTGTCCAACAATCTCGGGGCGATCCCAAAAAGCACTTTTGGCGACCGACCCAAGTACTTAGATCACCACCAAAGTAAAAAGTGGGTAACCCAAGTACTTGGTCGAATGTAAAAAGTGGTTTGTCTCAAATCCAAAGTGCTTTGGTCACATCTCCCAAGTGCTTGGATCATCAACAGAAGTACTTTGTTGCCTCTATCCAAAGCACTTTTATCCCCCATTCCTCACCAAACCACTTTGGGCGATCGACACAAAGTAGTTTGTTATCCATCCCCTCCCTCTGCCTCCCTTAATACCGTCCTAGCAAGAGCAAATGCGCGTATGAAGATTCGATGTTCACTCAGAATCACACACAACTCTATCTCGAAAGCAACACAGAAGCCAATAACAATCCAAGAGGAGAGATGCCTTTCGGGCGCGTGGCTTCCACTGCTTCATCGCTTTCACCCACTTTCGCCGGATTGGGATACGGAAACTTATCAACGCTCGCGGCCACCGGAACCGTCGCTGCACAGTTTAATTCGATGTATTGTGTTTTGTTTTCATTGATCATTTTATTGTATAACGATTTCATTTCGGTACGATATTCTTCGATCTTTTTCGCTTCCGACGGTTTGAGAGTGATGGAGGGATCCACAGCCACTGGTGCAAATCCAAACAATGCTTTGTCAGATTTGTGTTCGCATGTACAGACAGAGATGAGGATTTTGCCTTTTACCACCGGAACGAGATTTCTTGCTTTGGTCAGATCCCGTTCCATATTCTGTAACAACTCTGAGAGATTGTTCTTTCCAACAGATACACCGAGCGGACCACATGCAGGTGATGAATCAACGTCCGTATATGCACCACATACTTCAACCTCACCACCAAGTTCAGTGATCTTTTGTTTTAATAGAATCGCCCCGGTTTGAAAGGACAATTCTTTGGCTCTGCCTTGTGCCACGGAAAGCCCAACGCCGTTTGTTACACCTTTCCAAAAGCTTTTGACTGGGTCCGATGCCGGGCCTTTCTTGAGTTCTTCGATAAGCGTGTTTAGTATGACTTCCTTTGTCATGCCATAATGAGAGAGAATTTCCTCTGTCGATGCTGAGTCGGGCAATTCTTTCTTTTGATTTCGTGATCGAGACCTCTCACGTGATTTCTTCGGACCTTTGCGTAACGGTGAGGGACTACGGTCTTTTGTGGTGGTACTCCCAGAACCAGCACCTGCGCCAGCACCCGCATGAGCTTTCTTTGGAGTACGGGATCGACCACGTGAGGGTTTGACTTTGGCGGGTAAGTGTGACATCTAAAAGGAGAATATGGAAACATGGTTAGTTATATTTAAAAAATGGTGTTTTACAAATGGAAGACAACGAACAATCATTGTCATTCATCAATCAGTCAAATCCTTTAACCATCGCCTGATAAACACGCAGGACAATACCCTCTGTCGAGACGGTATTGATCCCACCCTGTGGTTTCCAACCCGATTTAATCAAATCTTTCACTTTTTGCGTCAATTTTGCACCGGTTTCCGAAACCACTACCACGTAGTCTGGTGCTTTTGTGATAGCACCATTACCGGCACTCGCATCAGCGCCCGCGCTTCCGTTTGAAGTCTTTTGTTTCTTTTGTGGTGGTTGTTCTTGATCTTTCGTTTGACCAACATACGAATAATCACTACCCATGACAGATATTTTTCGTGGCATAGGTTTTGCTTTGTACACGATCGCAGTGACCGCTTTCATTCCTTGCATTTCTGATTCCTCATAAAACACATACTTTTGACAGTGTCGCGAGTTACCGCCGTTGAACAGATCGTGAAATTGTTTAAATGTCACCAAATCCTTTTCAAAGTCCACTTTTTGATCACGCCATTCATCAAAGCCGCGAATTTCATCATTGACTTCGAGTTCATTGACCCATTCTTCACTGGTTTGTTTACGACCCGCATTGTATGTTCGAGATTTGATTCGTTGACAGTTACTTTCCATCCATTTCTTATCCAATAACCACGATGCAATGGGTTCGGTGATGTGAATTGATTTAGTAGTCTCGTCGTCGGCCACAGGAATACGATCATCCTCCACTTCTTTCCCCGCTTTGCGTTTTTTATTATTACGAGCAGTGCCTTTTGAGGCGGTGGGTTTTGTAGCAGCGGCGGACATCTACATAACACAAGAGGAGAGAGATCAGCCAATCATTTTTCATTGATTCACAAAAAACAATCAGAATCATCACATCACAGTCGATTTCAAAACACGTCTCATGGTCACCACAGCATGGTCAGAGTTAGAACTTTTCACCACAGCTGTATCCCGTGTTTCCAAATACACCGACCAAATGGTATCATATTCGAAATTCGCTGATTTCCAATAACGATACACTTCAATCCATCGCGGTTCACGTTTGTGATCCACCAAGTATTCTTCCCGTGTTCGTTCCAATGCACGAATGGGAGGTCCATGACCAGCGAATATGCCTTTGCCGTTTCCGACATCATCAGTATCGATAATCCATACGTAGTGACGGTAACAATCACACATGTCTACACACAGTGAAATGGAAAATGCTATAAGCATCGCATACAGATGTAATAATGTACAACATTTGCGACAGAAAGAAGCTCCAAAGTAATCAATTCTAACAAAACATCAACAGAGTTTGAGAGACTGATTTGTTCACAATATCTCTTTTTGATCAGCGATTCCGATCGAGAGGTTCTTCATTCGCAACAATGCACGTTCAGAATCTGCGACATTAGGGTGTGGTACAAGGCAGTGTGCAAACTCATTGACATAAGCATGTAACACAAAAGCCGCTCCATAAAACATGAGAGTTTTCACTTGATTGGCATCTCCGTATAAACATATGTTTAATAAAACAACGACCGCTTCCATTTGGATCTTTGGGTCTTTCTTTACGTCAGCCACCATAATAACCGATTGCACTAAACCTTTGCAATCAATCGCCGCCTGAATCTGTTTTTCCGACGCGGTAATGTTTGCAATGCACATAAGTACCATACGGGTTTCGATAGAGGAATGTAAGGTTTTCACAAGAGAATTCAGCAGACCGTGTTTAATGGCCAACTCAACAAACGTATCATCTTTGGTTGTCATGAGATGAGCCCATACAGTAATCATCTCTTGACGAACAACCATGGTTTTGTGTTCAATGAGTTTAACAAACTCCGAGACTTTACCATCCTTTGTGAGTTGTTTACAAATCTCTTCTTCGTGAGACCAACACAGATCATAAATTGCGGCAACGGCAAATCCAATTGATTTATCGGAACTGAAAGTTGAGGCAGCGGTTCTCACCATGACCGGCACGATGTCCTTCACATGATCCCATTTGGGTGGTGGTTTAATATGACTACAAAATGCACGTAACATCCATGTGAAATTATCATCTGATATGTTTCGTTGTTGGTACAATGTCATAATATCATTCACACATCCCGCATCGAATAATATATCGCGATACTTTGCCGAATCACCCGCGATGTTACTGAGAACGTCGAGACATGTATGTTTGAGTTCCGCCACGGACGATGGAGCTTTTACGAGACTCAGGAGAGTGGGTATGACTCCGAGATCCACCACCATTTTTGTATGAAGCGTGCATGGACTTGCGGCGACGTTTGCGAGAATCCATGCCGCCTCGATTTGTAATTGTTGATCTTTACATTTGGTGAGAATGGCTTCCAGTTTCGGAAGCAATCCTTCACATTGTACAATCGCGGAGATGGTTTTCAAATCTTCTGATAAACGTCTAATCTCTTTCAAAGCCTTTGCGCATGCTGTAAGATCGTTGATTGCCGCGTTGTTGCGCTTTAACATATTTTCCATTGTTTCTTTACCTTGGTCGTGGTTCATCTTCACATAACTGGCAGTGTTGTCATTCATGGACATGCGTTGCACACCATCGGTAACCGTTGTGACAGGTTGAGGATCATCGGACATCGCAGCTGCCATGATTATGAGAGTTGAGAAGTAGCCTATGAAACAAGGAAGTAAAAAAGGGTCAGATTTTTGAATGCATCAGACTTTTTTACAAAAGAAAATCCGACGAATCAATTCCGCTTTTGACAGAGACAAACGATAATAGACGGAGGCATAAATGGAATCGTTCATCAATGGTTTAGGTTTGTGTTCTTTGGGGTAATAACACCACGACGACAACGCATGGATTTCCAGATTGTGTTTGAGATCTTGTGTATTTTTGTCTTCGATTTCTTTTGATGACCGGGTGCGAGGCGGCATTGAGATGAAATCTACGGTACAAAAAGCAAGTACAAAAATGAATATAACGACGTTTTTAGAAATGGGACAAATGACTACTAAAACGTTATTGTTTTAACCATCACCAGCGCCACTTTCATCGTCGGCCGGCCCTTTGACGTTTTTAATGACACGATTCGCAATTGACTCAGAAAGCTTAAATTGAAACCGGTCCTCCAAATGTTTCATCGTAAAGAATCGTGCTGCTTTCGGGACTGAGGATTCGTTGGAGATTCGAATAATAGATGAAATAACATTGCGTTTCACAAACGGAGCCAGTCCAATAACAACATCGGCGACGAGAATTTCGAACGTCGTTGCCGGCGTAAATGAGTTGAGTTGTGTTTCGAAATCAGATATCATTTTCGCTTTGTGTGCGTCGGAGATCGAATTCCATCCATCGATGACTGCTTTGGCAGCAGATTCGTTTGCCGTTTGTTCGTCCTCCTCGGGGTCTTTGGTTTGATTATCCTTTGAGTTATTGTTGGACTTTCCATCAGAGGAAGGGTTTGGGGCGGCGGCGGTGGTAGCCGTTGATTCGTCGTTTTTGCGTTTCTTTGGAGCCATCGGGAATGTCTAATCAACAGACAAACAGGAAAAGACAACATGAAAAAGCATTCGTTCAGCGTTTAGCAATCAAAACAAGTTTTTGAGAACGAGAGAGTTTTTTAATTGCAATTTCGCGTTTTGATGCTTCGGACCGCGAAGCCGCTGGTTCTGAATAAACAAGTATCCATGGCCGTCCCACCCGAGTGCGTTTGGCACCGCGACGATGATGTGATGTGTTATGTTCTTTCACCCGACGAGCGATGTCACCTTTGCAGATACCGGTGTATAATGTATTGGTCTTGGCACTTTCGATGATGTATACGTGCCATGTGGAATCCATTCTGAGTGTAGAAGAGAGAGAGGTGAGAACAGAACTCGGACATTTCCATGAATTTTTAAATTTAAATCATTATATTCACATATGTGAAAAATAAGAATCGGTCATCGATCACATCATCGACAGGGAAAAAGGAATACTGTTCGTGTGAGACAAAACACCATAGTTTAAAATCAAACTAAGAGTTTTTTTCCGATACTTTTCAAAAACTCACCCCGCGGATCGAAGGATGTCTTAACGAGTCTCATGTCATCACCATCGCCACACTCCATCGAAACCGGATTGTCCAATGAATTCACAAAAAGTTCGCATTTAATGTTACCATAAACACGTATTCCGTGACTGAATATGGGAATCTTTACAGCTGACTCATTCGGTTTAGATGATTCGGGTTCGGATAAAGTGAGTTGAGTGATATTGGCATAATGAACCATAATGCATTTCTTTTTGAGCCAATATCTGACAGACTCTTCTACGTCTCCGTAGTAGTAGCCAGGAAACTTTATAAAGGTACGAAATGAAACCGTTTGTTTGCCGTTTGAAAACTCAAAATAGTGCGATTCGGGGTGTGAGTATGCCAATAACCATCGAACGAATCTATCATCGAGGTCCAAGGGAGTGATCTCCGTCGATTTTGTATCACCCGCGGCGCTCTTTTTATTATCGTTTTCTTTTGATGCCATGGAAACTACCACACATAAAAACATAGGATGGAAAGTAAGAAATATCGTAGAGTGGAAACGTGCTTATGGACAAAGACACACTATTCATTTCGGAACAATCAACTGAACACAAAACCAATAGCATTGTTTACGATCATACACGGTGATGCGAGTTTCATTCAATTTAATATCGTTCGAATCGTTTCGAGCGTAACAATTCATATCACCGACGCAATGATTACCACCTTCCAATTTCAATTCGCGACCGGGTTTGTCCGTGAACCATTTCCAATCACTATGACTGAATGTGCCACTGACGGATACAAACGGATGTTGATTGATTTGTAATCGAATGATTCCGTGCTGAGATCGTTTGAATATCAACATCGGTTTGAGAGATACCGGCGGGGTAAATGGATGTAACTGACTTGCGACGATACTTGACATTGTGTGATCTACATATGGAGGTTAAAAAATGTTTAGTATCTGCGAAAGGGAATGGAGAGCAAGTTTGAGATTGTGACAGGTGTAATACACTCCTCCACTATAATCCTATAGAAACGTTTACAAGTGTTTTTATGTCGTGAAAACGTTTTAGACAAAATAAAAAACACCTGTAAACGTTTTATGAGAATCCTCGATGTCATTCATTTCCACTGTCACAAATTCATTTCACCATCTCTCTCACGCCTCACTCCATTCTCAGTCCTGTCTCTCTCTCTCAGGCAATGGTCAAAATCCAAATGTACAAAGTCATCGGTTTATCCGGTAAAGCCGTTGCCGCTGTGGGTTACTATGACATCACTCCCGAAAAAGCCAAAGAGTTTATCAAATCCAAGACGGTTCCCGCGGGAATTACCCGTTGGATTGTGGTGACGGCGGATTGGGATGGTAAAACCGTGAGTGAAATGAAAGAACATTCGGCGTTTGATGTGTAGCGTTGTGTGTTCTTTCGTTCTTTTCTTTTCCGCTTCTTTTCGCGGTGCAAAGAATCTTAGCTGATTCCGGATGTTGTTCCCCCTTTATGTTTTGGTGTTTCAGATCGCATTCAATCCGCAATGGCTTCTGCAAACTCAACCGATGTCAAATCCTCCTCGGGATCAAACAAACGCCGACGGGTGGAATTGGTGGACGATGATACCGCTCCGGTGTTTCCACGGGACTTATCGTTGCATGAAGTCATTGGTCGTTATTTCAAACCGTTACGCGACACTGAAAAGATTGGCATGCTTCAACAGGCATTGGATTTGGACAACGAGGAGATTAACAAACAACGAGTGATGGCATTCGATGACGTGAAACAATGTATTGAGTATCTTCAAACGTTTATTAAAAATAATACAACTCATATGAAGACTTACCGAGTGGAGGTTACTGAGGTATTTCACGATTCGGACGGTATCGATTGCGGTTTTGCGATTCAAATCAAAGAGTATTTCGATGGTGCTATTCTCAACCGCAGTTGCTACGACTTTCGGTTTTATAATAACACGGGTGAAGTGGTTATGAATCAAATCAAATCCGCAATTGAATCAAAACCAAAGAAGGCGAAACGTGAAAGTGATGACGACGAAGAATAAAGACATAGAACATTTATTTTGTGTTGCGTCTTTTATGTCTTGTGTGTTTTCCGCACAATCGTTTTCATCTCATTTTTTGTGTTATTTGTTTTCAACGTCTCAGATCAATGGAATACCGATCAGGCACCGGTTCCATCACTCATTTAATCCTTACGCGGTTTGCATTACCGATCAATCGTGAATTGCACAATGAAGTTACCTCACTCACCACGCAATGGAACGAAGTGTTTGAACCGGAATTCGAACGTGCCTTGGATGCGAGGCTTGAAGAAGCCGCCGATAACGCGCGTGGTTGCAGTTGGTTTCGAAACGTTCGACCACGCATCGAACCGGCGCCTGTCAAAGCGGTGGAGTTGTTATATGACGCTGGTGTATCCATCCCACAGCAATCGATTAGTGTGGCGGAGTTAAATAACTTGGAGGTGTTTTCCGATATTATTAAAACCGCATATGAATCCATTGGTGATGATGTAATGATTGTTACTTTATTGTTTAATTGCAAAGGCGCGCCGTCTCAAATCGATTTCGCAGTGGCATCGGGATTGGTGATTGATAGCGGGCGATATGGTATGATCGCCACAACGGAATTCGGTGAAGACGATAACTACACAAGCACATACGACGCTCATTCCAACAAAAGTCGACGCGCGTTATGCCGAGCGATTCGCAATACCGTTCATACCGAATTGTATCGACAATCGTCGACGTTTGGAATACCCATTCACACTCCGATTTGTTTATGGATTTCTCGTATTAAATCTCTTCCTGTGTTGTGATTGTCATTTTACTGTCAACTGTTTGAACAATCCCGTGATCTGAATTTTTCATAAACTTCATTGTATTGTCATGACTAACAACCTTTTTTTTGTTTTTATTTGAATATAGTCGAACGGCGCGATTATCAATTTAGCAAAGAAAAAGCTATGTAACATTTCGAAATAAAAAAAGATAATAATACACACATTTACCTCTCGTTCTTCATTCATATTCAAAACTCACAGTTTTTCTGCCCTCCTTTCCCCTAGTCCATCCATCCATGTCCAACTACACCGGTCCGAGTTGGTTGGACAATCAATTGAATGGATTCCCGATGTTTTATTATCAAGCGACGAGTCCGTTTTTCGTGGAGTTTCATCCATCTCCCAAAGAGGTGAATGATCATCCGGAGAATTTCGGGATCGGTGTGGCGTTTATTCCTGTGTGGACAGTATTGATTCCATTGGCATTTTATATTTTGGGTCATTACATCTCCATGTGTTGCCGATGTGATTGCTGCGCCACCGCACGACATGGATGTAAATGTTATTGCCCCGATCCCAATTGTCACTGTTGCTGTCGGTCGTTCACGTTTCGCAAAGCCGAATGTCATACACGCGGTGGATATTTGTTTTTTATTGTGTTTTTGGGCGCAATTGTCTTGGCTGGACTGTTGGTGGCGTTTGCGGGGACTCTCGAATTACGCACAGACACATCGGATATCAATGACAACGTCGACGCGTTCAACAATTACGATGATACGGTCAAGGCCAATCTCAATGCATTGATCACTCAGACAGACGGAGAAGAAAGCCAAATTGCTTCCATCGCCAGGCAGATTGTCGGGTTACCTTTTATCACTCCCGATCTGGCGGCGCTGATTAATGCATCGGTCACCTCCGATCTCAATGCTGATCAGGATTTGAAAAACGCACAGAGTTCATGGAATCTGGATTTGGGATTGGATAGTACCACCAGTAACGTGAGATGGTATCTGAATATTCAATACATCTTAGCGTTGGTGGTGTTACCGTTTATGTTGTTGATGATCACCGCAGTGTTGTTGGTATCATTCTTTCCCGATGACCCAAACAAACCGTGCATTTACACACTGGAAACCGTGATGAATACACTGTTTATTCCGTTTATGCTATTGATGGTGGTATTGTTCACTGTATCCATCGCGGCAGGGGTGATCTGTCAAGATCCCAATGGATATGCATTGGAGTTTGCCAATAACAACGCGAATGTGAACTATTATCTCGTCTGTTCACCGGGATCCACCAGCCCGACATTCAACGATTTGAATGATGCGTTCTTGTCACTCAATTCCACAGTGGATCCGGCGAAGCAGTTGTTGAATGTCACCGCTCAAAACGGTAAACCACAGCCTTTATATCAAAACACTGCGAATTATATCGTGAATGTTACCGACACATTGGTGTTTATCCAGAAAGTTCAAGACATTCTCAACTGTACTCAACCCCACGAGATCATTGTGGATATTGAAAATCAAGCCTGCCACTCATGGAACGACAACTGTTTCATGGTCGTGATAGGAACACTTGTTTTCTTCTTGGTGTTTGGATGGTGGTTTTGTATTATGCCAAGGAGAGATGGAACACGGAGGTATGATCAGATGAAAGAAGAAAATGGCGGTGGCGGAGAAGAGCCAAAAGAGACAATTCAGTCCCCTCAGCGACCTCCTTCTCCAGAGACATAAGTGTTTTTTTGTATTTTTTGCATTTCTCGATTTTCGCGTGGAATGATTACATCTCTTTCTTCTCCAAACAGCACGTCGCAATGGCGAAAGCTGACGAACCGGGAAAAGAAGAAAAGAAAGCGGTCTCTTATATTGATGATCTGAAATCGTTAGCCTGTTTGGAAAACGGCATCGATGGAAAAGCCGAGTTTCATGGTATGCTCTTGCGGCATATACCCGACAAAGCACGAGAATGGAAGATGACAGTCGGTGTATGTATGCAAGTTCGGGATGTACATCTCGGAACTACGATCGGGGCTTTGTATGACTTTACCAGACCACTCCCGGAAGTACTCACACGCGGAAAAACTCAGGAAGAGGTGAACACGCTGAAGCTTATATGTCCTTCCCCAATATTTTTTGGATTTTCGATTGGAATGTTCAACCATCTAAATCAAATCGCTGACGGGGAAGGCCTCGGTCGCGGTTGGTCATTAAACAATATCGTCCGAGTTAAAATTGAAGTCGAACCTTTGGAATAGACTTGTCTGTCTGGTGAACTTCTTCTCTTTCATAACACGGTAAAACGTTTTTTCTTATTCACACACATCGACTCATTAGACTTCAAACAGTCATTCATTCAGACAGTCGGTGATCAGATCTTGCGTGTGTGTAGTTATGGCCACTGCAGCGTCATCAATTCCGATTCCAGCGCCACTCGCCTATCACAAACTTCCCTACAGCATTCTCCGCCTCGCGGGGATTCGATGCGATGTCGGCCGTCCGATGGATATCAAAGAGTCATCAGAACAAACCGACTGCAATTACGCAGAACAGAACGGTGAACATGTCCTCGAATGCAAAACCTATCACCGAGTGTATTGCCGCGGGTATCGCCGATATGTCTGTGACTGTGATTGCGTGGGCAGTATTGGATTCTGTTATGTCTGTTTGAATTTCATCAAATCATCATTGGAACTCCTCTCCGAATGCAAAACTCCGGCCAGTGTCACCGACATCGGCGCAAATGTTCAACACGAACAACCAGTGGTGGTGGTGTGTGGCACGTGTCGTCCCAAACTCCCCACGGAGAAAAAACAGTTGCCGGTTTATCTCAAATCATTGGGATATGGGAAAGATGTGGAACATGATTTGGCGGAAGAGAAATATGCAGAGACCATTTTTTCAATGATGTTGAAAGATTTGGGTAAAGTGGCCCCGGTGGGAGTCTCGAAACAATCACACGACCGATTCCGTATCAATGGACCCAAATGGATGCACATGTTCAGTATGACTCAATGGACATCAGAGAAAATCAAAGCATTGGAGTTACCTCCCGGTGAACATTCATGGGAGAGCAAATATGCGCATTGGAGTGACAAAGCGTTTGACTGTTCTCTCTCTCTTTCTTCTTCTGTTTCCAAACCGAAGATGATTGTCCATTGATGGAGATGTTGATTTCAAAACTTGATTGTTTTATGTACATGCGTCAGATGGCGAGTGCGACGGCGGCAACCAAAACTGACGAGGTCCCCGACAATTCAAAGGACTCCGTTCATCACATGGCACTGATCGATGAACTGTATGAACAACGTCTCAAGATACCACTCGATCCCAAAGACCTCAAACGCAAAGCCAAAAACCGAAAGAGGAATGAAAAACGTAAACGACAAAAACGGCGACAGCGAGAACAACAGCCACCACCGCCACCGCTACTGCCCGCCAATCATCGGAGACTCGTACTTGAACCATTCGAGCTCGAACAAAAACTGTTTCGTTTTGCAGGGCTTCCTCAATTGCGTCCGTTTAGATTGAACAAATGACGACGACGATCTCCTCTCTCTGTGTGAATACAAGATTGTCCCTATCAAAATGATCAAATCCGTCATCATTCTCGTCACCATCGCATCCGTGGTCCATGCATGGAGTTCACCCTACGACGGCGACAATCCATTCGAGAGGGCTGGTCATTTGAAAAAACGTGTTCTCGATAACAAAGAGTTTAAACCATACTATCTCATGGTCACGTTTGTACAAGAACAACTCAAATCAGCAAATGAGTTGGAGTTTACTCTGATTCTGCCTCAGGGCTGTTTATTGGATAAAGGCGAATGGAAATGCATTCATCGTGGATGTCTGTTGGGATTGTTGAAACTCAGAGATGCCGGATATCGTGTACAGATCAATACGGACAAACTTACTGTGGTGGATCAACACAAAATGTTATGTGGATCCGAACAACCGAAAGTCACCATCTCGACTCATGATTATCTTTCTGACTTATCTCAATGAAAAAAGACGCGGAGAAAGACGGAAATCCGATTCAATACTTTCGTCCATTGACTGCTCCTGCCCGTGATCGGGAGTTTGATGATTTTGGAAAATAGATCCGTTTTCCTCCATCTCATCCATTTCGTTCAAAGTAGATCAATTAAAACATTTTGTACGAATACAGAAAATGAAGGGACGAGGAGGAGAGGAGAAGAATTGACGATTGAAAGAGAAACAACAACATCATAAAAACAGTGTCTCTTTCCTTTTTTTTCATTCTCTCCTTTTTTCATCAATTCGACGCCCATTGTTGTCCGTAACCTCCATTACTGTGTGTGGCACCACCGCCGCCGCCTTTGGTCGGGTTATTACAACCGGAATCGCAGTTGGTGTTTTTCGGTGCACCGGTTTTGGTCATTTCATACTCGTTATCACCGGAATCACCTTCCACCAATGGGATCATTACACCGAGACCTTCCTGTCCACTTTGGGGATCACTGACGGCCATAAACATTGTTCCGGGATTGTATCCTTTGGGTATTGGAGCAACGATCTTCCATCGGAGACGGCGGCTGGGTTTGGTTCCCGTGGGTTTGGTTGCCGCGGCACCGGTGTTTTTGGCCGATCCCGTTGCCTTTACAGCCCCCGTCGGTTTTTTGGTCGGCGTGGCACGCACCGGACCATTGGTGGTTTTGTCGTCATCCGAATCACTTCCATGCGATTTGTGATGATGACCGTTGGCCGGAGCGGATGATGCCGGTGCACCGGTGTATGTTTGCATGGTACGCGGTTCACGTGAACCGCCGCCGTGTGCCATTGGGGGATTGCTGTGAGGGACATGGGACGGGAATAAGTTAGATATTAACAGACAAAAAACATTTTTGATATATTGACAAAAATGAATAATAAACAAAAACACAACTTTGCGTTTGTGCATATATAATTTTTTATTTTTTTATTTTCTTTTGACTATATAGTTTTTGTCTGAATGTCTTGTGGTTTAAAAATGTTCCCCCCTCTCGTCAAAAACTTACATATTGCTTTTTGAAATTTTTTATTGATAGGAAATGATTGGGAAAATCATATGGTTTTTCTGGGATTGGAAAGGATCGTTGCTATGGGCGATGTTCGCGATGTTGATTCCGACGTGTAAAGGAATTTGGGATGCATATCGTGGTCAACAACAGAAACAAAAACAGGAAGATCCATACCATGGACAAATGACACCACTGCCTGATTTGTTTCATGCGAAAGAACAGGAACAGCCAAAACGCTGTCACATGGACCACAAAAACATGTGTTGTTTATTGATGTTATTTTGGTGCATGTTTGTATCGATTATGCTGGTGGTGATTTGCATTTCCAGTTATTATCACTGGCATGATACATATGATGCTCATATCAAACATTTGGAATTTCAACGCGTCACGTCTCAAAACACAGTGGAAGATTATAAGAATCTGCGATCGGATCAGAAATATCGTGCACTTCATGACAGCGAAGAACTTACAAAAATCATTTTAAATGCCGAACATTCAGCCAAACTCACCGACCAAGACATCAAAGTACAATCCGATGATCATGCCTGGAATCATCTTAGAAACGACTTCAAAGAATGGTTAACGGTGATTCCAGGGTATGATTATTTCTCCGATCATTCCGATGTGACGGCGATCGCATTGACCAATACGATTGATCTCATCCGACATTCGTGGATGTGGACCATTCTGTCTTTTACTCTAATGGCCGTGGTGGTGACATGGTGTTTTCGCGTGGTGGCATCCACCTGTCAAGAGGCGTTTATGGGAATGGTGGGTGCTGTGCGTTCATCTCCAGCGCCGCCAGCCTTCCATCATAACTACCCCGCATTTGAGAAAAACAGTGCCTTCTCCTTTCAGACAACCGATCAGTTGTCGAGACAGTTTTCGACTTTGTAGAATCAACTCTTTGAGTAATCCCAAAAAACTCGACCACTTGCTTGTGTGTTTGATAGATGGAGATCAAAGGTCTTATCATATTTATTTGTGTTATTCACTTCACCCGCGCCACGCTCTATGCACCGATCACCGCCAGACCGGTATCGCTTGTGCCTCGAGTGTCCCCAACAAACAGTAAAGCCTCAACGGGGGTAAGCATTTCATCACTGTTGGGATGTCCGGAACTCGCATACAACGTGAAATCATTTGTCGGAAATCAAACGATTGAACTCTTGGTCGACACGGGCTCATCAACCACAGGCGTTGCTGGGGTCAATTGTTCCAGCTGCAACACCTCACATTACTACAACCCATCATTATCCCAATCATCGGTGATCTTAGGGACACAAGTCCTCGCCGAATATCAGGATGGTAGCCAATGGAGTGGGAAAGCCGTATCCGACAGCTTCGCGTTGATGGGAATCAGTATCCCAGCATTTGCCTTTGGTATGATCACGGCTCAATCGAATTTCTTTGCCACGAGTACCTGCGTCGTGGGATCCGCGAGCACCACTTCCTTATCTGATGGAATCATGGGCATGGCTTATCCACCTCTGTTGGAACCGGGAACCCAATCCATCATGGATCGATTCTTTGTGGATGAAGCGTTACAGGAAAACATCTTTTCATTGTATATGTGTTTTACCAATCACGGAGAGTTGACGGTGGGCGGGTTGAACACATCTGTCGTGACCAACACCTCTCTCATTGCATGGGCACCATGTCTTGGTCCAAGCACGTTTTTCTTTATTGGTATCTTTGCGATTCAAGTGGGGAATACCGGACCCATGTGGACAGTGAGTGGATTAAGAAAGGGAAGTTCTATGCCTTTCATCGTGGATTCGGGTACCACTGTTACGATACTTCCTGCATCCCTTTATCAATCACTGGTATTGAAGTTCACCCAAAACCCAGATTGGCCATCGGTATTTGATATGACATTCTTTTTATCAGGAGAATGTGTACGGATGCCACCGACCACCAATGAGACATGGTTGAATGCTCGATTACCAACGATCAATTTCTATTTCGATGGGTTTATGATGCCACTGCTTGCCACTCGGCTCTTATTGTTTAGAATCGATCTGGTGGACAATTCCACGTGCTATGCATCCGGGATTGCTCCATCATCCTCAAACGAATACATTCTCGGGTTGTCCACTCTCACTCAATATCTCACAATATTCGATCTCGATACGGCGTATATCGGGTTTTATGATGATCCCGGCCCGGTGTGTCGAACAGGATTGCATCTCACAGCGACCAGCGATGCGACACCCTCCATTGATTATGCACGAACGGTGTTTTTCATCGCATTTGCAATGGTGTGTTTATTTGCGTTTACATAAAAAAAAACAATCCAAACTACCAAACGATAATGTCATCTCTCTCTATTTTTCTTCATTTCGTAGTTGAGTCTGTTGTTGTTGATGATGCCGGATTTATTATGGATTGTGATGGAGAAGGCGGGTTTTTTGGAGGTAATGGTGGTTGCTGCACCGACGGTGGGATCGTTGGCACAGCATCCAATCTCGCCGTATTTCGAGCCAGAATTTCTTCGAGCTGTTTTTGACACGCGACAGAGAGAGATTTCAGAACAGAAACAATAAAAACATCTGTGGGTGATGATACCTTCTCCAAATGCTTCCCAATCACATCATTGTGTGTCTCCGCTTTCTTTACCATTTGTTCTCCTTTCTCGAGATTCGCAATCATCTTATACCAAAGCTCAGCTGGTAGTGCAACAAAATCCCCCTCGACTTTTTGTATTTGGGACGCTGACATGTATTACGTCTTGATAAAACATCGAAAGAGAGCAACAGTTAAAACATCAGCGAGAGGGAATGGTTGGATACCGAGAAAATAAAGACAAAAAACAATCAGTGTTTGGAATCATACGACAGGTCCAAATTGTCCAACGATCCACCTGCTGTTGTTGCTGTCACGGTCGCTCCTCCACCACCAGTCTCAATCACTTTCCCAAACGATTCAAACTCACCCACCACAAACGTTTCATGACCATGGGTATTGGTCGCTGTGGCCAATTGTTTGATAGGTTTGCCATATTCAAACAGTGTCGCTTCCGCGTGTTGAGAGTAATCATCGGATGGGTTACTGGCATCATATACCATAACGATATATCGTGGAACATTAGGTAGCATCTCTTTGAGCATGACAGACCATTGATGTTTGGCAACATCCACGGCTTTGCTGACGGTTGACGGTCGGAGTCTCATCCGTACCCATGGAGTATTGGGCTTGTTATCCATTCGGCCATATGCTGACCAATCGTTGGACAACGAGCCAGTCTCTTTTGACTCGTTCATCCGCGAAGGAACGAGAATTTTGGTCACAATCGTATTCACTGTCGATGAAGGTTTTGCCACGCGTCCTTTGGATTCCTCTGTATGATAAATCTCTTGACCATCATCCCGGAACAACCATACACGAGATGTGTCGTGTTTGGAATCATAGAATGTTATGAGATGAATCGAATTCACCGGTGGAGTGGTGGTTTGAGTGGTAAAATCGTATTCATTGAAATGGCCCGAGGCATGATATGGATCCGTGACATCGTCCATGGATTCAGTGGTAAACGCAGTGGACAATGGAATATTAACCCATATGTTTTTCTTTTCATCATAATGCAGATATGACCATGCCAATGGAGGAGTTGCAATGGTCGAAGATTTGGGGCCACCCGTACTTTTTTGAGAGAGAGGAGGAGCATTGGCAATCGCTTCCGCCATAACACGATTGGAAAACCGATGATTCCCCACCAAAAATCGAATCCGTTTACTATGTTGTCCCGCGATAATCCAAATGTTCCACCAATCGTTATCGGTTAAGGGATACCACTGACTGGGTCGATCGGCAAACTGTAACAACAGTGGTAACACTTGTTCAACAGATTGAGATTGCAAAGATACACGAACAAGTGTTCTCCACTGGAGTGAATTGGAAGTATGAGATTCCAGATACGATCGCAACGTTTTCACATCTCCGGACCGAATGAGCGAGGAGAGGTGTTGATATCCCGATGCGGTTTTGGAGTGGTATGGAGCATTGGTTTTCTTGTCACCCGTGGGAGGTGGAGGAGGTGGACGGAACAACGTTTGTATACGATCCTCTTCTTCTTGGGAGAATTGGGGTGCTTCCATTTCATCGATCTTTTGTGATTGTGACATTGCTGCTGGGATCGGATTGAGAGGTGACACGGGCGCTGGAGCCGGTGCAGCACCCGATCCGTTTCCGGCTCCCGCTCCAACTGAGATATCCATTGACGGTGATCGCGGAGTTGTTGGTGGAGCATAGGCCCGTCCACCAGGCAATGGTAATGTTTGAAGACGTTGCTGGGACACAACGAATAATTGATCCATCAGACTGGCAGGCGGTGGCGGTTGTTGTTGAGAATTCTCAAACGAGTCCCGTGATAATTCCAACATCGTAATGGTCGGTTCCACCAATGCGACCACTTCTTCGAGAGACGGAGATTGTACCGATTGAATTCGCGAACGACGAATGTTACCTTGGCCTCCTCCTCCTCCACTGCCTGATCCAGCACCAGCACCGGCGCTAGCCTTCTTCTTTGATGGTGACGATGGTGGTGTATTGAACCTTGCGGATCCTTGTGAGAATTGTGAGAAGTCCCCGCCAGCACCAGCGCCGGCTCCGGCACCGGCACCGGCACCCGCAGGTTCAGATTCGGGTGGTGTCAATGGAATGTGTAACTCTTTGTCATCCCATGAAACTCCTGTTTGTGACGGAGCGTACCCATCACCGCCGCCACTACCCGCACCGGCTCCGGCGCCGGCAGCACCTGGAACGGACGGCTGTGAGAACGTTGGTGGAAACATCGCTTTGAACTTCTCAAACCGTGAATACAACGATCCGTTAACAGTATAATATGCAGCCAACACAGTCGGTTTATGTGATCCCTTCCGTTCCTCCATTTTAGGAGGAGATATTAACAGCGTATGAAACAACCTTATAAACCACCCGTGTGATTCAACGTGTCTTTTACCTTCCGTAAGTTCTTTAATGTTAACGGTGTCATATTCCGCGTTGGGATAGGTTTTGTATGACGTGATCACGTTGTCTTTGGAGACAAACAGATTTTTATTGAGAAACTCAGACACGCCTTTGACGTGCTCGGATATCGCAAACGCCAATTCCAACAACAACGATTCCACTGCCCATTGAATCCATAAAACACGAATACTAATCGTTTTGTCGGGGTCGAACAATTGAGATGCCACAATCGATTTCGTATCCCATTTATCAAAGAAATCGACAACGAGTGGGTGTGTTTGATTGTAGTCCTTTTTCCATTTTTTATACGCCGGTGTTTCACGAATGACACCCATTAGTGATTTGGTGATTTCGATATCGTCGCCTTCTTTATTTAGTTGTTTACCCCCAAACCGTGTTTTCTTTTCGAGGAATTTCTTTACGGTTCCCAGGAATGATGTATCGGAGTAGTGCATTTTATCTTGTTCCTTATGAGATCCCGAATTTCCATGATTCAGACGATGGATAAACATGTACTTTGGCATAACATTTGTGACGGCGGTACCAGTGGGTGTCGCACCTGCTCCAGCCCCGGCCCCAGCACCCGCGTTCGGTGCCGATTTGACATCTTTAACATCACCAGCCTCAACGATCGGAGACGTATATGACACATCGGTTGATAGAATATTGTCCGTGGTCAATTCAAATCGTGCCATGATTTCATCTGTGACTTTATCGAGAGATGACTGAGAATTCCATGATCCGTTTAATACCGGTAATGGCAAGGGAAGTAATCCTCTAAAACTTCCTTTATCACGATTGCGAACATACGCTGCACTGATCTCTGTGATGATTTGAGTGTCACCTTTCTTCCAATCGATATCGGTATTTTTCCATCCGGCAAACGGTA
>Ga0134126_10002801_pt1 | contig 21911 bp, 21 predicted proteins | sample KB31752_FD_96881 | JGI IMG/M metagenome (GOLD analysis project Ga0134126, IMG submission 96881) | Terrestrial soil microbial communities with excess Nitrogen fertilizer from Kellogg Biological Station, Michigan, USA - KB3-175-2 | ecosystem: Environmental > Terrestrial > Soil > Unclassified ... | reverse complement strand
GCCCGCCCCGGCGGCCGCCGGGGCCAGATAGCCCCACGCCTTGCCGAGCGCCACCGCCCGCTCCAGCGCGATGAACGTGCCCAGGAAGCCGAGAACCATGATCGGACCGTGGTTGGCGTTCAGGCTGACTCCACCCGCCGGGAGCGGCAGGCCAAGGTACACCAGCCCCTCCCACAGCCCGGCCAGCAGGCACACCATCGCTGCAGCCATCAGCGGCGGAACCCACCGGGCCCTGCGGCGCCGTGGCGCGGTCAAGTTGAACACGGGTTGTGTCACCGCCGCCACCGGAGCTGCTCCTTGGCCCAGTCGCTCATCATCTCGTCCGGATCCCAGGGCGGGTCCCAGACGATCCGGACCTCCACATCGCTCACGCCCGGCGCGCCGAACAAGCACTCGTGGATGGCGTCGTCGATGTAGCCCCCGAGCGGACAGCCGGGCGTGGTGAGCGTCATCACCACCATCGCCACACCCTCGCCGGACAGCCGGGCGTCATAGATCAGGCCCAGGTCAACGACGTTGATGCCGATCTCAGGATCGATGACCTCGCTGAGCAGCTCTCGCAGCAGTGCCGGGCTGGCCTGCCCCCCGAGCGCTGACAGTAGCCCCAGCCGCTCGCGTCCTGCCTCCGGAGCGGGACTCTCGTCGCTGCTGGTGATCACGAAACACTCCTTTCCGCGGCTCCGCGATGCCACGCACGCGCCGCGGTAGCAAGACAAGGCAAGGCCTGAACCAGCGACTCCGATCCGCCTAGGCCTTCACCATATTACCAAAGCTCTAGTTAAAACAACGTGCTTAGTCGCGCGGTGGAACTGAGCGGAGCTACGGTGATCTGCTTGCGCGGCAGCTCACGCCGCGCTGTGCCACGCCTCCGGCAGTGGCACGTCGCTGGCCGCGCAGTGAACTCACGAACCTGCTCTGGCCCGCAGCGGTTCACGTATCCCGCGGCGGAGGTCCTGGATGTCCAGCGTCCATGCCACTCGAGATCACCGGTCACTTCGTCATCCTCGCTGGCGAAGGCCAGCACTGACATCGCCGAGTACGGCACCTGCCCTCCGCTCGTGACCGGACTCGCGGCGGTATCGACGCAATGCCTCGAACGCTGGGTCTGGGCTCAGTGATAAGCGACCACGCACCATCACTGAGGCGGCGCAGCGGCAAGCCCTAGCTGTCGCCGGGCAGGGCAAGAGCGCAGTGTCCGGGCCGCACCGGTCTCATTGCGAGGCGATGTGCCTGCGCAGCGCCCGCATCGCGTTGACCACGCGTGGCCGGAGGTCCGTAGCCGAGCCGGGCGACGAGGGCCTCGATCCCGCTGTCTATCTCGCGGTGGTCGCGCTCCAGTGCGGACCGGTTTCGGCGGCCATGAGACTTCTTCGGAGTAGGACGAGCTCAGGTTGCCAGGAAGGAGCCGAGGATGATCAGGGCTAGGCTAAGCGCGCCGATCATGGCGCGGAGCACGACGGCGGCACGTGCGCTCCGGTTTACTCGCCGGTCCAGGCGGGCGTTTGCCGGGGCGGCTAGCGCGCGCCTGCGCAGCCGGGTCATCCGCCGTGCCTGGACGACAGCGACGGTGAGACAGCTCACCAGCGCCAGGGCCACGAGAACCGCGGCGCCAGCAGTGCCATCCCAGCGATGGCGGCTGAGCAGGCCGGCTCCCGTCCCCAGCGCGACCAGCAGGGCAGGGACTCCGACGAGCAGGTAGGTACGGCCCAGGGAGCGGAAGAACGCGACCCGCTGGCGGGGCTCGAGGACGGCCGCGGCGGTGCGGGCCACGACGGCGATGGCGACGAAGCCGCCCACCCAAATGCAACTGGCGAGGATGAAGACGGTGAGCAGGATCGCCTCAGCGGCGCTGGACATGGATGACTTCCCCGCGGGTGCCGGGCTCAGGGCGACCCGGCCGGCCGGCGGGCGGTGTCCAGGACCAGGGACTGGCGGCGCTTGTGGACGGTGAGGTACCGCAGGCCGTCCGGCCCGGCAGTGAACTGACGTCGGGACCGGCGCGGCAGCCATGCCAGCGCGCCCGGGGTCAGGTCCAGCACGCCCTGCTCGGTGGCGAGCTGGCCAGTGCCGGTCAGGACATGGATCAGGACGTCCAGGTCCGGCCCGGCGTGGGCGTCGATGGCACCTGCGGGCGGGAGCGCGATGATGTTGGAGTCCAGGTCGCGGTCCCTGGCCTGCAGCTTCCAGACGGCTCCGGTCACGCCTGCCCCGGTCCCGTCCGGCTGAGCGGTCCCGGCGAGGTCGGCGGCGTTCACCAGGATGCGGGGCAGCGGGGTGCTGGTGAGTTTGCTGATCCGGATCCGCCATGCGGGTCCCCTGGCGACGTATTCCCAGCCGTAGCTGCCGGGATGGTCGGTCTCGAACTCGTCCCGCAGGTGCCGAGGGTCGTGGTCATTGACCAGTACGAATGCCTCCCCGGCGGTCAGGGCCTGGTATGCGGCGAAGATCGCCGGGTGCTTGTCGGGCTTGGGCAGCGGGCGCACGTCGAGCTCTTGCTCAGCCATCGGGTCTCCCCTCGATGCAGAATTTCTACTAGCTGTGATTGTTTAAACTTTAGAGCATGATCCAGTTATCGCGGACACCCGGCCTCGCTGCTGGCCGCTGCCAGCCTTCGTCGAGCATCGGCCTGTTTCTCAGGGTCACTGCGTATATTCATTTTTATATACTCAATTGTTAAAATAGTTTCGAAGCTGACATCGGTGTCGGGAGGGGAGGACCGGGTGACCTACATGATCGGTGAGGCCTGCATCGACATGCTTGACCGCTCGCGTGTGGACGAGTGCCCTTGGACTGCATCTACGAGGGCTAGCGAATGCTCTACATCCACCCGAGGAGTGTGTCGACTGCGGGGCCGTGCGAGCCTGCCTGCCCGGTGGAGGCGATCTACCACGAGAATGACCTGCCGGACCGATGGCGGCTTATGCCGAAGAGAACGCGCGGTTCTTTGCCGAGCCGCTCCCCGGTCGGGACGAGGCTCTCGGCGCCCCCGGCGGGCCTCTCAGCTGGGTGTCGTGGGCGCCGACACATCAATGATCGCCAGCACTCGGCACGGCTGGATGCAGTCGCGGCGTGGCGGGAGACACCGTTCTTCACGCGCCGCGAGCAGACTGTTCTGGCCTGGTGTGAGGCCTGACCGAATTGCCCCACCCCAAGGCGCCGGACGACACATTCACCGGCATGAGCGCGGTGTTCTCACCCGCAGAGATCACCGCCTGACCTTCGCCACCGTCGTGATCAACGGCTGGAACCAGCTGGCCGTAGGCTCGGCGCCGACGTCACTAACCGTGGTTTGACCTCGTAGCCGGACCCCCTCCCCCGGCACGGGAAGCGACGCCTGACCGCTACGACGTCGCGATGGCTGCCCACGCCACCGCGAAGGTCCAGATCGGACGCCTGTACAGCACGACGCTGAGCATCCGCAGGTCGGGGCGGGCAGCGCGTCGTCCGCCGAGGTTGGCCGCCATGCTGGACTTGCCCACCGGCTTGGTGATCGTGATCACCCTGATCTGAGGCCGACTGCTCAGCCACGGCAGCGGCCCGGCCGTCCCGACGTTGTGACTGATCCTGAGCACGATGCCGACGACGACGACCGGGCCTCAGGCCTGCCGGATTCGGCCGCCGGAGCGCCGAGTACGCCTTGTTGCGGGAACCCCCGGCCGCTATCACGTCCTGTGCCAGGCGACGACGTCGGCCGATGGTGACGCGCTGTTGAGCGTAGGGCCTGGAGCGTGATGCGATTCATCCAGGCAGATATCCACACTACCCAACAGGCGTTCCCGATGGTCGAGCGGGAAAGGGGGACCCGCCCGCCGACTGCTGCATGCGAGGCGCGTAACCAGGCCAGGAATCGCCGCCTGGTCAACTCCGCAGACGGGTTTGGGTACGTCCACTTGCATCTGATCACAGCGGATGTCAGGGACTGGCTCCCGGCTGTCATCGCCGCAAGACCGCAATCGGTCCGCAATGCCGGGACGCTAGCGTCCGCCCCCTGCGGCGGAGCCCAGGAACACAAGGTGAGACAACGTGTCCGACCGATGCAACATCATCGTCCTGGGCATTGGCGGCGCAGAGGTCACCGCCCATGTCGCCGGACATTTTTGCATATCTGCGGGCGATTGGGATGACGAGTGGTAACCTCGCTGATCCCGCCGACGCTGCGAGGCTATCGGGCGTCTTGGCTGGGACCGGATCTGCTGGCTGGGCTGACTCTGGCCGCCATCGCTGTGCCTGCCCAAATGGCGACCGCTCGGCTGGCGGGCATGCCCGCCGTCACCGGCCTGTACGCATTTATCGCAGGGTCAGTGCTGTTCGCCGTGCTCGGCCACAGCCGCCAGGTGTCGGTCGGGGCCGACTCCACCACCGCCCCTGTCCTCGCCGCCGGTGTGGCGACGGTCGCGGCGGCCGGCACGCCGCGCTTCGCCCACCTCGTCTCGTTCCTCGCGTTGATGGTCGGGACAATGATCATCGCCGTGGGCTTGTTGCGGCTGGGGTGGATCTCTGAGTTTCTCTCCACGCCGGTGGTCACCGGCGTCCTCGCCGGAATCGCCGTGCAGATCGTGGTCCGCCAGCTTCCTGCCATCCTCGGGCTGGCGGGCGGGGGCACGACAACCGTGGGCCGGGTACACGAGGTGATTATCCAGATTGACCATGGCAGCGGCTGGTCGGCGGGGATCGCGGGCGCTGTGTTCACCATAATCGTGGCGGCAGAAGGCCTTGACCGCCGCATTCCGGGCGCGCTCATCGGCCTCCTTGCGTCGGTCCTGGTAGTCGACGGCTTCGGGCTTACGTCCCAGGGCGTCCAAGTGCTCGGCGCGATTCACGGCGGCCTGCCGTCCTTCGGCGTCCCGCCGGCCTCCTGGTCCGACATCCGCAGCCTGCTCGGGGCGGCGCTGACCGTCGCGTTTATCTGCGTGGCCCAGACGGCGGCCACCGTGCGCGCACCGTACGCTGACGCCCAGACTGCCGGGGACTTCAATCGGGATCTGATGGCGCTCGGAGCTGGGAGCCTGGCCGCGGGCCTGAGCGGATCCTTCGCGGTCAATTCCAGCCCGCCGCGCACCCAGATCGTCATCTCATCCGGGGGCCGGTCTCAGCTCGCCAGCCTGGCTGCCGTCGCCGTCGTCCTGGCCGTCGTGCTGCTGGCCACGGGGCTCCTCAAGAGCGTGCCGCAGGCGACGCTCGGGGCCATCCTGATCTTCATCGCCACCAGGCTGTTCCGGGTGCGGGTCCTGCGGTCGATCCTGCGCTTCGACCGGCTGGAGTTCGGGCTGTCAATCATTACCCTGCTGACCGTGTCGCTCGTCGGAATCGAGCAGGGCGTCGTGCTGGCCATGCTGCTGGCCCTGGCTGACCGCACCCGACGGGCCGCCCGGCCCCGTGACGTCATCCTCGGCCGCGAACCAGGCACCGAGCACTGGATCCCGCCCGACATCGGACGCCCCACCGAGCAGGTGCCCGGCGTGATCGTATACCTGCTCTACTCCCCGCTGTGGTACGGCAATGCAGGCTACATCCGGACGCGGATCCACGAGATCCTCGACTCGGCGGCCCAGCCCGTCCACGCGCTCGTGCTCGACGCCAATGGCATACCTCACATCGACTACACCGGGGCGCAGACGCTCGCCGGGCTGGTGGCCGAACTCAGGCGGAATGGGGTCACGACTGGCATCGCTCGGTCGTCACACCTCGTCCACCACGACCTGAAGCACAGCGGGCTCCTAAAGGACCTCGGCCCGGGCAGCCTCTTCGCCACCGTCGAGGAAGCGGTCAACGCCATGGCCAGAGACTCCTGAGTACCCGGCTACCGTCAGGGCCGGAGCCACGGGCTCAGCCGGCGCCGTTACCTGCCCCTCTGTCCCGAACCTCTGCCGACCACGCGAGGGGCTACCCATCCGGCCTCCGCCAAATGCCAGGCCTTGTCTGCCGCCCTCTCGGACGCGAACTTGTCGACTGACCTGCGGCGACGCTGAACGTCGATTCCTCGTACGTCCAACGCGGAACGCTGACCGCCATTCACCGTTCCCGCGAATCATGCGGCACAGCGGGAACGTCAGGCGCGGTTCGACGCTGCCTGGCAGAACCTCGTCCACTCCTGCTCCTGCTCCTGCTCCTCGCAGGCGGATTCTGAACGTAGTGCGATTGTTTTTACTATGTGAATAGTTTAAAATAAGATGCAGAACACAGGACGAGAGGATGCTGGATGACCTACGTGATCGGGGAGTCATGCGTGGATGTGCTGGACCGTGCGTGCGTGGAGGAGTGCCCGGTGGACTGCATCTACGAGGGCGAGCGGATGCTCTACATTCACCCGGACGAGTGCGTGGACTGCGGGGCTTGCGAGCCGGTGTGCCCAGTGGAGGCGATCTACTACGAGGATGACGTGCCGGAGCGGTGGCGGATGTACACGACCGAGAACGCGAAGTTTTTCGCCGAGCCGCTGCCTGGCCGGGATGAGCCGCTCGGCTCGCCCGGAGGCGCCGGCAAGTTCGGCGCGGTGAGCGCCGACACTGTGTTCGTCGCCGCACTTCCGCCGCGGGAATAGCGGGGCGAGACAGTCAGCGATGGTGCGGCGGCCGGTCCTCTTCGCAGTGGGCCGCAGTTCCGCGGATCCAGAGGAGGTCGAGATGACGTTGATCATTTACGGGGATTTCAATTGCCCGTACTCCTACCTCGCCAGCCAGCGGGCTGACCTGCTGAGCGGGGCGGGGGTCGCGGTTCACTGGCGGGCCGTCGAGCACGACTGCGGGCTGCCGGTAACCGGCAGCCGGTCGGACATCGACCGAGCCGCATGGGATCGGGAGCTTGCGGAGGTGGACTCGCTCGCCCTGCCCTGGGAGCATGTTCCGGTTCGGCCGCCGGACCTGATCAGCAACACAAATGCAGCGGTGGCCGCCTACGCCGAGGCGGTCAGCGACGGAGTCGCCGATGAGCTGCGCCGCCGCTTGTTCCGCGCCATTTGGGTGCAGGGCCTGCACGTGAGCATGGTCTCCGAGGTGCGCCGCCTGGTCACCGGGGTGATGTGGCCTCAGGAAAACATCACCGACCGGCTGGCCAGCCCGGACATTCCCAGCCTGCTGCTCCAGGATCCGGACCTGGCCCGGATCGTGCGCCGGTCGGGCGGCACGATCGCGCCGGGCGGCGTGCCGCTGACCACGGCCGGGTGGCAGCGGATCCGGCGGTGGCGGCAGGAGTGGCTGGCGCTGCCCAGCCAGGTGACCCCCGCGATCATCGGCCCGGATGAGGTCGTGCGGCCTTGCATCGAAGGGCTTCGCTATCTAGCCGATCGCGCCAGCACCGCAGGTGCCGGTCTGCATCGTCACCAGACGAGCGGCGCGGCGGGGACGGCGGGTTGGCCGGACCGGATCGGGTCCTGAATCGCGTCGTTGATGCCGCAGATGTTGACGTTCATGCCGACGACCCGGCCGCTCGGACACGCGCTCGATCCCGGTTGCCGCCGTGCCGCACTGCAGTTCGAGGCCGTTGGGGGTCGTACCGATCCGGAGAGTGCAGGAAGATCTCTTCCCGGCTGGCCTTGCCCTGCAGGTAGTCGGTCTTGGCACCGACCGGGCCGCCGTCGGCGATGACGAATTGCCTGAGGCTGGCTTCACCTCTCTGGTGTCCCGAGGGTGGCGCCGAGCCGCTGGCCGAGGTGGTCCCAGCTCGCGTCGAACATTGTCACGCCCTGGTCTTCCAGGCTATGGACGACGTCGGCGTAGTCGATGCTAAGGGCGGCGAGGTCGTCGAGGACTGCCTGCGACTGCTGGTAGGTACCGTGGATGCTGTCATCTGGGATGTCCCCGTGATCAGTGACCGCGCTGAGGGTGACCTCCGGCATGGTGTTGATCACGTCATGGGCGACCAGTTCGGTCACGTAGCGGGTGTCCTCGTAGGCGGGGTCCTTGACGCCGGTCGAGGCCCACAGCGGCCGCTGCTTCCGAGCTCCCGCCCGCTCCAGTGACCTCCACCTGTCCGTAGAGACCGATTGCTCGTAGCGCTGGTAGGCAAGCCGGGCGTTGGCGATCGCGGCCTTACCGCGCAGCGCGGTGGCCTGAGGTGTGCCGATCTTGTCGAGGCGCTTGTCCACCTCGGTATCCACCCGGGACACGAAGAACGAGGCTACCGAGACGATGCCACGCAGGTCATGCCCGGCGGCGTGAGCGCCTTCCAGACCGGCCATGAATGCCTCGATAACCTCGGCATAGCGGACTAGCGAGAAGATCAGTGTGACGTTGATGCTGATCCCCTCGGTCAGGCAGGCGCTGATCGCCGGGAGCCCCTGCTTGGCGGCCGGGATCTTGACGAGGAGGTTGGGCCTGTCCACCAGCCACCACAGCGCGCGGGCCTCGGCGACCGTCTGTTCGGTGTCGTGGGCGATCCGCGGGTCGACCTCGATCGATACCCGTCCGTCCATGCCCTCAGTTGCCTCATACACTGGGCGCAGCACGTCGCACGCCTGACGCACATCAGACGCGGTTAGCTCCCGCAGCGCCTGGCCCACCGGCGCCTGGCGCAGCTTCAGGTCGCGGATCTGGCCCGCGTAGGCGTCACTGTCGCTGATGGCCTTCGCGAAGATCGTCGGGTTCGTCGTCACTCCCGACACTCCCCGGTCGCGGAGCGCGGCGAGGCTGCCACTAGTGAGCCGTTCCCGGCTTAGGTCATCCAGCCAAACCGAGACTCCTAGTGTCCGCAGCCGGGCAATCGGGTCCGTCATCACACCTCCAGGTGATCGTGCAGCTGGCATTTGCCAGCGTCTTCGTTCGTGACCTGGCCGCCACGCTGGCGAGCTGTCCGGCTGAAGGCGCTGAGGTCGGGTGCACGATGATCTCCTCCCTCCGGGGACGATGACGCTGACCGCACGCCACCGCGGTGCTAACCAGTACAGGGCCGGCCGGTCATGCGGGTCATCCCCCGTCAGCGAGCAGAGCGGCCGGGTCCGCGTCGGAGCCGCTGAGCGCGGGCAGCAGCAGGTCGTTCACCTTGGCCACGTGTCCGGCGAATAGCGTCGTGATCCATTCGGCGACCGTGGCGGCCTCGGTGCCGTCCGTGCCGGGCTGAAGCCGTCCGGCGAGGTACGCCAGTTCGCGGTGTTGGTCGGTCAGCGTGCTGACCAGCTCGCTACCGCCGGTTAGGGTGGCCGCGGCCGGGTAGAGCGTGCGTTCTTCCGCCTGGGCATGGGGCAGGATCTCGCCGGTTATGTACTCCCGGAGCGTCATCATCATCCGCTCGAACGGAACGCCGTTCTCGACCGCCTCGCACAGTACTCCCGAGCGGCGCTCCAGGCCCCGGCGCAGCACCGCGTGATGGTGGACGATCTGCCGGACATGCTCCCTGGCATCTTCGCGCGTGATACCCATCACGCACCTCCTCTTACCGCTGATATCAGTTTAAACAATATCGCTCGTTAAAAATTTCTGGGCGCCTCAGAGCACGATGTCCAGTGGTTCCTCGATCAGCTCCCGCAGCCGCGTGAGGAAGCGGGCGGCGGTGGCGCCGTCGACGGCCCGGTGGTCGATGGACAGGGTCAGGGTCATGGTCGTGGCGATGGTGACCTGGTCGCCGTGCACGACCGGCTGGCGCACAGCTTCGCCGACGGCGAGGATGGCGGCCTGCGGCGGGTTGATGACGGCGGTGAACTGGCGGATGCCGTACATGCCGAGGTTGCTGATGGTGAAGGTGCCGCCGGCGAGCTCATCGGAGGTGAGCTTCCGGACGCGGGCCCGGGTGGTGAGGTCGTGGGCCTCGCGGGCGACCTCGGTGAGCGTCTTGCGGTCGGCGTCGCGGATGACGGGGACGATGAGCCCGTCACCGATGGCGACCGCGATGCCGATGCTGACGTGGCGGTGCTGCAGGATGCGGGTTTCATCCCATGAGACGTTGATCTCGGGATGTGCGCACAGCGCCGTGGCGCAGGCCCGGGTGAGCAGGTCGGTGACGGTGATCTTGACGTCCGCGCCGTGGCGCTGGTTTGCCTGGGCCCGGAAGGCGAGCAGGTCGTCCGCGGCGGCCACGACGGTCAGGTAGAAGTGGGGGGCCTCGCGGGCGCTGGCGGCGAGGCGCTGCGCGGTGAGGCGGCGGACCGTTGTCAGCGGTATCTCCTCCGCGTCCGCCGCCGGGGCCAGCGGCGCCGCGGCAGAGCGGGCAGGTGGCGGGGGCACGGCCGCGAGGGGCGCTGCCGGGAGGGTGCCGGGCGGGGGGCCTACCGGCGCCGTGGGTGCCGCCGCCGGCTGCGGCACCGGCTGGGTGCCGTCGGGCTCCCGAGCGGCGTTCTCGATGTCGGCGCGGACGATTCGGCCGCCGGGGCCGCTGCCGGAAACGTCGGTCAGGTCGATGCCGCGCTCGCGGGCGAGCCTGCGGGCCAGAGGAGACGCGGGCAGCAGCCCTGCGGGCGAAGGGCCGCCGGCTGCGGGCGCAGGAGCCATCGCTCCTTCTGCATGACCGGGAGCGGGTACGGGCGGCGGCGCGGAAGCTGCGGCGGCCGCCTCACCGATGACGGCGATCGGGGTGCCGATGGGGACCGATGCGCCCTCGGCGACCAGGATGCGGGTGAGCACGCCCTCGTCGTAGGCCTCCATGTCCATGGCGGCTTTGTCGGTCTCGATCACCGCCAGCACGTCGCCCTTGCGGACCTGGTCGCCTTCGTGCTTGACCCACTGGCTGAGGACGCCTTCCTCCATGGTGTCCGACAGCCGGGGCATGAGTACCTCGGCCATCAGTTCCCCCCGACGGTCTCGCGGACGACCCGGGTGATCGCCCCGGCATCAGGCAGAGCAGCGAGCTCGAGCGGCTTGGCGTACGGCAACGGCACCTCGGCGGCCGCGATCCGCCGGACCGGGGCATCCAGGCAGTCGAACGCGCCCTCCTGTATCGTCGCGGCGATCTCGGCACCCGTGCCATAGCTGAGCCAGCCATCCTCGACCATGACCGCGCGGCTGGTCTTGCGGACCGAGGTGCAGACGGTTTCCCGGTCCAGCGGCCGCAGGCTGCGCAGGTCGACGACCTCGGCGGAGATCCCGTCTTCCTCCAGCCTGTGGGCGACATCGAGCGCGATCACCGCGGCGCGGGAGTAGCCGACGATCGTGATGTCGCGGCCCGGTTTGAGCACGGCGGCCCGGCCGATCTCCGCCACATGCTCGCCGTCAGGCACCTCGCCCTTGGTGTTGTACAGGGCCAGGTTCTCCAGCACAAGGACCGGGTCGGCGTCGCGGATGGCCGCGGTCAGCAGGCCCTTGGCGTCGGCGGGGGTGGCCGGTGCGACGACCTTCAGCCCGGGCACGTGGGCGTACCACACCTCCAGGTTCTGCGAGTGGGTGGCCGACAGCTGCTGGCCGCCGCCACCCGGGGTTCGGATCACCAGCGGCACGCTGACCTGGCCGCCGGACAGCGACCGCAGCTTGGCGGCGTTGTTGACGATCTGGTCGATGGCCAGCAGGCTGAAGTTGATCGTCATGATCTCCACCACCGGCCGCAACCCCATCATCGCCGCTCCGATCGCGACGCCGGTAAACCCCTCCTCGCAGATCGGCGTGTCACGCACCCGGCGCGGCCCGAACTCTCCCAGCAGCCCCGCGGTGATCTTGTAGGAGCCCTCGAACACGCCGATCTCCTCGCCGAGCAGAAACACGTCCTCATCCCGCTGCAGCTCGGCGCGGAGCGTGTCATGCAGGGCCTGCCGGTAGCTGAGCACCGTCATGCCGGCCCTCCCCCAGTGACCGGGTCGCCTGGCAGGCCGCGGTACATGCTGGCAGCCGGGGTGGCGTACACGTCGTCGAACAGGGTAGTGACGTCCGGGGCTGGGCTGGCGTCCGCGAAGTCCACGGCGGCGGCGACTGCCTTGTCCGCCTCAGCTTCGATCTCAGCCGCCGTCGCGTCGTCGAGGATTCCGCTGGTGATGAGGTGGTTGCGGAAGCCTGGCAGCGGGTCTTCGCGGCGCAGCCGTTCGGCCTCTTCCGCGGTGCGGTACCGCGCCGGGTCGACCACCGAGTGGCCGCGCAGCCGGTAGCTGGTCGTCTCCAGGAGAACCGGCTGGTGCTCGCCTCTGGCCCGGTCCAGGGCGGCGCGGGCGGTGTCGCGGACGGCGAGCACGTCGTTGCCGTCCACCCGCTGTCCGGGCATCCGGTAGGAGCAGCCCCGCTTCCACAGCTCCGGCTCGGCGGCCGCCGCCTCGACGGGGGTGCCCATGCCGAGCTGGTTGTTGACGATCACGTACACGACCGGCAGGTGCCACAGCGCGGCCAGGTTCAGCGACTCGTGGAACGCGCCGATGTTCGTGGTGGCATCACCCAGCAAGCACATCACAGCCGGCGCGTCCGGCGCGGGGCCGCCGCGGTAGGCGAGGGCGAACGCCGCGCCGGTCGCCAGCGGGATCTGGCCGCCGACGATTCCGTACCCCCCCATCAAGTGTCTTTCCGGGTCGAACAGGTGCATCGAGCCGCCCCGCCCGCGCGACAGTCCGTCAGCCCGCCCGAACAACTCGGCCATCACGCGGCCGGGGTCAGCGCCTCGGGCCAGCGCATACCCGTGGTCCCGATAGGTGGCGAACAGGTAGTCGTCGTCGCGGAGGGCGGCGGTCAGGCCGGCCACGGTGGCTTCCTCGCCGAGGTTGAGGTGGCAGTAGCCGCCGATCCTGGCACGGGTGTACATCTCGGCCGCGCGCAGCTCGAAAGCGCGGATCAGTGTCATCTGCCGGTAGTACTCGCGCAGCACGGCGGGGTCCTCGCGGGTCAGGTCCGCTGCCGGGTCGGTCATGTCTGCGTGCCTCCTTCAGTCCCCTGGGCAGGCGTCTTGCAGGATGAACCGGTCGGAGCCGGCGTGGCACCGCGGGCACCTGGTCGGCGGGTGCTGGCCGCGGACGGCCTCGCCGCAAACCTGGCACACCCACTCGGTGGTCAGCAGCGCCACCACGTCGCCGCGGCTGACGATCCCGGCCAGCCGCGGCCCGCTGATGACCGGCAACCGCCGGATGCGCCGCTCGACCAGCAGGTGCCGGACGTCGTTCACGTCGGTGTCCTCGCTGACCGTGATCACCGCACCGGTCATCACCTCGCCTGCCGTTTGGCCTGCGCGGGCAAGCAGGTCGTACTCGCTGACCAACCCGATCACCGCGCCGTCGGCGTCGGTCACCGGAACGCCGCTGATCCGGTTGTCCCGCAGCAGGCCCGCGATGACCGGGACCGGAGTGTCCGGGGTGACGGTGACCACCCGGGTGGTCATGATCTCCTTGACCTTCACGGCTAGGCCTGGCTCAGATCGGGCGCTGGCAAGCCGAGGGCGGTGAACGCCTCCCGGATCATCTGGCAGGTGAACCCCCACTCGTTGTCGTACCAGCTCATGACCTTGACCAGGGTTCCGTCCACCACCCGGGTCATCGCCGCATCCACTACCGAGGCGCGCGAGTCGCCGATTATGTCGGCGGAGACAACCGGGTCGTCGGCGACGCCGAGGATCCCCTTGTACCGCTCGCTGGCCGCCTCGTCGCGGAAGGCGTCGTTGATCTCCTCGGGGGTGACTGGACGGGCGATGACCGCTGTGACGTCAGCGATGGACCCGACCGGGAGCGGCACCCGGATCGCGACCCCGTCGAACTTCCCGGCCAGGGCGGGCAGCGCCTTGGTCGTGGCCAGCGCGGCGCCGGTGGAGGCCGGGAGCATGTTGGCCGCACCGGCCCGGCCGCGCCGGAAGTCCCTAGCCGGCCCGTCGATGAGCTGCTGGGAGGAGGTGTAGGCGTGGACCGTGGTCATGATCGCCTGCCGGATCCCGAACCGGCGGTCCAGCACCTCAGTGACTGGGGTGATGCAGTTGGTCGTGCAACTCGCGCAGGAGACCACCTGTTCATCTGGCGGCGCCTGGTTGACGCCGTGCACCACGGTGGCCACGGTCTCGGTGCGGGCCGGTGCGGACAAGATCACCCGCCGCGCCCCGGCGGCAAGGTGCTTTTTCAGGTCTTCCCCGCGGCGGAATGCGCCGGTGCACTCCAGCACCAGGTCTACGTCGAGTTCCCGCCACGGCAGTCCGGCCGGGTCCCGCTCGCCAAGCACCGGGATCCTCCGGCCGCCGACGACCAGGGCGTCACCGTCCGCGGTGACGGTCGTGTGCCAGCGGCCATAAACCGTGTCGTACCGCAGCAGGTAGGCCAGGTTGTCCGGCGGGATCAGGTCGTTGACCGCGACCACCTCGGTGCCGTCGACATGCTCGAGGATCTTGAGCGCCGCGCGGCCGACCCGGCCCAGGCCGCTGATCGCGATGCTGGCCATGGCGCCTCTCCTTTGATGTTCCCGCGCCTCGTTTCCCTGGTTCAGGGTCACACCAGAAGCCTGCAGCTTCCTTGCAGCGGGACCGCGTGACTCCAGGGACCTAGCGACCCGGCGCGTACAACACTTGCCGTCAGCCGCTGCTGGGTTCCGCCGCGGGCGGGGCGCCGCGCATCGCGTACCGCACGAACAGGCAGGACCCGTGCCGACGCACGGTGAGCAGCTCGGCGGACTCGGTCCGGCCGGGGAGCAGTTCCAGCCCGGCGACCAGCCCAGGCCGGGAGGTGTCGCCGCGGCCAGCGAGCACCGGGGCGATGGTGAGGAACAGTTCATCCAGCAGCCCGCCGGCGGCGAGCTGGCCGAGCAGCCGCGGGCCGCCCTCGGTGAGCACCATGCTGCCGCCCCAGGCGCGGGCAGCGGCGAGCACTTCAGCGGATGGCAGCTCGGGCCGCTCGCCGAGATCGAGGATCGTGCACGCGGCCGGCAGCCGGCCGTGCAACTGCCGGGCCCCGGAGGCCGTGGTGAGAATAAGCGCGCCGGCGCGCAGCGCCGGGTGCCCGGCGGGCAAGTCGCCGCGGGCGGTGACGACGGCGAGCTGCGGGTCGGCTGCGAGCCCCCGGCCGCGGCGGAACGCGGCGTAGCCCTCCGCCGCGACCGGGCAGACATGCCCGGGAGTCCACAGGTGACCCGGTGTGGCCCGCAACGTGCCCGCGCCGATCAGCACCACGTCCGCGCAGGCCCGCAGCAGGCCCATGACGAACCGGTCCGCCGGGGCATGCCCGCTGATCGCCGACCCGGATGACGGGTACTCCGGGCCCAGCGCGGTCACACCGTCCACAGAGGCGACGAAGTTGGCGTACACGCACGGCGACCGGAACCCGAGATCCCCGCCGTAGAGGTCGGTGAGCGCCGGCGGCAGAGGCCAGGCGGGCAGCCTGGCGCGCTCATACAGCCTGGCCAGCGGGGGCGACAGCCCGCCTGCGGTCCCGCTGGCGTCCGATTCCGCCATGCCCGGTCAGCCAGGCCGACCACAAAGCCGGAAGAACTCGGCCCGCAGGTCCGGGTCGGTGTCGTAATTGCCGCGCCAGTAGGTGGTGCGGGTGCTGGATTCGATCTCCCGGACGCCGCGCATCTGCGTGCACAAGTGCACCGCCTCCAGGTGCACCGCTACGCCATGCGGCTGGAGGACCCGTTCCAGGGCGTCAGCGAGCTGCTGGCCGATCCGCTCCTGGACCGTGAACCGGCGGGCAAAGAGCCGAACGAGCCGGGTCAGCTTGGACAGGCCGAGGATGTGCTCGTGCGCGATATACCCGACGTAGGCCCGGCCGAAGAATGGCAGGCTGTGGTGCTCGCACAGGGAGAAGAGCGGGATCGGCCCCTCCACCACCTGGCTGATGCGGCAGTCCGGGCCGCCATGGCATTCGGTGGGGAACGCGGTCACCAGCTTCTCATCGCCCTCGTACCCACTGGTCGCGTCGAAGATCGCCCGCAGGAACCGGCGCGGGGTGTCAGCGGTGGACACCACCCCGGTGGGCATGCCCATCGCGGTGAAGATCTCCAGCATGTACCCCTCGAACCGCCGCGACTGATCCGCGGTGATCTCTCGCGGGCAGACCGCTGCCCAATCTTCCTGGTCATGCTCGAGGTCATCGCCTGCGCCGCCGGCCAGTACCGGGCCAGAGTCCTGGTGCTGCTGCTCTGTGCTCATCGGTGTCACCTCCAGTCCATGGCACTGCACCCCATCGTCGGCCCGCGGGGTTGCAAGGAACTTGCAGGCTCTGCGAGGGAGAATCGACTCAGGTCCAGAGCCAGACGCTCGAACGCGGAGGTGGATCCGGGGTGCGTGACGACCTGGGGTGGACCGCGCTCCGGCCGTCAGCGGGCGGGCGCTGCGCGACTGACTCGAAAGCGGGGTTGCGGCCCACACGTGAGAGCGGCCGCGGCACGGGCGTACAGGCCGCCGCCGAGGGTCGCAGCGCTGCGCAGGGGCGTGAGCTGCTGGCCGAGCCCCCGGGCGCGTCGGCCCTGCTGCCGAGGCCGAGAGTGTATTCGTAGTTCGGGGTTTGCGGCCTGGCGCAGGACAGAAAGGTGATGAGGTGACCGTTCCGGGAGCGCAAAGGGCCGGTATCAGGTCACCGGGCCGGGCGTCGATCGGCGCCCGGACGCTGCGCACCGACCGGTGGTGGGCCTACCCAGCGGTCACCTTCGCCGTTCTGCTGGCGTTCGTCGCCTACGCGACGTACGCGGCGATCGTGAACCGCGACTACTACGCCGCGCCCTATATTTCGCCGTTCTACTCGCCGTGCCTGTCGCTGCACTGCGGGGCGGTGCCGGGCTCACACGGCGCCCCGCACCTGGGCTGGTTCGGCACCTGGGGGATCGTCACACCCGCAGTGATCATCCTGATCGTCCCGCTGGGGTTCCGCCTGACCTGCTACTACTACCGCAAGGCCTACTACCGGTCGTGGTGGCTGTCCCCGCCGGCCTGCGCGGTCCCCGAGCCGCACCGCCGCTACACCGGCGAGACCCGGTTCCCCCTGTTGGGCCAGAACCTGCACCGGTACTTCTTCTACGCCGCGCTGGTGTTCAACGTGATCCTCACCTGGGACGCCGTCGTCGCATTCGACTTCGGCGGGCACATCGGCGTCGGCGTCGGATCGGTGGTCCTGGTGATCAACGCGGTGCTGCTGTGGCTGTACTCGTTGTCCTGCCACGCCTGCCGGCACGCGGTCGGCGGCCGGATTAACCACTTCTCCAAGCATCCCATCCGCTACCGGGCGTGGACCTTCGTATCCCGGCTGAACCCCTACCACGGCAACTTCGCCTGGCTCTCCCTGGTCTGGGTGGCGCTGACCGACCTGTACGTGCGGCTGGCAGCTTCCGGGGTCATCCACGACCCCCGGGTGTTCTGATGATGCAGGCGGCGATGACGCAGCCCGGAGAGGGCAGGCCGGAAGCCCCGGCGCGGCTGCTGCGGGTCTGGCGCGGTGACAAGGCCGCCGGTGGCCTGACCGACTACACGGTCGGCGTTCTCGGAGGAGAGGTGGTCCTGGACGTGCTGCACCGGCTGCAGGCCACCCAGGCGAACGACCTGGCGATCCGGTGGAACTGCAAGGCCGGGAAGTGCGGCTCGTGCAGCGCCGAGATCAACGGCCGCCCGAAGCTGCTGTGCATGACCCGGCTATCCTCACTGCCCGAGGGCCCGATCACGATCACTCCGTTGCGTACCTTCCCGGTCATCCGCGACCTAGTCACGGACGTGAAGGTCAACTACGACTGGGCGCTGCACGTGCCCTCGTTCGCCCCGAGGGAGGTGGGGAAGCCCAGCGAGTACCGGATGACCCAGGCCGACATCGGTCGCAGCCAGGAGTTCCGCAAGTGCATCGAGTGCTGGCTGTGTCAGGACGTCTGCCACGTGATCCGCGACCACGAGCAGAACAAGTCGGCCTACGCCGGACCGCGGTACTTCATCCGGCATGCCGAGCTGGATATGCACCCCCTGGACACCGGGGACCGGCGCGCGGTGCTGCGCGAGCGGCAGGGGCTGGGCCTGTGCAACGTCACCAAGTGCTGCACCGAGGTCTGCCCGGCTGGGATCAAGATCACTGACAACGCGATCATCCCGATGAAGGAACGCTCCGCTGACCAACGGTATGACCCGCTAGGCCGGGGGCGGCGGTCCTGGCGTCACCGGGAGGGCCGCCCGCCAGGCCAGGAGTCGTGAGGCCCCGGCTGGCGTCAGGAAAGCCCAGATACCGAACGCAGCGCCGGCTGCCGTTCCCCCGGGGACGCACGCTGGCACACGCGGGAAGGAGGAGCAACAGCGATGCGGGTCAACTACTACAAGGAGTTTCCCGCAGCCGCGGAGGCCATGACAGGACTGGAGCGCATGGTCCGGTCCTGCGGCCTGAAGCCAGGGCTGCTGGAGCTGGTCAAGATCCGGGCCTCTCAGATCAACGGGTGCACGTATTGCCTGGCTGTGCACAGCAGGGACGGCTGGGCCCGCGGCGAGCATCAGACCCGGCTGGACTCAGTGGCCGCCTGGCGGGAGGCGCCGCACTACAGAACGCGGGAGCGGGTCGCGCTGGCCTGGTGCGAGGCGCTGACCGAACTGCCGCGCACCGGGGCGCCCGACGAGGACTACGCCGCGGTCGAGAAAGAGCTCACCCCGGCTGAGATCGCGGCACTGACGTTCGCGACCGTTGCGATAAACGGCTGGAACCGGCTCGCCGTCGGATTGCGCTCGGATGTGCTGAGCCTGGACGGCCTGGAATTCCCCGAAGGCGCCGGGCAAAAGGCCGGACCGGGTGGGTCGGCGCGGTGAGCACGCGAGCCCACGCCGACAGCTTCGGCGCATCCGGCACCCTGGACCTGAATGGCACCCGCTACGGGATCCACCGAGTGGACGCGGTCGAAGGCTCCGCGCGGCTTCCGTTCTGCCTGAAGGTCCTCTTGGAGAACCTGCTGCGCAACGAGGACGGGCAACTAGTGACCGCCGCGCAGGTCGAGGCTCTGGCACGGTGGGACCCGGCGGTCGAGCCGTCCGAGGAGATCCAGTTCACCCCGGCCCGGGTGCTGATGCAGGACTTCACCGGCGTGCCCTGTCTGGTGGACCTGGCCGCGATGCGGGAGGCGATGGCCGCGCTCGGCGGCGACCCGGCGCGGGTGAACCCGCTGCGCCCGGCCGAGCTGATCATCGACCACTCGGTGATCGCCGACTACTTCGGCCGCCCGGACGCGCTGGAACGCAACATCGAGCTGGAGTACCGGCGCAACGCCGAGCGGTATGCGTTCCTGCGCTGGGGCCAGCAGGCGCTGGCCGGGCTGAGGGTCGTCCCGCCCGGTACCGGAATCTGTCACCAGGCCAACCTGGAGCACCTGGCCCGGGTGGTGTTCGCCGAGGACGGCGCCGCGTTCTGCGACACCCTGGTCGGCACCGACTCGCACACCCCGATGGTCAACGGGCTGGGCGTGCTCGGCTGGGGAGTCGGCGGCATCGAAGCCGAGGCGGCCATGCTCGGCCAGCCGCTGTCCATGCTGATCCCCAGGGTGATCGGGGTCCGGCTGTCCGGGATGCTGCCCGAAGGCGCCACCGCCACCGACCTGGTGCTGACCATCGCCGAGCTGCTCCGCTCGGTCGGCGTGGTCGGCACGATGGTGGAGTTCTTCGGACCGGGCGTGGCCGCGGTGCCGGTGGCCAACAGGGCCACGATCGGCAACATGAGCCCGGAGTACGGGTGCACCAGCGCGATCTTCCCCATCGACGAGGTCACCCTCGATTACCTGCGGCTGACCGGCCGCCCTGCGGCTCAGGTCGCGCTGGTCGAGGCGTACGCCAGGGAACAGGGCCTGTGGCACGACCCAAACCATCAGCCGGAGTACTCCCGGGTCCTGGGCCTGGACCTGTCCGCCGTGGTCCCGTCGATCGCCGGACCGAAACGCCCGCAGGACCGGATCCCCCTGGCCCGGGCGCCGGAGGCGTTCCGCGCCGTACTGGGCGGCTACGTGCGCGCTGAGACGCCGCCGGCCGGGCTGGACGAGGCCGGCGCCGAGTCGTTCCCCGCCTCGGACCCGATCGCGGTCACCGGCGACCGGGACGGCGACCGCCCCGCTGCGGTGAGCCCGGCCACCGGCCTGCCCGGCCGGCCGCGCCACCCGGTCACGATCACCCTGGAGAACGGGCGGGAGGCGGAGATCGACCACGGGGCGGTGGTGATCGCCGCGATCACGTCCTGCACCAACACCTCCAATCCGGAGGTGATGATCGGCGCCGCGCTGCTGGCGAAGAGGGCGGCCGAGCGTGGGCTGGCGCCGCGGCCGTGGGTGAAGACCTCACTGGCCCCCGGCTCCCGGGTGGTGGTCGACTACTACGACCGGGCGGGCCTCACCCCCTACCTGGACAAGCTCGGCTTCAGCCTGGTCGGCTACGGCTGCACCACCTGCATCGGCAACTCCGGCCCGCTGATCCCCGCGGTCTCGGCCGCGATCGCCGAGGGGGACCTGGCGGTCTGCTCAGTGCTGTCAGGGAACCGGAACTTCGAGGGCCGTATCCACCCCGAGACCAAGCTGAACTACCTGGCCTCCCCGCCGCTGGTGGTCGCCTACGCGCTGGCCGGGTCGATGGACATCAACCTGGCCACCGACCCGCTGGGCACCGGAGCCGACGGCCAGCCGGTCTACCTGCGTGACATCTGGCCAGCCCAGGCCGAGATCGGCGAGGTCATCGCCGCCTGCCTGCGCCCGGAGATGTTCACCCGCGAGTACGCGCAGGTGTTCGCCGGCGACGACCGCTGGCGGTCGCTGCCGGTCCCCTCCGGGGACGCGTTCGCCTGGGACCCGGCCTCCACCTACGTGCGCCGCCCGCCATTCTTCGACGGCCTGGCGCCGAAGCCGGGGCCGCTGGCCGGCCTCGAGGGCGCCCGGGTGCTGGCCCTGCTCGGCGACTCGGTGACCACCGACCACATCTCGCCGGCCGGAGCGATCGGGGCCGACTCCCCGGCCGGGCAGTATCTGCGCTCCCACGGCGTAGTGCTCCGGGATTTCAACTCCTACGGATCCCGGCGCGGCAACCACGAGGTGATGATCCGCGGCACCTTCGCCAACATCCGGCTGCGCAACCAACTCGCTCCCGGCACCGAAGGCGGCTACACCCGCCACCTGCCCGGCGGCCAGCAGATGACCATCTACGACGCTGCCCAGCGGTACGCCGCCGAGGGCGTGCCACTGCTGGTCATCGCCGGGAGGGAGTACGGGTCCGGGTCATCGCGGGACTGGGCGGCCAAAGGCACCGCGCTGCTCGGCGTGCGGGCCGTGCTCGCCACCTCGTTCGAGCGGATCCACCGGTCCAACTTGATCGGAATGGGCGTGCTCCCGCTCCAGTTCCTCAGCGGCGAGGACGCCGCGTCAGTGGGCCTGACCGGGGAGGAGTCCTACGCGGTCCGCGGCCTGACCGGCGCGGAGGTGCCGCGCACGGTCACCGTCACCGCCACCGGGCTCGCCGGGACCCGCGAGTTCCCCGCCACGGTGCGGATCGACACCCCCGCCGAGGCCGCCTACTACCGGCACGGCGGCATCCTGCCCTACGTGCTGCGTCGCCTCGCCGCTGCCGGCGCGCCTCCTGCCCCGGGCGCGGGACGGTGACCGCCGTCATGACCCCGGTACTCACCGCGTGGGACGAGCCGGACTCGTTCACGATCGAGGGCTACAAGCGGGCCGGCGACTACCAGGTGTAGGCCCCGGGCACTGCGGATGGACCCGGGCGAGATCATCAAGCTGGTCAGGGACTCGGGCTGCGCGGTCGCGGCGCCGCCAGGTTCGCGATCGGGAACAAGTGGCCGTTTATCCCGCAAGGGGACGGCAAGACCCTCATTCCCGGAAAGAGATCCTACGCGCAGGGCGGACAGCAGGTGGTCCTGTCTCCGTCGCGATCTTGCGCCGTGGCGCCTGGGTCGCCGGCTCCGCCGCCCGGCGGTGCCGGTCACCCATCCGGAGCAGCCGGGGGATCACCAGTGCCGCCTCCGCCAGGCGTCGCGTCGGCCGCCGCGCGCACGCGCCGCGGACGGGCGGGGCGGCCGGATTGGATGTGGGGGTAGTGCAGGTCGAATGCGGGGCGCTCGGAGCGGATGCGGGGGATGGAGGTGAAGTTGTGCCGCGGCGGCGGGCAGG
>Ga0134126_10002800_pt1 | contig 21911 bp, 16 predicted proteins | sample KB31752_FD_96881 | JGI IMG/M metagenome (GOLD analysis project Ga0134126, IMG submission 96881) | Terrestrial soil microbial communities with excess Nitrogen fertilizer from Kellogg Biological Station, Michigan, USA - KB3-175-2 | ecosystem: Environmental > Terrestrial > Soil > Unclassified ... | reverse complement strand
CCCCAGGAGGCCGAGGCGCCGCCGGTCACCACGTCGACGCGCTGAATCAACATCTGGGGGAACTCGCTGATATCCGGCACGCCGGTGACGTTGGCGGGCATGAAGCGCTCGCCGTCCAGCAAGGTCAGGGTGCGCGTGGTGCCCAGACCGAACATGTTGAACGAGGCCAGGCCATTGGTGCCGCCCGAGGTACCGTTCACGCCATTCTGCTGACCGGTCGAACCCAGCAGCGAGGGCAACTGCACGACGGCGGAATAGATATTGTCCTTGGCCGACTGCTCGAGGAAGTCATTGCCGAGAACCGTGGTCGGCGTCGGAGCATTGAAGCCCGCCGTGGTGATGCGCGAAGACGAGACTGTCACCGACTCGATTGGCCCCGATGGAGCTTCCTGCGCATAAGCGCTGGTCGCCATCAGCAGGGCGGTGGCCCCCGCTGCGGACATCAGTACGGACTTGCTGGGTGAAAAATTGTTCGAGTTCGCGAGATCGAACTCGCCAGCGGCAAGCTTGCTGCTCATTTTTTGAATGTTCCCTCGGGCGTCGTTGCGCATCCGGTCTTTGCCGGCTGTATACACGCTACGATACCATGCTGCTCAAGGCTGTAACAATTTTCGCACGGGCGAGAAAAGTTGGTTGTGTGCAGCGCAGCACAAGTTGCTTCCTCTCGTTGTGTGAGAGGAATCAGTGCAACGCAAAAATCGCCACCTCGTCACCGAACTGTGGCGTGCCTGTGGGTACATGCCCACCCCGGCAGCCATTCACACCCACCGCCAGATACTGCACGCCATGCACCCTGTAGGTCATGGGCGGCGAACATACGGCGCGGTCGAAATGGTGGGTCCATAATTTTTCGCCGCTTCGGGCATCAAAGGCATTGAAGTCGCCGGACATCTCGCCGGCGAAGACAAGGTCGCTGGCTGTCGCCAGCACACCGCCATAGATGGGTTGGGGCGATTTATACTGCCAGGCGATCTTGCCACTGTTCACGTCGATGGCCGTCAAGGTGCCCGATTGCGGACCGTCGGCGCGTTTCATGACGCCACCGGTATGCCGGCCAACCCAGGGGCCGCCAGGCTTGCTGTCCTTGAAGTCGATGGTGGTGAAGGTCATGGGAATGTTGGAGCCCAGAACATAAAAATACTGGGTGCGCGGCGAGTAAGCCGGCGGCTGCCACAAGGACCCACCGTTCACGCCCGGCAGGAGCGTCGTGCCGGCGCGGCTGGGTGGTGCGAACATATTCGCGCTCTGCTCCACGAAAGGCTCGGACTTGTAGAGCAGCTTGCCGGTGAGGCGATTGACGATGAAGACATTGCCCACCTTGCCCGCCTCGCCTGCCGCCGGGACTGTCTTGCCGTCGGCGTCCCTGGCATCGAACAGCATCACCGGCGCGCTGGCGTCATAATCCCAGAGATCGTGCGGCACTTCCTGATACCACCAGGCCAATTTGCCGGTATGGGCATGTACCGCCACGATGGAGTCGGTATAGGCGTTGTCGCCCGGCCGCGATTCGCCTTGATAGTCCGGATTGGGATTGCCGGTGGAAAACACCAGCAGATCATTCTTCACGTCGACGGCCGGCGTGTTCCAGATCGAGCCGCCGCCGAATTTCCAGGCATCGTTCTGCCAAGTCTCGCCGCCCGGTTCGCCCGGAGCCGCCGTGGTGCGAAACTCCCAGATCTTGGCGCCGGTCTGAGCGTCATAGGCTTCCAGCATGCCCCGGGTCTCATACTCCGCGCCCGCGGTGCCGATGATCACCATGCCGTCATAGACCTGCGGCGCTTGGGTATAAGTGTAATAATGCTTGGGCTCGGGATGGGTTTTCTCCGGATCGGTCTGCCAGATGAGCTTGCCGGTCTTGGCATCAAGCGCCACCAGATGACCATCGAACAGGGCGGTGTAGACCTTGCCATAGGCCACCGCCACGCCGCGAGCCTGCGGCCCGCAGCAGGCTTCGGTGAAGTCCAGTTTCTCCGGGGCCCAGGCCCAAAGCTGCTTGCCGGTCGCTGCGTCATACGCCTGCACATGATTGGTGGCGGTGACCAGATAGAGCACGCCATCAATCTCCAGCGGCGTGGCCTCGAAACTGTTGGCGACACCGGTATGCAGCACATGGACGAGTTGAAGCTTGCCCAGCGTCTTGCGGTTGATGCCGGTCAGCGGCGAGAAGCGCTGATTGTCATAGGTGCGGCCATGCAACCGCCAGTTATCATGGTCCGAATCGGCGCGGGCCAGGACGCGGTCCTCGGCGGTCAGGCCGCTGGAAGATTGCGCCAGCACACTGCAGAACAGAAACGCCAGGCCGGACAGCAGGAAGGGCCGCAGCCGGCATTGCCTCAATCTTCTTGTCCACTCAGACATGCATGGCCTCCCGGGCATGCGCACAAGTTAGGAATGCCGCGTGGCTCCAGGCAAGGTCCTTGGCTGAGGTTGGCACGCCGGTCGTCTGGTCGAATTGCTCTGCCATCAAACCGCTCTCCGGCGCGAACCGGCGCACCGTCTCCAGGAAGGCGTCACCGCGGGTCCGGTCACCTGCCCGATAACAGAATTCCGCAGCCCCAAGTGTGGAAAAGTAATAGGCGCCCCCGGAATAATAGACGTCGCCGGCATATCGCCCCATGGCCGGCCCCGGCCCATGTTCGCGATTGATCGCATAGCTTTCGCGGAACAGCGCAGCCAACCGGTCCAAGGTCGCGATGAGACGTGAATCGCTGGCCAGTTTCGCATGATTGGCCGCCAGGATGACCGAGATGTCGAGTTCCTTTGCGGAGCGGCCCTGCGGCAGGAAGCGCGAACGGATATGGCCCTGGTCCTGCGACCAAAAACTTTGCCGGAGCGCTGCCAGCGCCCCCCCTTGCCGCGCGCAATCTGCCGAAAATCCCGGATCAGACGGCTTGAACCACGCCGCCCCTGCGGTCAACGCCGCTTCACTCACGCTGACAGTATAATAATGCAGCCCGAGTTCTTCCTCCCAAATGTCGAAGCAGGGATGGCTTGCATGGCTCAAGACGAATGCCAGGTCCTGCTTCAGCAGGGATATTTCGGCTTCGCGGACCGGTCCCCAATGCATGAGCGTCAGGGCGCGCAAGGCGGGGCCGTCATGTTGCGGTCTGGGCCAATCGGTGATGTCCAGGGTGCCGTCGGGATTGACGCGCGTTTCAGCCGCAATGGCGTCGCCATGGGCCTGGGCGATGTCCTTGCGCAGGAAACGCTCAAAGTCGGGCGCGGTCGCTGCGCGCCAATCCGGTGGCATCCGGCGGCCATCCAGCCCTGAAAGCTTCAGACTGAAATCCACGAAGTCCTCGAACAGACGGCGGGACTGAGGGACCGCGTCACGCACCAGCGCCAGCGCATCCATCACCGCCGCGCTGTCGCGAAACCAATGGAAGAAATAGTCGGGATCGGGGTCATACGACGCCGGTATCGGTGAGGCGACCACAGACCCCTTTGCCGGCGTGATCACCTGGCCAAATCCCTGCCGCGCCTTCACCACTGGACATGAGATGCTGCGCAACAGGCCCGAGATCGCATGCTCGCGCTGCCGCGCGATCCAGCTTTCAAGCATTGGCATGCGGGAGATTGAACCCCAGCCTGGCAAGTCCGTGGCGGACTTCCGGTATCGCCATGAACAGCTTCCACAACAGGCCGCTGCGGTAATTTTCGATCATGATGATGATCGGCGCCTGGTCGATGGCCAGAAACGTGTCGGCATACCAGCCGCGCGAAGGATTGAAGGCGTCGGTGAAGCCATAACGGCCCCAGATCTTGTCGCCATAGGTGACAAGAAAGTGCCGCAGGGCACTCATGGCTTGCTGCGGCGCATAGGGAAAGCTGGACAGAGCCGCGGTCGGGGAGATCGTGCCATTGTCGTTGCCGGGCGCATGCGCGTCATAACCGGACGGATCGTCGCTGGCGGTCAGCCCCCAGCAATTCGCGCCGTAGCCGGCAAAGCCGCCCGGATTGGCAATGCAATGCGCCTGGTTGACATGGGTCTGCGCCACATTCTGCCGCCAATAGTCGGCATGCACATCCGAAAGGCCGCGCGGATCAAGACCACAAAAGGAATAATGCGCGAAGAACAGAGGACCGCCCAGCTTCGGGCCCAGTGGCAGTTCGATGCCGTAATAGGAGCTGGCGTTGCGGTAATCCGGACCGGCACAGAATCCGGCGCGATAGGTTTCCGGCGCGATCGCATGAGTAGGTGACGCCGCGGCCAGGACATAGGTGATCAAACATTCGTTCCAGCCACGAATGGCATGGTTCATCGCAAAACCGTGCTGCGGGCTCCAATGCCAGGTCAGGACCTGCTCGCCCGGCTGGACGTGCCAGTCCCATTCCACCGCCTCCCAGAGCGCAGTGATGCGGGCGCGCAGCTTTTCCTCGTCCGGGCTTTCGAAATAGCGACGCGCCGTCAGCAGGCCCATCATGAGAAAGGACGTTTCCACAAGGTCAGCGCCGTCATCCATGGGACCAAAAGGAATGGTCGTCCCGCTGACGCCATCCATGAAATGCGGATAGACACCGTGATACCGCCGGGCCCGTTCCAGCCCATCCAACATTCGGGCAAGCCGCGCCACAGCCTCGGTGCGCGAAACCCAGCCGCGCGCAACCGCGACCACCAGCGCCATCACTCCGAACCCTGCGCCCCCGACAGCGACGAGATTGTCCGCCGTATCGCCTTCCTGGCGGTTGCGGTCGCGGGCCAGCCCGCTTACCGGCTCGGCCCCCTCCCAGAAAAAACGGAAGGTCTGCTTCTGCAGGGCTTCCAGCAAAGCCTCGTCCGGCAAGCCCGCCAGCGTTTCTGGTGATGCGTCAGGCATGCACTTCTTTCGCAGGCGGCGCCTGCTCAAGGCCGTCGCATTCCATCAGCGCCCGCCGGAATTCCGCCACGCGCAGCAAGGTGGCGTGCCAATCGGCGATGCTGCTGAAATTGTCGATGTACCAGCGCAGGGACAATTGCACCTGATTGAAGGCCCCCACCGCCATCATCATGCCACCAAAGGTCAGCGCCCCGCTGAAATAGGCCGGCGCCGCCGCCAGGATCGGCGCCACCAGCATGAGCCAGCCGTATCCGGCGGTGATCCAGGTCAGGTTGGTGAGGCCGAACACCAGCCGCCACATCGCGCCCAACACGCCGTTGAGCCGATCGAGGATCTTTCGCCGTGCCGTGACCAGCCCCCGCTCGCTCGCCTCGATGGCTGCAATATGCTCATTGGTGCGCATCAGGGCCGCACGCAGCTCCGATTCCCGCTGATAGCGCTGGGCGTTGCGGGGCACCAGGGAGCGGCCCACCCAGTAGCTTAGCAGAGACGCCGAGACCGCATAGCCGATGGCCGCCCACACCATGTAGCCGGAAATAACGACATCATAGCCGAACAGCTTGAAAGCGAAGCTGCCCGATATCCGCCACAGCACATATATAAATGTGACCACCAGGACGGTGGCTTGCATCAGCTCCACACCCAGTGTGCCGGACAGTTCGGTGAGATGCCGCGCATCCTCATGCATGCGTTGATCGGGATTTATGCCGATGGCGCCGGCCTGGGAAAGGCGGCGGGCCCTGTCGGGTTTTAGCCATTCCTGGACCAGGTCCTGGGCCAGGCCCTGACGCAGCCACAGCTTCATGGTTTCGGAGAGAAACCGTTGCAGAACATTCAACACCAGCAGGCTGCCGGTGATGATCGCGAAGACGGTCAACTGGACGAAGAAACCATGCATATCACGCCGCGCAAGCGCATCGTAGAAAGGCTGGTTCCAGCGGTTGAGCCGTATCTGGGCATAGGTCGTGACGACAATGACAAGGAAAACGGCAGCGCTGATGGCGAAGAGCCGATTGCGCAATGGCGATGCCAGCAGCGCCCGGATCATCATGTTCAGCTGAGACGGCAGATCGGCGTGACCGGAAATGCGTGACCGCTCTGGCTTGTCTTCGAACATTGCCCACTTTCTAACATTGCGGCCTTCGAAACGACACGAAAAAACGTAATATCCCGCCCGGACCGCGCTCACAGGGACATCATGGGACGCATTGACAGCCTGATCGCCGAAATGACGCTGACCGAGAAACTCGGCCAATTGACGATGACAGCTGCCGACTATGCGGTAACCGGGCCGGTCGTCACGCCGCTTTCAGAAGACGCGATTCGGTCGGGTGTCATCGGCAACCTGCTCAATCTTTACGGGGCCGAGGCAACGCGGCGCATACAGACGATCGCCGTCGAGCAATCCCGTCTGCATATTCCCCTGTTGCTGGGGTTCGACGCGATCCATGGCCAACGCACGGTCTTTCCAATCCCCCTGGCCGAAACGAGTATGTTCGATCCCGCCGCTTGGGAGGCCACCGCGCGGATGGCTGCGCAGGAGTGCGCCGGTGACGGACTGCACATGACCTTTGCGCCGATGCTGGATGTGGCGCGCGATCCGCGCTGGGGCCGCATCGCCGAAGGGCCGGGAGAAGACCCCTTCGTCGGATCCGCTGTCGCCCGCGCCAAGATCCGCGGATTTCAAAGCAGCAGCCTGGCCGATGTCGGCGCCATCGCGGCCTGCGCCAAGCATTATGTCGCGTACGGGGCCGTGACCGCGGGGCGGGAATATGCCTCGACCGACATGTCGGAAGGCATGCTGCGCGAAGTATACCTGCCGCCCTTCCGCGCCGCGGTGGAAGCGGGTGTCGCTTCGATCATGCCGGCCTTCACCGATCTGAATGGGGTCCCGCTGACGGCGAGCACGTTCCTGCTGCGGGACGTCCTGCGGGGAGAGTTGGGTTTCGATGGCGTGCTCGTAAGCGACTATCACGCTGTCGCCGAGTTGCTGAATCACGGGGTTGCCAGCGATCTGGCCGAAGCGGCCGCGCTGGCACTCAAGGCCGGCGTGGACATCGATATGATGTCGGATGCCTACCGGCTGGGACTGCCGGTGGCGCTCGAGCGCGATCTGGTCGCCATGGATGACATCGATGCGGCGGTGCGCCGGGTTTTGACGCTGAAGGAGCGGCTGGACCTGTTCCAGGATCCGTACCGGCGCGGACGCGCCGATACCGGTGTGACCACGCAAAGCCGGGCGCTGGCGCGTGACGTGGGTGCCCGTTCGCTGGTCCTGCTCAAGAACGACGCAAATGCCTTGCCACTGGCCGCCCGCAAGATTGCCCTGATCGGGCCCCTCGCCGATGCAGCCAGTGAGATGCGCGGCCCCTGGGGTGGCGCCGGCCGTCCGGAAGATTGTGTCGGCGTCCTGCAGGGCCTGACCGAAGCGGGGCTCGATGTGCGCCACGCGCCGGGCGTGGCGATCGAGACGGATGATCTGTCAGGCGTTCCGGCGGCTCTTGCGCTTTGCGCGGACGCCGACGCGATCATTCTTTGTCTTGGTGAAGCCCTGCTGATGAGTGGGGAAGCCGCAAGCCGTGCTCATCTCGGCTTGCCGGGCCGGCAGCGGCAACTGGCCGATGCCGTGTTCGAGAAGGCAGCGGGCAAACCGGTCATTGTCGTTCTTTTTTCCGGGCGCCCGCTGGCGGTGCCGGAACTGGTGTCGCGCGCTGGCGCCGTACTGGCGGCTTGGTTTCCCGGCTGTGAGGCCGGCCATGCCATCGCGGATGTCCTGACCGGTAAAGTTTCGCCCAGCGGGCGCACGCCGGTGAGCTGGCCGCGGGCCGTGGGGCAAATACCGATCTTCTTTGGAGAGCGCCCCAGCGGGCGTCCCTTCAATCCCGCCGATCATTTCACCAGCCACTACAGCGATGTGGAAAACACGCCGCTGTTCCCGTTCGGGCATGGCCTGACCTATGGAGATTTCAGCTTATCGAACTTACGGGTTGAACCCGGCGATTTGTTGACCGTGAAAGTGGATGTGGTCAATCACGGTGTGCGCGCGGCCGAAGAGACACTCTTCCTGTTTCTCAATCAGAAAAAGCCGGGCGTGACACGCCCTCTTCTCGAGCTGAAGGGCTTCGGTAAAATCGCACTGACCCCATCGGGTCAAGGCACGGTCACATTCACGCTGCCGCCAACGGCGGGACGGGCCGAACTTTTTGTCGGACCCAGTGCAGACGTCCGCTCCCTGTTGTCTGTACCGATCTGATGCCGGACGAGGGTTCGGCGGTTCAAACCGGTTTGAGACGGCCTGTGGCCAAAGAGTGGAACCAGGGACGCGCGGGTCGTTGTCGTTGAGTGGCGGCCAATCGGCGCTGCTTGTTCGAAGAAGGGATCACGGCCAGAACGAACGGCCAAGGTGCTCCCGTTTCGACACAGCGTTTCATTTCCCGCCGCAGCTGCGGGTAGGTTAAGACGCCGAAAGGCATGTAACGCAAGACGTGTTTCAGTTCGACCTCCACTGCAACAACAATCACGCAGGAAGTGACAGCACGTCTTTGCTGTGTTCCCCTCCCTCAAAGGCAGCGGGAGAAAGAACGCGGCGCGCTGGCCGACCTGACACTCTTCACATAAGCCTTCCACGTCGCCGCAGAAGCGCTCATCCAGGGTATACGAAGGTTCCGCAGCGATGCCCCGCCGCACGGTTCCCAAACAAGCCCCTGAACGCCACTATTTCACCACAATCGGTTTAACACAACGCAAAAAGGGTTACCGTTTGCGTCGTGCGTGAATTCGCAAGGTTCCATCGATGCGAATCTGTGCGCGTTAACGAATGTGGCGCTGGTTACTCTGAAGTAACTGTGATCGCGACTCCGCTGGAGAACCCGCGCGCATCGCGAAGAAGACGCGAGAGTGCGGTCGCGCCGATGCCACGAAAATATCCGCTCGAAGATTCATTTTCTTTGCCGCAGCCCGCGCCATAGACAGATGATGCTCGGCGTGAACAGGCTACACGGCCAACTGAGCCGGGAGCGAAAGTGTCAGGCCAGGTGCACGCCCTTCGCCCACTTTACGCGGCGCACAGCCCAAGCTGATCGCAGACGCTCGCTCTTTGGCATGCAACGGGCCCCTTGATCGGCTTCATTGCCAGACCCCCGGGCTTGGGAGTTAACTCTTCGCCAGGTCTATGGGGGATGGGGTGATGGATCGGCGATATCTGCTGAAAAATTCGCTCGCGCTGGGCGGACTTGTGGGTCTGGGAGGCTGCGCCACGCGACCGCCTTCGCCACCTGCGAAGTCTGTCTCAAACGTTCCGATCGAGGATCGCGTGCCGCATCTGGCACCCATTCGCGCCCACACCGACCGGCTGTTCGATATCAAGGTCTGCATCCGGCCGTTCCGGACCAAGGGCCCACGCCTGGATGTCGAACAGATCGGCGATGCCATGGTGGTGCACAATTACGGCCATGGCGGCAGCGGCTGGTCGCTGTCCTGGGGCTCAGCCAACATGGCCGTGCAAAAGGCCATGTCCGTCAGCCCCCGGCAGATTGCGGTCATCGGCTGCGGCATCATCGGGCTGACCTCGGCCCTCACCGCCCAGCGTGCTGGCGCCGAGGTCACCATCTACACGCGCGAACTGCTGCCGCGCACGCGTTCGGTGCGGGCCAATGGCAGCTGGACGCCGGATTCGCGCATCTGCCTTTCCGCGGAGGCGCCGGCGAATTTCGGCGCGACCTGGGAAGAAATGGCGCGCATGTCGTGGAAGACCCTGCGCTCCTATCTGGGCCTGCCTGGCAATCCCGTGACCTTTACCGATCACTATCGGCTGTCCGACCTGCCCTTCGGCCAGCCAACACCGCGTGATCCCGCCATCCCGCCTCTGCCGCCGCCAAGCTGGGCCGGGCTTCCGGAAAAAAGCTCCGACTTCGGGGAATATGCCGATCGCATCGCGGACCTGACCCCCCGGCCACAGATTCTGACCGACGACAACAACCCGTTCCCGGTGAAGTATACCTCCCGTTCCACCCAGATGTTCTTCAACTTCACCGAATATGGCCACCTGCTGATGAGCGATTTCTATGCCGCCGGCGGCAAGATCGTGATGCGCGATTTCCACGGCCCCGGCGAGCTGGCCGATCTGCCTGAGAAGGTGATCATCAACTGCCCCGGCTATGCGGCGCACGATTGGTGGAAAGACAAGGCGATGGTGCCGGTGCGCGGCCAGACCGGCTGGCTGATTCCCCAGCCCGAAGTCAATTACGCCATGACCTATCGCAACGTCCAAATCCTGTCCAAGAGCGACGGCATCATGGTGATTGCGCTCGAGGACGGCGACATGAAGGGTTACAACAACAGCGATGAATCGGTTCGCCGCGCGGAATCGGAACGGGCGGTACGTGTGATCGAAGAACTATTCTCGCGTTTTCCCACCAACCCGGCATGATCAGACGTGAAGGCGGGCTTCAAGGCGAACAACGCGCCTAGGTGGCCAAGAGCGGCGCTGCCCCGCAATAGCACACATTGCCGGCGCGCAATTGCAGCGTGCATATTCTCGCTTCTCGCCTCTTCTGGTTATCAAGCCGGGTGACCACGGTTTCGCCAGATTCGTACAGCAGGAAACATTCGGGGAGGTGACGCGTTTCATGCGCATCTTGGCCCGGGGGCCAGGAGTGGAGCAATGAAGGCATTTGGAAAATTTATTGTCCTCTGCGTTGCGGGGGTTACGTTGGCCGGCTGCGGCACCAATCCCGGAGATCGTGGTCTGTCGGGCGGCCTCTTGGGCGCAGGCACCGGCGCGGCTATCGGCGCGATCGCGGGCAATGCGGCCACCGGCGCGCTGATCGGCGGCTTGGGTGGCGCGGCCATCGGTGTGCTGACGTCGCCGGACGTGATCGATCTCGGCAAGCCCGCATGGCGACATGACGCATCAACCCATCACCGCCGTCATCGCCATTACGCCCGCAACGATTGCACCACGAAGGAGACGCGCACCCAGCGCATCACCACCTGCCCTCGCGCGAACTGATTATTGTGAAAGTGCGAAGGCGATGATGCTGTCATTCATCGCCACCGCAACATATTGACGGCCACCAATCGCATAGGTCATCGGCGAGGCGTGCCAGCGCGCATTCAGGGGAAAGTGCCACAGGCGCTTGCCGCTCTTGGCATCCAGGGCACCGAACGAGCCGTCGTCATCGCCGAAGAATATCAGCCCCCCGGCGGTAGCAAGCAGGCCGCCCCATGTCTCGCCGGCGCCGGTCTGTTCATAGTCCCACGCGATCTTTCCCGTCTGCGGATCGATGGCGCGGATATATTTTCGCGGCGCTTCGTCCGGTGCGGGCCGGGCCGACCCTCCATAGAAGGATTGGCCATGTTTCCACCATTCCTTGTTCTTGCTGAAAACATTGCACTTCTCCAGCGCTGCCAGATAGAAAAGTCCCGTGCCGGGGTGATAGGCCGTGGACATCCAGTTGGACGCGCCTTCCATCGAAGGACATATCAGGGCCCCTTCCACCGTCGGCTGCCAGCCTTCCGCCAGCACGGGCCGTCCATCCGGAGCGATCTTTTTCGCCCAGGTCAGTTTCTTGACGAAAGGACTGGCGGCCAGGAATTTTCCGTTGGTACGGTCCAGAATATAAAAGAAGCCGTTCCGGTTGCCCTGCAGCAACAGCTTGCGCGGTGCGCCCTGGAACATCGCGTCGACAAGCATCGGCGTCTCGGTCGCGTCCCAGTCGTGCAAGTCGTGTGGCGTGAACTGGTAATGCCACCTGAGCTTGCCGGTTTTCGGATCGAGCGCCACGACCGAGTCGGTGAAAAGATTGTCGCCTTTCCGTTCGTCGCCATTGAAATCAGGACAGGGATTGCCGATCGGCCACACCAGGCTCTCCGTCTCCCGATCGTAGGTCCCGGTCAGCCAGGTGGCGCCACAGCCATGCTCGAGCGCCCGGCCCGCCCAATCACCGGTCACCGGATCGGGTTTTTCGGGAATGGACCAGAAGCGCCACACATGCGCGCCCGTTCTGGCATCGAAGGCGTTGAGCTGGCCGCGAATGCCCTCGTCGCCACCGGAAAGTCCGGCGATCACCAGATCGCCAACCACCAGAGGCGCCGAAGTCGCGCCGTAATGCTTGCGCGAGTCCGCCATCTCGCTGTCCCACAACAGCGCGCCATTCACGCGATGCAAAGCCAACAGATGCGCGTTGTCGGTCACGACAAAGACCCGATCGCCCAACACAGCTACGCCACGGTTGATCCCGCCGGCCGCATCGCCCACCAGCCCTTTTGAGGCGGGGCGGCTGTAACGCCAGATCATCCGGCCGCTCCTGGCATCCAGAGCGATGACGGAATTGACCCGCGTGACATACATCACGCCATCCACAACGACCGGCGTGCCTTCCAGCGGCTGGCTGCCCTGGTCGGGGACTGCAAATATCCAGCGGGGCGCGAGGCCGCCGATATTGCCGCGCGTGATCTGGACAAGCTCGGAATAGCGATTGCCGCTCAACTGTCCGTGATAGGACGGCCAATCTCCCGCTTTCGGTTTGACGACCTGTTCCCAGGCGATGCCGCCGGGCAAGGCTTTCGGTTCGGCGCCTGGCTGTTGCGCCTCAGGCGCGGCTTGCAGGAATTTGATGAGATCGCGCATGGCGTCGCGCGAGCCGGTCCAGGCCGGCATGGCGGATCGCGGCTCCCGATCGATGCGCACAAGATCGCTCTTCGACAACAGATGCAGGCGCCCGTCGAAAGACTGCATCTGAAGATCGGCGCTGCTTTCGTTGCGGATGAAGCCGCGCAGAGATTCGCCTTTCGCGGTCTTGACGGTGGCCACTTGATAACCGTGGACGCTCGGTTTCGGATTCAGCAGCGCGGTTTCCATCTGGGCCAGGGTCAGCCTGCGGGCGGCTTCGGTCAGGTCGGGACCGTTGAGGCTGCCCCTGCCCCAGACCATGTGGCATTGCGCACAGCCGGCCTTGCCGAAAAACAGGGCGGCGCCCGCCTTGGCATCTCCGGGAAGTGCTGTCCTGGTAAGGGGCTGCATCCGCGACAGCGCGAACGCCGCCAGCGCATTCAGTTCGTCCGCCGGGACAGTGAACGCCGGCATGCCCTTGTCGGCAATGCCATGCTGAATGAGGTTGCGCAGGGCCTTTTCATTGTCCAGCCCCAGCCGCGAACCGTTGGCGATGGCTGGCGCCCGTTCGCCGCCAAGGCCGTCCTGGCCATGGCAGCCGGCACAGCGCACATTGAAACGTGCGCGTCCGGCTTCCACCAGATCCCCCGACCCGTTGACTGGCTGTGCCCGGCTTCCGTCCAAGGTGAGCAGCCCGAAAGCAGCGACCAGCCCCGCGCAGCCCAAGCCGACCAGTTTCTTCAAGCGCCGCCCCCGCCTTCACCCACGCCATCTTAGCGGTCGGTTGCAGCTTCGGCCAAGCTTCGCCTCCACCGAACTTTGCGGCCTAGGGCGGCGGCAATCTTTTCACGACGATCTTGGCAAGCATTTCCGCCTGGGGTTGGCGCGTGGCCTTGTCACCGAATTGCGCCACCGAAATGCCGAAACTTATGCCGTTCTTACGGGCCGCCACGCCATCACCCCACCAGAGCGAATCGTCGGCGCCGACCTGGACAGGAACAGGCTTGGAGTTGATATCGTGGTCCTGGAACGCTCTCTGGAAATCGTCCAGGAACTGGCGCGCGTCGTTCGGACCGCCCGGCCAGTTCATGACTCCAAGCACCACAAAGCCGCGCCCGCCCAGCCGCAGGTTGGGATCGGGCTCGACCCCCGGGGCCAACGGCGCCGCCCAGATGCATGTCGTGGAATGGGCGCCTTGCTTGGTGATCCCATTATCGAACGGCTGCCCAGCCTCCACACCCCTGCCCACCACTGCCGAGACCTCGTCCGATGTGAGCAGGGCGCAGGCATCGATCGGCGCGGGCTTGGCCACATCCGCAGCCTCAACCTCCGGCGAGGCCAAGGACGCTGCGATGCACAACGCCGCCCGCAGAACCGAACCACCCAGGGGAAGACGAACTCGGCCGGCAAAGACCACGGCGGCAGCTCCAATAGAGAAGTGAACCTGGTCTCGAGGTTATCCCAAATCTGCGACGCCACTCCAGCCTCCTGGGCTTCGACGCCAGGACATGGGTCTGCGGCAGCGGCCCATCGCAACCCTGGCGGGCTTGTGAGATATTGGGATGTGGCGGCGACGCCACGGGTTGCGCTTGCCGATTGCCATCAGGAACGTCCCATGCGCACAGCAATACTGGTAATGGTTGCAGTTTTCTTGGCTGCCAGCCCGTGTCTGGCAAAAGGCCAACATTTGTCCTGCCCCGCGCAAGTGTCCGAAACCGTCGGGGGCGCGACCACCATATTCAAGGACACGCTCCAGCTCTATCTGGACCAGGCAAGAAAAAGGATCGTGTTCGAGACCAGCTCTTTGCGTGGCGGCAAACTTTCTTTCAAGACCACCGCCTTCTCCAACAAACTCATAAGTGCGGATGTGGCGGATCGCACCGAATTCGGATCCTATTTCGATGCGCCATCCGGATCCGGTTTCCTGCGGTTCGACAGGATAAAGCGCGCGCTGGTCCTGGGCATGTATCTGTCGCCAAAGGGCATCGCGATCGAGACGGCGATCTGCGAAGACGCTTCCAAGCCCACGTCTTGAGCCCGCAATCGGCCACAGCCCTCAGTTCTGCGCCTTTCGAAAGGTGAGTCATGAAACGGATATTGATCGCCTGCGCCATGTTGCTTCCCGCCTCGCTCGCAGCCCAGACGCCGCCTGCGAACAACCCGCCGCGGCCGCGCTATGCGCCGACCTACAACACCGTCGAAGGCCAGCCGATCGAGAGCCGCAAACCGAACAATCCCAATGAGGTCCCGGCCTTTGCCGGCCAGACCCGCGCGCCTTATCACCGGACCGCGCCTTTCAACGTGACGGTGCTGCTGGACAACATGCATGTGCCCTACAGCCTGGCCTTCCTGCCGGACGGCAATATCCTTCTGGTCCTGAGGCTGCCCGGTGAAATGCGCATTCTCGACCGAGCGGGCAAGCTCTCCGAATCGCTGAAGGGTCTCTCAGCGCTGACCGCCGCGAAGGACTTCGGCCTGCTGGACCTGAAGCTCGATCCCAACTTCGCCACCAATCACCGGATATTCTTCACCACCTTCGACTATCTTCCGGTCAAAGCGGGTGGTCCGCCGGAGACCGACAGCAACACCAATGTCGCCAGCGCCCGACTTGATGAAGCGACAGGCGCCCTCACCGATGTGAAAGTCATCTTCCGCGCCTACCCCACCATCCCCTCCAACCGGCTGGGCGGCAAAACCGGCGGCCGCATCGCCATCGCACGCGATGGCACATTGTTCGTCACCTTCGGAGACCGCGATGACGATGATGTGCCATGGGACGTGGCACAGAAGCTGGACAATGACCTGGGCAAGATCATTCACATCACGCCCGACGGCGCGCCGGCGCCCGACAATCCCTTCCTCCATACCCCGGGTGCGCGGCCCGAAATCTGGGCTTATGGCCTTCGCAGTCCTGAAGGTCTTACCTTCGACGCGAAGACAGGCAAGCTGTGGAATACCGACATCGGTCCTGAAGGTGGAGACGAGATCAACATCATAAAAAAAGGCGCCAATTACGGCTGGCCGGTGATCAGCTACGGCATCGAATATACCCGATCTGCCTACCCCATCGGCGACAACGGCATTCGGGTCGGCAATGGCTACACTGCCAAGGACGGGATGGAGCAGCCGGTCTATTACTGGGACCCGTCTTTCACTCCATCGGGGCTGACCTTCTATCGCAGCGACCTGTTCCCGCAGTGGAAGAACAGTCTCTTCAGCGGTGCCCTGAGCGGGCAGGCGCTCGACCGTCTGGAAATCCGCAACGACAAGGTCGTTGCCGAGGAGGCCCTGCTGACGGACTTCAACACCCGTACCCGCGATGTACAAGTGGGGCCGGACGGCGCGGTCTATGTGCTGACCGACAGCGGCACCGGCAATCCCAATCCCAACACACCCTGGACCAGCAAGCTGCTCAAGCTGACGCCGAAATGAGGGCTGTTTCGAGGCGGTGGCCGCGCCCCGGCGCTTGCCGAAACCCAGGTGGCCGATAGTATGGAGGCCGGGGAAGAACAATAACCAGAACGGGGCTTTCGGTGAGCAGATCCAACTTTGGCCGCAACCTGGGGATCGCGCTTGGCATCGCCCTGACAGCGACCTTCGCCCAGACTTCATTCCAGAGTGGCGCACAGGCCGCGGCCTCCAAATCGCCGGACTGGTTTTTGCAAGGTTCCGCTCCGCCCGACGATCTGGCGCGGGCAGATGCGATCACCCGCGCCGCCGATCCCAAGGATCCGCTGACCGCCTGCGTCGACGATATTCCCAAACTGTGTCCGGATCTGCCGCGGCCTGGCCAGCGCAGTTGCCTGTCAAAGCAAACGGTCAAACTGTCCGGCCGTTGCCGAGAAGCGCTCGCTTCCGCACCGCCGCCAAGTTCACTGGGCGTGCCGCCGTGTGTGGATTCGACCGTCTGCAGTCCCGCATCGAGACTTGGAACCCGCAACAGCCTGCAGCGTGTCGAGTGGAAGCAGACGATGGGCTAAAAATTCGCCTATCCCTTCGCACTGCCGCCGGGCGGTGACGGGGTGCTGGGTGTTGCGTTCGATCATGAGGGAAATTTCTGGGCGTATCAGCGCAGCCCCGTCGGCCGCCCTACCCTGTTCAAGTTCGATAGCAATCGGAAGATCATTCAGACGGTCGGTGATGACGTATTGGGCCATCTGGACAAGGTGCACGGCATGACGATCGACGGGGACGGCAATCTGTGGATCGCTGCCGCCAACAGTGCGCTGGTTATGAAAGTCAGCCCGCAGGGAAAATTGCTTTTGACGATCGGTGAGCGCGGCCACCGGGGCGACTGGGTCGAGAGCAGGAACCAGCGGCTGTTGTGGCAGCCCTTGGACATCGCGGTCGGGCCCCATGACGACATCTTCATCGCCGAAGGTCATGGCGATGAAAGCCCGAACGATGTGGATTCTGCCGACCCCACCAACAACCAGGGAGCGGCGCGTATCATTCACCTCGACAAGAACGGCAAGTTCATCAATCAGTGGTACGGCAATAGAGTTGGCCAGGGCCGCTTCTATTCCGCGCATACGGTCGCCGTTGACCCAAAGACCGGCCTGGTATGGGTCGGTGACCGGGAAGAATATCGCTTCGTCCTGTTCACCCAGACAGGCGATTTTGTGCGGACCATCCAGATGCGCAACCTCACCTGCTCCCTGCGATTCGACCCGCAAGGCGAACCGTGGCTGGCGGACGGCATGGATGGCCAGGTGCTGAAAATCGACCGGGACGGAAATGTTCTGGGGGCGATCGGCGGTGGGCAAGGCAAGGCGGAAGGCCAGTTCATGGAAAGCAATTACATGACCTGGGACCAAGCCGGGAATATCTATCTGGGCGACACGATCCTGCCGCGGATCACCGAACTGGTCGCGCCGGGAAAGCGGTAGTGCGGCCGGCGTATCGGACCGGCCGCAAGCCGGCATCCGTTCTGGCCTTTATCGCCGCTCTTACGGCCATTCCAGCTTCGCCAAATCTCGCTCTGGCACAGGCGTCCGACCTGGCCGCGCTGAATGCCAAGGCATCCAGCCTGGACGCGGCCGATTACCCCTTCGTGCAGCCCGTCTGTACCCGTTGCCACACACCGGAGATGTTTCTCCATTCCCGTTCCTGGTCGGGCTGGCGGGACATTTTCAATCAAATGAGCGGTTACGGTGCCGCCGCCTCGCAGGAACAATGGCAGCATATCTACAGCTATTTCCAGCGCGCCCTGACATTGATCGACGTCAACCATGCCGATGAGGATGAACTGTCGGCGGTGCTTGGGGTGGACGAAAAAACAGCCATCGCCATTGTGCAGCGCCGCACGGACCGCCCGTTCAAAACCGCGGGGGACCTGGAAGCCATGCCGGGTGTAGATAAGGCGAAGATCGAAAGCATCTCACCCAGGCTGTTGTTTGACCGGCCGCCGGAGGATCAGTAAGGTTCCAACATCGTCGCGGGCCGCGTTGTCGCGCGACCTTGATCGCGTCATTTCCCATAGAATATTTCCGCGGGGAGAAGACCATGCAAATTCATAAAGCGCTCATGGCGACCGCCAGCCTGGCGGTCATGGCCTGCATCGGTGGCTCCGTCTCGGCACAGAACAAACCGACACGCGCTGCCGGACCAGCGGCCCAGCCGATCGTCGCAGGCGCGCCAACCCTTCTGCCCTATCAGAGCCCGCCGCGCCACTTGCTCTATATCGCCACGCCCGGTGATGAGGGCGCCGATGATCAATCCGGCGTGATCGTTCTGGACGCGGACCATGACTATCGCTTCGTGAAGCGCATTCCTTATGGTCTGGCGGCCAGTGAATTGCCCGGTCCCAAGATCTCCGGCATGACATCGAGCATCCCGGCCAACAAGATCTACGTCACGACCGATGGCGGCAGCATGATCGCCTTCGATCTCAAGACCGACAAGATCGCCTGGACCTTCAAGGGCGAGAAGGTTCCCGTGAAGCTCCAGCGCCGCGGCGCCGCGGCCGATGGTTGCTGCGAGCGGCCTTACACCTTGCCGGGCGGCAAGACCTTGCTGGTGGCTTCCGCCTACAATGCCTGGTGGTATCTGATCGATGCGGAGACCGGCAAGGAGTTGGGCCGCATAGATACGCCGGAGACACCCCGCTCCCACAATCTGGCTGTCACCGCGGATGGAAAGCTGGCGATCCTTGCCACGCTGTCGGGTCCCAAGGAAGGCACCGCGGGCGTCGCCGTTGTCGATCTGCCAGACCGCAAAGTGCTGCGCTATATCCATTTCAGTGACGCGGTCAGGCCGATCACCATCAATCATGACGGCAGCCTGGTCTATGCCAACGTGAACAACCTGGACGGCTTCGAGATCGCGGATACGAAAACCGGCCAGATGATCAAGCGGGTCGAATTGCCCGGGGAGATGTGGAAAGCCAAATGGGCGGACCCCAATACCCATCACTTCGGTCACGGCCTTCCCAGCCACGGCATCGGCATGACGCCAGACGAAGGCGAAATCTGGGTTACGGATGCGGCCAATGATGCCTGGCAGGTCTGGGACAATCCGGGCGACGGGCGTAACCCGGTCTATAATCCATCCAAGGCAGTTCCCATCCAGGCAGGCATCGGCTCGAGCTGGATCTCGATGACAAATGACGGCAAGACCGCCTTCGTCGGCGATGGCAGCATCATCGACGTGCGGGCCCACAGAGTCATCGGCACCATGAAGGATGAATATGGGCGCCCCATTCACGCCGCCGAGAAAGTGCTGGCCATGACCTTCCGGGATGGCAAGCTGGTGGAAACCAGCAACCAGTTCGCCATCGGCAACGCCGAAGCGCGAGAGGCGCGGATGAAGCGCGAGACGGCGAGCAAGCAGGCCAGCAACAACGGCAACTGAAGCTCCCAAATCGCTGCCGCCTACCTGAACCGCAAAGTCAGGGCATTTGTCCAGGCACGGCTGCCTCAAAATTCCGTCGTGCGGACACGTCGACGCGGGGCTCTCTGCTGAGACGCCTCAAGATGGCCGCGCAGGACCCCGGTCCTGACACCGCTGTGAGCGGCTGTCATTCGTCCGCGCGGTATACAATTGCTCAGGCAAACCAAAAATCGCGTGGAGCTGAAGGCCCTCGGAATGTGAGAGACCCGTTCAGACGGTGTTTGACATGCAAAAATAATAATTGGGAGTTTCGATCATTTACTGCTTCAACGGGAATCGATCGAACATGTTACGAAGAGGGAAGCCCGTGATGCGGCCTAGGTTGGGATTTGCGATTGCGATCGGACTGCTGTCTTTCGCGGGACAGACGTCCACCGCCCAGACAGCGGACCATTCCTGGCAGCATCTGCAAATGCCGACTGCAGCGCAGGTGGCGTCCATCTGGAACAACGCCCTTTCTGTATACGGTCCCGAGCCCTATTACGGGATGGGCGGGCCCGTGACGATCGATGTCATCCGGCGCGATCTCGATACCATGAAATCCCTGGGATGGCGTGCCGTGACCGTTCAATACGGCGCGGGCGGCGGCTTCGATTACATGTCGCCGCAATATCTCAAGCTCTTCCGCCAGCTGGTCCTGGAAGCCAAGAAGCGGGACATGAAGGTGTGGATCGTGGATGATGCGGGATATCCTTCGGGGTTCGCCGGCGGAAAGTTCACCAGTGAGCATCCCGAACTGCGGATGCAGATCCTGATGGCGGCAAAGACCGTCACCATCTCGGGCGGACAATCGATCGACGAACAGGTCCCCGCGGACACCGTAGCTGTCAGCGCCGTTCCCAGTCTTTCCGGAAATGCCGTCACCCTGCCGGTGACGGGCAACCGGGTGCGGTGGACCGCGCCGGCCGGAAGCTGGACGGTGATATTCGTTTCTCACACCTTCCGCACTTCGCCGACGCGCTCGGAGACCAATCCGACCCACGCCAAGGACGAGAGCCAGTCGCTTGAAGATTATCTGGACCCGGCGGCGACGCAGCAATATCTGGACTTCACCCACAACGCCTACAAAAAGGTCGTGGGAGACGAATTTGGCAAGACGATCCTGGGATTCCGCGGCGACGAGCCCGACTATACGATCAGCGGCCTGCCCTGGACGCCGCGGTTTTTCGACACCTTCCAGAAGATGAAAGGCTACGACATCCGCCCCTATCTGGCGGTGTTCCTGCAGCCGCGCGGGCCCGAAACACGTCTTTCGCCCGCGCAGATGGGCGCAAAGGCAGACTTCTATGACGTTTTCGCCCAGATGTTCGAGGACGGATTCTTCAAGCCGCAAGCCGTCTGGTGCGCGCAGAACAACATGGAATACCAGCTCCATATCAACCACGAGGAGCAGGAACTTCATCTCGTCCAGAGCGAAGGCGATTTCTTCCGCGCCATGCGCGATGTCCAGATTCCCGGGGTCGACACAATATGGCACCAGATCTGGACCGACACGGTGTCGGATTTTCCGCGGCTGGCATCCTCGGTGAGCCATGTTTACGGGCATCCCCGTTCCCTCACCGAAAGTTTTGCCGCCTACCGGCCCGAGCCCGACATCAATATGGCGCGCTACATTATCAATGAGCAGTTCGTCCGCGGCATCAATCTTGTCGAGACCATGCATTACCCGGCGAGTTCAAGGCCGCGCGGAGGGCCGGCCGCTTTCATGAAAGACCCGGGTTGGCCTGCCTTGATGGCTTACACGCGGCGGGTTTCGTATCTGATGTCGATGGGTCGTCCCGCGGCCGATGTGGCGCTGCTGCTGCCGACCGCCTCGCTCTGGATGCAGGATGCCGATGCCGACAACACCTTTGTTTCCAGTGAGCGGCTTTTGTCAGAGCGTCAGATCGATTTCGATATCGTGACGGAGGACGCAATCAACGAGACCCTCAAGGCAGGGTCCGGAACCCTGGAGAGCGCAAGCGGCAACCGCTACCGCGCGGTGATCGTGCCGAATGCGAAAGTCCTGTCACGCGCCACGATCGACAAGCTTCGGAAATTTTCCGAAGGCGGCGGCCATGTGCTGTTCATCACCGGAACGCCCAGCCTCATCGCCGACAAGACCTATCTCAACGAGGCCCAGGCCCAACCGTCCGATTTCAGCTGGGCGACCCTGGCTCCCGACACCCTGGCGACCGTGCCTGTTCCGCCCGCATACCCGACCCAGAGCGCTCCGGCTCCGCTCAATCCTCCGGCGCGGCTGGTTGCGGCCCTGGACACAGCCGTCGGCGCGCGGGCCGTGATGCTCGCCGCGCCGGATACGGCGCTGCGGATCATGCAGCGCAGGCTCAAAGATGCCAATGTGGTGATGGTGTTCAACGAAAGCGACCATACGGTGAAAAACACGCTTCGCCACAGCCTTGGAAAGCTGGTGGAACGGTGGGACGCGGAAACGGGGAAGATCGAACCGGTGACCGGTGAGACCGGCCGCATCGCGCTCGATTTAAAGCCGTACGAAACCGCTTTTTACGTCATCAAGGATTGAACGAACGCCCCGGGCGAGCCGCCAGATCGGTCTGGCGGCTTGCCTCCGATGTTCAAAGGACCTTGTT
>Ga0134126_10002798_pt1 | contig 21916 bp, 27 predicted proteins | sample KB31752_FD_96881 | JGI IMG/M metagenome (GOLD analysis project Ga0134126, IMG submission 96881) | Terrestrial soil microbial communities with excess Nitrogen fertilizer from Kellogg Biological Station, Michigan, USA - KB3-175-2 | ecosystem: Environmental > Terrestrial > Soil > Unclassified ... | reverse complement strand
TAAAGTGATCACTGTAAATGATGAAGCGGCGAGCAAAAGTGTGGATGGCCGGTTGTATTATGATGTAATGGGTCACCGGTATTGGAAAAATTTTAAAGACGGCAAGTATTATTTATTCGATAAGTCTATGTACAACAATCCTGATTTTAAACCTACCAAATAAAATTTTCAGGCAAAATAATTGAAGAAGCCGTGCCTAACTATTCTCGGAAGAAGAAAAATATTGATGTACCTTTGATCACTTCCCGAAAAAATATTTACCGGGATGTGTACACATCAATTATCACCTGATTCGAACAGAATCATTAAAAAAATCAGCAAAATACTATATGGCAGAAACCTGGAATAAAAAGGAAAGAGAAAAGAAAAAAAAGCAAAATAAAAAAGAGAAAGCAGAAAAAAAACAGGAAAGGAGAGAAAACAGTAAATTAAATCCTGAAAGCGAATACGCATACCTGGATGAAAATGGAAATCTTTCATCAAAACCGCCGGATCCACGCAAAAAAATAATCATAAACGTGGAGGATATTGAAATTGGCGTTCCCAAACAAGAACCTTTAAATCCTGAAGACCTTATCCACACGGGCATTGTTACCTTTTTCAATAATGATAAAGGATACGGATTTATAAAAGACCAGGTAACGCATGAAAGTGTTTTTGTTCATGCCAATTCGTTATCCCAGCCAATCAAAGAAAACAATAAAGTTAGTTTTGAAATTGAAATGGGGCCAAAGGGTGCGAATGCAGTGAATGTGAAGCTTGTAAAATAATGGGCTTTAAAAAATACTTACTTAATGAGTAGGTATTTAAAAATTAAAATTTCAGGTATTTCTTCGTTTACTGTATTTGGAATTTTGTTGTAACAATAAACAGACGAAAATGAACAGTGAAAAAAAATTAGAAACTGCCACATTTGCAAACGGTTGTTTCTGGTGCACAGAAGCCGTTTTTCAGCAATTAAAAGGAGTAGAAAAAGTAACCAGCGGATATACCGGTGGTCATGTAGAGAACCCGACATACGAACAGGTTTGCAATAAAAATACGGGCCATGCTGAATGTTTACAGATCCAATACGATCCATCAGAAATATCTTTTGATGAACTTTTAGAAGTATTTTGGGAAACACATGATCCTACTACATTAAACAGGCAGGGAAATGATATCGGGCCGCAATACAGAAGTGTCATTTTTTACTATAACGAAGAACAAAAAGAAAAAGCTGAAAAATATAAAACAGCGTTGAATGAAAGTCATGTTTTTAATTCGCCTGTGGTAACTACCATCGAACCATTTAACGTGTTTTATCCTGCAGAAAATTACCATTCAGATTATTATAAAAATCATCCTACACAATCGTACTGCTATTATATTATAAAACCAAAGCTTGATAAATTGAAAAAAGTTTTCGGAGATAAATTAAAGTAGCCTCCTGATGAATTGCCGTAAATCTTTACGCTATAAAAAAACATTGAACTTCTTTTAACAACAGTTTATCTTAATCTAATATTAAAAAAACGGCAGCTCAGCGTTCCGGATTTTTTAATTCTTGAAAGATAAAATCAAAGAACAAAAACATTTCTATTCGAATTATTTAATCAATACTTTTGCGCCAGAAAAATTAATTATTTCAGCAAAAAATTTAAAATCAAGTTTATGAAAAAAGTGTTTGTTTTCCTGTTTGCCTTCATCTTTTCAGCAGCCCTGGCAGCAAATGCACAAACATATCAGACTGCATTAGGCGCTAAATTCTATACAGGGGATGGCTCTATTGGAGGCGTGAATGTGCGTCATGCTACTGCAGCAAATACTGCGTTGGAAGGATCATTATTATTCTTTAACGGCGGTATAGGAATTGAAGGATTGTACGAATACCAGGGACCAATCTCGGGTGCAGAAGGATTGCAATATTTTGTTGGAGGTGGCGCCATGCTTGGTTTTGGAACCGGTCCAAGAGTTGATGGAAATCGTAATAATAGTACCACATTCGCTTTGCGTCTTACTGGCGGTGTTGATTATAAATTCGCTGACGCGCCTATTGATGTCAGCCTCGGGCTTGATCCATTTTTCTACCTGGCGCCGTACACCGGCTCAAATTTATCTTTGGGCATTGGCCTCCGGTATGTGATTAAATAATTACAAAAGATTTTTTATAATAAATTCCCGGCTTATGCCGGGAATTTTCGTATCAAAAATTTTCGATCGAACAAATGCGAAAAAAGATACTTGCCTTTATCGATTTTTTTTATCCGCCTTTCAAAAAGGTTATGCCTTTGCAAACCTTTCGATATGCTGTTTGCGGAGGAAGCAATATGCTGCTCGATATTTTTCTGTTTTATATCAGCTTTAATTTTATTCTCGACAAACGAATCCTGAATCTTGGTTTTATTTCACTTAAGCCATACAATGCGGCATTGTGTATGGCGTTTTGCGTTACATTTCCCGTTGGATTTTTACTGAACAAATACCTGGTTTTTAATACTTCGTACCTGCGTGGGCATGTGCAACTATTCCGTTACCTTTTAATTGTAGTTGTCAACCTTTTGTTAAATTATCTCATTTTAAATGTGTTGATCCAATATCTTCATTTTTTCCCTACCATCGCCAAAATATTTGCAACGGTTATCATTGTTACATTTAGTTTTCTTTCTCAGAAACATTTTACTTTCAGAATGAAAAAAGACCATCCGGTAACAAAATAGCGAACAATCTATTCTAGCAATCTAAAGATGATAAACAGCTTATTTATTCGTTTACTGTAACATTTACTCCTGACAGGTGAAAAAAGAATGAATGTTCTTCAAATACTTTAAACAAAGTACAATTGTCTTTAAGACAAACGCAACAGGTCCTTGAACCGGTTTTGTGTTTTTAAAAAATGCAGCACCCACCAGCATCATTGAGGCAGGCAACAATAGAGCAAATTCTGTATTTACAACGTGATTATTCGGTTGTAGAGGTAGAAGTGGAAGTAGTAATTTGAGCGGCTGTTACAGGAGCTTGGGGTGCTTCAGGAACTATATCTTTTTCCTTCATTCCGGCTTCGATCTCACTTTTTACATGCTCTTTTGCATCATTAAATTCTCTGACACCTTTGCCAATACCACGCATCAGATCAGGGATCTTTTTGCCTCCGAAAAATAACAGGATCACCAAAAGAATCAACAACCATTCAGATTCTCCTGGCATTGAAAGAAGTAAAACAGGTTTTAGAATAATACTTAACATAGGGATGAGTTTGGTTTTTATTTAAAACTCTGCCGCAAAGTTAGCAGAACATGTGTCAGCACACTGTAATTTTTCTAAAAGAAAAAACAAAAATACCCTGCAAACAATTTACAGGGTATCGAAACTTTTCAAATCAAACTTAGTATTTAGGGGAAAAGAGCATTAATCTGCTTTCTTCTCGTTCATTCCAGCTTCCAATTCACTTTTTACATGCTCTTTAGCGTCATTGAATTCTCTAACGCCTTTACCGATGCCTCGCATCAGATCTGGAATTTTTTTGCCTCCGAAAAATAATAAAACAACCAAAAGGATTAAGATCCATTCGCTGCCTCCGGGCATTGAAAGCAATAAAACTGGTTTTAAAAAGATGCTTAACATGGTATTCTTTTTTGTGATGAATTAATTGTTATTTAAAAATATTTTTCAAAGTTAATGGAATAGTAAATAGCTCCTGAATAATTATTTCTTATAATTACGTAAAAATAATATGAGTGGTTTTTTAAAACGTTGCTTTTAAAAAATAATTTTCCAATGCCCATGAAAAAAAACTTTCATTTTCACAATTTAGAATCAATGCAGCAAGCAAACTCCGACAGCGACAGGATGTTGTTATTCTATTGCACATGCACACTACCGACCATTTCCGGATGAATGGTGCATTGATAATTGAAATCACCGGCAGTATTAAAAGTAAAAGAAAAAGTGCCGCCTGATGGTTGAATGGTTCCGCTGTTAAAAGTATTTCCATTATCTGTAGCTGTGACAGTATGCGCCGGCCCATCATTATTCACCCATGTCACTTTGGTTCCTTTTTTAACCGTAAGCGACGCTGGTGAAAACGCAAAATTCTTTATGAGGACTGTGTTGGCCGTAGTTCCAGTAGGACTTGTGTTACTTGAACCCGAACTTTTACTACATGAGTAGAAAGTAATACCGGCAATAATGCACAGCAGGAATGTGCTGACAACTGATTTGATTTTGTTTTTTGTTTTCATAAAAAGGTTTTGTATTAAAAACTCCTTTTAAAAGAAAATGGTTGCCTCTATTGATTTTTTTCATAACCGACTTCGATTTGGGAAATAGTACAATGGCAGGAAAATTTGAGTGGAACTCTTGCAACGTTAGTTGCGAAAAGGATAAAGAAAGGATTCAATTGAACGGGAATAGAAAGTATACAAGCCTAAAAGAAACCATGTTTTTGTACCGAAAGTAAAGTTGCAATCAATAACCGATAATGGAGATTTTACTAACTTATTGATTGCTTCTTTTCCATCATTGTTTTCAACGTGTTAATGCTGAGGTTTATTTCAAATCCGATCAGCACCACCATTGAATTTAAGAAGATCATGATCATCACTACCATGATCGTCCCAATGGAACCGTAGAGTAGGTTGTACCTGCCAAAATTATTCACAAATGCAGTAAATCCTATGGTTACTAAAATGGTTAAAAACGTGGCAACAACTGCCCCCGGTGACACCAAATTCCATCTGCGGGTAGTGGATGGTGCATAACGATAAATAAAAGCATACGAATAAAAAATCAGCGCGAGGATGAAGAGCCATCTTCCATAGAAAATCAGGTTTCTTAAATTAATATCGCGAACCCCGATCCATTTTAAAATGTTCCATTGAAGGAATAATAAAATGAGGCACACGAGCAACAAACCAAAAAGCATCATGGTGAGTTTAATAGCTTCCCATCTCGTTTTCAATCCCCTCATTTTTTCAAAACCCACATGATTTTTATTGAATGAGCGCATCAAACCCATTACCGCTCCTGATGCAAAAAAAAGTGATAAAATAAACGTAAAAGAGATCAATCCGATTTTTGATCCATCAATAAAACTATCTACAAAATCTATTAGACCGGTGTTGTATGTTTTAGATGGAATGATGTCGTGAATCAATCCATGCAACTGAAACTTGATTCCTTTTTTGGAGACGAAAGGAAGATTTGGAATTAGTGTAAAAAGAAACAGGCAGGAAGTTGGAACCGACATGATGAAATTATAAGAAATCGCCGATGCCTTTTCCGTAAAATCAGGCATATTAAATCCTTTGAAAAAATACCTGAGCACAGAATACAATTTGATCCCCTGGAAACCAGGAGGCGACCATTTCTTACTTTTTCTTACCAGATATTTTATCGGATAAACAAAGAAATATTTTTTTTGGCTCAAAACTTTCTTCTGATTTTAAAACATTTTTTTATACAAAATCGTCTCTTTTATTTCCCGGTATTTGATTGCCTTGATTTGATCAAACTGTCTAACGCTTGCTGGTACGACTTTGCATTCAACTGATGTTGTTGATAATTAGAAGCAAAATCGGAGTATCCGGAAAAATCAGAACGGGCTACGAAAAATAAATAATCGGTTTCCGGTGAATCTAAAACAGCATCAATGGTTTTTATGGAAGGCGTACAAATGGGACCTGGCGGCAATCCTAAATTCAAATACGTATTATAAGGAGAAACAAATTCCAGGTGTTTGTGATAAATTCTTTTCAATCCAAAATCTTTCAAGGCAAATTTTACCGTTGGATCTGCGGCAAGTTTCATTCCTTTTTTCAAACGGTTGATATACACACTGGCAATTTTTCCTTTATCCTCCTGCTTGTTGGTTTCTTCCTCCACAATGGAGGCCAAAGTATAAACCTGTTTGGGCGAAAGGTGTAACTGCTCTGCTTTTTGAAGTCTTTCCCCGTTCCAGAATTTTTGTTCTTCCTCGTATAATTTTTTAAAAATATTTTTCATTGAAGTGTTCCATTTATACGTATAAGTATTCGGAATCACATCGGTCATTACCGTATTTGTATCCACATCAAACTCTTGCAATGAATCTTGATTATTTAAAAAATTAATTGCACCTAAAGAATCAGTTTCAAAATTTAAAGAGATCTTTTTCGCAAGGTCTTCTTTGGTTCTCAGTTTGGTAATTACCAGGTTCACCGGAACCTGCCTCCCGGAACGCAACATTTTTACCAGATGATACAAACTCATCCTGTTTCCAATTTTATATTTACCTGCTTTTACATTTTCAGGATAATCGGCGTAGCTGGCAATTTTGTCGAACCAGAAAGTATTTTTTAAGAAATTGTTTTTTAACAGACTGTCTTTTACCTGCTGGTAATTGCTGCCGGTATTAATGTATAAAAATTTTTTATTTGGATTTTGAATGGTTGGGCCGAAAATGCTCCAGCCACAATAGAGCAGCACTATAACAATAATTAACAAAATGTATAGAAACGCTTTCTTCATGATACTTGAAAATTCTGATTGAAAGTAAATCTTTATTTTTTCACGAAAATAAATAATCACAAAAAACCCTGTCTTTTTTGGAGACAGGGCAATCACTTTTTTAATCAATTATTTTGCTGGTGTAGTAGTGGCTGGAGCCGATTGCGTTGATGGCATCGGCACGGTATTATTTTGCTGAGGTGCCAAAGGAGTTCCAACGGGCGCTTCATTTATCAGATTGTCCTTTGAATTTGTGCCACCTGATCTTGGAATAAATAAGGTAGAAGTGAGGCAAAGAAGGCCGATGATTCCTGCAAAAAGCCAGGTGCCTTTTTCAAGTACATCAGTCGTTTGTTTTACACCCATCAATTGATTGCTGAATCCACCCAATGAAGAAGAAAGACCACCGCCTTTTGGGTTTTGAATGAGCACAATCACTCCCAGGATTATCGATGCTAAAACAATAAGAATAATAAAAACAACTAACATACTTAAACAATTTTTAAATTTTCAATTTTGGCTGCAAAGTACGCGCTTTTTGAAGGATTTATCAAACTTAATTTTTGATACATTTCCAGTGCTTTTTCACGTTTTCCCTGCTTTATTAAAACCTCTGCCATGGCTTCTGTCAGCACATTTGCATCTTTATTTGAAGACTCTGAAGAGGCCTGTATAATTTTTTCAATTACTTCATTTTGTTCCGGTAACTGCCCGGGATGTAATTTCTTCATGCTTTTTAGCCAGGCCGTAAAACTTTTAACCTGTTTAACAAGATGATCGTTTGCAAGCGCTTCTTCATTTATTTTTATTCCCTGTGATGCAAAATAATCAACCGTATGAAGTGGTTCAAAAGTAACAGCCTCATATTCATCTTCGTCCGGATTGGAATTTTCTTTAAAAGAATCGCCGGATTCATCAGGAATTTTTATCTCCAAAACGGATTTGTCTTCATGCTGATTTTCTTCTTTAGATAAATCGTGATCTTCTGAATGAATATTTTTTTCTTCTTCAGCTGAAGGTTCGATTTCTGCTTCTTTTGCAGGTTCACTATTTTCTAAATCAGTCATTTTATTTCCTACATCACTGGTTACTAATTCGGAAGAAGGAATTTCAATTATTTCTTCTTTTACTGATGGTAGTAATTGATCTTCGTCTTTATTTTCTTCGAGAGAATACTCTTTATTATCTACAATAACCGGTGCAGATTCCCGGGAAGGAATTTCAATTATTTCTTCTTTTACTGATGCCGGTAGTTCTTCTTCAGGAATTGTTTTTTCTAAATAACTTTCTCCATCTTCCTGAAGAACAGGAATAAATTCTGAAGAGGAATTTTCAATTATTTCTTCGTTTGCTGATGCAGGTAATTGTTCTTCGTCGTTTATTTTGTCAGATAAAGCTTCTCTAGTTTCTTCAAAGACAGGAGTAGTTTCTGAAACAGAATTTTCAGTTATTTCTTCATTTTCTGACGTCGCACATTCTTGTTCTGCCTTAATTTTCTCTAACGGTTCTTCATCATTATGTGACTCAATTCCGGAAGAAGGAACTTCGATTATTTCTTCCTTTACTGAGGCTGGTAATTGTTCTTCGTTAATTATTTTTTCGGAAAAGGGTTCATTGTTTTCTTGGAAGCCAGGAGTAGTTTCTGAAACAGAATTTTCTGATATTTCTTCATTTCCTGAAGTTGAAAATTCTTGTTCTTTATTAATTTCAGCCGGCTGATTTTCATTCTTCTTTGACTCAATTTCAGAAGAAGGAACTTCAATTATTTCTTCCTTTACTGAAGCTGGTAATTGTTCTTCGTCATTTATTTTTTCCGATAAGGTTTCTTTATTTTCTTCAAACGAAGGAGTAGTTTCTTCAGAAGGAATTTCAATTATTTCTTCCTTTGCGGTATCGGGTAATTCCTTTTCATTGGTTTTTTGCTCAGAAATAATTTCTGATGGATTATCAATTTGCCACAATTGATATTCGCTCCAGCCCGGATTATTTAAAAATAAAGCCGTTTGTTTTGCCAGCTCCTGAAAAGCCGGGTGGTTATTTTTTTTATGGTGATACAAGAGCAAAAAGCGCGCTACTGAACTTGCCGGAAAATCGTCTACATTTTTTTGAAGAACTTCCAAATCGTTATCAGTGTTTGAATAAAATATCGCTGCATAATTTGTGGATGTATTCATCAAATTTTGTTATTACCAGTTTGAAAATATTTTATTAAAGATAGCATCTGTAACGGTTTTTAAAATATTATCCATTTTATTTGTTTCTGCCTGCTGCAAGGTGAGATTTGCAGGGAAATCATAATTGCTGGTAAGATCTGTTTCAAAACTTTTTGCAGGATCGGGATCAACCGTGTTTTTAAAGATTAAATGGAAAGTCACATTCAAGCGGTTTGTACCTGCGGATTGATTAGCGACACCGCTTGTAGTAACGCTCCAATCAGAAACGTAGCCACTAATATCATAATTGGCATCATCGTTTTTGGTTTCCCGCAGGCGTGTCTGGCTGATAATTTTTTGCCTTAATTTTTCGGTTAACGCCGGTGCTACAGTGGGGTTTACATAACGCGCCTTATTCTGAAACAGATTCACCCTGAACGTTTTTATGTCTGCCGGAATTGGAGAGGTGTCTTTAAAAGAATATTTGCATGTTGCAAAGCTGAAAATCAGCATCAGAAAACTGAGTAAGGCAAAAAGCTTTATGGTGGAATTAAGTTTCATTTTTTAGATCAATTTTTTAGACACTGTAGTTATGGATCAGATGCACATAAAACCTTGTATTGTGAAACAAAGTAAGCTACTCATTAATATTATACTCTTTCAACTTTCTGTAAAGCGTTCTCTCGCTGATTCCAAGGTCGCCGGAAGCATCCCTTCTTTTTCCGCGGTGTTTTTTTAATGCTTTTATGATCAGGTCTTTTTCTGCATCCATAATACTCAATGATTCCTCCACTTCCTGGTGTTCATCAATGTTGTTATTATTTAACACCATTGGTTGTCCGGATGTGATAGCCGGTGGTCTTTGTTCTTCACGAAAATCGTTCAACATCGGTTCATTTCTGAAATGATGATCATTCACAGCAGAAGGATTTTGTAATACTTCAAAAAACATCCTTTTCAATTCTGTTACATCTTTTTTTACATCGAAAAATAATTTGTACAAGATCTCTCTTTCGTTAGCAAATTCTTTTTGATTGTTTCCCTGTTGATGTTGGGCAAGAACCGGTAACCGATTAAAATTGGTAAGTGGCAAAAACTTTCTCAGCTGATCGGCATTCACACTTTTGTCTTTAGAAAGAACTGATACTTGTTCCGCGATATTTTTCAACTCCCGTACATTTCCGGGCCACGGATAATTAACTAGAACTTCTCTGGCATCATCCGTCAGTTGTACTGGTGGCGCTTTATATCTTTCTGCAAAATCTACTGCAAATTTTCTAAACAATAAAGGAATATCTTCTTTACGGTCGCGTAAGGCAGGAACCCTGATCGGCACTGTATTTAAACGGTAATATAAATCTTCCCGAAACCTGCCGGTATGCGTGTATTCGAGCAAATCTTTATTGGTAGCGGCGATCACTCTTACATCTGTTTTTTGCACTTTCGATGAACCAACGCGGATGTATTCGCCGGCTTCCAAAACACGCAGTAAACGCGCTTGCGTACCCAAAGGAAGTTCTCCGATTTCGTCCAAAAAAATAGTGCCGCTATTCACGGTTTCAAAATATCCTTTACGGCTTTCGACTGCGCCTGTAAAAGAACCTTTTTCATGTCCGAAAAGTTCTGAATCTATTGTTCCTTCGGGAATAGCACCGCAGTTTACCGCGATAAAAGGATTGTGTTTCCGTGCAGAAAGCGAATGTATAATATGCGAAAAAACTTCTTTTCCCACACCGCTTTCTCCGTTTATTAAAACGCTCAAATCCGTATTGGCAACCTGTATGGCCACATCAAGTGCATGGACCAATCCGGGAGAATTACCGATAATTCCAAACCTGTTTTTTATTGCTTGCTGATCTGCCATTGTATTAACTGTTTTTCCAAACTTCTTTTAGGGTATCTCTAAAGATTGTATTTAGTAAATCATTATTTATTGAATTATTAAGTTTAAAATCTGTCAAAAAGTTTTTATAATAATTCAATTTTTCAATTATAAAGTTATCTATTACATGAATTCGGTTACCTGTTTTAAGTTCATCTCCATTTTTCTTTTTTATTAAAAGATTATTTATTTCACTTTTTAAAATGGAATCTGAAACTTCTGAGTTAAGTAAAATATCAAATTCCATTGGCGCCATTTCATTCGTTCTTTCAATCCAGCAACACGCAAGAATCGGCCTTAATACATAAAAATATTTTTTTAATTTTACTGACTCATTTTTAAAATACGTTTCGTAATTACCGTTCGCCATATGCAAATAATGATATAAACAAGACTTTGGATTAAAATAACTTTTAACGGCATCACGCAATTGTGCTGCTGTTCCAAATTCTTCTTTATAGATGATTGGACTTCTCAACCATTCTAAGAGAGGTGAATTTGATTTTCTAAACAACAGCAAAGTTTTTTTTAATTCCCAGCCGCTTAAGTCAATGTCATTCGGCAACATTTTTTCAATGTTGTCTTTTTTTTCATTTATCGACAAATACCAGTCGTATTGATGCACATAAATAAACCTGACATCCCAATCGCTATCTTTTGACTCAAATCCCCATGCTCTGCTTCCCGATTCAACAGCATATAATATCTTTATATTTTTATCTTTCTCAAGATTAGTTAGTTCATTTTTAACTTCATTCACCATCAGTTTCCTTTTATTTTTCCAATCAAAGTGCCTGCAGTACAACTTTCTACTTCCACGTCTACATAATCACCTTTGTTCAAATTTCCTTCTTTTGGAAACACAACCATTTTATTATGATCGGTTCTTCCTGCCCAATGCTCATCGCTTTTTTTAGAATCTCCTTCTATCAATACTGTAAATGTATTTCCTAAATCTCTTTGCATACTTTTCAATGAATGAATGCGGTGCAAGGCAACCAGTTCCTGCAACCTTCTTTTCTTAACTTCAAGTGGTACATCATCTGTGAACCTTCTGGCGGCAAGTGTTCCCGGGCGCTCAGAATAAAAATACATATAAGCAAGGTCATATTCACAATATTCAAAAAGGCTCAAAGTTTCCTTATGATCTTCTTCAGTTTCCGAACAAAAGCCTGTAATAGAATCTGTAGAAAGACCGCATCCGGGGAGGATTTCTCTTATCCTGTTTACTTTCGAAATATACCATTCACGCGTATAGGTGCGGTTCATCATTTGCAAAATCCTTGCGCTGCCGCTTTGCACAGGCAGATGAATATATTTACAAATGTTGTCGTATCTTTTTATAGTAAATAACACTTCATCTGTAATATCTTTTGGATGTGAAGTAGAAAACCTGACTCTAAGCAAAGGGGAGATTTGCGCTACTTTTTCTAACAAATTTGCAAAAGAAACTACCGAATTATCAGCGGCATTTATCCATTGATAACTGTCCACATTTTGTCCCAATAAAGTTACTTCGCGATATCCGTTATTAAACAAATCAGTACATTCTTTTATCACAGAAGCAGCGTCCCTACTGCGTTCGCGTCCACGTGTAAAAGGAACGACGCAAAAGGAACACATGTTATTACAGCCACGCATGATGCTTACAAAAGCGGTTACGCCATTGCTGTTCAACCTGATTGGTGAAATGTCTCCATAAGTTTCTTCGCGGCTTAATAATACATTCACTCCTTTTTGCCCACTTTCTGCTTCCTGAATCAACGCCGGCAAAGAACGATAGGCATCCGGACCAATTACGATATCAACTAATTTTTCTTCCTCCAGAAATTTTGACTTCAATCTTTCTGCCATACATCCCAAAACACCAACCAGTAATTCTGGCTTGTATTTTTTTATTTTTCGAAATTCAGTAAGCCTTTTTCTGACTGTTGCTTCTGCCTTCTCACGTATGGAACACGTATTGATGAAAATCATATCGGCATTTTCAAATTGCGTGGTATTTCCAAAACCTTCTTTTTGTAAGATCGATGCTACCACCTCACTATCAGCAAAGTTCATTGCGCAGCCATAACTTTCGATATAAAATTTTTTGGTAAATGGGGTTGAGGTAATTTGTTTTGGTGCAAAGGCTTCTCCCTGCCTGTTTTCATCGTGTTTTTTCTCAAGAATTAATTCCTGCATCTCAATTTTATTTCTTAGCGGGCAAAGATAATAAATTAAAAAATTGCGTCAGTATGGCAGAACGTTAATTCAGTTACTGTATTGCTACACTGGTATATTGTTAAAATTTTGCAGGATCAGATTCAGTTTTCTTGACAGAAAAGCAAAAAATAGGACTATTTCCATTCTCACATTTACATCAGCCACCACACATTCTCACATTTTGCACATTAGCACATTTTCTATTAGCACATTAGCACATTCTCTCCTTACTCCTTTCCAATAAACTTTGCTACTCGCATAATTTTTCCTTTTGTTAAAGAAAGGGTGTCGTTTTTTAAATAATAGTGATTCGCAGTAGAGAGCGCTTTAAAAAATTCGTTTTCATATTGCAGGCCGGGGCAAAACATTTTGGTGCTTACCAGCGGACCAAAAGAAATTTCGTTATTTTTTAAAACATAAGTACCGGAAAACGCATTACAACCGCCATTACCTTCTACCCGGTTTTGATCTTTATGCAATATCAGATACATTTCTTTTCGCTCGGGCGTATCAGAAACCGGTTTTCCCATTAATTCCACCAAGGTCCAGTGCGTTTCCTGGAGCGGCGTCTTTAACAATGTTTGAGTATCCGCCGGATTTTTTGTTATTTTGTTTGATGGATGGCAATTCATGCAAATGGCGCCAAAACTGACTATAGCGGCTACGATGATTTCATATCTTATTTTCATGGCTTTTCATTTTTATTTTTCGGGGAAATAATTCCATATTTTTTCTGAATATGTTTACTTTCACTGTTAATTTCTACTAATGGCCAAAAAAAGAAAACTGTTTTCGCCCATTACCATTCTGATGATTGTGATTGTAATTGCTGCGATAGCTACGTGGTTTGTACCGGCAGGAAAATACAACACACTTTCTTATACCGATCACAATTTCAAATATAGTACCGATTCCTCTGAAGTCATTTTGCCATTTACCAAACACACCTTGGATAGCCTGGGTATTTTTATTTCTCCTGAAAAATTTGCTTCCGGTTCTATCAGAAAACCGGTTTCAGTTCCCGGTACTTTCCATTTAATTAACAAAAATTCGCAGGGCGCAATTGATATTCTTGAAGCGCCTTTAAAAGGTATTACTGATGCGATAGAGATTATTTTATTCCTGCTCGTCATCGGGGGATTTATGAATGTTTTTCATGAGACAGGAGCGATGGTAAAAGGGCTAACCTCTCTTTCTTACAAAATGAAAGGAAGAGAATCGTGGCTGATCATTATCCTCACTTTTTTATTTTCATTTGCAGGCGCTTCTTACGGAATGGCTGAAGAAGCATTGGTTTTTTACCCGGTAATGGTGCCTTTATTTCTTGCTGCCGGCTATGATCTTTTAGTGCCGGTTGCCGTAATTTTTGGAGGTACAAATCTTGGCACACTTTCATCTTTTACGAATCCATTTTCAACTATTATCGCATCAAACGCAGCAGGAGTAAATTGGGCTGACGGGCTTACAGAGCGGGTTTTAATGTTTTTGATTTCTACCTGCATGCTCATCTGGTATTTGGTTCGTTATGCTCAAAAAGTAAAAAAAGATCCATCGAAATCTCTTGTTTACAAAACGGATGGCAACGTGACGTCTCCTTATGAAAATATAAAAAGTACAGCCATCACAGAGCCGTTATCTGTCAGAACCAAACTTTTATTGGTACTTTTTTTAGCTACATTTTTAATCATGATTGCAGGCGTTGTTTGGTTCGATTGGTGGCTGTTGGAAATGTCCGCATTATTTCTTGCCGTTTCCATTTTAATTGCAGTTATCACAAAAACAAACGAAAGGAAATTTCTTGAACAATTTATAAAAGGCGCTGAAAGTTTATTGGCTGTTGCATTTATTGTGGGTGTGGCACGTGGCGTTACCATTGTATTAAATGATGGCCATATCAGCGATTCCATCTTATTTTATTCTGCAAAATTAGTAAGTGGAATGCCGCCATCACTTTTCATAATTGTGTTACTTGTTTTGTTCATTATTTTCACTTTGTTTATTTCTTCTTCATCGGGAATGGCGGTGCTTACGATGCCGATCATTGGCGGACTTGCAGTCATTGTAAATGTGCCCGGAAGAGAAATTGTAAACACATATTTATTTGGAATGGGCATTATGGGATTTCTGACGCCAACCGGTTTGATTCTTCCTTCTCTTGCTTTAGTAAACGTGAGTTTGAAAGCCTGGTGGAAATTTATTTATCCATTTCTGATCATGATTTTTATTGTATGCTCATTGTTTTTGATTATCGGAATTTATATAAAATAGCTACCGCTAAATTTCACATTTCAATTGAAAATAGGGTTCAGTATTTGCTGTTTTCTGATTAAAAAAAACAGAATCATGAAAATAAGAAATATTGCAAAACTTGTGTCTCTTTCGTTTTTCGCTTTATTGATTTTAATGCTTTTTTACAGTTGTTCATCTTCAAAAAGTGCGGTGAAGTTAAATTCAAATGAAGTGAAAAATATCGTTGATTCTTCCCGTTTTGTTTTTGTTGCAGAAAGAGTAAATCCTTTGCGCGGACCTTCCCGTTATCTTACTTCCCGGTACGATGTAGTTGTTAAAAAGGATACCGTTAATTGTTATCTTCCTTACTTCGGACGTGCCTACCAGGCGCCAATGGATCCTTCGAAAGGAGGAATTCAATTTATATCTACTAATTTTTCTTATAACTATACAGAAAAAAGTAATAACCAATGGGAAGTGACTATAAAGCCTAATGATTATGAGGATGTGCAGCAACTATATTTTAATATTTTTGAAAATGGGACAGCCAGTTTGAATGTAGTGAGTACGCACAGAGATGCAATTTCGTTCACAGGGCACATTGAAAGAATAAAACAATAACAAAGGATCAATCAATAAAAATGGATCAGCAGACTGGAAAATATCTTTTAATTGCAGGAGTAATCATTGTGGCTGCAGGGATACTCGTTTATTTTTTTCACGATTATTTTAAATGGTTGGGGAGGCTTCCAGGTGATTTCAGAATTGAAAAAGAAAATTTTCGTTTTTATTTTCCATTGGCTACCATGATCATTCTTAGCCTGGTAATTACCGTGCTTATTAATATTTTTAAAAGGTTTTTCTAACTATTTTGAATGAGCTATTTTGTTGAAAAGAATTCTGTTGTTCGTCAGATCTGGGGGAAAAGTGATACCGTGCTTTTTATTTTTGCTGGTGCTGCTGCAGAATTTGCTTTGAACAAAGCAGTAGATTGGCTTTATTTTACCGGAAGATTACCAACAGATCCTTTGGGAAGATTATTTTCAACAGTGAGCTATGCACGAAAAATTATTTTCGCTGAAAATGAACAGGCATTAAAAACAATAGATTCAATTTTTGCCATTCACAAAGTTGTTGAAAATAATCGCGGAAGAGCGATACCAGACTGGGCTTACAGAGATGTACTGTATATGCTGATCCATTATTCTATTGCTTCTTTTGAAGTATTGGAACGGAAATTATCCGCTGAAGAGAAAGAAGAAGTTTATGATGTTTTTTACCGTTTCGGAATGAGAATGAATCTAAAAGAGCTGGCGCAAAATCACATGCAATGGATGCAGCAAAGAAAAACGGACATGCAGAATGATCTCACTAAAAGCGACTATACCATTGATCTTTTCAAACAATACAAAAAGCATTTGGGAACTGTTCGTTACTTTATTTTGGTCGAAGGACAGAAACTAATTATCCCTGAAAGAGTGAGAGAATTATTAGGTTTCGACAAAATTTCATTGCTCACTTTCATTTTACCTTTTTATAAATTTAGCCGCCTTCTGCATTTAGATGATGTTATTAAAAAACTGCTTCTGCCGAAAAGATATGCGAAGGAAATTTATGAACTTGATATTGAGTAAGCGGTACATTAAAAAAAAGTGGCATAAAAATTTCTATTGCTTTGTTATTACTAATCCTTTAAATTAAATTATCATGGCAAAGTATGGAAAAAAATCAGAAAAAAAAGTTGAAGAAGCAATGCATGAAATGCATGAAGGCAAACTAAAAAGCGGACGTAGCGGCAAGAAAGTTACCAATCCAAAACAAGCGGTAGCAATTGGATTATCAGAAGCAAGAAAAGAAGGCGACAAAGTGCCACCTGAAAAATCAAAATCAAAATCTTCTTCAAAAAAATCAGCACCCAAAAAATCTGACAGTAAAAAATCTGCGCCCAAGAAATCATCTTCCAAGAAATCAGATGATAAGAAAGGTGCACCGAAAAAATCAGCAGCGAAAAAATCATCTTCTAAAAAATCCGATGATAAAAAATCAGCACCGAAAAAATCGGCAGCTAAAAAGAAATAAACACGTACAAACAGGATATATAAGCCGTCTGAAAACAGGCGGTTTTTTTATTTTCAAATTTTATGATTTGCTCATTTGAAATCCATTCCCAGGTTGTACAGGACAAATGTCCATATGTCAGCAGCTTCATCAATTTGTTTGCTGGTCGGTTTTCCTGCACCGTGACCTGCTTTTGTTTCTATCCGAATCAATGTTGGATTTGTCCCGTCATTATCGGCTTGTAATGTAGCAGCAAACTTAAAACTATGTGCCGGTACAACGCGGTCGTCGTGATCACCAGTGGTAATTAATGTTGCCGGATATTTTATTCCGGGTGTCAAATTTTGTAAAGGAGAATATTTAATTAGATTCTCAAATCTACTTTATTATCGCTTCTTCCATATTCTGTTGCCCACGCCCAGCCGATGGTAAATTTTTGATAGCGCAGCATATCCAACACACCTACCTGTGGAATGGCTACTTTAAACAGTTCCGGTCTTTGCGTCATTACTGCGCCGATTAATAATCCGCCATTGCTGCCACCGCGAATCGCTAATTTATCCCGGTTCGTATATTTTTTATCAATTAAAAATTCTGCCGCAGCAATAAAATCATCAAAAACATTTTGCTTGTTTTGAAGCATTCCGGCTTTGTGCCATGCTTCTCCATATTCACTTCCTCCACGAAGATTTACCTGCACATAAACGCCGCCTTGTTCAAGAAAGAATGCATTTGAAATAGAAAATGCGGGAGTCATTGCAATATTAAATCCGCCATATCCATAGAGCATTGCAGGATTATTTCCATCTAATTTTAATCCTTTTTTATAGGTTATAAATATCGGCACTTTTGTACCGTCTTTGCTGACACAGAATGATTGCAAAGTCTGATAATTATCTGTGTTTATTTTCACTTCACTTTTACGAAACAAAATTGAATTGCCTGTGTTAATGTCATACCTGAAAATCGTATTAGGAGCATTGAAGGAAGTATATGAGTAAAAAAATTCTTCATCCTTTTTGTAACCATTAAACCCGCTCGCAGTACCAATTCCGGGTAATTTTATTTCCCGGGCATTATGCCCTTCATAGTCTGTTTGATAAACCCTTGAGGAAGCATCCTGCAAATAAGTAAGGAATAATTTTCCACCGGCAGTTCCGACTGATTCCAGTAACTCTTTTCTTTCGGGAATAATCGTTTGCCAATTGTCTTTTGCTGGATTTTTTGGATCAATCGAAACGACTTTATAATTTGGAGCATCGTCATTGGTTCGAACCAATAACCGGTCGCCGTCATTATCAATAAAATTCGATTCGGTATCAAACCCTTTGACCAATAAAATAAAATTGTCTTTTGCAGCAGTGTTTTTCAAATCTTTTACCCACAATTCAGAACCACTTGTTCCTTCACTTGTTGTGATCATTAAAAAATGTTCATCTTCAGAGAGATTGGCATTTATTATTCTTAAAGGATGTTCTTTGTCTTCATAAATCAATACATCCCCGCTTTGCGGAGTTCCTATTTTATGATAATAGACTTTATGAAACTGATTTTGTGTAGTCAATTTATTTTTCTCATCAGGAGCCGGATACCGGCTATAATAAAAGCCATCATCACCTTTCCAGGATGCGCCACTAAACTTAATAAAATGCAACTCATCTTTCAATAAATTTTTATCATTTACATTCAGGATGTGCCCATCTTCCCAATCGCTTCCTGATTGTGCTTCAAAAAAAACTGCGTATTTATTATTCTTGCTAAACGCTAAAGTTCCTACCGCCGCAGTGCCGTCCTTACTCATTTTATTTGGGTCGATAAAAACTTCTGGTTCAGAATCAAGTCCTTTTTGGCGATACAAAACTGCCTGATTTTGCAATCCGTCATTTTTATAGAAATAATAATAATCGCCTTGCTTGAAAGGTGAGCCATATTTTGTATAATTCCATAATTCTTCGAGACGATTTCTCACTTTTTGCCGAAAAGGAATCTTGGATAGATAATCTTCTGTTACTTTATTTTCTTCTTTTACCCAGGCTTTTGTTTCGGCGCTGTTATCATCTTCAAGCCATCGATATGGATCTTTAATGATCGTTCCAAAATAGTTATCTTCCTGATCTACTTTTTTTGTGTCAGGATATTTTATCTGTGAAAAGATTTGTGTAGTAATTGCCATTAAAATAGTAAAAAGAATAATCTTCATAAACATTTATTTTATTAATGAAGATAAAGATTAAAAAACGAAATTTTTAAAACCGTACCGGCGAAACGGTCTTACTAAATATGAAGGAACAGCAAAGCGATAAATAACATGGATTCTTTTTTTCTTTTTTATTAAAAATAAATATGAAAAGCGGGTGTTATCCAATTCCGTTGGTAGTTACCTCCGTGTTTATTTTTGCAACCAAACCCTGCAGAACCTTTCCTGGTCCACATTCGGTAAATTCACTTGCACCATCAGCAATCATTTGTTCTATTGTTTGTGTCCATTTTACAGGGCCGGTTAATTGCGCTATCAGATTTGATTTTATTTCAGCAGGATCTGTTACAGCTTTGGCAACAACGTTTTGGTACACGGGGCAAAATGGAATATCGAATCTTGTATTTCCTATTGCTTCAGATAATTCTTCTTTTGCAGGTTGCATTAATGGAGAATGAAAAGCGCCGCCAACAGGAAGTACCAATGCACGTTTTGCTCCGGCTTCTTTCAATAAAGTACATGCTTCTTCTATCCCTTTTATTGATCCGGAAATCACAATTTGTCCGGGACAATTATAGTTTGCAGGAACTACAATTTCATTGATTATTGAGCCACAAACTTCTTCCACTTTTTTATCGTCAAGGCCTAAAATTGCTGCCATCGTTGAAGGATTGATTTCACACGCTTTTTGCATCGCTTTGGCCCTGATCGAAACCAATTTTAAAGCGTCCTGAAAACTTAAACATCCATTGGCAACCAATGCTGAAAATTCACCGAGAGAATGACCTGCAACCATGTCGGGCTTTGTGTCTGCAATAGTCTTAAAAGCAATTACTGAATGCAGAAAAATAGCAGGTTGAGTTACCTTTGTTTGCTTTAATTCTTCCGCAGTACCAAAAAACATTACGTCTGAAATCGGAAAACCAAGAATGTCGTTTGCTTCATCAAAAAGTAATTTTGCCTGTTCGTCTTCATCGTATAAATTCTTCCCCATTCCAATAAATTGCGATCCCTGCCCGGGAAAAATAAGAGCGTGTGCCATAAAGTATTTTTTATTTTTTTATCTTCTTTTAACTAAATCAGCCTGTATCAAATTGATGAATTCATTGCGCGTACTCTGTTTTTCAAATTCGCCGTGAAAAGCCGAAGTTGTCGTTACCGAGTTTTGTTTGGATATTCCCCGCATCATCATACACAAATGCTCCGCCTCAATAACCACGGCCACTCCAAGCGGATTCAATGTTTCCTGGATTGCGTTTAAAATTTCGGTGGTCAACCTTTCCTGCACCTGCAATCTTCTGGCAAATACATCCACTACGCGGGCAATTTTACTCAGCCCTGTTATCCACCCGTTGGGAATATAGGCAACATGGGCTTTGCCAAAAAAAGGCAGCATGTGGTGTTCACACAAACTATACAATTCTATATTTTTTACAATCACCATTTCACTGATGTCTTCATGAAATTTTGCTGAATTTAAAATTGCATGAGCATCCATTCCATAGCCCTGGGTGCAATACTGCATTGCTTTTGCTACACGCTCAGGAGTCTTTAAAAGGCCTTCCCTGTCCGGATTTTCGCCTATTAATTTTAAGGTGCTTCGATAGTTCTGCATTAAGTCCTTGGTAACATCTTCGTCGTAATGTTCAATTTTTTTATAAGCCATAAAAAGATTTTTTTAAGAAATAAAAATCAGGATGCAGGATACTCTGCAAAGTTTTTGGGTGTTTCATATAAGCGGATTTGCAAATCCAGTTTTTCATCAATTTTCCTTCGCAAAATATCATAAATAACAATTGCAATGTTTTCAACGGTAGGATTCAGATGAGCAAATTCAGGAACATCAAGATTGAGGTTTTTATGATCTAATTTTTCTAGCACATTTTCTTTTACCAGTTCACTTAAAAACTTCAGATCTATCACGTACCCTGTGTCAGAACCCGGCTCGCCAGTAATTTTTACATCCATCTCATAATTATGGCCATGGTAATTCGGATTGTTGCATTTGCCGAAAACAGCATAGTTTTTTTCTTCATCCCAAACCGGATTGTGCAACCGATGCGCCGCATTGAAATGTTCTTTTCTATAAACAGATACTCTTTTATTCATCTGATAAATATAATTTAATGACCCTCTTAATCTCCAAAATATTCAACAAAAATTCTGGGAGTCTCGTACAATTTTATGGAATGCATCTGTACGCCCTTCGGTAAATGAGGAAGTAATTGTTTCCAGATTTCGATGGCAAGATTTTCTGTAGAACACATTTTTCCTTTCAAAAAATCAACATCCATATTCAAGTTTTTATGATCTAATTTTTCTAAAACAAATTCATTTATTAAGCTACTTAGAATTTTTGCATTTATTACAAAACCTGTATCAGCAGCGACTTCCCCTTTGATGGTTACATGTAGTTCATAATTATGCCCGTGCCAGTTTTCATTCGCACATTTGCCAAAAACCGATTCATTTTTTTCTTCGCTCCATTGTGAGTTATACAATTTATGTGCGGCATTAAAATGTTCTATACGTGTCAAAAATAACATTGAATAGCAAAAATTTTTGCAAAGGTAAACCCATAATTTTTAATACGATTCTAAATGCGAAATTTGCCGAATGAATTTATTACTTGTGGCTGCCACAAAATTTGAAATTGCCCCTTTTTTAAAAGAAAAAAATGATGTAGATATATTGATAACCGGTGTGGGAATTCCTGCGACAGTTTTT
>Ga0134126_10002795_pt1 | contig 21928 bp, 21 predicted proteins | sample KB31752_FD_96881 | JGI IMG/M metagenome (GOLD analysis project Ga0134126, IMG submission 96881) | Terrestrial soil microbial communities with excess Nitrogen fertilizer from Kellogg Biological Station, Michigan, USA - KB3-175-2 | ecosystem: Environmental > Terrestrial > Soil > Unclassified ... | reverse complement strand
TGGAAGGGCGACACCGAAGGCAACCTCGTCTATCGGAAGACCGCGCGAAACTTCAATCCGGTGATGGCCACGGCCGGCAAGATCACCATCGCGGAAGTCGAAGAACTGGTCGAGCCGGGCCAGCTCGATCCCAACCAGATCCATACGCCGGGGATTTTCGTGCAGCGCATCCTGCAAGGACGTGAATACAAGAAGCCGATCGAGCGGGTGACGACACGTCCTCGTCCTGGCTCACAAACACCTGGCACGGGAGGCGTGTGATGGCCTGGAGCCGTGAAGACATTGCCGCCCGCGCCGCGCGTGAACTGAAGGACGGTTTCTACGTCAATCTGGGCATCGGCATTCCCACCCTGGTGGCAAACTATATTCCCGCCGGCCTGAAAGTGACCCTGCAAAGCGAGAACGGCATGCTGGGCATGGGCCCCTTCCCTTATCCGGGCGAGGAAGATCCCGACCTGATCAATGCCGGCAAGCAGACCATCACCGAACTGCCGACCACCAGCTATTTCTCCTCCGCCGACAGCTTCGGCATGATCCGCGGCGGGCATATCGACCTGTCTGTGCTGGGCGCCATGGAGGTCTCCGAAAACGGCGACATCGCCAACTGGATGATCCCCGGCAAGATGGTCAAGGGCATGGGCGGGGCGATGGACCTGGTCGCCGGCGTCAAGAAGATCGTGGTGGTGATGGAGCACACCAACAAGGCGGGCGAATCCAAGGTGCTGAAGGCATGCACCCTGCCGCTGACCGGCACGGGATGCGTGGACATGATCGTCAGCGACCTGGCGGTCTTCGCGCTGGACCGGGGCAAGAGCGGCCTGAAACTGATCGAGCTGGCCCCGGGGGTGACCCTGGACGAGGTGAAGGCCAAGACAGAGGCGCGCTTCATCGCCGCCCTTTAAGGTTTCCTTTATTTGTCGGGCGCATCATTGGCCTAATTTCCGGGGGACGGAACAAACTCCGCAGCTTCCGCTTTTCTTCCCGGTATCCATGGACAGAATGCCATGAAGCTCATCGGTGCCGCCCTGCTAATGCTCAGCCTTGCCAGTGCCGGCATGGCCGTGACCACGACCCTGGCCACCGCCCATCCCCAGGCCGCCCCTCAAGCCATCCCTCAGCTTATCGCTGAGCGCTGAAGGCCCCGGTCCTTAGATCCAGCCCTGCGCGCTCATCCGGTCCAGGGTTGCCGATGGGGCGGGACTGCAGGTGCGTACCGGCGGCAAGACCACCCCGGCTTCCAATAGCGCCCGCGCAAGATTTTCCACCGCATGCCCCACGCTTTCTTGGCGCTCCCGCTTGACCAGCCAGGTCAGATGCGCAGCCGCCAGAACCTCCTCGCCTGCCTGCGCCGCCGCGATCAGGCGCAGCATCCGCTCCTCGTCCGTGGTCAGCGCCGGACAGCAAAGCGGCCCCACCGAAAGAATACGCCGGCTGCCGCGGCCCAGCAGCAGCAGGAAGGTGGCGAAGGCCGCCAGCAGCGCGTCGGCACCCGCGCCCGCGAAGCGGTCGTATTCCCGGTTCAGCACCGGACATTCGCCTTGCCCGCCGACCATCTTGCGCCAGGTCCAGACCAGCAAATGCCCGGCACAGAGGCTGCCGTCATAATGGGAAATCGAGCGTTTGCGCGCCTTGGCCATGGCCCTCATCCGGTTGGGATACCGGGGCCATAGTATTTGCGACTAACTCTCAATTGCAATAGAAAAGGGCGCGGCCGGCCCTCTATTCCACCGGTCCGCCGACGGTCGCCGAGCCCGTGCCACTGCACGCGGCTGAGCCATAGCGCACGAATTTCTGAATGCGTTTCCCGGTGTCCACTTCCGCCGTGTAGATGTTGCCGTGGCTGTCCAGGCTGACTTGGTGCAGCCAGTGGAATTGGCCGGCGTTGCGCCCCGAGCGGCCCAGCCGCCCCAGCTCCTCGAGATTGCTGCGGTTCAGCACATAGATGGTCATGTTGGAGTTGTCGCCGACATAGAGACAACTCTGTGCCTTGTCCTTGGAGAAGTTCAGCGACACCGAGGTGCCGGGCATGGCCGGAATGGTCTCGGTATTGGAACTGATTGCCTGCTCGGCGACAAAACCGCACTTGCCGGCCACGCCATCCGGGTTGCTACACGGCTTGCCCAGGTTCGGGTCGCGGCTGTCGAAGACCTGGATGCGGTCATTGCCGCGATCGCAGACATAGATCTTGCCGTCATCGGCGATCTTCACGCAGTGCACCGGATTGCGGAAGAATGCCGGCTTCTTCACACCCTTCAGCCTGTCGGTCACCCAGCGGCCCCCCGCCGCGGCGGCGGCATCGTCCACCGGGTTGGAGCCATAAGCGCCGAAATGGCCGATATATTTGCCGGTATCGGCATCCACGATCAGGATGCGGCGGTTGCCATAGCCGTCGGCGATGTAAAGCCGGTTGGTCTTGGGATCGACCACCATGTCGGCCGGCAGATAGAGCAGCGGCGTGCCGTTGATGCCCCCATTGGTGTCATTGCTGGCCGGCGCGGTCGGCGTGCCGCCGATGCGCATCTTGAAATTGCCGTTCTGGTCGAACTTCAGGACAAAACCGTCACCGCCTTCCGCATGCGTGGTCCAGCTTGATTTCGGATTCACCGGCTTGGCGCCATTGCCGGCCAGCCAGAGATTGCCCTTGTAGTCCACATAGATGCCGTGCTCGCTGTTGGGCCAGATGCAGCCATCGGCGACGCGGCAATGGCTTTCCAGCCAGCCCGGGTCGGACGGTCCGCCCCAAGCCTTCAGCAGCTTGCCGGCGGTGTCGAACTCCAGCACCGAAGGCGCGGCATTGCAGCAGTCCGCCGCCGGGCCATTGGGCCGCGCAAAGCCCAGCCCATTCGTCCCATTGCCGCCGCCGCGCACGTCCAGCGCGGCTTCATCGGTCGTCATGGTGCGCGGCCGGTTGTAGACCCAGATGTGATCATTCTGGTCGACATAGAGGCCGCCGATCTGGCCCAGCAGCCAGCTATGCGGCAGCGGCGCCGGCCAGCCGGGGTCGGAAACAAAGTCCGGCGTATGGGCCGTGGCGGGGCGGTGATAGACGCCGGTATTGGCATAGAGCCGGTCCAGAATGGACTGATCTTTTTTCACCGCATCCGCGGCCAAAGCACCACCAGATGCCAGCACTGCTGCCAGCACAACCCAGAACTTGCGCATGAAATGCCCCTTATTTGTCCCTTAGTTTGACGTGACCTGGTCCTGCGGGACCTCGATGACCAACACTCGTTTGGGTGCCGTGCCCACTTTCACGCGAGCAATTTCCTTTTCCGCCTTCACGTCCAGGATGGACGCATCGTCGCTGTCGGCATTGGAAACGCCCGCATACTTGCCGTCGGCCGAGAACCCGATCCAGTTCGGACAGGCGCCAACCGTGATCTTCTTGCCCAGTTTCTTGCTGGCAATGTCATAGACATAGACGCCCGCATCGGACACCGAGGTGATCCAGAGCTTCTTCGCATCCGGCGTCAACCCGATGCCGTGCACCGGCGTGTTCGGCGGCTCGACCTTGCAGGCCATCCACGGCATGGGCGGCAGGGCGATCTGCGACATGGTCTGGTTCGGGATGTCGATGATGGCCACGCCATGCAGGCCGCTGAGCGCCGTATAGAGCGTCTTTTCGTCCTTGGTGATCGCGAAGGGCCGCGGATCGCCCGCCACCTTCACTTCGTTGGTCACTTCCATCTTGTCCAGGTCGATGCGGTGGATGCGGAAGGCATCGCGTTCCTCGCAATAGACGATCGAGTTGCTGCCGCCCTCCGGCGTGAAACAGTTGTGGGGATGGCGGGTCGGGAAGCTCTTGACGATCTTCTTCTGGGCCACGTCCACCACCACCGCGGTGTTGACCGGCGCCAGCAGCGGCACCACCACATAGCGGCCGTCATTGGTGGCGGCACATTCATTGGGCTGGCCACCCAAAGGGATCGTGTCCGTCACCGTGTTGGTCTTGGTGTCGATCACCTTCAGGCTGTGTTCGGATTCGATCGTGGCGAAGGCGCGCCGCCCATCGGCCTGGGCGCACACGCCATGCACGATCGGCCCCACCTTGAGTGTCTTGACCACCTTCTGGGTGGCCAGATCGATGATGGTGATGTCGTCGCCCTGGCTGTTGGCGACATAGAGCATCGAGCGGGTGGCGGCAGCCGCACCGCTTGCCAGAGGCGCCAGACCCAGGGCAGCGCCCAGCGCCAAAAACAGACTCTTCCGCAGCGTCCTCATTCCCTGGCCTCGCCCGTTCTTTTGCTCATTTTTAGCCGAAGGACGGGGGCGGGGCCAGCCGGGTTCATGCCGCGGGCACCGCTTTCTGGGAGCGAATCGCCCGGTTGCGGGCCTAATCGCGAATGGGACGAACCGGGCCGAGCAGTGAGCCCTGATGGCGGCGCAGCAGGAAAATGCCGGCCTCGATCGCCAGCGCCGCCAGGAAAGGTGACAACGCCACCACCGCGTCATCCTCTTCCTCTTCCGCCTTCCACAAGGCGCCCAGGGCGCAGAGCGCCAGGCCCGTCAGCAGCAATTTGCGCATCGGTCATTCCGTCCCGCGAAGTAGCCAGAGCCGAACGCTATAACTAGGCTGCAAGTTCCTCATTTGCGCAGTTCATGCGTTGCAAGATGATTGGAGGCCCGCCTGAAAAGCATCGCCATCATCGGAGCAGGGGTCACCGGCGTCACGACGGCCTATGCCCTGCTGAGCCGCGGCTACGATGTGACCGTGATCGACCGCCAGCGCTATCCGGCGATGGAAACCAGCTTCGCCAATGGCGGCCAGCTTTCCGCCAGCAATGCGGAAGTGTGGAACCGCTGGGCCACCGTCTGGCACGGCATCCTGGACATGACCAATCCGGCCAGCCCGCTGCTGGTGAATCCCGCGCCAAGCTGGCACAAATATTCCTGGTTCGCCGAATTCATTGCCGCCATTCCCCGATACCGCGCCAACACGATCGCGACCACGCGCATGGCCATCCATGCGCGCCAGCTTCTGTTCGAGATCGCCGAGAAAGAAAAAATCGATTTCGGGCTGGAGCGGCGCGGCATTCTGCACCTCTACAATGACCGCGCCGCTTTCGAGCATGGGCTGGAGGTGAGCCGGCTGCTCAAGGAAGGAGGGCTCGAACGGCGCACCGTCACCTCGGCGGAAATGCGCACCATCGAGCCCGCCCTGACCACGATTATTATGGCGGCATCTTCACGCCCGATGACGCCACCGGCGATATCCACCGGTTCACCCGAGGCCTGGCCGCCGCCTGCACCGGCGCCCGCTTCCTGCAGGAAGCCGAGGTGCGCGAACTGCGCCATACCGGATCGCGCATCGAGATCACCCTCGACCTGGGGCCGCATGGCGACACCCATGGCGAGCAGATCACCGCCGACGGCGTGGTGGTCTGCGCCGGCGTCGGCAGCCGCGCGCTGGCGGCGCAGTTGGGCGACCGGGTGAACATCTATCCGGTGAAAGGCTATTCGATCACCGTGGACCTGGAGGATGCGCCCAGCCAGAAGGCGGCGCCGTGGGTCAGCCTGATGGATGATTCGGTGAAGATCGTTTCCAGCCGGCTGGCCGCCGACCGCTTGCGGGTGGCGGGCACCGCCGAGTTCAATGGTTACAACTACGACATCCGCGCCGACCGCATCGAACCACTGGTGACCTGGGTGCGCCGCGAGATGCCGCAGGTGAATACCAGCGCGGCGATACCCTGGGCGGGCTTGCGCCCCATGCTGCCCGACCTGATGCCGAAAGTGGGCGCTGGCGCCCTGCCCGGCGTTTTCTACAACACCGGCCACGGCCATCTGGGCTGGACCCTGGCCGCGGCGACCGCCGAGGCTATCACCGCCATCGTGGCGGCGCGCTTGCCAGTTTAACGGACGCCTGAATCTGGGCGGCTTGCCCTTTTTGAAGGGCCGCGCCAATACTCCGACAAATACAAGACAAGGGAGGCATCTGGTGGAAGGCAAACGTGGATTGAGCCGTCGAGGCTTTGCTCTGGCCACCACAGCGATCGCGCTTGCGTCCGGCAAGGCGGCCGCGCAAACCGCCGCAGCACCGCCACCACAGGGCGGCGCCGGCAGCGCCGGATATATCAAGCCGGATAGCATCTCCACGGTCGTCGCCAAGCTGGCCGGCGAACCGTTCGCGGCACCTATTGTCTTTGAACGGCACCATGCGCCGATCAAGTTGAGACCCTTCGCGCTGACCGAGGTGCGCCTGGGCGAAGGCCCCTTCCGCGCCGCGCAGGGCTGGAATGCCGGCTACATGAAACGGCTGTCCCTCGACCGGTTGCTGCATACCTTCCGCATCAATGCCGGCATACCCTCCAATGCCCAGCCGCTGGGCGGATGGGAAGAGCCGACGGGCGAATTGCGTGGCCATTTCACCGGTCATTATCTTTCAGCCTGCGCCCTGGGCTATGCCAGCACGGGCGATGCGGAATTGAAACAGCGCGGCGACACGTTGGTCGCGGGCCTGGCCGCATGCCAGGTGAAGCTGAACCAGGGCGGCTATCTCAGCGCCTATCCTACCGAGTTTTACGATCGTCTCGACAAGCACGCCGTCTATGTCTGGGCGCCCTTCTACACCATGCACAAGATGATGGCGGGTCTCCATGACATGCACAGCTTGGCCGGCAACTGCCAGGCGCTGCAGGTGCTGCTCGGCATGGCGGGCTGGGTCGATGACTGGACCGCCAGCAAGAGCGAGGAGCATATGCAGCAGGCGATCCTCGAGGTTGAATTCGGCGGCATGCAGGAGACGCTCTATAACCTCGCCGAGACCACCGGCGATGACCGTTGGGCGAAGGTCGGCGACCGCTTCACCAAGAAGCGCGTGTTCAATCCCCTGGCTTCCGCCCAGGACAAGCTGGCAGGCCTGCACATGAACACGCATGTGCCCCAGATCATCGGGGCGGCCAAACGCTACGAGATCTCAAGCGATCACCGCTTCCATGACGTGGCGCATTTTTTCTGGAACACCGTCACGGCCAACCGCACCTATGTCACGGGCGGCTCGTCCAACCGCGAGAACTGGCTGTCCAATCCCAGCCGGCTGTCGGAGGAATTCGTCCAGGCCTCGTCGCACCAGGAATGCTGTTGTTCCTACAACATGCTCAAACTGACCCGGCACCTGTTCGGCTGGAATCCCGATGCGCGCTTCATGGACTATTATGAGCGCAATCTCTTCAACCACCGTCTGGGCACCATCGAGGCGGGCACAGGCCTCAGCCAGTATTTCCTGGCGCTCACACCCGGCTCCTACCGCATCATGGGCGGAGAGGATGACACCTTCTGGTGCTGCAACGGCAGCGCGATCGAGGAATTCAACAAGCTTTCCGACACCATATATTTCCATGACGGCAGGAATGTCTGGGTGAACCTGTTCCTGGACTCGTCGCTGGACTGGAACGACCGCGGCATCCGGATCGCGCAGCACACGAGATTCCCCCAGGAAGCAAGGACCCGCCTGGTCGTGGAAAAGGCGCCGGTGGATTCCTGGGCGCTCAATCTCAGGATTCCCGGATGGACCAGCGACGCAGCGCGGGTGCTGGTCAACGGCAAGCCGCTGGATGCGGGCGCCGTGCCCGGCAGCTATCTGCGGATCGCGCGCAAATGGAAAAAGGGCGATGAGGTCGTGCTGGAAATGCCCATGGCGTTGCGCACGGAGAGTTTCGCCGATGACCGTTCATGGCAGGCGGTGCTGGTGGGACCGATCGTCCTGGCCGGTCAGTTTCCCAAGGGCGACATTCCCGCGACACCGACCAAACAGCACGGCCCGGACTTGAAGCAAAACCCATTCCCGGTGCCGGAACTGGCAATTCGCACCAAGGCGCCGCACGAGTGGCTGAAACCGGAAGCCGACCCGCTGACGTATCGCACGGTCGGCATCGGTCAGGACATTGTCCTCAAGCCCATTAGCCAATCCCAGGACCGTTACGCGGTGTATTGGAAGGCGGTCTGAACCGGCGACGAGTATCGGCAAAGCCAGGCGTTAGAATCTGCTGCGCGAAATCCGGCTCAGTAAGAGCGTGTTGCTATGCAACATAGCGGGTGACTATGCGATAGGCGCGCATCAGGATTTATGCCCCAAGATACCCTGACATCGGCGCAACAACGCAATCTCGACCGTGCTAAAGACGAAGCGCCCCGTCGCGTGCAGGCGGCCAACAGTAGAATCGAAGCTCAGTTTGAAGGACCACCATGAAAACCAAATCGATATCCGCAGGATTGATCCTCGCTGTCCTCCTGGCCACGCCTGCCGCGGCCGCAACGGTGCACAAAACACCCGTCGATGTGTTTCATCGATGGACGGACAAGGACCTTCTTGGTCTCACCGTCGGTGATAAATCAGCAGTGCTCAGCGATCACGAGACGTTCTGGATCGAGACCCTGGCGCGCGGCAAAAATGGCCAAGTGGAATTGCACGATCATTGGAACGATAACATCGTCGTACAGCAGGGCGAAGCGACCCTCACCTATGGCGGGAAAATGACAGGGGGCAAGGAAATCGAACCCGGAAATTGGCGGGGCACGGCGATCACGGGTGGAGAATCCTTGACGCTTCACGCCGGAGATGTGGTGGTGATTCCCTCGGGCATGCCCCATCTTTTCAGTGTCGAGAAGGGCAAGAGCATACGGTATCTGGTTTTCAAGTCGCGCCAGTAAAAGCGCCAAGTGAAAGCGCCATCAGGACCGCCCCAAGGAGACGAAATCCGGAGATACCGCGAAGCCTGCGGTATCTCCGCTTTCCTTAGCCCTTCGGCGCCGCGATCCCGGTCTCTATCAGCGTAGCTGCCGCTTCCGGCCGCGAAATGAAACGCAAGAAGGACGCAGATTCCCTGGGAGAAGCGGTGCGGGCCAGCACCGCGCCGGAATAGTGGATGTCAATATTCAGCTCCGCGGGAAATGTACCGGCCACCTGTATCCCCGGGATGTTGATTTGCTCGCTCATGGTTCCGCCGGAATAAGGCAGGCCTTGTTCCAGGATGGGCTTTCGCGGCGGATTCTGCGAAGGCACCGGTCGGATTCCCGCGAAATCCGGCCGTTCAAGCATCGCGGCGACCCGCTTGCCCGAACCGCTTCCGGTCGCCGGGTCGGGAAATGCGAGCGCGCCGCCCGCTCTCAACACGGCGATGAATTTCGGAAGCGTGGAAATGTCGGGCTTTGGCAGACCGGCTTTCATCGAAAGGCCGAACTGCGCCAGCCCGACAGCAACCGTGCCCGGCTTCAGGCTGGCGGGCATCTTCGCCAGCTCCTCGCGCGGAAGCACGACGATGTCTGCCGGCATGCTGCCGGCCGCGTCCATGGCAACGCTGCCGACCGTGCCGCCCTTGACCGTTACTTTATTGCCGGTCTTTGCGGCCCATTCCGCGCCCAGCGCACGAAGCCCGTTCGCCATCGTGCCTGGCGAGATCACAAGAATCTCCACCGCCTGCGCCGCGGAGGCGCTCAACACCAACAGCGAAAGCACGATAGCAATCCGATACTGCATATTCACTCCGTTCTCTTGTAAACCGGCTCAAGACGCCATCGACATCCGGCCCGCCACCCTGCGGTCGGAATGGTTCAGAATAGTGTATGGCCTTTGTCCAGCCAGCTGGACGCGGTGCAAACCTTCGAGCACCATCCGAGATCCGCCCCGAAAAAGAAAACCCCGCCGGCACTCGCCGGCGGGGCACTACAAAAATGGGGCTCCGCGTAAGCTTTCGAAGGTGCGAAACCTGCGGGCGTTATAATGAAATGGATATAACGAGACAACCCTCGCGCAGATCTTTGGTTAACACCCCAAAAATTCGCCTGTGACATTGCCCGGCACCACGCCACCGATCAGAAATTACAAAGCCACCGCGTAAGGGCGTTGCACGTCGGTTGCCGCCCACCGGCCCGAAGAGCAACAGGCCCGCTCCGTCGCAGCGATTTGAGACACGCGGCTCTACATCGACGTGATGGGTCCCTCACGCGGGACGCCGCCCTCGGCGCGGCAGCGCGCTGCGCTTGTTGGGGGAAATCTCCACACCGGACTTCCACACCCAAAAAAGCGATTGCGATGGGAGAAAGCGCAAACCGTTGGTCTGATGGTACAGTTGGGTGGGCTCGAACCACCGACCTCCGGATCCACAATCCGGCGCTCTAACCAACTGAGCTACAACTGCACACACGGCCTTTCGGCCAACCGTCTGAGCCCTTGCCCGGCGCTCTCCCCGGGGCGCGCTTGGTTGCGCGCCCGTCCTCGGCTTCGCCTCGGACCCAACTGAGCTACAACTGCACAGACACCCTGGCCGCCTTTCGGCGGGCAGGACCGGCCTTCTATGGGCGCACCATAGCAAAAGCAAGGCCTTAGGTGGTGCAATCGGCCGAATTTGGGGGTCCGGCCTGCCCAATTTCCAAGGATAAGCGCCACCCCTGTACCTTTCAGGTCGGTTCGCTAGTCTGCCAGCATGAAGTTGCGGCGTCGTATTCTCGTCCCACTAGGTCTGGGTCTGATCCTGCTGGTGGGCGCTCTGTTCTTTTTCACCCGTCCGCCGCCCATCCTCACCGTCATGACTTGGCCGGGCGCCTATGGCCGGGCCCAGGCCAATGCCCAGATGCACCCTTACGCCGCTCGCAACAATGTGGATGTGCGCCCCGCCGTCTGGGACGGCGACCTTGCCGACGTCCGCGCCATGGTGGACAGCCGCCAGTACAAGGCCGACGTCATCGACTTTGAATTGCCCAAGGCGGCCCAGGCCTGCAAGGAAGGCCTGATCGAGAAGATCGATCCATCCTATCTGCCCGACGGCGCCAATGGTGTCCCTGCGCCACAGGACTTCGTGCCCGGCGCATTCGGTCCTTGCTGGGTGGGCAGCGTGGTCTATTCCCAGGTGATGATCGCCTCGCCGCGCCTGCGCAGCGATCCGCAAACCCTCGCCGATTTCTTCGACACGCGGAAGTTTCCCGGCCGCCGCGCGCTCTCCCGCGCTTCGGCCAAATACAATCTGGAGATGGCCCTGTTGGCTGATGGCGTGGCGCCGAAGGATGTCTATGCCACCTTGGCGACACCCCAGGGTCTGGATCGCGCCTTCGCCAAGCTGCAGGCGCTTAATCCGATCTGGGCCCATGACAGCATCGGTGCCTTGCGCTGGGTCAAGGATGGCCAGGCGGTGATGGCGACCGTGCTGAACGGGGACATCTCGGCGGAAAAGGATTTCGCGCCCCATGTGATCTGGGATCACCAGCTTTACGAGCTCGACGTGTTCGCCATTCCCGCCGGCGATCCCGCCAGAACGCGCGCGCTGGATTACATCGCCTATGCCACCGGCTCGGAGGCCCTGGCGGGCATGGCGCGCTGGATGGCTTACGGTCCCGCGCGGCGGTCCGCCTTTGCCCTGGTCAAGCCCAATCCCGAGACCGGCGCCGACATGCGCCCATTGCTGCCCACCAATCCCAGCAATTTCGTGCATGCTTTCGCCGTCAACGAGCGCTGGTGGCTGGACCATGGCGCGGCGATCGCACCGCGCTGGCAGGAGTTCGTCTCGCGATGATGGCCTATGCCTTGAGGCGCCTCGCCAGCGCCATTCCCACGCTCTTCATCATCGTCACCCTGGCCTTCTTCATGATGCGCGCGGCGCCCGGCGGGCCTTTCGACAGCCAGCGCAAGCTGACGCCCGAGGTCGAGCGCAACATCAAGGCGGCCTATGACCTCGACAAGCCGTTATGGCGGCAATATCTGATTTATCTGGGCAAGGTCGCGCATGGCGATCTGGGCCCGTCCTACAAGAACAAGGACTTCACGGTGGTGCAGCTCATCGGCACCGGCCTTCCCGTCAGCGCGCGGCTGGGTCTTTCCGCCATGGCGCTGGCGCTGCTGCTGGGAACAGCGCTGGGCGTGGCGGCGGCGTTGAAGCAGAACCGGTGGGAGGATTATTCGGTGATGGCCGGCGCCATGCTGGGCATCACCATTCCGACCTTCGTCACCGCGCCGATCCTGACCCTGATCTTCGGCATCTATGCCGGCTTGTTGCCGGTGGGCGGCTGGAACGGCGGCGCGTTGCGCAACATGATCCTGCCGGTGATGGTGCTGGCCCTGCCCCAGATCGCCATTGTGGCGCGGCTGATGCGCGGCTCGATGGTCGAGGTGCTGCGCGCCAATTACATCCGCACGGCCCGCGCCAAGGGCCTTCCCGTCCATCGCATCGTGCTGGGTCATGCCCTGCGCGCCGCAGCCCTGCCGCTGGTGAGTTATCTCGGCCCTGCCCTGGCGGCGGTGCTGACTGGCTCGCTGGTGGTAGAACAGATTTTCGGCCTGCCGGGCATCGGCCGCTATTTCGTGCAAGGCGCGCTGAACCGCGACTATACGCTCGTGATGGGCGTGGTGATCTGTTACGCGACCTTGATCATCTTCCTGAACTTCCTGGCCGACATCACTTACGGCATCCTTGATCCCCGCGTGAGGCTCAAGTGATCGCCACCGGCCAGACGCTCAAGTCCTCGGAAGAGATCAAGGGCCGCAGCCTGTGGGTGGATGCGCGCCGGCGCCTGTTCCACAACCGCGCCGCCTTGGCCAGCATGATCATCCTGGGCCTGATCGCGGCCCTGGCGGTGCTGGCGCCGCTGCTGTCGCCTTTCGCCTATGACGAGGTCAATTACGACCTGATCGCCTGCGCCCCCGGCTGGTGGCCGGTCGAAGCGGCCTGCACCGCGCCGGGCCATATCTTCGGCACCGACGCGGTCGGCCGCGACCTCTTCGTCCGGGTGCTGTTCGGTGCCCGCGTCTCGCTGGCGGTGGGGCTGGTCGCTACCCTGGTTTCGCTCGTGATCGGTGTCCTTTATGGCGCGGTGGCCGGCTATCTGGGCGGACGCATCGACGGACTGATGATGCGCATCGTCGATGTGCTCTATTCCCTGCCTTTCATCTTCTTCGTCATCATCCTGATGGTGATGTTCGACCGCAATTTCATTCTGCTGTTCGTGGCGATCGGGGCGGTGGAATGGCTGACCATGGCGCGCATCGTCCGCGGCCAGACCCTTTCCATCAAGCAGAAGGAATTCATCGAGGCGGCGCGCGCCGCCGGTGTCGGACCGCTCGGCATCATCATCCGCCATGTGATTCCCAACGTGGTGGGGCCGGTGATGGTCTATGTCACCCTCACCGTGCCAGGCGTCATCCTGATGGAGAGCTTCCTGTCCTTCCTGGGGCTCGGCATTCAGGAGCCGCTGACCAGCTGGGGCGTGCTGATTTCCGATGGCGCCGACCAGATGGAGACGGCGCCCTGGATGCTGCTGTTCCCGGCCTTGTTCATGGCGGTGACATTGTTCTGCTTCAATTTCATCGGCGACGGCATGCGCGACGCCCTCGATCCGAAGGACCGGTGAGGCGTGGCGGCGCTGCTCGAAATCCGAAATCTCGATGTCCGCTTCGACACGCCGGACGGTGAAGTCCATGCGGTGAAGAATGCCACCCTCACCATCCAGGAAGGCGAATGCCTTGGGGTAGTGGGCGAATCCGGCTCGGGCAAGAGCCAGCTCTTCCTGGCCGCCTTCGGGCTTCTGGCGGGCAATGGCCGCGCCACCGGCCAGGTGCTTTACCGCGGCGAGGAGATACTTGGCGCCTCGCAGAAGCGGCTGAACACCCTGCGCGGCAGCGCCGTCACCATGATCTTCCAGGACCCGCTGACCTCATTGACGCCGCATATGCGCGTGGGCGACCAGATCATCGAAGCCCTGATGCTGCACCGAAAGATGCCGCGCGCCGAGGCCCGCGAGCGCGCGAGGGAAATGCTGGACTATGTCCGCATCCCCGAGAGTGCCCGGCGCCTGAGGCAATATCCCCACGAACTGTCTGGCGGCATGCGCCAGCGGGTGATGATCGCCATGGCCACCATCACCGGCCCCGATCTGATCATCGCCGACGAGCCCACCACCGCGCTGGACGTCACGGTGCAGGCGCAGATTCTGGAGATCCTGCGCGCCCTCAAGACCGACAAGAAGACCGCCATCGCCCTGGTGAGCCACGACATGGGCGTGATCGCCGGGCTGGCCGACCGGGTGCAGGTGATGCGTCACGGCGAGATCGTGGAAAGCGGCACGGCGGATGAGATCTTCTACGCGCCCGGCAACGACTATACCCGCATGCTGCTGGCGGCGATCCCCAAGGCCGATGACACGCCGCCGCCGGCTACCAAGGTCGGACCGCCGGTGCTTGAAGTCGAGGACCTGAAGGTCAGTTTTCCCGTCAGCCGCGGCCTGTTTCAGAAGCCGCTCACCCTGCGCGCGGTAGATGGGGTCAGCTTCACCCTCTATCAGGGTGAGACTTTGGGCGTGGTGGGCGAATCCGGCTGCGGCAAGTCCACCCTCGCCCGCGCTGTGCTTCAGTTGCTGCCCAAGACCGGCGGCAAGGTGGTATGGCTGGGCAACGATCTGGATGCCGCCACCAGGACCGACATCCGCGCCCTTCGCGAGGATCTGCAGATCGTCTTTCAGGATCCGCTGGCGAGTCTGGACCCGCGCATGCCCATCGGCGTCTCCATCGCCGAACCGCTGCGCGCTTTGGAGCCGCAGCTTTCGCGGACCGCGCTGAAAGAAAAAGTACGCGCGATGATGGCGCGGGTGGGTCTCGATCCGGCCTGGATCAACCGCTATCCGCATGAACTGTCCGGCGGTCAGAACCAGCGCGTGGGGCTGGCGCGCGCCATGATCGTTGGGCCGCGGCTGCTGGTCTGCGATGAGGCGGTCAGCGCCCTGGATGTTTCCATCCAGGCACAGATCGTGGCGCTGATCGGCGCGCTGCAGGCGGAAACCGGGCTGTCGCTGATCTTCATCAGCCACGATCTGTCGGTGGTGCGCCGCCTGTCACATCGCGTGATGGTTCTCTACCTCGGCCGGGTGGTGGAACTCGCGTCCAGTACGGAGCTGTACGCTCATCCGCGCCACCCGTATACAAGAGCCCTGCTCTCGGCGGTCCTTGCCCCCGATCCCCGCGCCGAACGGGCAAAAAAACGCGAGCTTCTGACCGGCGATCTGCCCTCGCCGCTGGATCCCAGGGCGCAGCTGACCTTTCTGAAGTCCCGGTTGGGCGAGCCCGGCTACCGCCCCAAACTGGAGCAGGTGGTGCCTGGTCACTTTGTGGCCGAGCACGACTAATGTTGGCCGCGCGGACCTGGCGGCTCGCTCTGCGCGCCGGGCCCATGCTCCGGCTTGCCCATTTCCTGGCCAAACACGCTGCGTTTTTAACGCCGGGAAGGATTTGAGGGGCTGCCACGCCTCGGTAAAAACTGCTATAAATAATACCAACCGCCACTATCAGAACGGCGCAGCACGCAGGAACGGAGACGCTAGCAGATCAATTTTTTCGGGAGGTAACTGGATGAGTAACATCGGTGAATTCCACCATGCCGAAGACACGCAGGATAAAAAATCCCGCACCGTGGTGGCGATTGTTATAGCCCTCGTGATGGCAGGCTTCGCCATCTATGTCTACGAATCGGGGATGTGGAATCCCCAGCCGCACCAGGCGGTCGAGGATAGCCAGCTTCCCGCGCACTGAATTCGAAAAGCCGCCCCGATGAGGGGCGGCTTTTTTATCGGATGCGCGTGACCTTGTGATGGACGTTCTCGTCGTTCAGCACCAGGTTGAAGGTGTGCACCGCGCCCTGGCTGATGGTGACCCGCATGCTGGAAGCAGGCTGGGTCCAACGCACGGGCTTCTTGCTGGCGTCGTCGTCGGTCTGGCGCCACACCTGCCCATCCGGCAGGGTAATGACGAAATTGCCACCCCGCGCCATTTCATAGGACTGGACCGGCGTATTCTTCACCAGGTCCGAGCCGCCAAACACATCGAGGATTCCCGAGCGCCTGGGCGGCGGCGGCGGCCCTGTACGGGTCGCGGCCCGCGTGACGGTTGACGGCAGCGAAGCAGGAAGCGGCGCCGAGGCGGAAGCCTGCGGCAGGCCTTGCAGCAGCTTGAGCTGGGATTGCGGCGCCGGCGGCAGACCCAGCCAGGCGCGCATCGGCTGGGCCGCGCCGTAATAGCATTCCAGCCATTGGCGGTCGTCGCTGTACGCGGCACAGCGCGTCATGCTGCGGACCACATCCTCACGCGAATCCGCCAGTACCAGGCCAGGCGCGGCCGCCCCGGTCGCCAACATCGCCGCAAACAGGACCTTGCGCATTCTTCCCCCTGAACTCATCGACCCGAGATTGACCAAACCGATTGAAATCTCTGCCGTAAATCGGCAAATCCGCATCGTGAGGACATGGTAGAAGGTCTTGATGGCATCGGGCAAGACATGGAACCGGCGCGCCGCGGTGATCGGCGGCGCGGGTCTGGCAGCGGCAGGTGGATACTGGGCACTGCGGCGGCCGTCGAAGCCGTCCCATTCGCTTATTCCTGATGGCAAGACATTTCGCCGAGGCAATGCGGCAGAGCCTCAGACATTGGATCCCTCGCTCTCCGCAGGCGTGCAGGAAGAAGAGATCATCGGCGACCTGATGGTTGGGCTGGTGATGCCGGATCCGGACGCCAAACCGATACCGGCACTTGCAACCCGTTGGACCACCTCGCCCGATGGACTGATTTGGACATTTTACTTGCGCGAGGCGCAATGGTCGGACGGCGCGCCGATCACGGCCGACGACTTCGTCTTCGGCTGGCGCCGCATTCTCGATCCGGCAACGGCGTCCACCTATTCTTACTTCCTCTATCCCCTCAAAAACGCCGAAGCCGTGAATGGAGGCAAACTGCCGGGCACCGCGCTCGGAGCCCGCGCTGTGGACCCGCACACGCTCGAGGTCACGCTGGAACACCCTGCGCCCTATTTCATCGAGATGCTGATGCATCAAACCATGTGCCCCCTGCCCCGCCACGTGGTGGAACGGAAAAACAAGGCATGGGCACTGCCGGGAAGTTACGTCGGCAGTGGTCCTTTCGTGCTGAAAGAATGGACGCCGAACGGGCACATCCTGGTGGAGAAGAACCCGCGCTTCTATGACGCCGCCAATGTCACGCTGGAGAGGGTCTTCTACTATCCCACGGATGATTATGGCGCCGCTCTGCAGCGCATGCGGGCGGGTGAACTGGATATTCAGGTAAAGCTGCCGGCGCAGCAGATCGACTGGATCCGCGCCAACATGCCGGACACGATAAGCGATGTGCCCATGCTGATCACCGAGATCATCGCGGTCAATCATACCCGTAAGCCCTTCAACGACATCCGCGTGCGCCACGCCATGAACCTGGCGTTGAACCGCGAGGCCATTACCAGGCGGATAGTCCGAGTGGGCGACGTGCCAGCTTACGCACTGGTCCCGCCGACCACCGCCAACTATCCGGGCGGTAATGCTTTCGACTTCAAATCTCTTCCGCAGGCTCGGCGAACGGAAGCGGCCCGCACCTTGATGCGCGCAGCCGGGTTTGACGAGAAGAACCGCGCCAAGGCGACCTATATGATCCGCGCCACCACGCCGGGCGCCGGGCGGGCCGTGGCCGCCGCTATCCAGCAGATGCTGGCACAGATTTATCTCGACGTCGCCATCGTGCCCAATGACATGCAGGTCTTCTATCCCACCATCCAGGTCCATGATTTCGACATAGCCCAGGCGGGTTGGCAGGCCGATTTCAATGACGCCGCAACCTTCCTGGACTTGTATCGCACCGGCAGCGGCAACAATTGGGGCCTTTACAGCAATCCCGCGTTCGACCGCATGATGGACGCGGCGCAATCCGATATCGATCTCGTCAGCCGAGGCCGCAAACTGGCGGCGGCGGAAGCCATCGCACTAAGGGACCATGCCGCCATGCCGCTTTGGTTCTGGGTCAGTCCCGACATCGTCTGGCCCTATGTCAAAGGCTGGAAAGCCAATCCGATGGATTACCACCGCTCGCGCTGGATCAGCATCGACCAGGCCGCGCGCCTGAAGCAGTTCACGTGAAGCCGGCGGCCTTCGCCCTGCTGTTGCTGCTGACGGCAACGGCGGCGCGCGCCGAAACGGTACTCAACCGCGGCAATGGCGCCGAGCCGGATACGCTCGATCCCGCCCAGGCCGGCACCACCATGGAAGCCAATATCCTGGGTGACCTGATGGTGGGGCTGACCACACTCGATGCCGCCGCCAAGCCGATACCGGGTATCGCCGAGCGCTGGGAGACGTCGCGCGACGGACTGACCTGGACTTTCCATCTGCGCAAGGCGCACTGGTCCGACGGCACGCCGGTGACGGCCCAGGATTTTGTCGCTGCCTGGCGCCGTGTGGTCGAGCCGAAGACCGCCGCGCGGGTGGCGCAGAATCTCTGGGTCGTCAAGAATGCGCAAGGCATCAGCGCCGGCCGCATGCCGGCGGAGAAGCTGGGCATCGCCGCGCCCGATCCCGCCACCGTGATCGTCACCCTGGAGCATCCCGCGCCCTATCTGCCGGAGCTTCTTACCCAGCCGGCCGCCCTGCCGCTGCCGCCGGCGATGCTGAAACACGGCGTGCGCACGAATGCCTATGTTTCCGACGGGCCCTATCTGCTGAAGAGCTGGGTGCCGAACGATCGTGTCACCCTGGTCAGGAATCCGCGTTTCTATGATGCGGCGAGCGTGAAGATCGATCGGGTGAATTATTTCCCGACGGCGGACGCCCAGGCTGCGCTGCGCCGCTTCCGCGCCGGTGAGCTGGACATGCAGACCCCCCTGCCCAACGCCCAGATTCCCTGGCTGAAACAGAATATGTCGGCCAGCCTGCACATCCTGCCATCGCTGGCGCTGGTCTATATCGCCATCAACCTGCGCGATCCGGCGCTCAAAGACGCCAGAGTCCGCCGCGCCCTCAACCTTGTCTATGACCGCGAGGCGGTAACCCAGAAAGTGCTCAAGCTGAACGAGCGGCCGGCCTACGCCTATGTGCCGCCCAACATGGCGGGCTATGCCGGCGGCCCGCAGCTCGACTTCAAATCCCAACCTTATGCCGCGCGGCTGGCCGAGGCGCGCCGGCTGATGCAGGACGCGGGCTTCGGCCCCTTCGACAAGCTGACATTGAATTATGTCACGCCGGGCACGCCCGACGGCCGCCGCCTGGCTGCTGTGTTCCAGGCCATGGCGCGGCAGATCTATGTCAATCTGCGCATCACCAGCGAGGATTATGTCATCATGCTGCGCGACCTGCGCCGCGGCCAGTATCAGCTCGGCTACACCAGCTGGCTGGCGGATTTTGACGATGCCAGCAATTTCTTGGACCAACTGCGCTCATCCAGTCCAGGGAATTATGCAGGCTATAAGAATCCGCGCTTCGACACGGCGGTGGAAACCGCCGAACGCGAGCCCGATGCGCGCAAGCGCGCCGCATTGATGAAGCAAGCCGAAGCCATGGCGCAAAAGGACATGCCGTGGCTTCCGATCCGCTTTGCATCTCAGACCGAGCTGGTGGCACCCAAAGTCGGCGGCTATGTGCCCAATGCCGCCGATTTCAACCGCAGCCGCTGGCTCTGGATCAGAAGGTAAACGATGCGCCAACCTTAAGGCGCGAAAATGTCCCGAAATGACCTTGGTTCGTTATCGGCCTTGGCGCGTTGTTGCTTGGCTTGAAAAGCGTCGCGTCGGAATGCGCGATTTCAGACCAAGGAGATATCCATGCGGAAATTGGCCTTTTTTGCCGGCGTCGGTGCGATTGCGTTGTTCAGTGCCACACCCAGCTTCGCCCAATTGGGCGGCGCGCTGGGCGGAAGCGTAGGCGGGTCCGTGAGGGGGCCGAGCACCGCCCCCATGACCGGCGCCATTGGCAATACAACCGGACGCATCGAAAACAGGACAAACGGCACAATGGGACGGATCGAGGATCGCTCGACATCCACCTTGGGCCACGCCACCGATAAGGTCGATCGCACCGCCAATGCCAGCGGATCAGCGGACGTGAATGCCAATGCCGCGGGACAGTCCGCGGGCGCCGGAGCCGGCGTCTCGTCCACGCAAGCCATGAACACGGCGAACGGCACTGCGGGTACGGCTGTCGGAGCGGCCAATGGCGCCGCGTCCAGAACCGAAGGCGCGGCCAACGGCGCGGTGGGCAGCGCGAGCGACACAGCCAATTCGGTCAACCCCAGTGCATCGGCTGAAGCGAACGCTTCCGCCAGCGGCGCGGCCCGATAAGGGACGTGACAGGACGGAAAAGGGCCTCCCTTCGGAGGCCCTTTTTTTCACGGTGGTGGTGACCCCGGGAGGACTCGAACCACCGGCCTACGGTTTAGGAAACCGCCGCTCTATCCTGCTGAGCTACGGGGTCACGCCGGAACTTTTGCCGCATTTCGAGTCGCGATTCCAGTGTCGGGCGACATGATGGCCGGAAGTTCGCCAAAACAAATAATCCAGCGATCAACCTGTCGGTTGATCGCTATTCGCCTCACCTTCCTGGGGTCACCATCGCCAAATCAACGCAATTGCGGATGGTTCCGCCGGAACAGCCGGTCTCACCACTCGTTTTCTTTCCACGAACCCCTGTTAAGGGGCTTTTTTTGCCCCGGAAAGAGACGATCATGAAAAGCTCCCTGAACAACACCTGCATCTCGGCGGCGCTATGCGGCGCGGTGCTGGTTGCGCTGCCGGCCCTGGCAGCCGGGGCGGGCAGCACCGCTGGCGGCGGCATCGGCGCGGGCGCCACCACTGGCGCGGCCGGTACGTCGGTCGGCACGGGTGTCAACACCACCGGCCAGGTCACCACCCCGGCCGGCGCGCTCAACAGCAACGCGTCCGCCAATGCCAACGCGGCCACCGGCGTGAACACCAGCCCGATTGGCGGCTCGGTCAGCACCGGCGGCATGACCGCGAGCGGTGATCTCAACAGCGCCACCGCCGGCAACAATGCAGGCAGCGTGAACACCCAGGCCCAGACGCCGGCTAGCCAGCTGGCCCGCCAAGCGCAGAACAATGCCAATGCCGCGACCAACCCGCGGCTTTACAACAACCCGCAGGCCAACACCGCTATGCCAGGCGGCATCACTGGCCCCACGGCCGGCACGATAAATGGCAACACCGTCACCGGCACCACGACCGGCACCACCACCGGCACGGTGGGCGCCGCCCCGGCGCAATAACAGCTTCATCATGGCGTGAAGGCCGGACATCAGTCCGGCCTTTGTCGCATCTGCACAATGGCCAGAGAAGGCGGAGCGGGCTAAGAATCCGGTTCCTCAAATCGGATTTCACATGCCCATTTATCGCGCCCCGGTCGAAGACTATCGCTTCCTGTTCAACGAAGTGCTGGAGCTGGAAAAGCATCGCGACCTGCCCGGTTTTGCCGACCTGTCGCCCGACCTGGCCGACGACATCCTCACCAATGCCGGCAAGTTCTGCGAGGAAGTGCTGCAGCCTCTGAATCAATCCGGCGATGAAGAAGGCTGTCATTTCCAGAACGGCGTGGTGACCACGCCCAAGGGCTTCAAGGAAGCCTACAAGGCTTACAGTGAGGCGGGCTGGGGCGGACTGGGGGCGCCGGAGGAATTTGGCGGCGCCGGCATGCCGCCCATCATCACCATGGCCGTGAGCGAGATGGGGATGAGCGCCAACCAGTCGCTGGCCATGTATCCGATGCTGACGGCGGGCGCCTATGGCGCGCTCCTGGAAACCGCGCCGGACTGGATGAAGCAGCACATCGCGCCCAAGATGATCTCGGGCGAATGGGCTGGCACCATGTGCCTGACCGAACCGGGCGCCGGCACCGACCTGCGGCTGATGAAGACCAAAGCGGTCGAGCAGCCCGACGGCACCTACAAGATGAATGGCACCAAGAACTTCATCTCGGGCGGCGACCAGGACCTCACCGACAACGTCATCCATATGGTGATCGCCAAGATTCCGGACGAGACCGGGCAGATCCACGACGATCTTTCCACCGTGAATTTCTTCATGGTACCGAAATTCCTGGTTGCCGAAGACGGGGCGATGGGCACCAAGAACGGCGTCAATACCGGCGGCATCGAGCACAAGATGGGCATCAAGGG
>Ga0134126_10002794_pt1 | contig 21930 bp, 15 predicted proteins | sample KB31752_FD_96881 | JGI IMG/M metagenome (GOLD analysis project Ga0134126, IMG submission 96881) | Terrestrial soil microbial communities with excess Nitrogen fertilizer from Kellogg Biological Station, Michigan, USA - KB3-175-2 | ecosystem: Environmental > Terrestrial > Soil > Unclassified ... | reverse complement strand
CCAAATCACGTAACAATTCCAACCGGTCCGCGCCCCCGTGTTCGGCGGCTCGCGCCTCGTCGGGCGATGTCACAATGACCTCGAGAAGCTTCATGGTAACGGGCATTGTAACGAATGAAGCAGGCGATCCGTCTACATGGAAAATTTATCGACGGGCCCGTGGCCTGCAAAATTGATGAAAACGCCCGGTTGCCAGTACGGAACCGCGGTCGTGGGGGGCGTACGTCTTCAACAGGCGAATCGATCCCGGTATTGAGGAATTACGGTGTGAACGCTCGCATGAATGCGTATAACCCGGCAATTACCGCGGCGAGTACGCAGAGCACCGCGGCGTAGACGAACGGCCAGCGGCCCAGAAACGGAGGAGGGTCGTCGGTGACTTGCCGGATATCCTTCAGCTTTGGAATTTCGCTCATATCGCGTTCAGAGCGGGCGCCACTCACGAGTGTCTCTCATGCCGTCGCGTCGATCGAATCGCGCGTGAAAATCAATTATAAGTGCAAACCAAAATACTAGTCCTGAGTTTGGCGCCCAGGTTCTTTCCGGGTACGGGCGTTGCAACGGGATGGGCTCAGATGTTTCCGGTTAGCGAACTGGACCCGATCGGCTAAACTGAGGAATCGTGGCTAACGAGACGGCGCGTCCGCCTATTAACGTTTTGATTGTGGATGACGAGACATCCCAGCGCAATCCGCTGGCAGCCATGGTGTCGTCGTGGGGCTTTGTTGTTGAAACGGCCGATGATGGGCAGCAGGCGCTCGATAAACTGGGTGCGTTTCCCGCCAATGTCATCATCACGGATCTGATGATGCCGCGAATGGACGGCTTCGAGTTGATGAAACGCCTGGGCGCCGACGGCAACATGCCCACCGCGATTGTCCTAACCGCCTTCGGGAATATTGAAACCGCCATCGAGACGATTCACGACCTTGGCGCTTTCTGGTTCCTTGAAAAGCCCATCCAGCCGAACGCATTGCGGATTCTGCTCGAACGCGCCGCTTCGCAAAGCGCCCTTGCCGAAGAAACCGAGCGTCTGCAGCGGCAGTTGTCCTACCAGGGGGTCCTGGTCGATATGGTTGGCACCTCGGCGCCCATGCAGCAGGTGTTCTCCATTGTCAGGCAGGTTGCGCCCAGCAAGGCCCCGGTGTTGATCGCTGGCGAAAGCGGCACCGGAAAAGAGCTTGTAGCTCGCGCCATTCATCACCTGAGTTCCCGCCGAGGCGGACCGTTCGTCGCCATCAATTGCGCGGCGCTTCCCGAAACGCTGATGGAAAGCGAGCTCTTCGGCCACGAAAAAGGAGCCTTCACGGGAGCGCTTGAACGCCGGGCAGGCTGTTTCGAACTGGCGCAGCACGGAACGATATTGCTGGATGAGCTCGGTGAAATGCCCTCCGGCACGCAAGCAAAGCTCCTGCGTGTTCTTGAAGACTCGCGTGTACGCCGCCTGGGCGGCAAGAGCGAGATTTCCGTCGATGTCCGCGTCATCGCTTCTACGAATAGGAACATCGAAGACGCTCTGAAGAACGGCGACTTACGCGAGGATCTGTATTACCGGCTGAACGTGTTCGAGATCGCCCTTCCGGCTTTGCGCAGCCGGATGAGCGATGTGCCACTACTCTGCGAGACCCTCATCACGCAGTTGAACCACAAGCACTCCTGCAACGTGACGCATTTGCATCCGGAGGTTCTCGATGCTTTCATGAAACACTCCTGGCCCGGCAATGTCCGTGAATTAAGAAACGTGCTCGAGCGCGCAGTGATTGTGGCGGGCGCGGGCGTGATTCAGATGGCGCATCTCCCCTACGATTTTGGCGTCTCGAGCGGCACTCGCACGGCGCCTGAATTCCTGGAGCCCGAGAGTGTCCGTTTGCCGGTAGGCACGACTGTTTCCGAGGCGGAAAAGGCGCTGATTCAGTTGACGCTTCAGCACACCAAAAACAATAAGACACGCGCAGCCGATATCCTCGGCATCAGTCTCAAAACGCTCTTCAACAAGCTCAAGGAATACGGCGCGGAAGCCGCTTCTTCAGCCGAAGCAAGCTAGACGCTGTGGCGCGGGTCCAGCGTCAATCAGTTTGGTGGGGCATTGAATCTTGCTGCGGCCGAGTAGGCCGCCATCCCTATGCAATTCGACGCCGTTCCCGCTTTGCCCCATCAGGCGATGAGTTTTTTCACCACATTCCCCGCAACATCGGTTAACCGGAAATCGCGGCCCTGAAACCGATAAGTCAGCCTCGTGTGCTCAATGCCCATCTGGTTGAGGATGGTTGCATGCAGATCGTGAACATCCACTGGATCTTCCGCGATGTTGTAGCCAAGTTCGTCGGTCTTGCCCACCGTGATGCCGGGCTTGATGCCGCCGCCAGCCATCCACATGGTGAACGCGCGGGGGTGATGATCGCGGCCCAGGAACTTAGAATGGTTGCGCGCCTCGTTCATGGGTGTGCGCCCAAATTCGCCGCCCCATACCACGATGGTGCTGTCGAGCAAACCGCGCTGCTTCAGGTCTTCGATAAGCGCGGCCGCCGCGCGGTCTGTTTCCTGGCAGAGGCTCGGCAGCCGGTTGATGATGTCGTCGTGGCTGGATGTGCCGTGATTGTCCCATCCGCGGTGATAAAGCTGCACGAAACGCACACCGCGCTCGACAAGACGCCGCGCCAGCAAACAATTGTTCGCGAACGATTTCTTTCCCGGCTGCGTTCCATACATCTCGTGAATGGCGTCCGATTCTTTCGAGATATCGACCAGTTCCGGCACGCTCGATTGCATGCGGTACGCCATCTCGTAGGAAGCGATGCGCGTCGTGATTTCGGGATCGCCATTCGCGGCCAGATGCGCTTCGTTCAAATTCTTCAGCAGATCGAGCGATGCGCGCCGCGATTTGGCCGAGACGCCTTCCGGGTTGGTGAGAAACAACACCGGGTCGCCCTGCGACCGAAATTCCACGCCCTGATACAACGTCGGCAGGAAGCCGCTGCCCCAGCACGCCTTTCCTCCGTCGGGCTGATTCTCGCCGGAGATGAGCACCACAAAACCCGGCAAATCCTTGCACTCGCTGCCTAGGCCGTACGTCATCCACGCGCCCATGCTCGGGCGGCCGATGATTTGAAATCCCGTGTTCATGAAGATCTGCGCGGGCGCATGATTGAATTGCGTCGTGTGCATGGACTTCACGACCGCGATCTCATCGGCCACTCCCTGCAAATGCGGCAGCAATTCGGAAATTTCCAAACCGGAATTCCCACATCGTTTGAATTCGTAGGGCGATCCGAGCAACTTCGGCGTCCCCTTGATAAAGGCAAACCGCTCGCCTTTCATCAGTTCCTGCGGAACGTTCTGGCCGTCGTACTTCTGTAGTGTCGGTTTGAAATCGAGCAGATCGACCTGCGAAGGCGCGCCCGCCATGAAGAGATAAATGACGCTCTTCGCCTTCGCCGGAAACATCGGCGCCTTCGGCGCTAGAGGATTCACGGTGCTGGGTCCAGCTTCTGCAAACAGCGACTGGTTCAACAATCCGGCGAGCGCCGAGGCGCCGATTCCAAAACCGGCTTGCCGGAAAAAGTGACGCCTTGTGGAAGCCAACAGCAGTTCGTCCGAGGGATTCATACATATTCTTTTCATCGGCGTCTACTCCTTCGAAATCGTTTCGTCCATGTTCAACAGGACATTTGCGACCATCGTCCACGCGGCCAGTTCCGGCGCGTTCTCGACAGCACTCTTTTGATCGGCAATTACTTCGCGAGCCTCCACCGGATCCTGTCGGTAATGGGCGAGTTGCTGTTCGTGGAAAGCCAATACCCGATCCAGTTCGTCCTTTGCGGGTTTACGCGCCACCACCAGCCGGAAGCCATACGTGATGCGGTCCGCGTCGCTGGTCCCACCTTCGGCGATCATGCGCTTCGCCATGGCGCGAGCGGCTTCGAAAAAATATGGATCGTTCAGAGTCGTCAACGCCTGGAGCGGCGTGTTCGTTCGCACACGCCGCACCGTGCAGAATTCGCGGCTAGGCGCATCGAACGTGACCAGGCTGGGATAGGGAGCACTGCGGCGAATAAATGTATAAAGGGAGCGCCGGTAATGGTCCTCGCCTTTGCTCATTTCCCACTTGTCGGTGCTGTAGGGAACATCCCAAATGCCGTCCGGTTGGTAAGGCATCACGCTAGGGCCGTACATCTTCGAGCTCAGCAAACCGGCCGCCGAGAGCGCGATATCGTGCACGGTTTCCGCCTCGACGCGGAAGCGGGGGCCGCGCGCATACAGCTTGTTGTAAGGATCGCGAGCCAGCAGTTCGGGTGAAACACTCGACGATTGGCGATAGGTGGCCGAGGTCACCATGAGCCGCTGGATCTTCTTCATGTCCCAGTTGTCGTGCATGAACTCCGTCGCTAGCCAGTCGAGAAGTTCGGGGTGCGTCGGCGGGTCGCCCTGCGATCCAAAATCCTCGCTGGTTTCCACGATGCCGTGGCCGAAGATCGTCTCCCAAAAGTGATTCACGGTCACGCGCGCGGTCAGCGGATTGTCGTCGCTCACCAGCCATTCCGCGAGCCCGAGCCGGTTCGGCATCGCATTGGCCGGTAGCGGATTCAGCGAAGCCGGCACGTTGGCGTACACGATGTCGCCTTTGCTCGTGAAACTGCCGCGCTCGCGGATATAGGTCGCGGGCCGAAGGAAGCCTGGCTTCTCTCGCATCACCATCGCCGTAACGATGTGCAAATCTTCGAGCTGTTTTTCAAGATCGGCAATTTGCTTGCGTGAGGAATCGAGCAGCGGCGAGATGGCGCGGTAGGCGGAGGAGAGCGTCTTCGCCTCCTCTGGCGTACGCTGGCCCGGAGGCGTATCGAGAACAGGCGTCAAGCGCGCGGGCAAGCGAACAATGAACTCCGGATCGGCGCTTGAGGTGATCGAAAGCCGGAAGCGGCCGATGTTGCGCGAAGAGTGCCGCATCTGATGCTTCATGCGAATCGTTAGCAGGGCGCCGCCGGGAAAGCCGAAAGGCTTGTCGGGAATCAGTACGGCCTGGCGTACAAGCGGCTTTGCGGACGGCTTTGCATCGATTGCCCAGCCGCGCAGCGCCGGTTTCTCATCCTTCTTCTCTTTCTTGGCGAGATTCTTGATATCGTAGCCGTCTTGCGATTCGTTCGCTTCCGCCTGTTTCCAGACGATATGATGCACTGCTTTCGGATTGTTCGCCGGAGCCGCGTCCACTTCGAAATCGCTAAGAAAGAAGTTCCCATCTGGATCGCGGCCCGGGCCTCCGTGCGGCAGGCTGGCATCGGGCATCACTTCAATGCGAACCCCTGTAATCGCCGGTCGGTCGGTCTTCGCCTGGATCGTATAACTGTCCGCCTGCGGATTTGCGCCGGTGGCGAGAATGGAGCCGTCGGGCATCGATTTCAATACCGCGCCGCCCGCCGAATCGGCCCGGTCCGCATGCAGCGCCGTCCACTGCTTCGGCGCCGCCGCCATCTGCGCTTCCCAGGATCGCTGCGCGGTGTCCAATTGCGGCGTCTGAGTATCCAGCACCGTTTGCAACTTGGCAATCTCGCCGCGCAGTTGTTTGCTCTCCTTCGACTGTTCGGCAGTCGGCAGTTCCAGCTCGGTTTCTTGGGCATAGCGCCCGTTCGTTTCGCCCGCGATCTTGTATTGGCTGTTGTCGAAAAATGCCAGGAACCGGTAGTAATCCTTCTGCGTGAATGGATCGAACTTATGGTTGTGGCATTGCGCGCATCCGAGCGTGCTGCCAAGCCAGACCTGCGCTGTTGTGTTTACCCGGTCGACAAGTTCATACCAGTAGTATTCGTCCGGGTCCACTCCGCCTTCCTGGTTCAGCATCGTGTTTCGGTTGAATCCGGTCGCGATCAGTTGATCCTGAGTCGGGTTGGGCAACATGTCGCCGGCAACCTGATCGATGGTGAACTCTTTAAACGACATGTCCGCGTTGAGCGCGCGAATCACCCAATCGCGATATTCCCACGCCGTGCGGCGGTCGTCTTTCTCGTAGCCGTTTGTGTCGGCATAGCGGGCGAGATCGAGCCACGGCCTGGCCCATCGTTCGCCATAGTGCGGCGATGACAGAAGGCCATCGACGACTTTCTCGTAAGCGCCGGGGCTGCTGTCCGCCAGAAACGCGTCGACTTGCTGCGGTGTAGGTGGCAGGCCAATCAGGTCCAGGTACACGCGCCGGATCAGCGTAGCCTTGTCCGCCTCGGGCGAAGGTTTCAGTCCTTCCTTCTCGAGTTTGGCAAGGACGAAATTGTCAATCGGATTACGAGGCCATGCCTTGTCCTTCACATCGGGAAGAGGCGGCTGGATCGGTTTCACATAAGCCCAGTGTTTCTGCGGCTTCAACGCAGCAACGGGCGCGGATGAATCGGGGCCCGCCGCGCCATCGTCGATCCATTGGCGAACCAGTTTGATTTGATTGTCGGAGAGCGGCGGCCCGCCGTATGGCATCTGCGGACGTTCCTGCGCCATCAGCCGCCGTATCAGCCGGCTCTGATCGCTGTGACCCGGAACAACGATATGGCCGTTGTCGCTGCCCTTCAAAATGGCTGCGAGCGAATCGAGCCGTAAGCCATTCTGCTGCGTTTCCGGTCCGTGGCACTGATAGCACCGCGCGGCAAGAATCGGCCGAATCTTTTCGGCGAATAGCGGCGATTGTTTGCCGGGTGCGCTTGTCGCCGCCGCCTTCGATTTCGCGCCGGCGGAAGCAGTTTTAGTCGGAGAGAAGTTGGCGTGATCGATCCATGCCTTGAGTAGTTTTACCTGTTCGTCGGGCAGCGGTTGCGCGCCCATGGGCATACGCGGCGCGTCGGTCGTGCCGAGAATGCGCTTGATCAGCAGGCTCGCGCCGCTTTTTCCTGGCACGATCGCGGGCCCCGAGGCGCCGCCTTGCAAAACGGAACCCTCCGAATCCAGCCGTAATCGCGCCATCGCCATGGCCGGGCCGTGGCATTTAGTGCAGGATTTCGCGAAAATCGGAGCGATATCGTGCTGAAAGTCGACTGTTCCGGGACGCGGAACGGTTGCTGTCTGGGCAGCTTGTAGCGCGACTGCGCCGCCCAGTGCAATCAATGACGTGATAAGCGTCAGCGCGCATCTGGCTGCGCTGAATCGGCTGAATTGAGCCATCCTCTGTTAACTTGCCTCCAAAATGGAAGTGCCTTCGACTATACGCCCCCGAAGCCGAGGCCCGCAACTCGCCGGAGTTCGCAGGGTGAGGATGCGAGATGGTCATCCTGCCGCCGCTGTGTGGAGGACATTCTCCCACACGATAAAATGCGGCTTGAGTGTGGTCGAGGCATGCCTCGATCCCTACGACAGACTGACGGATCGTCCGAACGTGATTCTGTAATCTTTCGATAGAGAATCGCAAATCACAAGGAGAGAAATGTCGAACGAAGCAGCCGGGTTGAGGCTGGATGGAAAGATCGCGTTGATCACGGGGGCCAGCAAAGGATTGGGCAAGGCGATGGCTCTATCGCTCAGCGAGGCGGGAGCCACCATCGCGCTCGTTTCCCGCGACGAGCAGAAATTGGCGGCTGTAAAAAGCGAGATCGAGCATTCCGCCGGAAGAGCGGCCGTTTTTGTTGCCGATGTTAGATACGAGGAACAGGTACAGAGACTGGAATCGGAAGTGTCGGACCGGCTGGGCAAAGTGCAGATCCTTATCAACAATGCCGGCATCAATCTCCGTAAAAACCTCATCGATTTCACCTTCGAGGAGTGGCGCAGCGTCATGGACAGCAATCTGACTAGCGTGTTCCTGATGTGCCGGTCGTTTGTGCCGCACATGAAGGGCTCAGGCTACGGGCGGATTCTCAATATGACGTCGATCATGAGTCACATTTCGCTGCCCGGACGTAGCGCGTATTCATCCAGCAAAACCGCGCTGCTGGGCCTGATCCGCGCCTTGGCGCTGGAACTTGCGCCGGAAGGCATTACCGTGAACGGCATTAGCCCCGGGCCGTTCGGCACCGAGATGAATGCGCCGCTGATGCAGAACCCGGAACTGAACGCGCAGTTTCTCGCGAATCTCCCGGTTGGACGCTGGGGCAAAGTGGAGGAGATCGGAACGCTGGCCCGCTATCTATGTTCCGACGCCGCGGGATTCATCACCGGCACGGACATCCTGATCGACGGCGGCTGGTGCGCGCGGTAAGGCGAGCGCTCATTGATGTTCTTGAAAGCGCCCAGGCGGCGAATGCTCCGGACCATGGAAAGTCATCTCGACAGTTGCGTACGTCGCGACCGGACCCAGATCCTTTATCGCCGGGCTAAAGCGCCACTTGCGCACTGCCGCCATTGCCGATTCGTCCAGGCCTAGCGCCGCGGAACGAGTCTTAGGGTTGGCAGGATCGCGTTCATCGACAAAGGAGATAAACTTCGGGTCTCGAGGTATGCCGTCGCGATCTATGACGATCCGAAGAACGACCGCGCCCTTCAGCCCGGCCGTGGCTGCTCTATCGGTGTATTGGGCATCGACTTTGGTTTTGACGTATAGCGGCGCAATCCGGTCGACCAAGTCATTTGTTTGTCCGTACACCGCGCTCGTGGCCAGCAGGCACCCAAACAGCAGCTTGTACATCCGGCGGTCTCCTGGGGTTCATCGTACCTGATTCAGGCAGGCCGTTGGGTCGAGGCATGCCTCGACCGCTTACATTACGTGGATTTGGTCCCGTTGACTCGCGCTGTGGATTGCCGGACCACCAGATGTGTCTCAATCGGCGAGACTAACCTTTCGGGCGGCTGCCGTTCTTCGATTTCCGCGATGAGCCAGGAGATCGCTCGCGTCGCCACGTCGATCCGGGACAGGCGGATCGTGGTCAGCGGAGGCTCCGTGAAATCGGCTAAGTGAATGTCATCGAACCCGACCAGCGAGATGTCCTCGGGTACGCGCAAACCGGCTCGATGAATTGCTCGTAGGGCTCCGATTGCCGATAGGTCATTTGAGCCAATGACGGCCGAGCACCGCGGGTGCGTTGCAAGCAGCCTTTGCATCGCGATGAGGCCGCCATCGACCGTGTGATCTCCTTCCACGACATTGGGCTCGCTTCCGGCTTGACCGGCTGTTTTCAGCTTGGCCAGGAATGCCTCCCGCCGAGTCTGCGCGGAATACAGCGCTCGGGGACCGCTGATGAACGCAATGCGCTCATGTCCAAGCTCCCTCAAGTGATCCACCGCTTCGCCGATTCCCATGGCGTAGTTCACTTCGATGTTCCAGAAGTGCTTCCGCTCTGGCCCAACATCGAGAAAGGCGATTGGGATACGCCGGCGCGCAAGTTGCTCGATGAGCGGAGCGTCGCGCTCGGAGGTCATAATGGCGATACCGTCCACTTTTCTCTCCAGCATGCGCCGTACGCAGATTTCCATTCGAGTGCAATCGTAATTGGTGGAGCCGACGAGGATCTCGTAGCCTTCCGCCACGGCCAAATCCTCAAAACCTTTCATTAACTCCGGGAAGAATGGATTCGTGATGTCGGAAACGATAAGACCCAAGATCCGGCTTCTTCCGGAGACGAGAGTACGCGCGTGCGTGTCGGGGTAATAGTTGAGTTCTTCGACTGCCCGCATGACACGGGCAGCGGTGCCAGGGTCGACGAGATTCGAGTTATTAATGGTTCGAGATACCGTGGCAGTGGAAACTCGCGCCCTCTTCGCCACCTCCCGAATGCTCATTCCGCGCTTCATTGGACGAGATTGATCCTCTCCGCCATCCGCCTACCTGCAGGCATCAGTCCACTACAGGCGATCGCCCGGTGTCAATACTGAGCGGCGAAATAAATTGGTCACTTCGATCCTACGGGCGGAAGTCCGTGCATTTCGCCCGCCAAATCAATAGTCCGTTGCAAATTCGGCCATATCAAAGCGACAATTACTGCTTTGCGCTTTGTAGCATCGCCTTTAGTTGGCGGAACGCCGTTATATCGAAATTCTTCTTCAGGCGTTCGGACGCGATCAATTTGGGATTAGTAAGCTCATCGGGGGGCGTGTGCTGTTTGCACCGGGCCAGCAGCGTGCCGGCTTCGTGGTCCTGCGGGTTGCGCTTCATGACGGTCGCAAAGTATCGCGCGGCATTGTCGTAATCGGCCTGTCGATAAAGTAGCAGGCCGATGTTGAAGTTGTACGTCGAATCGGTTTCGTCGCCTTCGAGAGCGTGATGCAAGTCCGCCATCGCCGTGGACTCGTTCAGCCGGCTTTCAGCAGCGCCCAAATTGTTAAAAACTTCATTCAGCGGCACTGCGTGCGACAGATCGCGAAAACATGTCTCCGCTGTCCGGAAATCGCCAGCCAGATAAGAACCGAGGCCCATGCGGAATTGCGCTTCCAGGTAGAGCGGATCGCCCAACGGCACTTTGGCGAACCACTTCACGGCAAGCGGATACTGCTTTTGCGATAGCGCAAGCTTACCCAGTTCGTATTGTGGTTGCGCATATTGCGGATCCAGCGCCACGGCCTGTTGAAACCACTTTTGACGCTGCTCGTCATTGCTTGAAAGCAGGCCGCGAATGTAGCTCTCCTTGGCATCGAGACGAGTCAGGTTGGAAGGCTTCAACAATTGATCCGCGGTAATGGAGGAGTTCGGATCCAAATATCGGATGGTCTGCCATGCCAGGTGTTCTTCGAGGCGCGAGAGGTCGGCCAACTTGCCTGTCTCCGAGAATTCGGTAGCATCGCGTAATTTCTTAAGATCGAGAAAGCGAGCGCTAATCCGAATCGATCCATCGCGGGCCTGCGCGTCGGGGGTGGGCAGCGAAATTTGATAAGCTCCGTAACAGACGTGATCGGCATCGAGCGTCTGTCCCAATTTCCACAATGTCGCTTTAGTCAGCAGCGCGTCCGGTTTCAGGTCGAGCCGGCGATATCCCTCGTTGCGTGCATCGCGGTCGAGGACAATTTGGCCGCTCGCGCTCAATTCCGTGCCGATTGTCTCGGAGATGCTTTCTCCAATCCAGTTCAAGTCCGCATTCTGAGACTCGTTATGAAACGGAACCACCAATACGGTAGCTGCCGCGCCGTGCATCAGAGGCGTCCAAAACAGACACAAAAAAAGGAGACGCGACATTTGCACGTCTCCATCGTAGCAGGGGGGAATCGTTGGGAATTTAGAATAAAGAGCTGGACTTTCGATAGCGGGAGAGCTACTGGAAGAGCTATTTAATGACTGACTTTACCGCGGATGAGTGGCCGCCTTTTTGCGCCGCGGCGCTTCCAAACACGATCTTCTTGTTTGTTCCGCCAAGTTGAATTCCCGTCACTTCATGCTGATCGTTGTAGAGGACGGACGTAATGGAGAACTTCTTGTTCGCGAGTTCCGTCGTTGCGGGTACTTCTGTTATTTCCTTGTTATGCTTCAGCACGACACTAGCGTCGTTGACTTGCACTTTGTACTGGCCGGGCTTCAGCGATTTCCCGTCAAGTGTGCTTTCGTCGAACAACGTTACCGAGTAGGACGAGGCAGCAAACGCGGAGACCAAGGCGACAGTACCGAAACTGAAAAGCAACTTCTTCATCATGAAAGCACTCTCCTTCAAAGCGGGCTGGGAAGGGGGAGCCCCAAACGCTTCGAGACTTAATACGAATCACGGCGGGAAAGGTTCCGAAATTCGGACTAACTGATACAAAAAATTTACAAATTAGTTAGTGTGAGGCAAACGGCAAATCAGCGAGTATGGCTAGTCTGTTCGGATGTGAACACCTTTTTGTCGAAAGAGGACACCAGATGCGACTGCGCCAGCGAAACGGCGTCCGCCTGCACGTCCCGTTCCGTTCCGAATCCATTGAGCCATACGATATCGTGCTCGGCGCGAAACCATGTTATCTGACGTTTTGCATACTGCCGCGTCCTGGCTATGCACTCTTCAATCGCGTTCTGTAACGATAACTTGCCGGCGAGAACTTGAGTTGCCTGTTTGTAACCAACCGACTGCATCGGTTTCGAATCGATGCTATAGCCAACGGTCAGTAACTCGCGAGTTTCCTCGATCAGACCTTCCTGAAACATGCGTTCGGCACGGCGAGCCAGTTGCTCGCGTAATTCAGATCGATCCGGATTCAAGCCAATCTTGAGGACGGCGTAACCTTCCAGCGGCGCGCGTGGGCGGCTCTGTACATGCGACGCCGTCTGCCGGGCAAGTATGGAAATTTCAAGTGCGCGAATCAATTTTTGCCGGTCGTTTGGGTGGATGCTGGCCGCGGCGGCTGGGTCGCACTGGCGCAGCAGGAAGTGAAGGGAAGATGGACGTTTTTGGGCGATCCGGTCGAAGCGGGCGCGCAATTGCTCGTCGCGTAGCGGGGCGGGGGAGAGTCCGTGAAGCAGCGCGCGCAGATAAAATCCAGCGCCGCCCGCGACGATAGCGATGCAATTTCTGGACGAGATTCCGGCGAGAGCCAGGCGCGCGTTGCGGAGATAGTCTCCGGCCGTGAACTCTGTTTCGGGTCCCGCGACATCAAAAAGATGGTGTGGGATACCACGCCGTTCGGATTCCAGCAATTTTGCTGCTCCAATGTTGAAGCCGCGATAAACCTGAACCGAATCGCAGTTCACGATTTCGCCCTGGAACCGTTCGGCAATCTCTAGCGCGAGGGCGGTCTTTCCGGAACCGGTCGGCCCCACCACCACCAACAGCGGCTTCGTTTTCTGTGCGGCTGGCACGTAACCAGCCTAGCCCGTTAGGTTGAACGCACGCCGAAGGCCGGCCCTCGGACAATTACCGACACAAGGAAGTGGGAGGCAGCCATGGCGACCGGGCTATACTTGGTATCAGCAGCAGTCTCTAATGATGCTGTAAAACACGAACGCTTAAGCGGTATCAATGCCTGGAATTTTTTCCTCCTCCCTGCGAACTTTGCTCCTCGGGGCAGCCATTCTGGCCGTGCCCATGACAGCGTTCTGCTTCCAATCCGCGCCAGCGAAGGAAGACGGAATCAACCTTAATTCCAAAGCGCCCATTAAACAAGGTCCTTCGATTAAGGCAGAAGCTTATTACCACTTCACGGTCGGCCATATGTACGAAGAGATGGCCAGTGCGTACGGCAATCGCACGGATTACGTGAATAAAGCGATTGACAATTATCGCCTCGCGATGAAAGAGGACCCGAGCGCAAATTTCCTGGTGGAAGACATTGCCGATCTGTACCGCGAGTCCGGGCGGTTGCGGGAGGCGGTGCTGGAAGCGGAAGGCGCCCTCAAGAATAACCCCAACGATCTGAATGCCCGGAGGGTTCTTGCTCGTATCTACACGCAGCAGATTGGCGACTCGCAAACCAACAAGATCGATCAGGGGATGCTGCATAAGGCCGTTGAGCAGTATCAGCTCATCACCGATCACGATCCCAAGGATGTCGACAGCCTGATTATGCTCGGCCGGCTTGAGAAGCTGATGCAGAACACGCCCGAAGCGGAAAAGGCATTTCAAAAAGCGCTCGATCAAGACTCAGGGAACGAGGATGCGCTAAGCGGCCTCGCGATGGTCTACGCGGATAGCGGAGATGCCCGCCGCGCTTCAGATCTGCTGGAAAAACTGACCAAGAAGGACCCCAGCCCACGCTCGTTTGCAATGCTGGCCACCAGCTACGAGCAGATGCACGATTATTCGCTGGCTGCCACTGCGTACCGGCAGGCCTTGAAGCTGGACCCGGCGCGCGTCGAGATCAAGCAAGCTCTGGCGCAGGATCTGCTCTTGTCCAACCAGTTGGATGAAGCGCTGAATCTCTATCAAGAGATCGTCAAAGCCAATCCGCAGGATGCTCAATCGTACTTGAGGATGTCGCAGATTTATCGCCAGCAGAAGAAGTTCGATCTTGCACGGCAGTCGAGCGACAAGGCTAAGGCGATTGATCCCGACAGCCTAGAAATACGTTACAACGAAGTCACCATCCTGGAATCGGAGGGCAAGGTTCAGGATGCGGTGAATACGTTGAACTCGATTCTAAAAGATACGGAAAAGAAGACCTACAATCCGGCCGAAAAGGGATACCGGGCGATGATGCTGGAACGGCTCGGGCTGCTGTACCGCAACCTGGAACAGTACGGTCAGGCAGTAGACGCGTTCCGTCAGATTGTTGTGTTCGATCCCGAAATCGCTCCGCGCGCCGAGGCGCAGGTCATCGACACTTACAGGACGGCGAAGGATTACACCAAAGCGCAGCAGGAATCGGACGCCGCTTCTAAGAAGTATCCCGACGACCGGACGCTTCGGTCGGTTCGTGCCGAACTGCTGACCGACCTGAACAAACCCAGCGAAGCGGTGGCTGAGTTGAAGAAGGGATTCGACGGCAACAAGGATCATGACCGCGAGACTTGGCTTGGGCTGGCCCAGGTTTACGAGAACACTCGCGATTTCCCGGAAATGGCCAAGACCCTGGACCAGGCCGAGAAACTGGCCGTGACCGACGACCAAAAAGTGAACGTGATGTTCATGCGTGGCGTGATGCTGGAACGGCAAAAGAAGGAAGCGGAAGCGGAAGCGGAATTCCGGCGTCTGCTGCAGCTCGATCCGGATAATGCCGCTGCGCTGAACTATCTCGGTTATATGCTTGCCGATCAGGATGTGCGGCTGCCAGAGGCACAGCAAATGATTCAGAGGGCGCTCGATCAGGAACCCAATAACGGCGCGTATCTGGACAGCATGGGTTGGGTGTATTACAGGATGAACCGCCTGGATGACGCCGAGAAGCAATTGCAGCGTTCGCTGCAGTTCATTTCGAAAGATCCCACCATCCACGATCACCTCGGCGACGTATACTTCAAGCAGGGCAAGATCAAGGACGCCATCACGCAATGGCAGCTATCGCTGAACGAGTGGAACACCAGCACTCCCGGTGATCGCGAGCCCGGCGCCGTATCGAAGGTGCAGAAGAAGCTGGAAAGCGCGCGGGTGCGCCTTGCGAAAGAAGAGGGCGTTCGCCGGCCCGAGTAGCGGCGGCTAACTTGGATTGATCCACACTCCGTTCCGCCAAGCGGAGTGTATAAGCCCGGCGCAACGCCGGCCCTACTGTTTTGCGCGGAAAACCTTCTTCGAGATGTCTGGCCAGAACTCAACGAACACGGCGCCGATGGCGCCTTCCGCTGTCACCGTCATGGCTCGCTCGAACGTCAGATCGGCGCCACGATCCGTCGATGGATAGTAGAGATTGGAAATGCCACCGGCCGCGATGTTCCCCAGCACATTGGAGTAATTTGGCTCCCATTTTCCGTTGTCGCCTTTGCAGATGACCGTTGTGGCGACCGCATAGAAGAGTCGGTTTTTAAAACTGCCGGAACCCTTGCGAAAATAGCGTGGATCCTGATGCAGCAACACGGGGAACACCGCGCCGCCGAGTAGTGTTCCATCAAAGTTATCCGCGTAGGACGCTCCCAGCCTCTTCCCATACCCTTGCGCGCCCTGGCCATAGCCGGGGTACTCATTTTCCCATTGACTCAATCCGGCGTCGGCGGCAGCCGCCGCAAACTCGAACGGGTCCAGTGCGCTCTTGAACGCTAAACTGAATTTCTGCCGAGGCGATAGCGTTGCCGCATTCTGTACGTTGGAGGTGTTGAAGTTCGGGATGACGCCGAGAATCCGCTGCTTCGTCTGTTGTCGCAATTCCTCTTCCGCACGCTGCTGCTCGGGCGTCTTCCGGGCGGGCTGCCCCGGTTGAGAAGGAAGAGTTTGGGTCTCGGCCGGCGCCGAAGAAACTGGAGGTTCGGCGGGAGCTTGTGGAGATTGGCCCGCCATGAGCGAAGGCAGGAAAGCGACGGCGAGAAGGCTCGTCGACGCGTGCTTTAATACGGGATGGAGAAGCATTGATGGGACGTGGAGGAGCCCTCCCGTTTCGATGCTGGCTTGTTGTTGCCGGTTACCTCGCGAACCCAACACTACAAATCTTTACCCCGCGGCATAGACATGCCGGCCGGAATTTCGGCCGGTTCACGTTATCCGTGTAGCGCGCCAGGGGCGCAGGAATCTAAAGAACCTCGAGCCGCGCGTTGATACTCTTTCATTGGACGGTCTCGATATCTCGTATTTAAAACGGACCTCACAAAATAAGGCAGAATCATGACAAAACGCAAGCTTGGCAACAGCGATCTGAGCATTACCCCAATTGGTATTGGCTCCTGGGCAATCGGCGGCGGCGGATGGAAATTCGCCTGGGGGTCGCAGGACGATAGCGAGTCGATTGCCGCGATACGCAAGGGGATTGAGAAGGGGATCAACTGGATCGACACGGCCGCTATTTATGGAACGGGCCATTCGGAAGAAGTGGTGGCCAAGGCGATTGAGGGCATTGGCGCGCGGCCATATATTTTCACAAAATGCGAGCGGCGCTGGAATGCGGACGGCACGATTTATCCATCCTTGAGAGCGGAGTCAGTCCGCAAGGAATGTGAAGATAGCCTGCGCCGCCTGAAGGTAGATGTAATCGACCTTTACCAGGTGCATTGGCCCGAGCCGGAACAGGAGATCGAAGAGGGCTGGACCGAGATGGCGAAGCTGCAGCAGCAAGGCAAAGTGCGCTGGATCGGAGTTTCCAATTTCAACGTAGAGCAGATCAAGCGAGCACAGAAGATCGCGCCGGTTACGTCGCTACAGCCTCCGTATTCGCTCTTGCGCCGCGGCATCGAAGCGGAGATTCTTCCCTATGTGCAATCCCAGAATATCGGCGTTATCGTCTATTCTCCGATGTTGTCCGGCATGCTCACCGGCAAGATGACGCGCGAGCGCGCTGCGAACTTTCAACAGGACGACTGGCGGAGAAACAATTCTGAGTTTCAGGAGCCGAAGCTCTCGCGGAACCTTGAGTTTGTCGAATTGCTGAAGAAGATCGGCCAGCGTCATGGACGCACTCCAGGTGAAGTGGCGATCGCATGGACACTCAAACATCCTGCCGTCACCGCCGCCATTGTTGGCGTTCGTAGACCGGACCAGGTCGATGGAATCGCGGGCGCGCTCGACTTCCGGCTTTCCGCCGAGGAGATCGCCACAATCGAAAGCTTCCAGAGTTCGCCGGCCGTTTCCGCCTGACGGTGAATCTCCGGCAACAAAACATCCCGGCAATAAATCAATGACGGCCGCACAAGCTCTTCTGCTGACCGCCGCGGCGGCTACTGGGGGCGCGCTCAACTCAGTTGCCGGCGGGGGGACGTTCATTGCGTTTCCCGCGCTTCTGTTCGCGGGCGTTGCTCCGGTGCCGGCGAATGCGACCGCGACTCTGGCGTTGTGGCCGGGCGCGGCGGCCAGCGCTTTCGCTTACCGCCACGATGTCACGGCCCCGGCGCGCGTGCGCTGGTTACTCGGCATTACCAGCCTCATAGGCGGATGCATCGGCGCATTGCTGCTGTTGAAGACATCAAATGAGGCATTCGAAAAGATCATCCCGCCGCTGCTACTGTTCTCTTCCCTCGTGTTCACTTTAAGCAAATGGATCAACGCGCAGATCAAGCGCTGGAGCCATCCATCAACCGAAAAGAACCTGATGCTGCTGCTAGGAGCCGCTATCCAGTTCGTCATCGCGGTGTATGGCGGATATTTCGGCGCGGGCATCGGCATTCTGATGATTGCCGCGTGGTCGGCGCTCGGCATGAGCAATATCCACGGAGTGAACGGGTTACGCTCCCTGCTCGGCACTGCGATCAACGGCATTGCCCTGCTGCTCTTTGTGGTGAACCATTCGGTCGAATGGGCGCCGGGGCTATTGATGGCCGTGACGGCTGTCCTCACCGGATATTTCGGCGCGGCTTATGCGCGAAAACTACCTCCGGTTTTCATACGCCGCTTCGTCCTAATTGTCGCTTGGGGGATGACGGCCTACTTCTTCTGGAAGTTCTACGCTTAGTGCGTCATTATCGAAATGTTGGCGGCGGCGCGGCATCCCTGCCTTATGCTCTCTCCCCGGGTCGCGGTTCAGAAAACCGGCCCCCAATTTGTTATCATTCGACCGCATGTACGAGTATGCAATTGGCGTCGATTTAGGGGGTACAAATCTGCGTGCCGCCGCGATCGACAGCGACGGCCAGATGATCGACCGGGTGTCCGCCGGAGTTCAATACTCAGCGGGCCGCGATGTCATAATCGCCGAGATTGTCACGGCTATTCGAGCGGTTCGCGACACAGTAGGCGCGAACGGATTGCGAGGCGTCGGGATCGGCATTCCCGGCTACATCCAGCTGGAAACCGGAGTTGTCATGGGCACGGCAAATCTGCCGGGTTTTGAGGGATTTCCGGTACGTGACGAGATCCAGAGGCTGTTGGGAACTCCTATCGTTCTTGAAAACGATGCGAATGCCGCCGCGCTCGGCGAGAAATGGATCGGCGCGGGGCGGGGCGTCAACGAACTCGTATTGCTGACGTTGGGAACGGGTATCGGTGGCGGGATCATCGTAGGAGGCCGAGTCCTGCATGGTTATCTCGGCATGGCCGGTGAGCTCGGTCACATGACGGTGTTTCCCGACGGAAATCCTTGCGGTTGCGGAAACTGCGGCTGCCTCGAAAAACACGCCTCCGCAACCGCTCTTGTGGGAATGGCGCGTATGCTGCATCTTGGCGACGGCGTTACGGCGGAAGACATCTATAAGCTTGCTATGGGCGGCAACACACGTGCTCTGCAGTGTTTTAAATCCATGGGCCGCGCTCTCGGCATTGCGCTTGCCAACCTGATCAACATTTTTAATTTCCCGCTCTATTTACTCAGCGGAGGCGTCCTGCCGGCGTGGGATCTATTTGCGCCAATTATGTTTGACGAAGTGAAGAGCCGATCCTTTACCTACAGTCGTACCAACCCGCGTATCGAAAGAGGGATTTTAGGCAAAGAAGCCGGATTGTTCGGAGCCGCATACTTGCCGTTTCAGCATGGGTATTCCTTCCAGGACACCGCTGCGGGTTAACAAAAGGGTTTGAACAAATATGTATTGGTTGGGTCTCGACGTCGGGACAGGTGGGTCCCGCGCGCTATTAGTCGATGCAAAGGGAATGGTCCGCCACAGCTATACAGCGGCGCATGAGGACATGGCCATGGCGCGGCCGCTGTGGGCGGAGCAGCATCCGGACGATTGGTGGCGCGCATCGCAGGAGGCGATCAAAGGCGTCCTGAAAGCCGCCAATATCACGGGCGAAGCTGTCCGGGGTATCGGCGCCTCAGGTCAGATGCACGGCCTTGTTCTGCTTGATAAGGATAATCGCGTGATTCGTCCAGCGCTTATCTGGTGCGATCAGCGCAGCCAGAAGCAGGTGGATTGCATCAACGCGACGGTCGGTTCAAAAACAATTTTGGAATCTACAGCCAACCCGATGCTGACCGGGTTTACTCTGCCCAAGCTTCTCTGGATTCGCGATGAGGAGCCCGCCAACTTCGAACGGGTTCGCAAGATACTGCTTCCGAAAGATTACATCCGCTTCAAACTGACGGGCGAATTTGCCACGGAGGTGTCGGATGCCAGCGGCACGGGGCTTTTCGATGTTGTCAGGCGCCGGTGGTCTCGCGAGATGATGACGGCGCTCGGCCTCGATATGAATATCCTGCCGCGCGCTTATGAATCGAGCGACATCACTGGAACCGTAACGCGGGAGATTGCAGAGGCAACAGGACTTCAGTCCGGTACACCGGTAGTAGGCGGCGGAGGCGATCAGGCGGCTAGCGCCATTGGAAACGGCATCGTCGAGCCGGGCGCGGTCTCTTGCACCATCGGTACTTCGGGCGTTGTCTTTGCGTATATGGAGAAGCCTGCCTACGACGAACTGGGACGCGTGCATACATTCTGCCATGCGATTCCCGGAGCGTGGCACGTCATGGGCGTCACCCAGGGAGCGGGCCTGAGTCTTCAGTGGTTTCGAAATCGCTTCGCGCCAGAAATGGCGTACGACGACCTTACCGCCGAAGGGGCGTTATCGACCAGAGGTTCACAAGGCTTGTTCTGGCTGCCTTATCTGATGGGCGAGCGCACTCCTCATCTGGATGCGTCCGCGCGAGGCGCATGGATCGGCCTCACCGCGCGCCACCAGCGCCCCGATCTGATCCGCGCCATTCTCGAAGGCGTGTGCTTCAGCCAGCGGGATTGCCTGGAGATCATTCGCGCGCTGGGCGCTCCGGTCAGCATAGTGCGGTTGTCGGGCGGCGGCGCCCGCAGTCCTTTTTGGCATCAGCTTTTCGCCGATATTTTCCGCTCGCCCGTGGCAACGCTCGAAACGCAGGAAGGCTCTGCCTACGGCGCGGCTCTTCTTGCTCTCGTGGGGACTGGCGAATACCAGAGCGCGCGCGAAATCTGCTCGGTAGCCGTTCACGAAGTGCAAACCAAGTCCCCGGATCCGGATACTGCTCCGTATTACGAGCGCGCCTATGGCATCTATCGATCGCTTTACCCCGCTTTGAAACAGGCGTTTGGCGCCATCAGCCAGCTCGATGAATAAAGTCAGGCGCCGGTACTGCGACGTTAGCCTTCCGGTTCCCCTCGATCAGCCGTTCACCTACGAGCTACCGCTAACACTGGGCGATGGCGTGCAGTCGGGCTGCCGGGTGCTCGTCCCCTTCGGATCGCGTCGGTTAATCGGCGTCGTTCTGCGGGTACACGACCACCCGCCTGAACAGGGAGCGCGTGAAGTCCTCCAACTGCTCGATGATGAGCCGGCGCTGGCGCACGATCTCTTGCGTCTGGGCAAGTGGATCGCCGAATACTATTGCGCGCCACTCGGCGAGGTCTTACGAGGGATGTTGCCACTGACCGGCGAGATCCGGCGCGCGACGCGTTACTCCCTCACCGATCTCGGTCGCGATATCGCGCGCCAGCTTGTTACGGTGACCGAACCGGATACTGCAACGCAGATCCTGCGATCGCTCGAAGAACGCTCCCGATCAATCGCCTATCTGTCCAGTAAAATTTCCGGCGCAAAATCCGTTCTCCGCAGTCTGATGAAGCGCGGATGGATTACGACTGAAGAAGAGCACGCCGCCCGCGATCCGCTTCGCGCCGCTGCCGGGAGGCTCGAAGCTGAATTCTTGAAGCGAGCCACGGACGGCATCAAACTGAAGAAGCAAGAGCGCGAATTGCTCGCGTTTCTGGAACTCCATCCCGGCGCTCACAATCTCGCACAGGTCGCGAAAACGTTAAAAGGCGCCAGCATTGCAGCCCGCTCTCTTGCGCGAAGTGATCTGATCCGCCTCGAACCCGAACGCACACCAGCAGCCGCCGGCTTCACACGGCCCACGCCGGAATTGACCGTACATCAGCAGGAAGCATTCGCGAAAATCCGCGAAGCTCTCGAACGTAACGAATTCTCCGCATTTCTGCTCGAAGGCGTCACGGGCTCCGGCAAAACAGAGGTGTACATGCGCAGCATAGAGGCAGCGCTTGCCCTTGGCCGCAATGCCTTGCTACTAGTGCCAGAGATCGGCTTAACGCCCGCTGTCGCCGGGCAGTTCTTCCAGCGCTTTGGAGATCGGGTGGCGATTCTGCACTCGGCGTTCGGCGATGCCGAACGGGCTGAGCAATGGCGCCGCATCCAACGCAGCGCGGCGAGTGTCGTCATCGGCACTCGATCGGGAGTTTTCGCTCCCGTTCAGCAATTGGGGCTCGTCATCGTCGATGAAGAACACGACGGCAGTTACAAGCAGCAGGAGACGCCGCGCTATCACGGCCGCGATGTAGCTCTGGTTCGCGCCAAGGAGGCGGGCGCCGTCGCCGTCCTTGGCTCCGCCACGCCCAGTATCGAAACCCGCTATAACGCGGAAGCCGGCAAGTACGTTCGTCTGGTGATGCCGGAGCGCATCGGTCAACGTCCGCTGCCGCAGGTTGAAATCGTCGATATGCGGCTGGAGTTCCTTGAAACGAAAACACAGGCGACCTTTTCGCGCAAACTGCTCGAGGAGATTGAGCAGCGGCTCGGCCAGCGTGAGCAGAGCCTCCTGCTGCTGAACCGGCGAGGGTTCTCGAGCTTTATGGTGTGCCGTTCCTGCGGT
>Ga0134126_10002793_pt1 | contig 21940 bp, 29 predicted proteins | sample KB31752_FD_96881 | JGI IMG/M metagenome (GOLD analysis project Ga0134126, IMG submission 96881) | Terrestrial soil microbial communities with excess Nitrogen fertilizer from Kellogg Biological Station, Michigan, USA - KB3-175-2 | ecosystem: Environmental > Terrestrial > Soil > Unclassified ... | reverse complement strand
GGTCACGGGATCGATATCGTCGAAACGAGCCGGGTTAGAAAGATGGTGGACGATCACGGCCAGCATTTTCTTGACCGCGTTTTCACGCCGCTCGAGCAGCAGTATTGCGCGCGCAATCACAAGCGATATTACGAACATCTTGCCGGCCGTTTTGCGGCCAAGGAAGCGGTTCTGAAGGTGCTCGGCACCGGATGGCGCGGCGGTATCGCCTGGACCGACATCGAAGTGCGCTCTCAGCCCAGCGGCCAGCCGGTCGTTTTCCTCTCGGGCGAATGTCTGCGCATCGCGACGGAGCTGGGCATCAGCCGCTGGCATCTCAGCATCAGCCATATCGAAACTCATGCCACCGCCAGCGCGATCGGCCTGCGCGCTGCGGATGCCACATCTTAGATCTTCCTAACATTCATTAGAATATTGGAATCTGCTTCCCCTGCGGTGGGCGATCGGTTACTTTTTGCCCAGTTCGATGCGGCAGCAGCCAAACTCCAGAACATTGAGTGGGTTTTTGCCTGCCGTGCTGGCCAGGTCCGGGTCGAGTGAATACTCGACGAACCGCCCTTTTTTGCGGCTCTGGACCAGCCCAACAATGCGAAGCTGCTTGAGGTGATGTGAGACGTTGCCCACCGGGGCATTCAGTTGCCGGCAGATTTGCCCAACTGACCTGGGGCCGCCCTGAAGCGATTGGACAATCTTCAGGCGCTCAGGATCGGCCAGTGCCTTGAGATATTTCGAGCACTCGGCGGAATTCAGCTTGTCCTGCATGAATCGGCTCCATGCCGGTCGAGAATCTTTATTGAAGTTGGAGCACCTCCGCTCCAACAGGGCTGCGAGCAGTCAGACTACTCTGATCTGGCTGGAATGGGAATACCGTCCATGACGGTTGGCTTACTTCTGCTGGTCGCATTTCTCGCGTACGCGAACGGCTCCAATGACAATTCCAAGGGCATTGCCACGCTGGTGGGTTATGGAGCCGCGAGCGAGCGCGTGGCGCTGATCTATGCGACCCTCGCGACGCTCGTGGGCGCAATGGTTTCCTTCTATTTTTCGCATGGGCTGCTCAAAAAATTCAGTACCGGACTGTTTACGGATGGCACTTTGCTAGAGCCACGGTTTTTTGTAGCGGTTCTCATTGGCTCGATCGCGTGGGTGGCCTTTGCGACACACACTGGTCTTCCTGTTTCCACTACGCATGCCATTCTTGGATCATTGCTGGGTGCCGGGCTCGTCACCTTCAGCCACGACAAAATTCTTTGGGCAAAGCTTGAGAGCGGATTCCTGCTTCCACTGATTCTTAGTCCACTGCTGGCAGCGGCGATCGTCTACCTTCTCGCCTGGCCCATCGCGGCGGCGGTGCGAAAACCAAGAATCGAAGTCGAAACGGTCGTCGAAGTTGTACAGAGTTCCGCAGGCGTGGCGGTTGCCACCGCCGCGGAGACGCGCGTCGTCACCTCTCGCACTGCAAATGGTGTTCATTGGTTCAGCGCAGGACTCATCAGCTTCGCCCGCGGCTGGAACGACACGCCGAAGATTGCCGCCCTATCCTTATTGGCTCTACCGGCGGGGAAAACAGAAATCGTGTTTCTGATCGTTGCAATAGCGATGGCGGCCGGGGCAATCATTTCTGGCCGAAAAGTCCTGACGACACTATCCAAAAAGCTCACGCCCCTGCCCCTTCTGGAATCGTTGACGGCCAGCCTTTCGACGGCAGTTCTGGTCTGCCTGGCATCCTGGGAAGGCCTGCCAGTCTCGACGACCCATGTCTCAACCGGCGCGATCATCGGCGGCGGATTGAAAAACGATCCCCAAGCCGTTCAGTGGAAAAAGGTGACCGAGGTCGTGCTGTCCTGGATTATCACCCTGCCGGCCGCTGCCCTCATCGCGGCCCTCGCCAAGTGGCTGCTCCATTAGGCTTTGTCTCGCCCCAAGCCGGATCAGTTGAACAAGATTTGATTACCAAAAAAAACTTCCGGAGGAGTGGCTCCTATCCACCTCCGGAAGTGCGCCACGGCTGAAACAGCCGTTAGACGAAAATGATATTTCATATCGCGTACAAATTACTCCGCACGCCCCTCACAACGAAGGCGACTATAACTCCCTTCACCGCTGTATGTCAATCAACCTTCAAAGCCCAAACGGAAAAACTTAATTGCATATAAGGCATTGATGTCAAGGAGATTATGTAAATTCGTTGAGAGCATATTTTTCATCTTTTATGTGGCACGGAATTGGCTTGTGACGTCGCCATTTCTCCAAATTCGGCTCCAGCAGTAGACTTGGCAAATCCATGAGTCAGGACCCTTCGCCAATGCGCCTCGATGTGGTCATCGCGATCATTTTTCGTGAATCAAAAATCCTGATCGCCAAGCGGCGCAAAGGCGACACCTTCGCCGACCGCTGGGAATTCCCCGGCGGCAAAAAGGAGCCGGGCGAAAGCGTAGTCGATTGCCTGCATCGTGAGCTGCGCGAGGAGCTCGATATCTCGGTCGGTCATCTTGAGCCGCTCGGAGCGATCAGGCACGCGTATCCCGAGTTTCAGGTCTGCCTGCATCCATTTATTTGCCAGCTCGCGTCCGGCCAGCCGAAGCCTCTGGCCTGCCAGCAACTCGCTTGGGTCGCGCCCGAAGAGCTTCGGCAACATCAGTTTCCCGCCGCTAACGCCCAGTTGATCGAGGAGATCATCCAACGATGCGCCGCCGATTCCACGTTTGCCGATCGCGGGCGACATTCTTGATCTATTGATTTCGCAACAGCCCATTCGTAGAGTACGATCAGAAACGTGACGGGCGATTAGCTCAGTTGGCTAGAGCGCAGGTATCACACACCTGAGGTCACAGGTTCGAGCCCTGTATCGCCCATTTTCCTTAAGTCATTTCAGGAACGCCGCTCGTGACCGTGTCCGCGTTGGACATGGGATGGCTAATTTCCGCTGCCAAGCCGGTAGATACCGGTTTGCGAATTTGGCGGAGATCTCATGCCCAAGCTCCTGCACCGGAATCCCGCATATCGAAAGCACCGCGCCTCTGGACAAGCAATCGTGACTATCGACGGACACGACCATTATCTTGGCCCATATGGCACTCGCGCCAGCCGGAGCGAATATGACCGAGTCATCGCGGAATGGCTGGCCGCTGGCCGACGTTCCCCTGTCCCGATCGCCGATCTGACAATCGCCGAGTTGATGGTTCTCTATCTCGAGCATTGCAAAACCTATTACCGTCGGCCCGACGGCACCCCGACAAATGAAACGGATTGCATCATTCAGGCTTTGCGGCCTCTCAAAGAGCTGTATAGCCGAACCCGCGTTGCCGACTTCGGTCCTTTGGCACTAAAGACCGTTCGCCAGGCGATGATCAAAAAAAAATGGGCGAGGACTCGCATCAACATGAACGTCGGGAGAATCAAACGATTCTTCAAATGGGGTGTGGAGAACGAGAAGGTGCCGGCTTCGATTCTCCATGGGCTGCAAGCAGTCCAAGGCCTTCGCGCTGGGCGATCGGAAGCGAAGGAATCTGATCCGGTCGGCCCCGTTCCAGATCTGCATTTTGCCGCCGCGCGATCCAAACTGTCACCGATGCTCCAGGATATGGTTGATCTGCAATTTTGCACTGGCATGCGCCCGGGCGAACTGGTTGCCATGCGCAGCTGTGACATCGACACCTCTGCCGAGCCGTGGGTATATGAGCCGCCGTTTCACAAGACGCACCATCACGGCCATAAGCGGCTGATTTATCTTGGCCCAAAGGCACAAAAGATCATCGGGCCGCGATTGAAGCCTAACCTAGCCGCGGCAATCTTCTCACCAATCGAAGCGGAGCAGGAGCGCCATGCCCTTCAGCGCGAGAATCGCAAGACAAAGGTTCAACCCTGCCAGATCCTCAGAGCCAAACGCTCGCGGTCCAGAAAAGCCAAGCGGGCGCCACAAGAGTTTTACTCCGTGACCAGTTATCGCCGCGCGATTGCCAGAGCCTGTGAGACTGCTTTTGCGATGCCGGCTGAGATTCGAGCGGCAAAGGATGATGCGCCAGACGTGAAAGCAGCCAAGGCGGCTGAGCGGCGCAAGTGGCGTGCCGCCCACGTCTGGCACCCCCATCAACTCAGACATAGCGCTGCCACGCGGCTACGTCGCGAATTTGGCCTTGAAGCCGCCCAAGTGATTTTGGGCCACAAAACCCTCACTGTCACGCAAGTCTACGCTGAAAAGAACGTGGAAGCGGCCCGGCGCGTCATGGCCGAAGTCGGGTGAACCTCGTGAACAGGTTGTCTCATTCGATGCAACCGTGCGCGAGAAATCCGAGCGACTTATTGTGCAGGATGGGGGCTTATTGTGCAGCTAGTTTGGAATCTTATGAAGCGACGAATTGACGGCACTGAGGATTTCATCGTTTGTCGCCTGCGCTTTGATGAGGATGCAATTGACCTTCGCGACACGGACGCGATCCAACAGCGGCCCGTCCGATACGGCTGTCAGCACGACAACCGGCAGGGTTTGCAGGCGCAGGTAAGAGCGGATGACTTCCAGGAACGACGGGCCGTCCATCTCGGGCATCATCAAGTCGAGGATAACGAGATCAATCTTCTCGGACAGCACCGCTAGCAAGGCGTCTTTCCCATCCCACACAACTTGAACGGTGTGGCCATGCTTTTCGAGAAGCCGGGCCAGTGCTTTTGCAGCATCTATCGCATCATCGACAATGAGGATGTTGGCCATGGGGCGGAAAGGTTAGGAACCCATGGAAAGATTGCAAGAGCGCGGAGCAAAAACCTTAAAGAAGAAAGCCGCGTTTTCACGCGGCTCCCATCCCGCAAGATTCCACTCACGGAAGACACAGCACTGCCGCATAGCATCGGCTGAAAATGGGGGCCGATGAATTTTGGAGAGATTTGGTCCGCTGTCCCGATAAGAGCGGTCCAATGAGGGCATCGGGGCTGCGTGTCGGAATCGTTCTATTGCTCATCGCGGGGGCTATCTGGCTGGCGGGGATGGTCTACGCAATCTGCCGGTGGTGCGATTAATAAAGTTGCGGTGCTCCGCTGTCGATGATTGAATTGTCGGCGGTTGTTACGAAGTTATTGACTTCGCTTTCATCAGGACCCGCCGACCTTTTTTATTGCGCCAAACATAGATGCACCTTCGCATTAAGTATTCCCAGTCTTGATGCGTGCGCCCGCTTTGCCTTTCGCGCTGCTTCGAGCTTGTCCAGCAATGCCTGATTCTTTTTGATTTGTTCATTGGCCCGGTCAATGACCGCCTGTGTTAGCCTCTTAGATTCTGCGGCCAGTTCACGTTCCTTATCCGCTTGCGCTTCGGTATATAGCATGGCAGACCTTCCCTGTCGGGCAGTCGGGCCAGCCGGATTCAACTCTGATGAAAGGGGGAATGGCAGGATTGTCGGACAAGGTATGATAGGTCGCTACATCGCACAAGGCAAGAGAAGCATCGCGGATCGAATCGAGGCTTTGTTACATAGGATGGTCGGGCGGATCGGCGTTGTCGCGCGCTGCCGCCGACTCCGCATTCCGGCCGGCGGTGTTCAATCCCAGCAATGATCGGTTCCCATCGCCTCGACATTCCACGAACATGCTCCCCATGTATTCTGCTTTCGTCCGTTCCAGCGAGGTCAGCATGCGGTTGCCAATATAGCGCCGGCCTATATAGTGCTGCGCTATATTGGAGGATGGCTTGGTTCCCAAGATTACACATTTGCAATTCCTGGTCATTCGCATCTTGGGCGCGAAGCAGCGGCTTGGCCGCGAGATTCGCGAAGAGTTGGCGCAGGAAGGTGAGTCGAGAAGTCTTCCCAGCTTTTATGAGATGATGGCCCGGATGGAGAAGGACGGCCTGGTCGAAGGATCCGACCGTATCGCAGTCAAAGCTCAATCGGGCGCCGAACGGCGATACCGGGCAACCGAGGCTGGCATCAAGCGAGCTAACGAAGCACACGATTTTTATGCATCCCGCCCGGACAATATAGCGCGGCGCTATCTAGGAAAGACTCACCGTCGTAAGCCACGTCCGAATAAAGACTCACATCCCGATCTCTTCTGATTCTCAAGCCTGATTTCACACCGCATTCCCTGAGACAATCTCGATCTCTCATCGCTCGAAAAGTGGGCTGAGCGCGCCTTGCGCTGTCTATATACGCGACCGTTCGTCGTTAGCGGCGAACAACCACAAAGGAGAAATAGATGAGCGCACCAGCTTCCGCAGTTTTGGACCCGGCCAACACACGATTCATCAAACTCAAAGACTGGATGACAAGATGGGGCGTGTCGCGGACATATCTCTACGAACATCAGCACGACGCCGGCTTCCCGAAAATTGTTCGTCTGGGCAAATGCGCCAGGGTGAGGATCGAAGAGATCGAAGCCTACGAGCGTAATCAGGCCGCTTCCACTGAACCTGCCCAGCAGCAATGAGAACGCCCCGGATGCCCAAAGTTTCGAAGCCACGGGCAGCCGGAGCGTTGGAGGGAACCAACATGGTAGACGATACGAGGCCCGGGCCGAGCAAGGTCACACGAGAGACTGAAGACTCGGATATCAGACGAGGGATTTATCGCAGGATCTTTTCGGGGATTCACAAGCATAAGGGACTGACCAAGGTCTCACTGGAGGCCGAGGCTTGGTTCTTCAGGATACACGCCGCGGCTGATGATTTCGGGAATGTCGAAGCCGACGCCAATCTGCTTCTTCACGCGACTGCCGGCCGCCGATGCGTGTCCGCCGATCAAGTATCCAACTGGGCTAAAGAGCTTGAGTCTGTGGATCTAATCCGTTCGTTCGAAGCGGACGGCGAACCTTACTTTCATATCACCGGGTTTCTGGCCAATCAGCCCAGTCCGCGCAATGGCAAGCGCGTTCGCCGCTTTCCGGCATCACCATGGGAAGAGAGTGAGCTGGACGGCCGCGATTCTGCACGGGTAAAGCCAAGTCCTGGTTCATCTGAATGCGTCGAGATGAAGCCAACGGCATCCAGCATGACGCCAGAGTTGTCCGGGTGCATCCAGGTGCATCCAAGCGCTTATCAGAATCAGAATCAGAATCAGAATCAGAATCAGAATACACCGTCGGCTGCCGTCGACTCAGTCCCGCAAGGCTTCGCATCATTTTGGGAGTCATGGCCGCGGCATCGTCGAAAGTCAGATCTAAAAGGATGCCTGAAGATTTGGCAGCGCGCAGGACTCGAAACTAAAGCGGCTGAGATCTTGGCATCGCTTGAAAAATGGAAGAAATGCCATGACTGGCAAAAAGAGGCTGGAAATTACATCCCAGGTCCAGCGGTCTGGCTCAATAAAAAGCGATGGGAAGCACCGCTGGATGTCACTTCTGAGTCGCGCGCTGATCTGTTGCCAAGCCGGCCGAACGCCCAAGAACAACGACTGCGCGATCGCTCAGAAATGATCAATAACCTTGTACTGACGAACCATGGAGGAGAGACAAATGACTGAAAAAGAGACCAAAAAGGCCCTTCAATTGCTGTCGAACCTGTTCCCGGAAACCACGATCACCGCGGATCAGTCGCAACTCACGGGTGGGCATCTTCAGAAATGCAGCAGCTATGCCGCCGCGGAGCGCGCGATCAATGAGCATCGGGAATCACACACGTTTATCGATTGGCCCCAGCTCTATGAGGGCATACGGGCAGCCGAAAACCGCCGTCGGGCGAGCCGCGAATTTGCGGGCTCGATGTCAATCATCGATGTTTGGCGAGAGGCGAACCCACGTTTCCAGAATTGCAGCGACTTTGAAGTCATCCTGGTGACTTACTGGATGCAGTGGCGACGGCTTTTGAAGAGGAGCGTAGATGCTGATCAGAGGGTGAAAGATAAGCAATCAGAAACGATCCATTGCCGAGAAAAGCTCATCCACTCCGGCATGACGGGGGAAGACGCGGAGATCTGGACGAAGACGATCTTTGAGCCTGAAGGGTATTTCCGAATGGCACTGGAAGAGCTTCGCGCCAACCATCCGCACGGCCGGCCAATCGTCGCAGGGGACAGTATCGTTGAAATCGCCCGACGCCGATTTGGTGCCGATGACCCCCACAAGCCCGACACGGTTTGCGTTCTTGAGCACTTTGTCGATGCGTGGCAGACGGCACAGAAATGCTGCCTGAGCGATAGCATCAGGGAAGATGCCCGAAGTCGAATTTATGCGCGCTGCGCGAGCGTGCTCCGCAATGATTTAGAGCTGTCGCCCGAGGAATCGATCGAATTTGCCCGGCAAGTGATTGAGCTTCAGCCAGGCGAGCAACTGAAACGGCCGGCGAACCTAACCTTCGATAAAATGGTTCTACGGCCGCCAGATTCTCCGGCAGAACAGCTCCGATCGCTCGCAGTTGCACATCGCAATGAAACTGCGGCTGCCTGAGGTTCTGCCGTCTATAAAGTACATCTTCATCCACGGCACTCCCATTAAACGCCGTGGGCATTCTCCGGCCCGCCAGACCACCCGTACTGGCGGGCTTTTTCAACGCAGCAATCGGCTGGAGACTGGTGGCTGGCCGGTCCGATAACTTAAATGGTTCGTAACTCTTCAGTGAAATCAGTGTATATTCTCGTTGTGATGGTCAGCGAAGTCGATGTCTGATCAGGGCAAAGGGACATGCAGAAACAGAAATTGAAGCCAATTCAGCAGGTATTCGAAGCCCGCTACGAAAGAGGTTACCGCTACCTTGATCGTTGCGGCGACGCAATTCTTGTTCTTGAAGAACATCTTAATGCTGAGACGGGAAAAGTATGGATTCCCACGGACATGCAAGCGAGGGGATCGGTAATTAAATGCCCAGAATTGGACGTCGTGATCAGTTTTTCGCACGAGAGGCTTTTCGCGGTCCAGCAGCCCATGACCGTCGAGGCTGATTTTTCTTCGATCTGCCAAATCCTGTTTGCTACGCTCGTCGGAAGATTTGATCTGCGAGTCTTCACGCGCGCCGGAAGTCGCCGCATCCATATTCAAGGAACCGACTCCATTGAAGAGGCCAATAGCTTGATGATGAAGCTTTCCCCGCTTGGTCGGTGGCCCTTTAGAGAATCGCTCCGTGATTTTGGGCCGAAAGAGGCCGACATTGTGACGGTTCAGGAAAATGAAACTGAGGGGGTTAGATTTGAGCTCAAGGCCGGTCACCAGCTTGGTGCTCCAGAGGAGATCGACGAACGGCTGAAGATTCCGTCTCGATTTCTCCCAGAACGTCAGGATAAGGCCTTGAGAGAGCAGCTCCAGCGGCAAAGGCAGCGAGAAAAAGCACCAATGGCTGGAGTGGTCTTTGACATCGACTATTATTGGATTAGGCCGGCCAAAATAGATGTTAAGGCGTTTTTAGCTGGTGCAATGGATATGGAGCGGGATATACTTCAGAACTTCTGAGGCATTCCAAATGCGCACTGGAGACCAAACATACGATTATGCCGGGATGCAATCCGCTGGCGGCTCCACGTCGCTTTTTGAGACGACCGCCCGCAGGGACGGCATTGCCCCGAACAGAAATCAATTTAGCGCGGGCACTCCAAGCACAGTTGCTGAAAGTCAGTCGCCAGCAATGGATCGATCATCGGATATCGGAATCCGCCCCGGCCAAGGCCAGATTGACCGGCAGCTTTTGGACCAAGCCCAAGAGATCATCGAGAACTCCGCGCCGGATGACGCCGAAATTTTGGTGCGATTAGACTCGTTAGCCGGAATCGTGTGTGAACTATGGCGAAGCGCGGCCAAGAGTAGCCAATACCACCGCCAGGTTCTAACAGCTATTGAGACGGCCGTTCTTGTCGCCACTGAGAAGGCATCGATAACGAGCGAACAGATATCCGCTATCCGTCAAGGTATTTTGGACCTTGGGCTAAAGTCTCTTACGCAAGCGCACATCGAAAGCATTGCGTCTCACTTAATGGACAGTGGGATCAGTCCTCTAGCCCCTCTTGGCGGCCTCGAAACTTCTCAGTTTACGGCAGTCGATGAGGAATGAGCGGAGGGCAAGAGGTCTTTGTCCGAGCAGAATCTTCACATCCATCTTGATACGACTCTTCAGATTGAACGACTGAAGACCGATGAGCTTGCAACGGCTGTAGATAAAGGTCTGCACGATTTTAAGTTTCGCTCCACATCGACCTATGCCAAACATGAATTCAATCGAACCCTGATACGCGATCTGGCCTTCTTGTATACGCATGCTCAACGGGCATCCGGGTTCGGCGATATCGTGGGCCAAATAAAGAACAGCTTCGGATCAAAACTTGCTTCGAAAAATCGATTGACAAGGTGCCTGGAGATCATCCAGCGATTCCTTGACCAGCGGCCAAAAACGCTTACGGTAGATTTAGAGATGGTCCGCTTGAGGGAGCACTTGGCGTTCATGCTCGCGAACGCTCATATGGTATGGCAAAGATCTGTGCATCATGAATTTCAAGGGACTGCCTGCCATCGTGCCGAAATCAAGCCGCGCCTCGCCCCAAACGAAAAAATAATCTTTTCGCTTCCTCAATGCCGGCGAAACAACATCAAGTGCAAAATCCACGAATTCTTTCAGGCCAACCTGGCTAGCTTCGAGAAAATTGCTTCCAAAGCCGAAGCACTCGGAGAGGCCGCATCGAAGCAGTTGGCTGGCGCCGCGAAGCAAATAAGAGAGGCGTCAAAGGACCCGCCGATCCTATGTGATGATCGAAAATGCGCAAAGATCGGCGACGCGATAATTGCTGTAGATGGAATTGATTTACCGTGGTTCGGCGCGAACAACGATGAAGACTGGCAACCCATCTCCGAAGCATTAGGGAAAGAGCTTCTCAACCCTGTGAGGGGAAAAGGGAATACATCGTCCAGCACTGATGCCGAACCGAAGTGACCTACCCGATTTGTCTACCATCTTCCTGCTCCAGCCGGATCTGATCGACATCCACTCGCCCCCCTACTCCGCGAGCATGCTCTCCATTTGATTCTACCACGACGGGCTTATTCGACCGAGACCACCGAGCAGCCTCAGTCTCGTCTAAAGCTCACCCCCACTCGACCGGCTTTGCGCCGTCGGTGAGTCGCGGCGTTGAAACGATGAGTCAGCGAAAGACCAATCTTCGGGAAATGACCGGTCGATGGTGGCTGATTCAGACCCGGCCGCAGTTTGAGCGACGATTCGCCACTGATCTTGAGCAGGCCAATGTTGACCACTTCCTGCCATTGGCCAAAGTTCGCTGCACGCGGCAGGATCGTGGCAGGCTTCGATCCATTGTGCAGATCAAGCCGCTGTTCCCGACGTATCTGTTTGTGAATTTCCCGAAAGGTGATCGGCCCAGCGCCATCACCGCCCGCTCAATCGCCAATCCCAAGCTGATTAACGTTGTCGATCAACATGGCTTGGCGATGGACCTGGCCAATCTCCAAATCGCCCTCGACAGCGACAATACGCTAACCCCACGCCCCACCATCCAGCATGGGCAACGCGTCCGAGTAGTCGAAGGCGCATGCATGGGCATGGAAGGGGAAGCGGTCCGGCAGGACGATCACCACATCCGCATACAGCTATCTGTCTGCATGTTGGGCCAAGCAGTCGATGTAGATGTTCCCATTGAAAAGGTCGAAGCCTGCTGATGCAACGAAATGACGCATGCCAAATCGGCAGGATTTTTCGGGTGAAAAGCACTTTGAGCGAGTTTGCACGTGATCATCGATCCATTGGGCGGGTCCCTTCCACAGTTTTGAAGTTTCCTGACCGCATCGGGAACAGCCCAAATAGGCAGCACACTAGCGCGACCGCTGTGATACAGGCTCTCAAAAATATTTAGGTCATGTCGAGTGTTTCCCCCAATACGCGAATTCAGCTCTCAGCCGCCTCGGGGCTGACCCTGTACGGCTTTGTGATTACGCCGATGGGAAGTCTTCCGGCTTCTGATGCGTGGGCTAGTTCTGCGCTGGCGCTGCAGGAAACGATCCCCAACAGCTCCGAGTATTTTGGCACGTTCCCCAATGAATCGCAGGACGGCCTATATCTTCTGCCGATTTTCGTTCAGAGCGGAGTCACCCCAGCCAATACCGATTTGCAGCTTGGTGTGTGGCAGCCGCAAGCAACCGATGGAAACACACCGCCGCCGTTGCCGTGCAATGGGGCCGTAACGCTGGCGATCGACTGGGACACGACCTGCGGCATCCGAAGTTTGAGCAGGCTTGGCGCCGCACCAGGTGGGCCGCGTCCCGAAGTGTTGCCGCAGCCTCAGAACAGCGCACTTACCGCACAGCGGATCGTCTCAGAGCTCTACAAGGCGCGTGAGCAAATCGCGAGCGGCGGCAGCTTTGCCACGGTGAATATCGACGGCCAGGCGTTCAGCTACACCAGCGCAGCGCAGCTCGATCAGACGATCCTGTTCTGGGAGCGAAAAGTTGCCCGCCTCACTGGCCGCCGCCGGCGCGTCACGACCCTACGCCTCGACCGCTTCTAAGCCATCAATCAACGTGAGTCGATTACAAGCCATTAAAAACGGACTGCGAACGATGTTCGCACCGCTGCCGAAGTCGACACCCGGAAATAAGCCGGGCAGACAGGGCAACTATGAAGCGCCACCGCATGTTGGCATCGGCTATGACGCGATCAAGCGCCGTGGCCGCCGCGCTTCTCCGCCAGCGAACACGTTCTCAGAAGACTTGCAGTTGCGCGACTTGGCCCGCCGCCAGTTGCTCAGCAATCTTAGAGATTTGGACCGCAATTTCAGTTTGGCCGGCTGGATGGTCCGCCGCCACCTCGATTATGTCGCGACGTTCAATTTCCGATCGAAGACCGGCATCAAGGACCTCGATGACGACATCAACGGCTTCCACCGTTGGTGGAGTTTGCCAAACAACTGCGATCCGGCCGGACGTCATAGTTTGCAGGGTCTGACTCGCTTGTGGGAAGCGCGGCGCGTCCTCGATGGTGACATCCTCACCAACCGGCTGGCCGATGGGCGAGTGCAGACGATCGAAGGCGATCGAATCATGACGTTCGGCGGGCCGGCGATTCCATTCGATGAGCTGGGCATCAAGGATCCGGAAAATGTCATCAACGGCGTGTATGTCAACCAGAACGGCCGAGCCAAGGCCTACATGGTGTTTAAGCGCCACCCGCTTTGGACCGGCTTGCGGTGGGATAAGGCAATCCCGGCGAAATTCGCTGACTTGCTTGGAACATTTGGCCGCTATGACCAGGTGCGCGGCATCTCACCACTGGCCAGCGCTGCCAACTCAATGCGCGACGTTTATGAGTCGCTCGATTATGCCGCGGTCAAAGGGAAGATCTCGCAGTTTTTTGCACTGGCGGTCACCCGCGCCGCTTCTGATCGATACGAAGGGGAAGAGGAGCGCGAGGACGAAAGCAATCCTGACGCCGATCCAGACAAGCCGCGTTATGACCTCGATGTGAGCGGACCCGGTGCCATCGTTGATATGGACCCCGGCGACAAGATGGAGGTTATCGAGTCGAACACGCCCAGCACGGAATTTCAGGCCTTCACTAAACTCGAAATTGCACTCGCACTAAAGGCCCTCGATATCCCGTATTCGTTTTTCGATGAGTCCAACGCCAACTACAGCAGCAGCCGCATGGCGGGGATGCAATATCTCGAAGCCTGCAAAGCGCCGCAGCACGAGATTCGGCTTTTACTGGACAAGATCACCCGCTGGCGGCTGGGGCTTGCTGTGGTGGATGGGGATATCACCCTGCCGGGCAAAATGACCGTTCGCGATTTGCAGTTTGAATACACCCACGCCGGCGCGCCGCTTTATGACCCGATGCGAGAGATCGGCGCCAGCGTCATCGCGATCAATGCAGGACTGTCCAGCGAGATTCGAGAAGCCAAAAAACTTGGCGTCGATGTATTCGAACTGATCGACGAGCGAGCCGCCGTTAAGGAATACGCCAATAAGAAAGGCGTCATCCTATCCACCGCCCTGCCCTCCAACGCACTGTTGGATCCGAATAACGAGACCGCCCAAAAGCAGCACGCCAACGAGCAACAGAGCCAGAACAACTGAGGAAAACCTATGTCCGATCAATTCCAGAGCGCAAAACCTGAACTCGACAGTCCGGCAAGCGGCGCATTTGCCGTCACCCCGGGCGACGACAACGACCTGCCTTTTGTGACACGAGCCATCTACGTAGGCGGTGCAGGTGACATCGTCATGATCATGGCCGGCGATTCTGCCCCGGTTACTCGAAAGAACGTGCCCGCGGGCGGTGAGTATCCGTGGCGCATTAAGCGAATCCTCCAATCCGGGACAACGGCCACTCTCATTGTTGGCGATTACTAGGACCCTCAGGCTATGGAAATGCAATCCTTTACCGCTGTCGCCGCGCTTTCACAGATCTTCTCTGATCGTGCGGTTCTCTTGTCCGAGGCGCACGCCAGGTCACTCTTGACCAAGGCCGCCCAGGCAATTCGCATCGGTGCGCACAAGGCAGAGAACAACAACGGCGATCCAGTCGACGGGGCCGGAGCCGTCGAAACCGTCAGTGAAATCGCGGTGATTCCTGTCAATGGGATCCTGACCAAAACCCCGACGTGGGCAGATGAGTATTTTGGCCTTTGCCCAGCTTATGGCGTGATGGATCAATTGGCCGGCGCTCTGGCCGACGGGAACGTGAAGGCCATTGTTCTCGACATCGACACGCCCGGTGGATTCGTCAACGGGACGGTGGAGTTGGCCGACTACATCGCCACCGCCAAGGAATCCAAGCCCATTATGGCCGTGATCCGCGGCCTTTGCTGCTCCGGCGGTTATTGGCTCGCTTCGCAATGCACCAAGATCATCGCCAGGCCAGAATCAGAAGTGGGCAACATCGGTGTGTATTCCGTTCTCACGGATGTATCGAAGTTCTACAGCGAAATCGGCATCGACCTCACTTTGATTGCTTCCGGCCAGTTCAAAGGGCTGGGGGCCGACGGCAAAGTGAGTGAGGATTACGTTTCCGACACACGCCGAATCATCACCGGCCTCTATCAACAATTCGTTTCGGCCGTGGCCAAAGGGCGCGGCCTTTCTCCCGAGGAAGCCCAGGCCATTTCTGACGGCAAGGCCTATCTCGGTCCACAAGCATTGAAACTGGGTCTGATCGACGAGGTTGCGACATCGTTTGACGCAGCGATTCAGACCGTATCCACCGCGGCGACCGCCGCAAACAGGAGCTCGACCATGAGCAAGTCCGCAAGCACGGCGGTGAAAGCCGCGACCGAAGAAACCACCGGCACATCTGCCGAGGACCTCAAGTCCGAAATGAATTCCACCATCAGCAGCGCCAACGATCATAAGGATCAGTCGCGAAAGATGCTGGATGCGTACACCGCCAAGACGGACGATCTTGACGACGACACCAAGTCGTTGGCCAAGCAGACCGTGACCGCGCTGCGCGCCGCCAGCGAAGAGGCTGAACGATGCGCCGAGGCGATCGACGACGACACGGACCCGGACGAGGATCCGGATGATCCGGGTGAAGATAAGGGCGACGAAGAATCGGCCAACAAGGGCAAAGGCGGCAAGCCCCAGGCCTTCAAAGCGTCGGATTACATCGCCGCGTTCGGCGACACCGGTGCGCGATGGTTCTACGAAAAGAAGCCCTTTACCGTGGCAACCGCCGAGTACGTCACGCAACTGAAGGCTGAGCATAAGAGCCAGATCGACGCGCTGACAGCGGAGCGCGATTCGCTCAAGCAAAAGCTCGAGTCGATGGATCGTGGCAACGAGGCGGCCAGCTTTTCGGTCAGTGGCGCGGACCAAACCGCCGCCAAAGGCAAGCAGAAGCTCAATGGCATGACGCCGGGCGTACAGAGCTACGCCAACAGCATCAAGCTGCCGACCGCCCCACCCGCCTTGCCCGCCACCAAGTAACCCGACAGTCAACTGAATTGATTTGCCTCACGACGGGAACTGCGCTCGCGCTTCCAAGCTGCCAAATGGCGATTGGAATCGCGAGCGCCCGTCTAATTCCGCGAAGCAGTCTCTAATTCTGCAAAGGAGTCTCTGAACCATGTTAACGATGCTCGATATCATCAAGCAGAACGGGGCCGATCCCGTGACAGGCTTGATCGACGAAACCGTACTGGCTCACCCGGAAATCACGAGCATCGCGGCTCGCACGATCAAGGGGGAAAAGTACAAGACCATGGTCCGCACCGCGCTGCCGGTCACCGGTTTCCGCAGTGCCAACCAGGGCATGGACCTCAACTCTTCGAAGTATGAAGAGCGAGAGGTGGAGACGTTCATCTACAACGCTCCGATCCAGGCCGACAAAGCCGTGGCCGACAAGAGCGAGGACGGCGCAACCGCCTTTATCGCTCGCGAAGCCAAGGGTGTCTTGGAATCGTGCTTCCAGACACTTTCCCGTTGCTTCTACTACGGCCGAAACACGACCTACGGCGGCGATGCCAAGGCATATGGCGGGCTGCTGGATTTCTACGATCCGGTCAATTACGTGGTGGACGCCGGCGGGACGAGCGCCAACACCGGTACATCGGTGTGGGCCATCCGTACCGATCCGGAGCACGTGCAGTGGGTCATGGGGGTCGATGGTCAGTTCCAGATCAGCGACCTCACCCTGCAGCGCGTGCTGGACAGCAACAACAAGCCTTACATGGCTTACTACCAGGAACTGCTGTCCTATCCCGGTGTGCAGCACGGCAGCGTCAGGGGTGTCAGCCGCATCAAGAAAATCACCAATGATGCGGGCCACACGCTCAATGACGACCTGTTGGCACAGCTCGTGGCGCTTCACCCACTCAGCGATCAGCCCAACATGCTCCTGATGAATCGCCGTGGCCGCGCCCAGCTTCAGCGCTCGCGCACCGTCACCTTGTTCGGCAACGCCGCCAACCAGGTGAACGGCACGATTGCCAACGTAGCGCCGCTGCCGACGGAACACAACGGGATCCCGATCTTCGTGACTGACGGAATCAGCAACGTCGAATCGCTCACGCTGTAATTCCCGGCCGTCCAATCGTGGCCACTCAATCGCGTTCCCGCTTCCGCAACAATCAACGGAGTTTCCGATGTCCGCACCAAGCGTGAAAAAGGGCAGCAAAGTGAATTTGGTCTTAGCCAATGGTGAGCGTGCCGAGGCCAAAATCATTTCGGATGGTGCCGACGACGCCGGCCGCGTCGACCTTTCGGTGGCAAAGCACCCAAAGCATGGTGATTTCACCATCACCCGCGCTCCGCACGATCCGACGGGAGCCAAGGCCGATTCGTGGCATCTTCCGAACAAGGCGCCCGCCCAGGAGGCCGCCGCAACGACCTCCGAAACCCCTGCCGACCCAGATCAAGAAAAATAACGGCCAGTGGCCGGTGGAGCGTCCTTTCGACTCCATTCATTGAACGAGGAATTCAGCCATGCGACCAAACCTCAGCGATGCATCCCTTTCCGTGTCTGGCGCGCTTCCCAACGGCGCGACTAGCTCGACGATTGTCTTCGACACCGCCAACTCCAATCGCGCGGATCAACCCGGCCGGATGGAGTACGAGATTCAGGCCCCCGCTCTCACGACCGGCCAGCTTGCCGACGCGGCAACGATGACCTACGCCGTGCTGATGTCGGGCAACGCGGACGGCTCAAGCCCCACGCTCATTTATGACAAGGTGCTTGTGCAGACGGGCGCAGGCGGCGCCGGCGCTGGCGCAAACACCGCGCGATTCCGGCTGCCCTACCAGCCGGGCGGTGCGAATGCCAACCTGCGCTACCTCGTCATTCGCGCGACCAATAGCGGCGCTGGCAATGCCAGTCCCGTAAACATGACCCTGCAACCCTACTTCTAATCGTGATTGGCCAGCAGCTACAGCGCGCCGCGCAAGCGCTGCAAAGCGCTATGCAGAGGGTTTCCGGCGCTTCCGTGACTTACACGCGAGGCAACCTGTCGGCAACCATCGACGCGGTGCGAGCACGCTCGACGTTCGTCACGGATGACCAGGCGCCGGGCATGCAGGTTCAGGCCTCAAGCCAGGACTTCATCATTGAAGTTGCTGCGCTGGTTTTAGGGGACGTGTACACCAGGCCCCAAGCTGGGGACAGGATTAGCTTGCAGATCGACCAGCCCGTGATCGGCAGCAATTCCTGCCAGCTCGTTACTCAGATCTTCGAAGTAATTGACCCGCCTTACAGCCCGGCAGACTCAGTTGGCCAGCGTTATCGCGTTCATACCAAGCAGGTTTCCTGATGCCCGTTATCGCAAGCCAACTGCGCGATGCGCTCGTGCAACAGATCAATAGCGCCGGCTTGCAGCCGAGCATCAAGGCGATCGCGACCTACGACCTTGCCGCCGACATCAAGGATCTGACTGGCGGCCGAATACTGGTCATTCCGCAGACGCGAACGCTTGAAGCGATCCGACGCCAGGGTGATCAGAAAGCTTCCTTTTCGATCGATGTAGGAACGCAATTCAAAGGCAAAGACATTCTGCCGGCCACGCTCGATCCGTACCTGTCGCTGTCCGAGCAGATCGCCGTGATGTTTTTGGGACAGTCGATCAATTCAAAGACCGTCCCGGCCGCAACCTGCGTCGAAGCGTCTTGGCCACATGGATTGTTCATCCAGCAGCACATGAGTGAGTTTCGGACCCTCACGTCCGTCGTCACTCTCAAATTTCTCGTCAATTAGGAGGTCTGTCATGATTCAGATTGGCTTCAATTGCCACGCGTACTACCTCAGCGGCACCCGCGCTGCATGGTCTGGCAGTGCGACGAACGGCATCTATGTTGGGGCTGCGCCCGGCGGCATTATCGAACTCTCATCGATTCGAAACGCAACCGCGACGATCGACAACGGCGAAGCGGATGTGAGCACGCGCGCAAGCAAGGGCTTTGAGCTGTCGGCTCAGGCGCTGTTCAAATGGTCGGTTGATATTGAGATTCCGTGGGATCCAACTGACGCATCTTTCACAGCACTGCTTGGCGCATATCTGCAGCGCCAATCGCTGGCCGCTGTGTTTCTCGATGGCGACAAGGCCACGAGCGGTTCGCAGGGCCCATGGGCCGACTGGGCTGTGATGAAATTTGTTCGCGATGAAAATCTCGACAAGGAAGTCATCGCCCAGGTGACTCTCAAGCCCACGCAAAGTGCCGTCCCGCCACAGTGGGTCAAGGTCGGGTAATCCGCCTGGGAATCCGATGAGCTACCGCAGGGGCGATGGGGAACTTGCGGCCCAGCCATCTTGAATCAGACGAGGATTTTGAATCATGTTGAATAACACGACATTCTCGGCCTCGCTCCAATCGGGCGAAACGAACTCGTTTGGCGCAGTGACCGCCACGGCCAATTTCACGCATCAATCGGCATCGATTGCCACACCCATTACCGATGGAACCGGCAGCGGCCAGGCAAATCACGCGATGGAAGTGACTGGAAATGCCGGAACCGGCGGTGTCACCATCGACTTGTCCGCAGTCACTGGCGGGCTCGATGGGAAAACAAGGGACTTCACCAACGGCGGCGCTGGCGGCGCGATCAAGGACTTCATCATCGAGAATCTTGATCCCACAAATACCATCACCGTCACACAGCCGGTATCGAACGGCTGGACTGGCCTGAGCGGCGCCGCGGCCGGCTTCGATTATCCCATCGAGCCCGGCGGCTGTCTGGCGTTCCATTCGCCGGTGAACGGCCGTGCTGTCGGTTCGACCAATAAGCTTTTCACCCTCACCGGGTCTGCTGGAACGCCTCAGTACAAGATGACCCTCGTCGGCATCGGCGCTTGATCCAGTACATTCCGATCCATGCAAAAGGCGCAGATCGTACAGGATGCGGTCGAAAGGATACGGCGGCCGGAAAATGGCCCAACCGGGAATGAGCTCCGCTACATCATTAGGCCGGATGTACTTGAACAGGAAATAACCCACGCCGTCGCCAACATGATCGACTCGATTCAAAGCGAGATTCGCACTTGGCACGATGCGTTACCCGACGCGGCCGCGTCTGAGAAGATTCAACTTCAGCACGTCATGCGATTGCTGCAAGAGAAAAGGCAGTGACGGTACCAATTTTGGCGTTGCCGCTCGCGTCTACCCCTGATCATGCCCGCCAGCTTCCACGTCAAAAGCCTTTTCTTCGACCGCCGGCCGATCATCGAATCGCTGGGCCGCGCAACCGCTGCCGCCCTGTCCAAAGCCGGTGCCTTTGTTCGGACGCGTGGCCGATCCAAGCTCCGCAAGCGCCGCGCCAGCGCAGCGGCCAACCAACCGCCGTCATCGCATGTTGGCTCTCTCAAAGACAAAACGTTTTTCTCATTCGACCCCAGCACGCGATCGGTAGTGGTCGGGCCCGAGAAATTCAACAAGGGTGCCGCTGACACGATCGAAAAAGGCGGGGAAGAAACATTGACCGACAAGCACGGTCATAGCCGGCGCGTGACCTATCCGCCCCACCCGTGGATGGGCCCAGCTCTGGCTGAGGAAATCCGGGCCGGAACGATTCCGGGCCCGTGGCACGATTCCGTCAAATAGGACGCAAACTCATGAAGATTTTTAAGGACGCAAACGGGCGCGATTGGGCGCTCGATATCAATTTGGATGCTCGCAACCAGGTCAAGGAGCGAGTGAAGATCGAGATCGACGGCCAGGAGGTGCCTTTTGACCTGCTGGATGTGAAGGCCGCGCAGCGCATCGCCGTGATCGGCGATATGCAGGAGGCAGCCACGGTCGGCCAGGTGCTATGGGCTCTATGTCGAGAGCAGGCTGAAAAAGCCAACATCGACGAGCGGAGCTTCTACAAAGCGATCAAGGGCGACGTGTGGGACGCGGCCTGCGATGCACTTAAGAAGGAGCTTGTCGATTTTTTCCCGAAAGATCGTCGCACGTTGCTGGCCAGCGCGATGGAAAAGGCGGAGCAGATAAGGGCCATGCTGATCGAACAATCGACCGCGCGATTGAGCAGCGGGGAAATCGAAACGCAGGTCAAAGCGGAAATGGAGCGGATGTTGAGCGAGCTATCTATAAGCTCGCAGGGCTCATCGGAGTAGATCCGGGCCCGCTCACGCCGCGCAAGCTGGCATGGATGGCCGAAGGCGTGCGCGAAGAGTGGTGGAATCACACCAGCCACTTGATGGCCGCGCTTCACAATTCCAACCCCTATCGAAAAGGCGACGCCAAGCCCTCAGATTTCAATCCCACGCTTCGAAGCAGCCGCAGTGAGCCCGATATCATGCTGCCGCTGTCACAACTGTCTGGCCTAATTGTCAAAGAGCATCGTACGCCCGGGAAACTCATCGGCGGCGGGACTCAGCCGATCATTCCACCAAAGAAGTAAGCCATGTCATCCCAAGCCATTCGAGCCGGTGCCGCATTCGTCGAGATCTTCGCCGACGACAGCAAGATGATGCGCACACTCGCTAAGTCACAGATTGCTTTGCGCAAGTGGGGCAAGGCTGCATCGGCCGCAGGCACAAAACTGATTGCCGCGGGAACGGCGATGCTCGCACCCCTGCTGGCGGCCACGCGTGCCTATGCGTCTATGGGTGCCGAGATGGCGCGTGGTGCTCAAAAAACCGGTATGGCTGTCGAGTCGCTATCGCAACTCAAATATGCCGCCAATCAAAGCGGTGTCGAGTTCGAAAAGCTCGAGACCGGCATCGCCAGGATGAATCGATCGATCCTCAATGCCGCACAGGGCAGTCAACAGTCGCAGGAAGCCTTTGCCCATTTGGGCCTGTCGGTCGCACAGCTCTCGCGCATGAAGCCCGAGGAACAATTCCGAGCGATCGCCGAGGCTCTGTCGAAAATCAAAAATCCAACGCTCCGCAGCGGGCTTGTACAGCAGATCTTCGGACGCAGTGGCACAGAGCTATTGCCATTGCTCAACCAGGGCGCCGCCGGCATCGACAAGATGATGAAGCGGGCCGACGAGCTGGGCTTGACCATGAGCACCAGCGCCGCAAATGGAGCATTGGCGTTCGATCAGAAGCTCAATGATCTGTGGCAAGTGGTCAAAATGGGCGTGTTCCAGATCGGC
>Ga0134126_10002792_pt1 | contig 21945 bp, 15 predicted proteins | sample KB31752_FD_96881 | JGI IMG/M metagenome (GOLD analysis project Ga0134126, IMG submission 96881) | Terrestrial soil microbial communities with excess Nitrogen fertilizer from Kellogg Biological Station, Michigan, USA - KB3-175-2 | ecosystem: Environmental > Terrestrial > Soil > Unclassified ... | reverse complement strand
TTGGTGTGCAGGGTGGACAGCACCAGGTGGCCGGTGAGCGCGGACTGGATCGCGATGCGGCAGGTTTCCAGGTCGCGCATTTCGCCGATCATGATCACGTCCGGATCCTGGCGCACGATCGAGCGCAGGGCGCCGGCGAAATCGAGCCCGATCTGCGGCTTCACCTGGATCTGGTTGATGCCCTCGATCTGGTATTCGACCGGGTCCTCGACGGTGATGATCTTCACGTCGGAGGTGTTGATCTGCGACAGCGCGGTATACAGCGTGGTGGTCTTGCCCGAGCCGGTCGGGCCGGTCACCAGCAGGATGCCGTGCGGCTTTTGCAGGACATCGATGAAGCGTTGCTTGAAGCTGTCGGTGAAACCCAGCGATTCGAAATCGAACACGATCGATTCGCGGTCGAGGATACGCATCACCACCGACTCGCCGAAACTGGTTGGCACGGTGGATACGCGCAGGTCGAGCTCCTTGCCCTGCACGCGCAGCTGGATGCGGCCATCCTGCGGCAGGCGGCGCTCGGCGATGTTGAGGCGCGCCATGATCTTCACGCGCGAGATCACGGCCGCGGTCGAGGACGAGGGCGGCGCTTCCACCTCGTGCAGCACGCCGTCGATGCGGTAACGCACCTTCAGCCGGTTCTCGAAGGGTTCGATGTGCACGTCCGAGGCGCGCTGCTCGACCGCACGCTGCAGGATCAGGTTGACCAGCCGGATCACCGGCGCCTCGGAGGCGAGGTCGCGCAGGTGCTCGACGTCGTCTTCCTCGGCCGCGCTGCCGTCCAGGTTCTCCACGATGGTGCCCATCGCCGAACGGCCGCTGCCGTAGTAACGCTCGATCAGGCCGTCGATCTCCGAACGCAGGCCCACGCGCAAGCTCACCGGTCGGCCGGCGGCCAGTTCCACCGCCTGCCGCGGGTAGGGGTCGGCCGGGTCCGCCACCAGCAAGGCCAGTCCGTCGCTTTCGTCGCGCACCGGCACCACGTGCTGCTGCTTGAGGAAGCGCAGCGAAAGCTCAAGATCGGCCGGCGGCAGCTCCGGCGCGTCGCGCGCGGACAACAGCGGCACCTGCAGCAATTCAGCCCAGGCTTCAGCCAGATCGCGCTCGGAGACCAGCCCCAGGCGCGCCATCAGCGTGGTCAAGGTACCTTCGGTCGACTCCTCGTGCAGGCGCCGCGCACGGCCCAGGTCCGTATCCTTCAGACGCCCGCGCGCCACCAGCCACGCGCAGACTTCCGCCTCACGGTGATCGCCCGCGGTGCCGGTCTCGCTGACCACTGGCTCACTGACAGTCGACATCCTCTACCCCGCTCGAAACACACAGGCGACCCCTCGACACCGGTTTCGGTGCGACGGGAATCCGCATTGGTAGCACATCCCGATGGCGACGGGCGACCCCGCCCGGCGCCACAAACACCCGCGTTCAGCCCATGACTCGAGGCCAAGCGGCCATTATGGATGGTGTACCCGCAGGATTGGACACCGCCAGCCTAGGAAAATTTCCCGATTGCCAGCGCAGGCGTGACCGTCCTCACGAAGCCGTTGGCCAACAGGCCGCGCACGGCGGCAGGTTGGTGCCGCTGCTGCTGCGCAAGTTCGCCAGCTCGTTCGAACCCGGCGCACCCACGGGACAGGTCCTGATGCCACTCAGGCGAAGCCCGCCTGCCACCCGATCCGCGGCAGCGACGCTGACCACCCGTGACACCACGAGCCCGAACGCTGCGTCGTGGACCCGTGGCGCAAAGTGGCCGTGTCGGTGTCCGCTGTTCCGCGACCGCGCCATGTGCATCCGCGGGACCTGGCCACGCGTACCTCTCACTGACCGAAATTTCGCCGCGCCCGGTCACGCGATCCACTTCAGATGTGCCAAAACCGCAATGCGCGGTCGTGAGAAGGGAAAGACCATGTCCGTGTTTGCAAGACAGCCTCCGGGCGTCCATTCATCCTGCGCCTGGCGCTGCCTGTCCTTGCTTGTGTTGTTGCTCGTTGGCGTGACCGCACGCGCGGAAGACGCACCTGCCAGCGCCGCTTCCGCCACAACCCTGGCGCCGGTCACCGTGGACGCCCACTACGACAACGGCGTGGGCACCTCCAATGCCGCCTCGCAGGGCATCATCCTCGGCTCGTTGCTGCAGGACATTCCACTGCTGCGTCCCGCCGAGGTGCTGGAGGCGATCCCCGGCATGGTGGTGACCCAGCATTCGGGTGATGGCAAGGCCAACCAGTATTTCCTGCGCGGCTACAACCTCGACCACGGCACCGATTTCGCCACCAGCGTGGACGGTGTCCCGGTGAACATGCCCAGCAACGCCCACGGTCAGGGCTATTCCGACCTCAATTTCCTGATACCCGAGCTGGTCGATCACATCGATTACCGCAAGGGCACCTACTTTGCCCGCAGCGGGGATTTCTCTGCGGCCGGCTCGGCAGACATTTCCTATCGTCGGAGCCTGCCCAGCCCGATCCTCGACCTCACCGCCGGCAGTTTCGACTACCGTCGCATGTTGCTGGCGGGCTCCACACCGGTGTCGTTGACAGGCAGCGGCAGCGGCGGTCCGACCCTGCTTGGCGCGCTCGATGTGATGAGCGAGAACGGGCCGTGGCACCTGCCCGAGAACATGCACAGGTTCAACGGCCTGGCGCGCCTCAGTGATGGTGACGATGCGCACGGCTGGTCGGCCGACTTCAATGCCTACGATGCGCATTGGGATTCCACCGACCAGGTGCCACAGGCACTGATCCAGTCGGGCGCGCTGTGCCGGTTTTGCGCGCTCGACACCAGCGACGGCGGCTACAGCGGCCGCGACATACTCTCCGGGGAATGGCACAGCCGCGATGCCAGCGGTTACACCCTGGCATCCGCCTACGCCGAACATTACCGCCTGCGGCTGTTTTCCGACTTCACGTTTTTCGAGCTGCGCCCGGACACCGGCGACCAGTTCGAGCAGGCCGAATCGCGCAACCTCTTCGGCACCCGGATCGCGCATGGCTGGAACGGTAGCCTGTTCGGTCATGACTCCACGACCGAGGCAGGCTTTCAGCTGCGCCACGATCACATCAACGTCGGCCTGTTCAACACCGAACACCGCACGCCGTTCCAGACCGTCAACGACAACCGCATCAACGAGACCGAAGCGGCCATCTATCTGGAAAACACCACCAACTGGAGCGACTGGTTCCGCAGCCAGATCGGTATCCGCCAGGACAACATCCAGCTCAGCCTGACCTCGCTGAACATTCCGCAGAACAGCGGCCATGCCTCCGGCCATCGCGTCTCACCGAAACTGGCGCTGATCTTCGGTCCCTGGGACAAGACCGAGTTCTTCCTCGACGCCGGCAATGGTTTTCACAGCAACGACGCACGCGGCGTGATCTATCGGGTCGATCCCACCACCGGCGACCCGGCAGCACCGGTGCCCGCTCTGGTCGGTGCGTTTGGTCAGGAAATCGGCGTGCGCACCGAGATCATTCCCGGCCTGCAAAGCTCGCTGGCATGGTGGCGGCTGAACAGCGAATCGGAGCTGGTCTTCAATGCGGATTCGGCGGTCGGCAGCACCTCGCCCAACGGTGCCAGCAAACGTTACGGCGTGGAATGGAGCAATCACTATGCGCTGGGCAAGTGGTTGCTGCTGGATGCCGATCTGGCGTGGACCCATGCACGCTTTGCCCACGACAACGCCAACGGCGAGCTGGGCAACCACATTCCCAACGCGGTGCCGAAAGTCGCCTCCATCGGTCTGAGCGTGCACAACCTCGACAACTGGTCCGGCGACATCAAGTTGCGCTACATCGGAAGGTACCCACTCTCGCAGGACAATTCGCTGGTCGGCTCGTCGGCGATCGTCACCAACCTGCGCGTGCAGCGCACGCTGACTCCCGCGCTGTCGCTGACGCTGGATGTGCTCAACCTGTTCAACCGCAAATACAACGACATCGAGTATCAGCAGGATTATCGCGCCACGCTGGCCAGTGCTCCGGTACCCAGCGGCATCACCGTGCATCCGGGCGAACCGCGCGAGTTGCGCCTGAGTGTCAACCTGAAGCTCTGAACCCCGGCTTGTGGTGCTGCCAATGTCTGGGACAATGGCGGCATTACTCCATGAGCCAGACCATGCAGCTGATCGATATCGGCGCCAACCTCACTCACGAATCCTTCCAGCACGACTTCGACGCAGTACTGCAGCGTGCGCAGGCCAGCGGCGTGCAGAGGATGATCGTCACCGGTGCTTCGCGCGACGGCAGCACGCGCGCGCTCGGTCTGGCGCGCGCGCATCCGGACATCCTGTTTGCCACGGCGGGCGTTCATCCGCACCACGCCATCGACTACGACGACGCCACGGATGCCCTGCTGCGCGAGCTGGCCAGCGATCCTGCGGTGTGCGCCGTCGGCGAGACCGGACTGGATTACAACCGCAACTATTCGCCACGCGACGTGCAATTGCAGGTATTCGAGCGGCAGCTGCGGTTGGCGGTGGATGTCCAGAAGCCGCTGTTCCTGCATCAACGCGATGCCCACCATGACTTCCTGGATCTGCTCAGGCGTTATCGCGACAAGGTACCGGCCATGGTGGTGCACTGCTTCACCGACACCGGCGAGGCACTGCGCGATTACCTCGACCTGGACTGCCACATCGGCATCACCGGCTGGATCTGTGACGAGCGGCGCGGCACCCATCTGCGCGAGCTGGTGCGCGAGATCCCGGCGAACCGGTTGATGCTCGAGACCGATGCGCCTTATCTGCTGCCACGCACGGTACGACCGCAGCCGTCGCACCGGCGCAACGAGCCGATGTACCTGCGGCATATCTGCGAGGAAATCGCGCGCGATCGCGGCGAACCCGCGAAAATCATCGCGGCGAACAGCACCGCCACGGCCGAGGCGTTCTTCCGGCTCGGAGACGCCTCCGGTGCTGCCCTGCCTGGTGTGAAACCGTCGCTTACGGCAGATCCACCGTGACCGTACCGACCTCGCTCCAGGGTCCGCAGCCGAAAACATCGCAGCCCCGCACGCGATAAGCGTAGGTGCCCGAAGGTTTGCCATGCACCACCAGGGCAGTCGCGAAGACATGTCCGATGCCGACCCAGTTGTCGCTGGCGCCGAGCTGCTGCAAGCCGTAATTGGTCGCTCCCGTCACCATGCTCCAGCTCACCGTGTAACTGCCAGTGCTGTTTGTTGCCGGAACGCTCAGCGCCGGTGCCGTGTCAGGTGGCGGCGCCGGAGTACCGAGGGTGACCATGATGGTGGCAATCTGGCTGAACGGGCCGCAGCCGCCGTCGTTGCACGCCTGGACCCGGTAACCGTAATGACCGCTGGCATGCGGGCCCAGCTTGGTGATGGAGAACCAGCTCGCAAGCGTCGAATCCTGGACGGTCACCCAGTCACCGCCATCGAATTGCTGCTGCAGCACGTAACGACCGGCCGAAGTCACGGAAGTCCAATTCACCGTGTAACCACCACCACTGGTGGCCGGCAGGTCGATCCTCGGCGCCGATGTCGGCGTCACCACCACGATTTTGGTGACAGAGCCATCGCCGTTCTTGTAGTTGTGGACCACCTCGGTGACCTGATAAGTGCCTCCTTGCGCATACGTGTACATGACCGATGAGTCGATGCCGATGCTGACCCCATGTCCTCCATCACCGAAATACCAGTCGATTTCGTCGTTGAATACGTCCGGATCCGTTGATGTGTCCTGGAACCGATAGGTTCCCGGGAACAGGCCGCTGTCATCGGAGTAGATGAAATTCGCCGTCGGCGGGGGCGATGCGGTCTGGAGCGAGATGGATACTGTCTTCACGCTGGTTTTGCCACTGGCGGCATCGGTCACTGTCTCGCTGACGTTGTAGTAGCCATTCGATGCATAAGTGTGGCTGGGATCGATCGCCGTCGAAGTACTTCCGTCCCCGAAGTCCCAGACATGACTGGAAAGTACATGCCCCCAATCCACCGAGGTGTCGGTGAAGTTGATTGCCGAGCCTGCAATGGTGTAGCTGAAATTCGCCACCGGTCCGCTGAAATCGATGATCGTCCGGTTTAGGTTCAGGCTGCCGAAGCCGCTGGCGTAGTCCCAGCCGTAGTCGGCCGATTCGCCGATATTCTGACCCTGGGTGACATCGTGGAATGCATCAGACGGCAGGTCGTAGAGCAGCGGTGCGGCAAAACCGAAGCCTGTACCCTGGGAAGCCAGCACGCGCGCCCATGCGCCAGCAAACAGTGGCGCCGAAAGACTGGTGCCGCCATATTGCGCCAGTTGCCCATGCAGCGTGATGACGGCGCCGGTTGCAGGGCTGGCGTCGAGGGCGACATCGGGCACCCCGCGTGTGCTGCCGGAGGCATTGCGACCCACACCCACCTGCCAGCTTGGCATCGGCTCATATTCACTGGGACCACCACCACCGGAATCTGTCGGGTCGTCCTCCCATACGCTTTCGCCGGGGTATCTGGTGCCATCGTCGGCCTCCAGTCGGGTACCGCCAACGGCGACCACGTAGGGAGAACTCGCCGGGTAGGACACGGTGATCGTCGGAAATGTGCCGGCGCACTCTTCGGAGCCGTTGTCGCCCGATGAAGCCGAAAACGTCTGACCCTGCGCCACGGCCTGCATCAGGATCTGGTCGGTGGCGGCAATCATGCCGTCCGCCTCGGCGTCCCGCTCACACTCATTCAAGGAAACATTGATGATCTTCACCGCGTTTGCGCTTACTGCAGCATTGATGTCCGCCGTGATGTCGTTGTTATGAAGGGACGGTGCGCTGTAGAAGATCAGCTTCTTGACGCCGCCGGAAATTCCCACGATGTCCTGGCTGTCCAGGTCCCACTCGTCGTCGCCGCTGGTATCGCTGCTGCCGGCGCCTACCACCTGCGTGGCGACTGCCGGCAACGAATGTGCAGTGGTGAACGTCCTGAGGTCGTTCAGAACTGCGGTCATGCTTCCTTCGGAGATGATGCCGACCGGCACGCTGGCAGCCGTCGGCGTGCCGCTGGCACCATAGATGCCGGCAAAATCGGTCGGATCATGGCCTGTAAAACCAGATACCGCGCTTGGGTGAGTGGTACCAATTGAGGCCACCGACCGGACGGGCACATGGAACATGTTCACCGTCTGCAGGCCCAGCACCGACAGCACGGTGTCACGCAGCGAGGCGGGAATCATGACACTGCCGGTATGGGCGTAGGCATCCCGACCGTAACGAGAGCGCACCTGGACCAAACCGACATGAAATGCAGCGCGAACGACATCTGCCGTGGCATCAGCGCTCACGAGCTGGCGATTGGGTGCAATCTTGATGTTGTGGAAGCCGGCCACGCGCAGATAGTCGACTACAGCCTGTGCCTGCACCCGGGTGGGCGCAAACCGCGTCAGGAATTCGTCCCCGCTCATCGACCTCTGCGCGACCGGCACGCCCTTTTTCGCCGCTCTTGCCAGAAATTGTTCAAGCAGCACACGGTTGCGCAACTTCAGCGCGATCACCAGATGCATCGGCTGCGTGACAGGCAACAATCCGACTGCCTGGTCTCCCTTGTGCAATTCGGCAGGTCGCTGTGCCAGCGCCACGAGGGCCTGCTCGCCGACCAGACCGTGCAAAGTGCCGTCGGCTGCACGGACCGAAGCAGGCCCGGCACTGGCCGAGCAGACCATTGCCAGGCCGACGAGAATGGCCAGCGTCCTTGAACAGTTCTTGTTCGACATGGAATCTTCCTGAGTTTTCTTTGAGCACGCGCGTGCCAACCGAATGGTTGCTGACGCGCACGATGAGGCGCTTCTCGCTGTTGATTTCCCCTGGCGATCGACGGTTCCGCCTGCCGACTTTTCAACACCGCAAAGCGGAAGTCCAGTCGCACGTTCTTGCGGGCAGCCAGAATGCGATGTCTTGGCACCTTCGCCGCGTCATTCGGGACGGAAGTCTTCTCCGGGAACGCAAGCGAACGATCAGCATGCTCACATCGCGGTCGTAACGCAGCAACATGAGCAACCAGGCCAGACGAAGATCACCTGCACTCGAGGCGTCGTGACTCGCCGGGAGCCAGCCCATCCAGCCGATGCTCCCCGATCCGCACCCGGATCAGGCGCAGCGTCGGGAAACCCACCGCGGCGGTCATTCGTCGCACCTGGCGGTTGCGCCCCTCGTGCAGGGTGAGGCTGAGCCAGCTGGTGGGGATCGCCTTGCGGAAGCGCACCGGCGGGTCGCGTGGCCACAACCATGCCGGCTCGCCGACGACACTGGCTTCGGCCGGCAGGGTCGGGCCGTCATTCAGCGTCACCCCGCGGCGCAGCGCCTGCAAGGCCGCCTCGTCCATGCAGCCCTCGACCTGGGCGAGATACGTCTTGGCCTGCTTGTGGCGCGGGTCGGTCAGGCGATGCGCCAGCGCGCCATCATCGGTCAGCAGCAGCAGGCCCTCGCTGTCCCGATCCAGCCGTCCAGCCGCATAGACGTCCTTTTGCGCGACGAAGTCCGCGAGCGTGGGGCGCCCCTGCGGGTCGGTGAACTGGCACAGCACGCCCCAGGGCTTGTTCAACGCGATCAGCATGCTGCCGGTGCGGGGACGGAGGACATTAAGTGGCCACTTAATGTCCTCCGGCCCCCTTCGAAGCGCCCATCGAAGCGGCGCGCGCAGGCGCAGGCGCCGCGGGCTTTGCGAAGCGCAGCGTCATCCGGTCCGACTCGCCGATCGCCTGGAATTTCGCGCGATCCTTGTCGCCCAGCGCGAGGGTCGGCGGCAGTGTCCACACGCCCTTGGGATGGTCCCGCGTGTCTTTCGGGTTGGCGTTGACCTCGCTGCTGCCATCCAGCACGAAGCCCGCGTCCGTGGCGAGCCTCACCACGTAGCCGGTCGGCAGGTAGCCGCTTTCCTTCGTCGCCGCGAGCGTGGTGTCGTCCGCCGCCCGGTGGTCGACCACGCCAAGCACGCCGCCGGGCCGCAGCACGGCAAAGAACGCCTTGAACATCGCAGGCGCGGTATCGGCCATGACCCAGTTGTGCACGTTGCGGAAGGTCAGCACCATGTCGGCCGAGCCAGGCGCGCCGAACACGGGCGCGCGCGGATCGAATTCGACAATCTGCGCATGGCCGTAGTGAACGGGGTCGGCGGCAAACTTGCGCTGCAGCGCGCTGTCGTCGCGGCGGGCCTCGTCGCCGTTCTTCGGTGCGGCCACGGCAGCGATGTAATGGCCATTGTCGTTGAGCAGCGGCGCCAGGATTTCGCTGTACCAGCCGCCACCGGGGGTGATCTCGACGATCGTTTGATCCGGCCGCACACCGAAGAACTGCAGGGTCGCCTTGGGATGCCGGTAGACGTCGCGCGCGCTGTTGGCTGCCGGGCGCCAATTGCCGGCCAGCACATCGTCCAGTTGCGAAGCGGTGAAATCGCTGGCACTGGTCGGCGGCACCAGGGCATTCGTCGGCTGATCCGGCTCGACCGAGGCAGCCGTCGCGGCCTGCGCCGTGGCCATGGCGGGCACGGCCAGGCCAAGGGCAAGCAGCGCGGCAACCAGCACGCGCCGTGAACGCTGGCTACCGATACCGGTGGCGGCGATCGCATGGTTCATCATTGACTCCCTGGCCGTCAGGCCGTCCAGACCCAGCGCAATATCCCGGAAAAGATGTGCAAGCACGGTAAATGCACGACGAGACGCAGGGCACCGAACCGTGGCCCGATGTCCTGCGTCCCGTGTTCATTCTACGCGGACGCCAGACTCAGTAGTGGATTACCGAGCGAATCACCTTGCCTTCGTGCATCAGCTCGAATGCCTCGTTGATGCGCTCCAGCGGCAGCACCTCGGTGATCATCTCGTCGATCCTGATCTCGCCGGCCATGTAGCGCTCGACGTAACCGGGCAGCTGCGAGCGCCCCTTGACGCCACCGAACGCCGAGCCGCGCCAGACCCGCCCGGTGACCAGCTGGAACGGGCGGGTGCTGATCTCTTGTCCCGCGCCGGCGACGCCGATGATGATCGACTCGCCCCAGCCCTTGTGGCAGCACTCCAGCGCCGAACGCATCACGTGGACATTGCCGATGCACTCGAACGAATAGTCCACGCCGCCGTTGGTGAGCTCCACGATCACCTGCTGGATCGGCGTGTCGGGATAATCCTTCGGGTTGATGCAGTCCGTCGCACCGAGCAGCTTGGCCATCTCGAACTTGGCCGGGTTGGTGTCCACCACCACGATGCGCCCGGCCTTCGCCATCACCGCGCCCTGCACCACCGACAGGCCGATGCCGCCCAGGCCGAACACCGCCACGCTGGCGCCCGGCTCGACCTTGGCCGTGTTCAGCACCGCGCCGATGCCGGTGGTGATGCCGCAGCCGAGCAGGCAGACTTTCTCCAGCGGCGCGGCCTTGCTGATCTTCGCCACCGAAATTTCCGGCAGCACGGTGTATTCGCTGAACGTGCTGGTGCCCATGTAGTGCAGCAGTAGCTTGCCGTTCAACGAGAAGCGCGAGCTGCCGTCCGGCATCAGGCCGCGACCCTGGGTGACGCGGATCTTCTGGCACAGGTTGGTCTTGCCCGAGCGGCAGTATTCGCACTCGCCGCACTCGGGCGTGTACAGCGGAATCACGTGGTCGCCGACCTGCAACGAGGTAACGCCTGCGCCGACTTCCTCGACGATGCCGCCGCCTTCATGCCCCAGGATCACCGGGAACATCCCTTCCGGATCGGCACCGGACAGGGTGAACGCATCGGTATGGCAGACGCCGGTGGCCACGATGCGCACCAGCACCTCGCCGGCCTTCGGCCCGGCGACATCGACCTGCTCGATCGACAACGGCTTGCCTGCTTCCCAGGCAACGGCGGCGCGTGACTTCATGATTCAACTCCCGAGGATGGGCCTGCGATGACCCATGATGATGACCGCTTCGCCCGCTTTGCGAAACCGCGTCAGCCGACCGCCGTGTCACCGGGCCGAAATGCCGACATCTGCCGGCGATAGTCGTCCGCCTCGGCCAGCAGCCATTCGCGGAACAGCTGCAGGCCGCGATGTTCCTGCGAGCGTGGCGGATACACCAGCCAGTACGCCTCCTTCACCGCCAGATAGCTTTCACCCAGCACCTGCAGCCGCCCGGCGTCGATCAGCGACTTCGACGTCACCATCCGCCCCAGCGCGACGCCGAGGCCTTCCAGTGCCGCGTGGCGCAACGCATCGAGGCTGTCGAACTGCGCCACGTAGCGCTTCGGCGGCGTGCCGCCGGTACGGGCGAACCAGTCGTTCCAGCGCGTCGAGGGACTCGGCTCCCCGAGCAGCGGCCAGCGCGACAAGTCACGCGGATCGGCGTCGCCCATCCGCGCGATCAGCTCGGGTGCGGCCACCGGCGCGATCCATTCGCCGAACAGCTGCTCGCAGCGCAGACCGTGCCAATCGCCGCGGCCGTAGCGCAGGCCCACGTCGACCGGCTCGCGTTCGAAATCCACCAGCGCCGAACCCGACTGCAGGCTGAGCTCCAGATCCGGATGCACCGCCACCAGCCGCGGCAGCCGCGGCACCAGCCAGCTTGACATGATGCCGGGACTGGCGCTGAGCGTGAGCGCCTCGTGGCGACGCTGGTGGTAGCGCGTCAGCGCATGCTCGATGCCGTCGAAATGTTCGCCGACCGCCTCCAGCAGGCCGCAGCCATCCACGGTCAGGGTCACCCCGCGCGGCCCGCGCTGGAACAGGCGCCGCTCCAGCCGTTCTTCGAGCTGGCGCATCTGATGGCTGAGCGCGCTCACGGTGAGATTCGCCTGCGCCGCGGCGCGCGACAGATTGCCCAGCCGGGCGACCAGCACGAACTGTTGCAGCAGACCCAGTGGCAGCTTGCCCATCTTGAATTCCTCTCAAGTCTGGCTTGCGAATATATCGCTTTTTGGCGACTTGGCACAGGCGTACCTTGAGCTCCATCCAAGTCACAGAGCCTTTCACCAGGCTTCCCCCGAGGAGTCTCCCATGAGTTCACTTTGGAAAGATCTGCTGTTCCTGCACGGCCATCTCGCGCACAAGGACGATCTGGCCTGGAATGACCAGACCGTCCCCGAGTCGTCCACGAAAACACCCGTCGAAACCACCACCGTCAACGCCGTTCCCGCGGCGAAGGGCGGCGCCAAACCATCGACGGATTGTGTACTGCACTGGCCGCGCCTGGCGGCACCGCGCTGAGATTCGCCGCCGGGCGACGCCGCCGGCCACGACACGGCCGGCATCACGACTAATTTTCGTTCCCGGGTGCATGCTTGGCGCTCCATCGTCAGGGATGTTTCTCATGCACATGCGCCAACTCGGCAACTCCGCGCTTTCCGTCGCCCCGCTCGCCTTCGGCGGCAACGTGTTCGGCTGGACCGTGGATGAAAAGCTTTCGTTCGACTTGCTCGATGCCTTCGTCGACGCCGGCGGCAACCTGATCGATACCGCCGACGTCTACTCGGCCTGGGCGCCGGGCAACCGCGGTGGCGAATCGGAAATCATCATCGGCAAGTGGCTCAGGCGCAGCGGCAAGCGCGAACAGGTGCTGATCGCGACCAAGGTGGCCAAATGGGCCGAGCATCCCGGTTTGTCGCCAATGAACATCCGTCAGGCGGTGGACGGATCGCTGCAACGCCTGCAGGTCGACTGCATCGACCTCTATTTTGCGCATCAGGACGATGCCAGCGTGCCGATGGCGGAAACCTTGGGCGAATTCGCCCGGCTGATCGACGCCGGCAAGATTCGCGTGACCGGCGCCTCCAACTTCACTGCGGACCGCGTGGCCGATGCGCTGGCGCTGTCGAAACAGCACGGGCTGCCGCGCTACGAATGCCTGCAGCCCGAATTCAACCTGGTCAGCCGCAAGGATTACGAAGCGGAGCTGGAGCCGCTGGTTCGCCGCGAGAACCTCGGCGTGATCAGTTACTACGCACTGGCCAGCGGTTTCCTCAGCGGCAAGTACCGCAGCACGGCCGACCTGGCCAAGAGCAGCGCGCGCGGCGGCACGGTGAAGAAATTCCTCAACCCGCACGGCCTGCAGGTGCTCGCCGCACTCGACGCAATTGCCGCCGCCCATCACGCCACCCCAGCGCAAGTCGCGCTGGCCTGGCTGATCGCCCGCCCCGGCATCACGGCACCGATCGCCAGCGCCACCAGCGTGGAGCAGTTGCGCGAACTGCTCGGTGCCATCTCGCTGTCATTGAACGACAACGATATCGCGCAACTCGACCTCGCCAGCGCCTGATTCCAGGCCTGCCGGTGCAGGAGCGCACCCGTTCACTCGGGCGCTTCGACCTTGTAACCCTCGGCCTCCAGCGTGGCCACGCAGCCGTCCGGTTTAGGCAGTTCGTCCATCGGCAGCGGCGCGAAGGTCTGCGCGTCGCCGGTAGCGCTGCGCGGGCGGCGGCGAGCCAGGTGGCCGGTTGCCTTGCCGGCACATCGTCGAGGCCCAGCGTCGGCGCAATGCCGGCATGTCGCCGCGCCGGAACCGCACGCGCATCGCACCACCTCGCCATGGCATACTCGCGCCGTTCGCGCTACTGGCGCTTCGGGTGGATCACCACCGGGGACCGCGAACGCTCGCGAGCCGCGCGCCTGGGCACCCTCTGAACTTGCTACCTGGAGTGTGCGCCGTGCCGGAATCGTCCAAGCTGCTTGGGTTTGCCCTCATCGCCCTGGGTCTCGTGCTGACTCCGGGGCCCAACATGATCTACCTGATCTCGCGCGCCATCTGCCAGGGACGCGTTGCGGGGCTGATATCGCTCGGTGGCGTCGCGCTGGCCTTCATCCTGTACATGGTGTGCGCGGCGCTGGGCATCACCGCGCTGCTGCTCACCGTGCCGCTGGCCTACGACGCCCTGCGCCTCGCCGGCATGGCCTACCTGCTCTACCTTGCCTGGCAAGCGGTGCGGCCGGGCGGACGTTCGCCGTTCCATGTTCGCCAGCTCGATCGCGACAGCCCGCACAAGCTGTTCGCAATGGGCTTCCTGACCAACCTGTTGAACCCCAAGGCCGCGGTGCTGTATCTGTCGTTGCTGCCGCAATTCATCAGCCCCGGCCACGGCAGCGTGCTGCTGCAATCGCTGACTCTGGGTACCACGCAAATGGCGATCAGCCTGACCGTGAACGCGCTGATCGTGCTGATGGCCGGCTCGATCGCCCGCTTCCTCGCCGGCCGTCCGTTCTGGCTGAACGTGCAGCGCTGGCTGATGGGCACGGTACTGGCGGGACTGGCCGTGGACATGGCCGTACAGTCGCGTCGGTGAGACCCACGGAACGGGGTGCCGAAGCACCCCGTTTCATTTGGCCGTCTGGACGGCCACCATCAATCAGCCTCCAGTGCTACGCGAGCTGCGCCAGCGCGGCATTGAAGGTCGCACTGGGGCGCATCGCTTCGCTGGCCCGCTGCAGGTCCGGGTGGTAGTAGCCGCCGATGTCCACCGGTTTGCCCTGCACGCGGTTGAGTTCGTCGACGATGGTCGCCTCGTTGTCCGTCAACGCCTTGGCCAGTGGCGCGAACTTCGCCTTCAGCGCAGCGCTCTCGTCCTGCGCGGCCAGCGCCTGGGCCCAGTACAGCGCCAGGTAGAAATGGCTGCCGCGGTTGTCCAGCTCGCCGACCTTGCGCGAGGGCGACTTGTTGGTGTCGAGGAACTTGCTGTTGGCCTGGTCCAGCGTCCTGGCCAGCACTTCCAGTTCGACGCTCTGCTGACGGCCACCCAGATGCTCCAGTGCCGCAGCCAGCGCCAGGAACTCGCCCAGCGAATCCCAGCGCAGGTGGTTCTCTTCCAGGAACTGTTGCACGTGCTTCGGCGCCGAGCCACCGGCGCCGGTCTCGAACAGGCCGCCGCCGGCCATCAGCGGCACGATCGACAGCATCTTCGCGCTGGTGCCCAGCTCCATGATCGGGAACAGGTCGGTGAGGTAATCGCGCAGTACGTTGCCGGTGACCGAGATGGTGTCCAGGCCCTGGCGGATGCGTTCCAGCGAGAACGTCGTGGCCGCCACCGGATCCATGATGCGGATATCCAGGCCGCTGGTATCGTGGTCCTTCAGATAGCGCTCCACCTTCCTGATGATCTGCGCATCGTGCGCGCGGTGCGGATCGAGCCAGAACACCGCCGGCGTGTGCCGTGCGCGGCTCACTGCGAGCTTCACCCAGTCCTGGACCGGCGCATCTTTCGTCTGGCACATGCGCCAGATGTCGCCGGCCTCGACGTCGTGCTGCAGCAGCACCGTGCCGGCTTCGTCGATCACCTTGACCACGCCGTCGCCGGCGATCTGGAAGGTCTTGTCGTGCGAGCCGTATTCCTCGGCAGCCTGCGCCATCAAACCCACGTTCGGCACGCTGCCCATGGTGGCCGGATCGAACGCGCCGTGCGCCTTGCAGTCCTCGATGGTCGCCTGGTAGACGCCGGCGTAGCTGCGATCGGGGATCACCGCGACGATGTCCTGCAGTTCGCCCCTGGCATTCCACATCTTGCCGGAGTCGCGGATCATCGCCGGCATCGAAGCGTCGATGATGACGTCGCTGGGTACGTGCAGGTTGGTGATGCCCTTGTCGGAATTGACCATCGCCACGCCCGGGCGCTGCGCATACTCGGCGTCGAGATCGGCCTTGATCGCCGCCTGCTGATCGGCCGGCAGCGAGCCGAGCCGCGCATAAAGGTCGCCGATGCCATTGTTCGGATTGAAGCCGACCTGCTTCAGCGCGTCGGCATGCTTGGCCAGCACGTCCTTGTAGAACTCGCCCACCACCACGCCGAACATGATCGGGTCGGAGACCTTCATCATGGTCGCCTTCAGGTGCAACGAGAACAGCACGCCCTGCTGCTTCGCCGCTTCGATCTGCATGTCGACGAAGGCAGCCAGCGCCTTGCGGCTCATCACGGCCGCGTCGATGATTTCGCCCTTCTGCAAGGCGATCTTCGGCTTCAGCACGACCTGACTGCCATCCTTGCCGAGCCATTCGATGCGGACATTGCAGGCCTTGTCCACCACGGTGGATTTTTCGCTGCCGTAGAAGTCTCCGCCATCCATGTGCGCCACGCGGGTCTTCGAATCCTTGCTCCAGGCGCCCATCCGGTGCGGGTGCTTGCGCGCATAGTTCTTCACCGAGACCGGCGCGCGGCGGTCGGAATTGCCCTCGCGCAGCACCGGGTTCACCGCACTGCCCTTGACCCGGTCGTAGCGCGTCTTGATGTCCTTCTCGTCGGCGTCCTTCGGCTCGTCCGGGTAATCCGGCAGTGCATAGCCCTGGCCCTGCAATTCCCTGATCGCGGCTTTCAGCTGCGGCATCGAGGCGCTGATGTTGGGCAGCTTGATGATGTTTGCCTCGGGCGTGGTCGCCAGCTGGCCCAGCTCGGCGAGGTCGTCGGCGATCCGCTGGCTGTCCTTCAACCGCTCGGGAAACAGCGCGATGATGCGGCCGGCCAGCGAGATGTCACGCGTCTCCACCTTGACCCCGGCGCTGCCGGTGAACGCGGCGATGATCGGCAGCAACGACTGCGTGGCCAGGTACGGCGCTTCGTCGGTGAGCGTGTAGATGATCTTGGACGGGGTGGACATGGTCTGCGTGAACCTCTCTGCGGCCGCGTGGCCCTGGGGTGGATGCTGTTTGTCCGGGCCGATCGGATGCCGCCCGCCAGCGCATGCGTGCGCTGGCGCCGATCCCCGCGCCCGGGCTGAACTCGATCAGCGTTCGCGAAATCTTCCCATTGTCGCGTTTTCACCCGGCAGGGGAAAGCGCCCCGCCCGATGCCGTCCACAAACGAAAGGGACGCGACAAGCGCGTCCCTTCCGGTTTCAACGCTACACGGCTGGCTGGTTACTTCTTTACCGAGAAATCCTTGCTGGCGACCGGCTGGCCGTCCAGCGAGATCTCCACCTTGTAGTCGCCGGCGGGGAAGCCATCCGGCTTGCTGATCATGAAGGCAGTGGTCTGCGGACCCATCGTGTCCAGTGTCTTGCTGTCCTCGTGCACGGTCTGGCCGTCCTGGTAGGTCCACTTCGCCGCCAGCGTGGCATGGCCGTTGCCCATGGTCTCGACCGAGGCGTAGATCGCGTCCTTCGGCGCGAAGCTGGTGCCGCTGGCGCGGATCTTGTTGTTCGCATCGACGCTCGATCCGATCTCGACCGAACTGAAGCTCACGGCTGCGCTGGCGCCGCTGGCGGGCGCGCCTGCTGTGGAGGAAGCCGGCGGGCTGGTTGGCGCCGTCATCGGCGGCGCCATGGCGGTAGAGCTTGGCGGAGGCGTTGACGGAACCGGCGAGGCCGGCTCGCCGCTCTTGCCGCAGGCACTCAGTGCCAGCACGGTCGCCAGCATGGCGGCCATCATCAGGGGTTGGCGAGTTGTTTTCATAGAGTCTCTCCTGCTTCAGGATTTGGACGGAATCTTCAACATCTGGCCGGGCTTGATCCGATCCGGGTCCGTAAGTTGGTCGCGGTTGGCGTCGAAAATCTTCTTCCATGCGTTCGCATCGCCATAGAAATGCTGGGCGATCTTCGACAGGTTGTCGCCTGCCGTCACGCTGTAGATCGTGGCCTCGTCCGCCGTGGAACTGACATGCGACTGCACGTCGCTGAAATCGGCCTTCGCCCCAGGCGGCATGTCCGCAGCAGTGGATTTCACCCCGCCCTGCACATCCGAGAAGTCCGGCTTGCTGGTCTCGTTGCCCATCGCATGCACCTCCGTTCCGGAACGAGGGTCAGTGATAGCCAGCCGGCGGTTAACGGCTTGTGAGTACTTGCACGGACTATTCAGTTTGACGAGGCCATGGGCACGCCACGATGGCTGCGCCACATCAGCGTGACATGGCCACGCTCAGGTCTGCATCAGCCGCTGACGCCGGCGTAACATTCTCTGCGCGCGACGTCGCGCACTCCAGGCCGCACGCCGCTCGGCGAGGCACGAGAACACCACGTACAGCGCCGGGGTGCTCAACAGGGTGAGGCTTTGCGAGATCAGCAGGCCGCCGATCAGGGCGATGCCGAGGGGGCGGCGCAGTTCGCTGCCTTCGCCGAGGCCGATGGCGATCGGCAACGCGGCGAGGATGGCGACCATGGTGGTCATCATGATCGGGCGGAAGCGCACCAGGCAGGCCTCGCGCACGGCGTCCAGCGGGTTCTTGCCGTGTTCGCGCTGGGCGACCAGGGCAAAGTCGATCATCATGATCGCGTTTTTCTTGACGATGCCTATCAACAGCACGAGTGCGATCTGCGCCACCACCGACAACTCGGTGCCGGTCAGCCACAACGCCAGCAGAGCGCCGACACCGGCGGCCGGCAGGGTGGAGAGAATCGTCACCGGGTGGATCAGGTTTTCGTACAGCATGCCCAGCACGATGTAGACCGTGATCATGGCAGCCAGCACCAGCCACAGCATGCCGCTCTGCGATTGCTGGAAGCGGCGGAAATCGGCGCCGACGTTGAGCTTGATGTCGCCCGGCATGCGCATGTTGCTGGCCGTCGACTGGATGATCTGCAAGGCCTGTCCCATGCTCACGCCGGGCGCGAGATTGAAGCTGAGATCCATCGTGGTGTACTGGTTCTCGTGGGTGATCTCCGAAGGGGCCAGGCCCGGTTCCTGCCGGGTGAAGGCGGTGATCGGGATCATTTTGCCGCTGCTCGATTTCACGTAGATGCGGTTGATCGAATCCGGCGTGGCCGTCTGCGCGGGCAAGGCGTTGACCACCACTTCGTACTGGTTGATGTCCGAATAAATCGTCGACACGCGGCGCTGACCGAAGGCGTCGTACAGCGCGCCGTCTACCGCGCCGACGGAAATGCCCAGCTGCGCAGCTTTGTCTCGGTCGATCACGATGTTCTGGCGCAGGCCACCCTCATCGATATCGCTGCCGACATCACGCAGCTGGCGGTTCTTCTTCAACTCGGTGACCAGCCGCGGCAGCCACAACTGCAGGCTGGCCAGGTCGTTGCCCTGCAGCGATATCTGGTATTGCGCGCCCTGGCTGGTGCCGCCACCGCCGGCGCTGGGCAAATCCTGCACCGGGCGCAGGCGCAGGTTCAGGTCCGGGTACTTGGCGGCTTTCGCGGCGAGGCGGGCCAGCACGGCAAAGGTGTCGTCCTTGCGTCCTTCGGCGCGCGTCTTCAGGTCGATGTTGAACGAACCGCTGGTGCCTTGCCGGCTGGTGCCCAGGCGCGCGCCCACGCTGGCCACGTCGGGATCGCCCATCAGCATCGCGGTAAGCCGCTCGAGGCGTTGCTTGCTCTCGTCGAACGAGACGGTGGCGCTGGAGCTGGCGCGACCCCAGATCAGGCCGGTGTCCTGCTGCGGGAACAGGCCGGTCTTGACCACGGTGAACAGGTAGATGGTGGCCACGATCAGCGCCAGCGGGGTCAACGCGAACAGCAGCGCATGGCGCAGCGAAAACTCCAGCGCCCTGCGATAGACGCGCAGCATGCCGGCATGAAAGCGGTCAAGCACATGGCTTTTCGACGGTTGCGCCGACGCTTGCGCACGCAGCCGATGGCCGCTGAGGAAGTAGCCGCACAACGCCGGCGTGAGGGTCAGCGACACCGTCGCGGAAACGACGATGGCCGCGACCAGGGTCACCGCGAACTCGTGCATGAACATGCCGGTGACGCCGCCGGCAAACAGCAGCGGAATGAACACCGCAATCAGCGACGCGGTGATCGAGACGATCGTGAAACCGATCTCGCGCGCTCCGGCGAGGGTCGCCTGCATCCGGTCCATGCCGTCGTCGATGTGCCGGATGATGTTCTCGATTACCACGATCGCGTCGTCGACCACGAAGCCGATGGCGATCACCAGCGCCAGCAGGGTCAGGTTGTTCAAGGTGTAGTTGAGGATGTACATCACCAGGAACGCGCCGGCCAGCGACAGCGGCACCGCCGCCGCCGCGATCAGGGTCGGTGCGAGCCGGCGCAAGAACAGGGCCATGGTCAGGATCACCATGGCCAACGAGATCAGCAAGGTCGCCTGCACCTCGTGCAGCGAGGCGCGGATGGTCGGGGTGCCGTCGAAAAACGGAGTCAGCTCGGTCCCCGGTTGCAGGAAACTGCGCAATTCCGGAAGTTGCCCCTTGACCAGATCCACCGTGGCGATGACGTTGGCATCGGACTTCTTGTAGACGTACATCAACACCGCCGGCTTGCCGTGGAACCAGGCGGCCTGGTAGGCATCCTCGGTTCCGGCGTAGACATGCGCCACATCGGACAATCGCACCGGCGTGCCGTTGTGGCTGGCGATCACCAGCCTGGCGAAGTCGTCCGCACTGTGCAGAGCGGTGGTGGCATCGACCGCCATGCGGGTCTGGCCGTTGCTGAGAAATCCCTGTGGCGCGGTCACGTTGGCTGCGGTCAGCGCGTTGCGCAGATCGTCCGGCGAAATGCCCATGGCGTTCAGCGCACGCAGGTTCACGTCGACCCGGATGGCCGGCGTCGCCGCACCGGCGATGTCCACCGACGACACGCCGGGCAGCTGGCGCAGCCGCTGTGCCAGCAGCGAATCGGCGACGTTGTAGAGGTCGGCGGCCGACTGCGTATCGGAGGTCAGCGCGAAGGCAATGACCGGATCATCGTTCGGATTCGCCTTCTCGTAACTCGGCGCACCGTTGAGCCCGCTCGGCAGATCCGGCACGGCCGCGTTGATCGCCGCCTGCACGTCGCGCGCGGACGAGTTCAGATCGGTGCCGGTATCGAACAGCATGAAGACGAAGGTGCTGCCCTCGGAACTGCGCGAGCGCATCATCGTGACGCCGGGCACCTGACCGAGGTGCCGCTCCAGCGGAGCGGCCACGGTGGATGCCATGGTGCTGGCATCGGCGCCGGCCTGGCTGGCCTGCACGAAGATCGCCGGGAACTGCATGTCCGGCAGCGCCGCCACGCCGAGCAGGAAGTAGCAGATCATGCCGCCGACGAAGAGTCCGATCGCCAGCAGCGACGTGCCGATCGGGCGGCGGATGAAGGGGCCGGAAATATTCATGGATCGAAAGGCACCGTGAGGCAGACGTCGGCATGCCGGGCGCGGCACGACCCGATCATCCCACCCTCAACGGGCAAGTCGCAAAAAGGTTGATCGGACCGGCGCGGAACGAGTCTGCCCCGATGGCCCGGGCGGACCCTGAATCCCGTCACGGACGGGTCACACCGCGGTGCCGGTCCGGGCGTGGGCCAGGGCGCGCCGCTCACGGCGCACCGCCAGCCACTCGGAAAAGCGCTCCATGTACAGGTAGATCACCGGCGTGGTGTACAGGGTCACCAGCTGCGACAGCAGCAAGCCGCCGACGATGGCCACGCCCAGCGGCCGGCGCAATTCGGAACCGATGCCGTTGCCCAGCGCCAGCGGCAGTGCACCGAGCATCGCCGCGGCCGTGGTCATCATGATCGGGCGGAAGCGCAGCAGGCAGGCGCGACGGATCGCGTCGTGCGCATTGAGGCCGGTGCGCTTCGCCTCGATCGCGAAGTCGATCATCATGATCGCATTCTTCTTGACGATGCCGATCAGCAGCACGATGCCGACGATGCCGTCCACCGACAGGCTCATCCCGCAGATGATCAGCGCCAGCAGCGCACCGACACCGGCCGGCGGCAGCGTGGAGATGATCGTCAGCGGGTGGATGTAACTCTCGTACAGCACGCCGAGGACGATGTAGATCACCACGATCGCAGCCAGCAGCAACAGCACTTCGTCGCCCAGCGAGGAGTTGAACTCGGCCGCCTTGCCGACGAACTCGCCGCGCACCTGCGGCGGAAACTTCAATTGCTCGTTGATCTGGTGGATTGCCGCCACCGCGTCGGACAGCGAATAGCCAGGTGCCACGTTGAACGACAGCGTCACCGCCGGCAGCTGTTGCTGATGGCTGACCACCAGCGGCGCGCTGGTGACCTGGGCAGTGGCCAGCGAGGACAGCGGGATGGTGCCGCCGCCGCCCAGTGCAATGCCGATGTTGCCGGTGCTGCCGATGCCGGTGGGCGTGGCCGAGTTGCTCGACTTCACCTGGCCGAAGCTGGTGGCATTGCTGCCGGTCAGCGC